>WNFS01001497.1_pt1 | contig 17491 bp, 16 predicted proteins | sample 5400141 | NCBI WGS metagenome assembly WNFS01 (sample SAMN13153358, study PRJNA577476) | soil metagenome | isolation source: 60 cm saprolite under Madrone tree | place: USA:California | collected 2016-06-14
ATCCGATGAAGCGGTTCGGACGGCACGAAGAACTGACTAGCCTCGCGGCCTTTTTGCTGAGTGATATGGCTGAATACATTAACGGCGAATGCGTGGTCATCGACGGGGGCGACTGGCTGCGCGGCGCCGGTGAATTCAACGACTTGCTGCTCATCCCTGATGCCGCGTGGGAAAAGATGGAGGCCGCCCGCAACAAGAAGTAAGTGGCGTGGCTGTTTCTGGCCGTTCGGCCCTCGAAAATTGAACGACGACTCGTTCTGCCTTTGCCTTGACCGTGCACCGCTGCGCCGATAAGCTTTATTCTTTCTACTTCCAGGTGGAAAGCGCATGGAGCCGATTCACATCACATTGCCGGACGGCAAGGTTCAGAAGGTGCCCAAAGGCACCACACCGGCGGACATCGCCAGAGGGATTTCGCCCCGTCTTGCGGATGCGGCGCTGGTGGCGCGTGTAGCCGCGCCCAATGACGGCGCCGGTGAGTTAATCGATCTGCGCCGCCCGCTCGACCATGACGTCAAGCTCCAGATCCTCACCGAGAAAGATCCCGACGCGCTCTTCGTCTTCCGCCATTCCGCCGCGCATCTTCTCGCCGCTGCCGTAATGGAGCTCTATCCCAACGTCAAGCTCGGCATCGGTCCGCCCATCGACACCGGCTTTTTCTACGAATTTCTGCGCGACGAGCCGTTTACACTCGCCGATCTGGCCAGGATCGAAGCCAAAATGCACGAGCTCGCCGCTCAGGATTTACCCAACGAGCGCAAACTCATCCCCAAGCCGGAAGCGCTCGAGCTTTACAAAAAGACGAACCAAATCTTCAAATGCGAACTGGTCCAGGAGAAAGCCGCGGAGCCCATCGTCTCCTTCTATACCACCGGCAAGTTCATCGACTTCTGCCGCGGCCCGCATATTCCGTCCACCAAACGCATTCAGGCCTTCAAGCTGATGAGCGTCGCCGGCGCCTACTGGAAAGGGCAAGAAGGAAATCCGCAGCTGCAGCGCATTTACGCCGCCTGCTTCTTCACGCAGAAGGAGCTGGACGAATATCTTCATCGGCTGGAAGAAGCCAAGCGCCGCGATCATCGCAAGCTCGGCACCGAGCTGGACCTGTTTAGCATCCAGGACGAAGCCGGCCCCGGCCTCATTTTCTGGCATCCCAAGGGCGGCCTGATCCGCAAAATCATCGAAGACTGGTTGCGCAACGAGCTCCTCGCACGCGGCTACGACCTCGTCTACACCCCGCACATCATGCGCCTCGAACTCTGGAAGACCAGCGGCCACACCAATTTCTACAAGGACAGCATGTTCGGGCCGGTCGAAGTCGAAAAAGCCGACTACCAGCTCAAGCCCATGAACTGCCCCGGCCACATCCTCATCTACAAATCCAAGCTCCACAGCTACCGCGATCTTCCCGTGCGCCTCGCCGAACTCGGCACCGTCTATCGCTACGAGCGCAGTGGTGTTCTTCACGGCTTGCTTCGCGTGCGCGGCTTCACGCAAGACGACGCGCATATTTTCTGCACTCCCACGCAAATTGAAAAAGAAGTGGAAGCCTGCGTCGATTTCGCGTTCGCGGTAATGAAGAATTTCGGCTTCGACAAATTCGAAGTCGAGCTCTCCGATTGGGACGCCGCGCATCCGGAAAATTACGAGGGCAAGGCCGAAGACTGGCAGCGCGCCTCCGCCGGCCTGGCCAACACCTTGAAGCGGCTCAATATCCCCTACAAAACGATTCAAGGCGAAGGCGCTTTTTACGGCCCGAAGATCGACATTAAATTAATCGACGCCATCGGCCGTCCCTGGCAGCTCACCACCGTCCAGTTCGATTTCAATCTACCCGCACGCTTCGGCCTCGAATACGTTGCCGAAGATGGCGCCCGCCACCAGCCGCTCATGGTCCATCGCGCACTGCTCGGCTCCGTCGAGCGCTTCTTCGGAATTCTCGTCGAGCACTATGCCGGAGCCTTCCCACTCTGGCTCGCTCCCGTGCAAGTCGAAATCTGCCCAGTCAGTGAAAAAGTCGCCGACTACTCGAAGCATGTAGCCGAAACTCTCAAGCGCCACGGCATCCGCGTTCATCTCGATGACCGCAATGAAAAACTGCCTGCCAAGATCCGCGATGCGCAGATGCAGAAAATTCCCTATATGCTCGTGGTCGGCGCCAGAGAGTCCGAAGCTGGCACCGTCTCCGTCCGCCACCGCAGCAAAGGTGACCTCGGCCCCAAACCCCTCGCCGAATTGGTCACCGCACTGCAGCAAGAAATAGAATCCCGGGCTATCGCCTGAAATGCGCGGCTAGCGCACAGCGGCGTCAACCTCTATTCCATGTCTCTTTGGGTTAGGATTGAACTCAGTTCACAGGCAGCGGCAAGGTAAGGCTTTCCACCGGTTTCAACGGCTCACGATCTGAGATTTCCAAAAGCAAAAGGGCCTTCCTCAGCTTCCAAGTGAAGAAGGCAAGACCTATCAGTTCTAACACCAGTCCGTAGGCGAGAATTCTGCGACTTGCGCCGGCTTTAGCCAAAAACACAAACCATCGGTCATAGCCAAGACCCAACTGTGCCGGTTGTGATGAACTTAGATAGTTCATCAGCAGCTTCGCTTGGCTTGTAATCGACGAATAGCCCAGCCGGTAATTCCAATGCGAATCGTAATACCTGCCACCGGCTTGATCTTCCATAAAACTTGTCGAGATACTGACGGCCTGGACAAACACTCCCGCCGCGAACAGCGCGATCGCGAACTTACGCGTTCGCAGCCCGGCCTCCGCGAGCAGAGGTCCAAGCCCGAGGCATAGCAACGTGATGGATGGCACCAGATAGCGTGGTCCAATGCAAAATCCGCCCTCCCACTGCGTATATCTCGAAAAGAATAAAAGGTACACCACTGGCATTCCTCCGGCCAGGATGCCCAGTCCCGGGTCTCGCTTGGCCAACCGCAAGACACCAGGAATCGCCAGAAGAATGGGAGGAGCAAATAGAAATACGGACTTCCCGGGCGAAAGTAGAAAGCCGAACAACCCGGTCGTAACCGGCGTTTCGAACGAATTAAGATGCTTGGCCGCCTCTACAACCTTCGGATAACCGAATTCCCAGATATCGCCGTAATAGATCTGGTTACGCAGCAGGTACCCAGCCCCAAACACGCCCGCAATCAAAGCAAGAACAAGCGCGGGGTATGGCGTTTTCGCTCTGTCGCGGACCAGCACTGCCAGAAAGAACACAGAAACTGCGATAACGTGGGCGGGCCGAACCCATATCATGGCGCCGAGAAACAGGCCCGCCAGGGCCGCCCTCCACAACGAATACCGCTTCTGGCCCGCAAAAAGCACTAGCGCGGCGGCCAACATCAGTGCCGCGACAAGCGGCTCTGAGAAGAACCAAGCCGAATACGCAAACAGCGGCGTGGCCAGTGTAATCATTACTGTAGCTGCTAACGCCGTCCTCGCAGCTATCCCCAAATGGCAAAAAATCAGGAAAGCGAGCGCTGCTGCAATGGCGGAGAACACTGCGCTGCTCGTCGTCACCATGGCATCGACAAAAAGATACTTGGAACCAACTGGCATGCTTCCCCGCGGCAGAACTGTCCACCATACTTGCGCTGCCGCATGCCATGGAACGGTCAACAACGCTTGCGCATCCCCGTACGGCGCGCGTGGCTGTCCCTTCCGGTCCAAGATGCCATAAAAACGGTTTGCCGCCACCGCTTGGGGCACGGTCGTCGTCCCATGGAACATCAAGCTCTCGCCTTGGAACTTGGCGTCAATCTCATCCACCGTTCTCACTCGACCGGTTGAAGTCACAAAAAAAAGAAATGCTAGAGCAAGAAAAAGGAATACTGCGGTTCGAGTGCAGTCGCCGTGAACGCGCCTTTCCTTCATCGAAACATCAAAGCACGCACCCTCACTGCCCATCTATGCGTTTGCATGCCCTCGTGTCCTGCGAGTTACTTTTTCTCCGATCTCTTTCGAAGCCTTTGGGTCCTGCCAGCGTGCTCGCCTGTTTTTCAAGAATTGCAGCTTTCCTAAGCTTTCTCGATGAGATGTCTTGCATCTGTGGCAAGCGGTAGAATGAATCGGTTCGTTCAAGGAATCCCGATGTCTGAAAAAATTTACCGCCGTTTCTTTCTCGCGCTGGTTGGAAGCAGTGCGCTATTCCCTTCGATCGTTTGGCCCGCCGACGATGTCCCGACTTTGCTCGACCACTTCATTCTCGGCTGCAATGACCTCGATCACGGCATCGACTTCGTCGAGCAGCATACCGGCGTCCGCGCCGCGTTTGGCGGAGTGCATCCTGGCCGCGGCACGCGCAACGCTCTACTCTCTTTCGGCGAACGGCGTTATCTGGAAATCATGGCGCCGGATCCCGCGCAGCATGCCACGCCGCAGATTCCTCGGCTCATCGAATTAACGGAGCCGCGCATCGTGGCGTGGGCCGCTCATGTCAAAGATGTTGAAAAGCTCGCTGAGCGCCTTCGCTCTGTAAGTGTGGAGTTCGAAGGTCCGCGCCCCGGCTCCCGCCAGCGCCCCGATGGCAAGACGCTTCACTGGAAGAGTCTCACACCTAAAGATGACCACGCTGGCTTGCTTCCCTTCTTCATTGAGTGGAGCGCCGACTCGATTCATCCATCGGTCGACGCTCCCAAAGGTTGCACGTTGCGGCGTTTTGAGGCAGCCAGTCCAGAAACAGAGGACCTGTTGCATGCTGCGTCTCTCCTTGGACTCGATCTACACGTTGCCGTCAGCAGCGAACCCTCGCTGCAAGCCGCCATCGTCGGCCCCAAAGCTGAGCTAACGCTGACCTCGTGAGATTTTTGCTGCTACCTCCGCCCGGCCGCGCACCATCAAACCCCTTGTCGACCGAGGATGGCCACGTGCTATACTTTGTAACCCGTCCCTCCGTGGTTTTGCGCCGTGGGCCGGTGTCGTAAATTCGGGCCCGTGCCCGGCGAGGCGGGCAGCTTGGCGCCTTACGTTAGCTAGGGGGAAATATCGCAGAACGCAGCTTCCGGCAGAGCGACCGTACGCGCGTCAACGAGCGCATTCGGGCGCGCGAAGTCCGGGTGATTGATGAGGAAGGCGCCCAGCTTGGGGTGATGCAGCCGTACGAGGCTGTTCGTCTGGCGCGTGAACGGGGACTCGACCTGGTGGAAATCTCGCCGACCGCCGATCCCCCGGTTTGCAAGATCACCGACTATGGTAAATTTCTTTACCAGCAAAATAAACAAGCGCATCAACAGCGCAAGAGCAGCCGCGGCTCGCAGCTCAAGGAAGTAAAGTTTCGGCCGGCTACCGCGGAGCACGATTACCAGGTTCGCAAGAACCAGATCATTCGCTTCCTCGGGGAAGGCCATAAAGTGCGCGCCATGATTTTTCATCGTGGGCGCGAGATGGCCCACCAGGAAGTGGGCCGCGCCAAGATGACGCGCCTGCTTAATGAAATCGGCGACTTTGGCCAGATCGAAACCATGCCGCGCATGGAAGGCAACGTTTTAGTCGCGCTGTTGGCGCCCAAGAAGGGCGCTCCAGTAGCAAAGCCAACTTCGCAGCAAGCCGCCCAGCCGGCCTAAGGTTCGGTTTGCATAAAATTCTTGTGGAGAGATTCCCGCAATGCCCAGAAATTCGACTAAGCCAAAGAAGAAGCTGAAAACGCATCGCGGCGCCGCCAAGCGCTTCAAGTTTACGGGGACCGGCAAAATCGTCCGCGCGCATTCCGGCAAGCGCCACTTCACCGGCACCAAGCGCGCCGGCCGCATGCGCAAGCTCAAGAAGTTGACCCTGGTCAACTCGCGAGACGTCGCCGCAGTGAAGCAGATGCTTCCCTATGGCTAGATTTTTGCGCTGAATCTCAGCGCAATCCTCAGCTCGTTTTTCAAAGTTGAGGCGCAGCACCGCGGGGCGCAAGCCCTGCAATCGTGCCAGGCAGCGCTTCACGGGTGCCTGCCGGCCGATAAAGGGGCGGGCCTTTAGGCCCGCCAGCATACTCCGAGACAAACCCGTTGCGTCGGCTCGTTTCGCGCGCTGATCGCACCTCGTTTGTCTCGACAAAAAACAAGGAGAAACCCATGCCACGCGTAAAACGCGGCACAAAACGCCGCGCCCGCCGCAAGAAGTATCTCAAGCGCACAAAGGGCTTTTTTCTAACAAAAAGTAAGCTCTACCAGTCCGCGCAAGAAGCCGCCAATCGCGCCGATCGCTACGCCTTCCGCGATCGCCGTGTAAAAAAGCGCGAATACCGCAAACTCTGGATTCAGCGCATCGGCGCCGCCGCGCGCCAAAACGGCCTGACCTACGGCCAGCTCATTCATGGCTTGAAAGCTGCCGCCGTTGGTCTCGATCGCAAGGTCCTCGCCGATCTGGCGGTCCTCGACGCCCCCGCTTTCGCGCAACTGGCCGCGAAGGCCAAGGCCGCCGCGCCGCCGAAGAAAAAGTCGTAGGGGCCTGGCAGTACGGCGCTCTCATCTCGGCTAGGTCGATTGTCATGAACACGCCTGAAAACAAAACGGGGCTGCCCCTCGCCCACCTCGGCATTACTCGCCCCGAGGAACTCGCACCGCTCTTCGCCAGCCTTCGAGGGCGCTTCGACGAAGAATGCGCGTCTGCTCGCGACGAATCTTCCTGGAAACAATTTCGCGACGCCTGGCTGGGCCGCAAATCCGGAGTGCTTGCCCAAATCACGGACAACTGGCTCAAGCCCGCCACTCTGGAACTCAAGCGCGTCGTCGGCCAGGAACTCAATCAACTCCGTGCCCACGTCGAATCCAAGGTCGAAGAGCGCCGCAAAGCCATCGAAGCCGGTACCGGCGAAACCGTCAGTGCTCGCGAGCGTGTCGACCTTTCTCTTCCCGGCGTCATCCGTCCCATCGGCTCTCACCACCTGATTCGCCAGGTCTTCCAGCAAATCGAAGACATTTTCTTCTCCATCGGCTTTTCCGTCGTGGAAGGCCCGGAAATCGAAACGCCTTACTACAACTTTGAGGCCCTCAATATTCCCGAGTTCCATCCCGTCCGCGACGACATGGACACCTTTTATCTCGATCTGCCCAAAGGCGCTCCTCAGCCTCTGCTCCTCCGCACGCACACATCTCCTATGCAGATTCGCACCATGGAAAAGCGCCAGCCTCCCGTGCGCGTCATCGTCCCCGGCAAGGTCTATCGCCGGGACAATCCCGACGCCACGCACTCTTTCATCTTTCATCAAGTCGAAGGTCTGGCCGTCGACACCGACATCACCTTTTGCGATTTCACCGGCACTATCGAATATTTCGTAAAGCAATTCTTCGGCCCCGGCGTGAAAACGCGTTTTCGCCCCAGCTATTTTCCGTTCACCGAACCTTCCGTCGAATTCGACGTCTCCTGCATTTTCTGCAGCGGCAGCGGTTCCGTGGCTGGCGGCACTTGCTCCAAATGCAAAGGCTCGGGCTGGATTGAACTTTTCGGCGCCGGCATGGTCGATCCCGCAGTCTACGGCTTTGTGAAATACGATCCGAAAAAAGTCAGCGGGTTCGCCTTCGGCATGGGCATCGACCGCCTGGCCATGTTGAAATACGGCATCGACGATATCCAGGTGTTTTTCCAGAACGATGTGCGCTTCCTCAGGCAATTCCCATGACCTTTACTGACGCCAAACAGCGTTTCTCGAGTCGCGTTGCCGACTATGTCCGCTACCGCCCCAGCTATCCGTCCGCGCTGCTCGACCTTCTGCGCTCCGAATGCGCTCTTCGGCCCGGCCACGTGATTGCCGACATCGGTTCAGGCACTGGCTTTTTGAGCGAGCTTTTCCTGAAAAATGGCAATCGCGTCTACGGCGTCGAGCCCAACAAAGACATGCGGCAAGCGGGCGAAGAATATCTCGCCTCCTACGATGGCTTCTCCAGCATCGAAGGCTCCGCGGAGGCCACGACGCTCGACGATGCCAGCGTCGACTTTGTCACCGCCGGACAATCCTTTCACTGGTTCGAGCCTGACGCCACTCGCCGCGAGTTCGTTCGCATCCTGAAGCCTGACGGCTGGATGGTCATCGCCTGGAACGATCGCCGCATGGAGGAGGCGTCTTTCACGCGCGCGTACGAAGATATTCTCGAGCGCTTCGGGATCGATTACAAAAACGTGAAGGACTCCTACCCCGAGGCGGAGCGCATCGGCGGCTTCTTGAGCACCTTCTCGCAGCGCGACCTGCCGAATCACCAGATCCTCGACTGGGATTCGCTGCGCGGCCGCCTTCGCAGCAGCTCTTTCTCCCCCACCGAAGGTCATCCGAATTACGCGCCCATGATGGAGGAGCTTCGCAAACTGTTCGACGCCTACCAGCAAGACGGCCAAGTGCGCATGGACTACTTCACCCGCATCTATTACGGGCATTTGAAAGCCGACGCATGAAAATCGTCTACAACTGGCTAAAGGACTTTGTCGACGTGAAAGCGACGCCCGATGAACTCGCCTCGCGCCTCGCTCTATCCGGCACAAACATCGGCGGAATCGAAAATGGCCCGCACGGAGCAGTCATCGACGCGGAAGTCTCTTCGAATCGCCCCGACTGCCTCGGCCACTACGGCATCGCCCGCGAAGTTGGCGCCGTCTACACGCTACCACTGAAGGCCGTTTCGCCGAAGCCGCGTGAAAACCCCGCCGCAAAAGCCGGCGACGCTGCGCACGTCGAGATTCAGTCTCCGGAGCTCTGCGGCCGCTTCACCGCCCGCGTGATTCGCGGCGCGAAGATTCAGCCGTCACCAAAATGGCTCAAAGACCGCCTCGAAGCCTCCGGTGTGGCCGCCATCAACAACGTCGTCGACGTAAGCAACTACGTGATGCTCGAACTCGGCCACGCCCTCCACGCGTTCGACTATGACAAAGTCCGCGATCACCGCATCGTCGTCCGCCTCGTCAAGCCCTCGGAAAAAATTCGCACTCTCGACGGCGTCGAGCGCGTGCTCGCCTCTGGTATTTGCATGATCTGCGATGGCGATGGCTCCCGCGCCGTCGGCATCGGCGGCATCATGGGCGGCGCCGAGACGGAAATCTCCTTCTCCACGAAAAACGTTTTGATCGAGTGCGCCTGGTTCGATCCCATCGCTATTCGCCGGGCCACGCGCGTTCTCAAGCTTCACACCGAAGCCTCCACCCGCTTCGGCCGCGGTGCTGATCCCGAAATGGCCGAGCTAGCCTCGCGCCGTTGCGCCGAAATGATCCTGCAGCTCGCCGGCGGCGAGCTCCTCTCTGGAGTGGTCGATGTCTATCCCGGCAAACGCGTGCCCAGGAAAATTCTCCTCACCCGCGCCGAGCTCCTCCGCGTCATGGGCGCCGACGTTCCCGACAAACAAATCGAGTCGAGCCTCAGCGCCCTCGGTTTCGCTCCCGTGCGCGTCGACCAAAATCGCGGCGCCGAAGGCTCCCTGCTCGCTGCCTGGGAGTGCACGCAGCCTTCCTGGCGCGCGGAAGTCGAGCGCGAAATCGATCTCATCGAAGAAGTCGCCCGCATCTACGGGCTCGACAAATTTCCTCCGCGTCTTCCGGCTGCCCGCCAGGGAGCCGCACGCCTTCCGCATTATGAAGCCGAAGCGCGCCTCCGCGAGCGCCTCATCGGCCTCGGCTATCGCGAAATCCTCACCATTCCACACGTAGCGGAAGAGCGCGACGCGCTCTTTCGTCTTCCGGACGCACACCCCGCACGCCTCGCCAATCCACTTTCCGAGGAAGCCAGCGTTCTCAAGTTCACCGGCATCGTCACTATGACCGCGGCCCTCGAATGGAACCTCAATCGCGGCCAGCGCAGCGTTCGCCTTTTCGAGATCGGCCGCCACTATCGCCTGCACGGCAGCGAGTCTGTCGAGACGCCCATCCTCACCATCGGCGCCACCGGCGAAGCCCGCGAAAAAGGCTTGTACGACACACCGCGCGATTATTCTTTTGCGGATTTGAAGGGCGACCTTGACGCACTCAGCGCGCTCGCCGGCGGTTTCACGTGGAACGAAGGCGGCCCCGCCTGGCTGCATCCCGCGCGACGCGGCAACATTTCCCTTAGTGTCATCCCGAACCCCCGAAGTGGGGTGAGGGACCAGCTTTCTGCGGCGTCACCCGTCCCTAACACGTCAGCCGGCTCCGAAGCCATCGGTCAAGCCGGGGAGCTCACCCGCCGCGTAGCTGAGCAGCTAAAGCTGCGCCAGGAAATCTTCCTCGCCGAGCTGCAACTTCCGCCATTGTACGCAGCGATCCGCAACGCAAAAGAATCGAGCAAGTACGAACCCGTCCCGCGCTTCTTCGCCGTCGAGCGCGATTTCTCCCTGCTCCTCGCGGACGGAACTCACTTCTCCGATATCGTCACCGCCGTTCGCTCCCTCAACATCAGCGAAATCGCGTCCATCAAAGCCATCGATCTCTATCGCGGCAAGAACGTGCCCGCCGGGGAATACTCGCTTCTGGTCCGCGTAACTTTCCAAAGCCGCGAAACCACCTTGACCGAAGCTCAGCTAACCGACTTCTCGGCCCGTATCGTCGCCGTGCTGGAAAAGCAGTTGGGTGTCCGCCTCCGCGCCCAGTAGCGGCTATTTCTCCTTTGTAGTGGCCAATCTTTAGATTGGCCTGGCCGGTCTAAAGACCGGCCACTACATGGAAATGTGCTATCTTTGCGACAAGATGAGCGCCCCAGTCAAAGTACAAATCTTCGGTCAAACCTACACCATTCGAGGCGAGCTCGATGAGCGCTACGTGCAAAGGCTAGCCGCCTACGTCGACGAAAAAATGAGCGCCATCGCCGACGCTACCGCCACGGTCGACACGCAAAAAGTTGCCGTGCTCGCCGCCCTCGCCATCGCCGACGAACTTCACACCATCCGCAAGGACCGCACCGATGAAGAAGATCTTCTGCGCGAGCAAGCCGAGCGCTGCCTAACCCTCGTCGAGCGCGCCCTAAAACAAACCACCTAGTTCTTCAGGGGAAATATTTTCACTGCGACCACTTCGTGGGTATCCGGTCCCACCGGTGCTTGCGCAGCTCTGCTTGCACCGGCCCGGGCAGTGCGCCTCGATCGCTTGCCGCCACGTTCGCTTCCACATTTGCGATTCTGCGCATCCCCGGAATAATCGTACTTACATCCTTGTTATCCAGGATGAACCGCAGAGCCATCTCTGCCAAGCTGATCCCGCCGCGCCGGATTTTCTTTATTTCGTCCACTCGCGCCACCGTGGCCTTCAGATTGTCCGGCACAAAATATGTATTCCGCCAATCCCCCGCCGGCCATTTGCTCTCGAACGTCAACGACTCCGTCAAAGAGCCCTCATCAAACGGCACCCGCGCAATCACCGCGACATCCTTTTCCCGGCACGCCGGGAGCAATTCATCCTCCGGATTCTGATCGAAAATGTTGTAAATCACCTGCACCGCATCTACTATGCCGTTGCGCACCGCCCGCACTCCATTCCACGGCTCCCAACGATTCAGGCTTAGCCCAAACGCGCGCACCTTAGCGCTGCTACGCAATTTCTCGATCACCGGTAGCAGCCGCTTGTCGTCCAGCCATTTGTCCTCCCAGGTATGAAGCTGAATCAGGTCCAGCGTCTTGACGCCCAAATTCGCCAGGCTCTTCTCGACGTACTCCTCGATATATTCGGGCGGGTAACAATCATCCAGCGAATATTCCCGCTGCGCCGGCCATTTTCGGTTTTTCGGAGGGACCTTCGTCGCGGTGTAAAGCTTCTTGCTGGGATTCGCGCACAGGATCTTCCCCAGCAACTGCTCGCCGTGCCCATCGCCGTAAGCCCACGCGGTATCAAAAAAATTGCATCCCAAGTCAACCGCCCGCTGCAGCGAAGCAAGTGACTCCGCATCCTCCGAGCCCGACCACCCCGCCATGCCCCACATGCCGTATCCGATCTCGCTCACATTCCATCCTGTGCGTCCAAACCGGCGGTATTGCATTTCGCGAAACTCCTCTATTGGTGTGGCTAAACCTTGGCCAGAAACTGTTTCTTGATGGTCCGAATCTGCGCCTCGTCCCGCTTGTAAAACGTCCACTGCTTGATGCGCTTCCCGCGAATGAGCCCCGCCTGCTGCAAAATTTTCAGATGCTCGCTGGCCGTGGGCTGCGTTATCTTCAGCTTGCGCGCGATGAGCAGCCCGCAAACGCCATCTTTGATCAGGTCCCCGTCGACTTGCGGCGGAAAATGTCTGCGCGGGCTGCGCAGCCAGTCCAAAATCCGCAGCCTGCGTCCGTTGGACAGCGCCCGCAGCGCCAGCTCAAGATTCATATAGACACTTAGCCAAATCCCTAATTATAATACTCCCACGGGCACCGCACTGGAAAGGTACCAGCAGGAATGCACACAACACAGATCGATGCACAGCGCATCAGCGCAGTCGAAGAAATCATCCGCCCCCACGTGCGTCGCACGCCTATCCTCGAAGCCGATGGCGCCGACTTCCGCCTGGATTCTATCAGCCTCGTCTTTAAACTGGAATTCTTGCAGCACACCGGCTCGTTCAAGGCCCGCGGCGCGTTCGCCAATCTGCTCACCCGCGAAGTCCCGAGAGCGGGCGTCGTCGCGGCCTCCGGTGGCAATCACGGAGTCGCCGTCGCCTATGTCGCCGGTAAACTCGGCGTGCCCGCCAAGATTTTTGTACCCAACGTCGCTTCTCCCGAAAAAATCGAACGCATTCGCCGCTGCGGCGCCGACCTCGTCGTTGTCGGCGAGCGCTACGCCGATGCCCTCGCCGCCGGCGAAGCTTGGGTCGCGCAGTCCGGCGCCATGCCCATTCACGCCTACGATCAAATCGAAACACTGCTCGGTCAGGGAACCGTCGGCCTCGAATTCCAGCAGCAGTATCCGCTACTCGACACGCTGCTCGTCAGCGTGGGTGGCGGCGGTCTCATCGGCGGCATCGCCGCCTGGTGCGCAGGAAGAATCAAAATCATCGGCGTCGAGCCGGAAGCCGCGCCCACGCTAGCAAGCGCCCTGCACGCGGGTCGCCCGGTGGACAGCCCCGCCGGAGGTATCGCCGCCGATTCGCTCGCACCCAAGCGCGTCGGCGAACTAATGTTCCCCTTGGCGCAAAAATTTGTGGAGAAAGTGATCCTCGTCACAGATGACGAGATCATCCAGGCGCAAGGAGCTCTTTGGAGCGTGCTCCGTGCAGTCACCGAACCCGGCGGCGCAGCCGCATTCGCCGCCCTGCTATCCCGCCGCTACCAGCCCGCACCCGGTGAACGCATTGGAGTTGTCCTCTGCGGCGCCAACACTACAGCAGTAAATTTTCACGCAAGTCCTACAAGACCTGGCACAAACCGCGCCAGTACCAACGACTAGGAGCCTTTCATGTCCGTCTACGAACGCCTCAAAGCACGGAATATCACTCTTCCGCAGCTTGACTCGCCGGCCGCGGCTTTCGTTCCTTCTGTCCGCGCCGGCAATCTCGTCTTCGTCTCCGGGCACATTGCCAAAAAAGACGGCAAGCCCTGGGCCGGCAAACTCGGCGCGGGCCTGACCACCGCGCAAGGAAAGCAGGCCGCGCAATCCATCGCCGTCGATTTGTTGGCAACCCTGCAAGCCGCCGTCGGCGATCTCAACAAGATCCGCCGCATCGTCAAGCTGCTCGTACTGGTGAACAGCACACCCACATTTACCGAGCAGCATCTCATCGCCAACGGCGCTTCTGAACTATTTGTCGATATCTTCGGCGAACGCGGCCCGCACGCCCGCAGCGCCTTCGGTGTTGTGCAAATTCCCCTCGGCTCCTGCGTCGAGATCGAGCTAATCGCCGAACTATAAATGTAACGGCCGGGTTTCAGCCCGGCCGTTAGCGAACCCTGTGCTCCAATCTCCGCGATCTCTGTGTTAAATCCGTTCGCTTACACCGGCCGTCGTATCCCCAGCTTCCGCATGCGAGCTTGCAGCGTAGTCCTCTTCATACCCAGCAGCGCGGCCGCCCCTTTCACGCCCGCAATCCGCCACTCTGTCTGCCGCAGCGCCCGCAAAATGTGCTGCCGCTCCACCTCTTCCAGCGTTGCTATGGAGGGTGTAGCCGATACGAAAGCTCCCATCGCCGCGCTCGCCGTCGAATTATCTGCGTTCACCGTCGATGCCCGCAACTCGGCCAACGGCACCCGCAGCTCTTTTCCCGGCGAGAGCAGCACCGCGCGTTCAATCAAATTCTCCAGCTCCCGCACATTTCCCGGCCACGCGTAATTCACCAGCGCATCCATCGCATCCGCCGGCACGTACTGCACTACCTTGTTCTGTCGCCGGCTGAATTTCTGCACGAAATAGCGCACCAGCAGCGGAATATCCTCGCGCCGCTCGCGCAGCGCCGGGACCCGGATCGGAAATACATTCAGCCGGTAGTACAAATCGGTGCGAAACACTTTTTCCGCCACCAGCTTGGAGAGATCTCCGTTCGTCGCCGCCACCACGCGCACGTCCACGCGTTGTGTGCGATTGCTCCCCAGCCGCTCGAACTCCTGCTCCTGCAGTACGCGCAGCAGCTTCGGCTGCAGCTCCAGCGGAATGTCCCCCACTTCATCCAGAAACAGCGTCCCGCGATCGGCCAGCTCGAAGCGTCCAATTTTTTGTCCGACCGCCCCGGTGAACGCCCCGCGTTCATGCCCGAACAGCTCCGACTCCAGCAGCCCCGCGGGAATCGCCGCGCAATTGATCTTCACGAAAGTGCGTTCCCGCCGCGGGCCCAAGTTATGAATCGCGCGCGCAATCAATTCCTTGCCCGTCCCGGTGTCCCCTAGAATCAGCACTGTCGTCCCCGCCGGTGCCACCAACTCCACCTGCGCCAGTGTCTTCTTCAGTGGCGCACTCTCGCCGATAATTTCCTCGAAATTAAACTCCGTGCGAATCTCTTCCTCGAGATACAGCTTCTCCACCGCCAGCTTGTCCTTCAGCACATCAATCTCTTTGAACGCCAGCGCATTTTCCACCGCAATGGCAATCTGGGCCGCCACCTGTTGCACGAATTCGATGTCCCCTGCGTTAAACCCGTCCGTGCTCCGGCTCGCCAAATTAAGCGTGCCAAACGTTCGCGCCCGGTTGGTCAGCGGAATGCAACAGACCGTCTGCAGGCCCTCTGCTCGTAGTTGACGCACAATTTCGCTTTGATACTCGTCCAGCTCCGCACCGCTAGCCACCAAGGTCTTCCCTTGGGCAATCGCGCGACCGGCCGGAGAAGAATCTCGCGGAACCACGGTCTCCGGTTTGAAAAACCCCTGATGTCCCGGGAAGTCCAGCGCATAAATCTTCAGCAGTCCCGTCATCGGGTCCAGCAGCGCCAAGCTTGTATAGTCGTGGCGAATCACGCGCTGCAGCGTCGAAACGATGCCCCGAAAAAGTTCCGGCAACTCCCGGCTCGTCACCAGCACATTATTCAAGTCCAGCAGCACGCGCAGCCGGTCGCGCTCCCGCGCCACCTGCCTCTGGTACGCTTGCGATGATTCCAGGTTCAGCGCGTTGTCCACTGCCACCGCCACCTGGCTCGCCACCCTCTGCATGAATGCCAGTTCCAGCACCGCGTCCGGCACCATGCGCCCAAATCCCATCGCTCCCACGCGTCGCTGCGCTGTCGTCAGCGGCACCAGCGCGAACGCCCGGACCCCCTTCTCTCGCAGCACTGCCATGTATTCCGGATATCGAGTCTCCTCATGCGTGTCGCTGACCACAAACGGCTCTTGTTTCTGCCACACCCATCCCGATGGATGCCCTTCCACGGGAAGATCCTTCCCGATCGGCGCGTCGGTCGGATGCTCCGTCTCCAAAATATGCAGCCGCATCACATTTCGTACCGGATCGTGAAGAATCAAGGTTAGGAAATCGAAGTCGACCACGGAATGCAACCGCGCCGCCAAATCGTGAAACAACGCAGGGAGATCCCTTTGCTGCGCAATCGCTTCGCTGACTTCGAGCAGCGCTTCCAACTGGCGGCGCGAGTGTTCCGCGGGCGCGGCAGGAGTCGTTTCGGCGGCTGAAATGACCGGGTCCGGCATACCCAAGCAGAATAGCATCCGCCTCTGTGGCCCTCAACCAACAGCGTCTTGCTCCGGGAATGCAAAACGACCTGACATCCGTTTGTACTCCGTGTATTCTTTGAGGCTGTATTTCAACCCTTGCCTAATGCCCATGCCTGGACCAGCGGCTGACCAATCCTCAATGACCTTGTCTTTCCCTTTCAATTTCAGCACCACATCACCGGAGGGATCTTCATGATTGTTGGTGTGCCCCGCGAAACGTTTCCAGGGGAGCGGCGCGTGGCGCTGGTGCCCGCGGTGCTCCCCACGCTGGCCAAGGCCGGACTGCAGGTGGTCGTGGAAGCTGGCGCGGGTGTCGAAGCCGGTTATCTGGACGCCGATTACCTCGCCAAGGGTGCGAAAATCCTGCCGGATCGCGCCGAAGTTTTTCGCGCTGCCGACATCATTACGCAAATTCTTTGCTACGGCTCGAACGATCGCACTGGCAAAGCCGACCTCCCGCTGTTTCATCGCGACCAGGTGCTGGTCGGTTTTCTTCGCCCGCTGGGCTCGGTCGAAACCATCAGCGAAATCGCCGGCAAAGGGGTCACGTCCTTCTCCGTGGAGCTGATGCCGCGCACCACGCGCGCGCAAAGCATGGACGCGCTCTCTTCCATGGCCACCATCTCCGGATACAAAGCGGTGCTCATTGCCGCGGACACGCTGCCGAAGATTTTTCCGATGCTCACCACCGCCGCGGGCACCATTACCCCCGCGCGCGTGCTGATCATCGGCTGCGGCGTCGCGGGACTGCAAGCCATCGCCACCGCGCGGCGCTTGGGCGCGGTGGTTTCCGCGTACGATCTGCGCCCGGCGGTAAAAGAGCAAGTGCAGAGCCTGGGCGGCCGCTTCGTCGAACTGGCCATCGAAGCCAAAGACGCGCAGGACGAACGCGGCTACGCGCGCGCGCAAGGCGAAGATTTTTACCGCCGGCAGCGCGAGTTGCTCGGCAAAGTGGTCGCCGAAAGCGATGTGGTCATCACCACCGCGGTCATTCCCGGCAAGACCGCGCCCGTGCTGGTGACCAAGGAAATGGTCGCCGGCATGGCCCCGGGTTCCGTAATCGTCGATCTCGCTTCCGAACGCGGCGGCAACTGCGAGGTTACCAAGGCCGGAGAAAAAATCAGCGTGAACGGCGTCACCGTCATCGGCTGGTTCAATCTCGCCAGCACCGTGCCTTATCACGCGAGTCAAATGTACGCGCGCAATCTTACTGCCTTCCTCGTCCACCTGGTGAAAGATGGAAAACTGCAACTCAACACCGCCGACGAAATCATTCGCGACACGCTGCTCACGCAATCCGGCGAAGTGGTCAACGCCCGCCTCCGCGAATTTTTTAAGCTGCCCGTGCTGGCCACCCAGGGAGGGGCATAAATGAAGCTGGACTTGATCACCAGCCTTTACGTTTTCATGCTCGCCGCTTTCATCGGATTTGAAGTCATTCGCCGCGTATCTCCGCTGCTGCACACCCCGCTGATGTCCCTGACCAACGCGCTGG
>WNFS01003196.1_pt1 | contig 17459 bp, 12 predicted proteins | sample 5400141 | NCBI WGS metagenome assembly WNFS01 (sample SAMN13153358, study PRJNA577476) | soil metagenome | isolation source: 60 cm saprolite under Madrone tree | place: USA:California | collected 2016-06-14
TGGGTGAATGGTACCAGCGCTTCGAGGATGTTGAGAATTTGTCGCTCGATTTGAACCTGAAGGAAAACTGCGATCGAGCCGCGGAGGGCGTGCGAGATATTTACAATCTCGCGGCCAATATGGGCGGAATGGGGTTCATCGAAAGCAACAAGGCGTTGTGTATGCTTTCTGTGCTGATCAATACGCATATGCTGCAGGCGGCGGTAAAGTTTGGCGTGCGGAGATTTTTTTATTCGTCGTCGGCGTGCGTGTATAACGGCGACAGGCAGAAGACGTTTGAAGCGCCGTCGCTCAAGGAACAGGACGCCTATCCAGCACTGGCGGAAGATGGTTATGGATGGGAAAAGCTTTTTTCCGAGCGCATGTGCCGGCATTTCCGCGAAGATTTTGGATTGTATACGCGCGTGGCTCGTTTTCACAATGTTTACGGACCGTGGGGCACTTGGTATGGTGGGCGAGAAAAGGCGCCCGCGGCGATTTGCAGGAAGGTGATCGAGGCGAAGATTTCCGGCAAGTGCGAGATCGACATTTGGGGACCAGGAAATCAAACGCGGAGTTTCATGTACATCGATGACTGCCTAAAAGGCATCGATTTGATCATGAACTCGGAAATTCTGGAGCCGATCAATCTTGGCTCGAGCGAGGCGGTTACGATCAATCAATTAGTGGAGATGGCGGAGGAAATCGCCGGCATCAAATTGAAGCGCAATTACGATCTTAGCGCTCCAAAGGGCGTGAACGGCCGGAACAGCGATAACACGCTGATTCAAGAGCATCTTGGCTGGGAGCCTAACACTCCACTACGGGCCGGTCTCGAGAAAACGTATCGTTGGATTTACGACCAATATCTGGCGCGCGAAAGAGGAGATGCCGGAGTGGTTCGGGAAACGGCGGCGGTTGCACGGTAGGGATTACGGAAAGAGCAGGACCGCGCAGATAACTGTGTTGAAAGACCGTCAGACAACGTTCGGGCGGCCGTTCGATGCCGGTCGAACCCTGAGCTGCGAAACTTCGCTCGGTCGTCAGTCTTCGAAGGGACGAAGGCGCGTCGTTGGGATTAGGCGTTCCCCACGTCCGGTTCGACGAGCGGGTTGTGGAAACGGCAGCAGGGTTGGGTTAGCGAGGCACCGGGTCGGCAACCGATAGACCCCACCTAAACCACCGCGCCACTCCACAGCCTCAATTCACAACTCGTGAGAAATCCGGGCTAAGTCGAGGAAGGCTGAGCGAGACAGACCTACGCGGTCTGAGCCAAGACAAGCTTGCCGCCATGTGTCGATATGCGAGCTTTGAGCTTTCCCAGCGGATTGAAATCCAAAGAGCCTGAATTTATTTTTCAGTTGGGCACAACTTGGGAACAAAACCAGTCAAATAGCAACGAAAACCGTGTATTGCGACACAAGAAAAGGCAAGACGAATCAACTACTTGCTAGATTTTTACCAGACTCTGACTCTGGGTATCCTGGTTCGAGTCCAGGCCTCCCAGCCAAAATTTCGCTAAATTAGGGCTTCACTTCAGGCCAATTTCACCTTCGACTTCTTGTCCCACCCGCCGAGTTGCAGAGCCATCGCTGCGCACGCCCTGCGCAATTCGTCCGCGGCTGGCCGATCGACCATCGTTCTTGCCACCACCATTCCACCGATGCACAGCGCTGCAATCGCCTGCGCCTTGGACTTTCGTGGCTTCGCCTTGTCCGCCATGCTCCGTTCCAGAACACTTACCATCGCTCGAAACACCGTCTCAAAGGCTCGTTTTGCACTCGTTCCGCTCCGCGCCACGTCCGTAGGCAAAGCCACCATAGGACATGAGTTCTCCACGTCTTCGTAGTGCTGGCGCGACAAATATGCGCGAACCACCTGTGGGCCAACATCGCTGGATGACAAATCGACGTGAACGCCTTCCCAGCAATTCTTCCACTCCGGATCGGTGAAGAAACAGCTCAAAACTTCCGCGTATAAATCGCTCTTGCTCCCGAAATAGCTGTAGAATCCGCCGTGCGTCATTTTCGCATCGGCCATGATCTCGCTGATGGAGACACTTTCAAATCCGCGGCGATTGAACAGCCTTCTTGCGCTATCAACGATCTTTTTTCGTACTCGTTCGCGATGACCGGCTGGATAGGGCACGGAGGTCTCCTCAGACAAGCGATTTGCTCGCGGGCAGCAAGCATAGCGCCAACCCAAACTATTATTTTGAACATATTTTGGAAAAATGTTTGGATGAAGGGGAAAGTTGAAGGCCTACAAGACGGAAAACGAGGATTGGGGGGGAGCGAATGAAGACGAACGAGAATCCGGGGAATACTCTGGTGGCGCCGGTTCGGCGGCAACTACTTGGCGCGGCGGCTGTTTTGGTTGGTGGACTTGGCCTCGGAGCACGGTTGAGAGCCGAGGGAGAAGGCGAAGTCTCGCACACGGCGGAAGCCATTCATCAGGAAATTGTTTTCAATGCCAGCCGCAAGAAAGTTTACGATACGCTGACCGTCGCCTCGCAATTTCAGAAAGTGATCGACAACAGCGCTGCCATGAAAGCAATGGCTCTCGCAAAGAAGCCCGCCGAAATCAGCCGGGAACTTGGCGGCGCCTTCAGCGTCTTCGGCGGACACATCGTCGGACGCCAACTCGAACTCGTGCCTGGGCAACGAATTGTTCAGGCGTGGCGGGTCGTGGATTGGGAACCCGGCATTTTCTCTATTGCTCGTTTTGAATTGGTGGAGCAGGCAGGCTCCACCAAAATGGTTTTCGATCATACCGGTTTCCCGGGTGGTCAGGCTGCGCACCTCGCGGAGGGTTGGCGGGTGAACTATTGGCAGCCATTGGCCAAAGTCCTTGCTTAGATGCGCACGATTCCTCCTCAACGGACACAGCGGGCTAAGCGCCGGCCCCCGGGCGCCGTCACGCTCAACCTGGCCGAAGATGCACAAAACCATTTCCAATGAAAGCGAGTCTAAGTAAAATAGTGTAGTTGGTTCAATTGAAACCGAGCCTACCCCTCGCCCGGGCCCGCCTGTACGGTAATTCTTCGTCCACCCAGCCGCGAAAGATTCAGCCGAAGATTGGGAGAAGTGATGCAGACTATGGCGCAAAACACGCGGCTCCACTCACGAAAGGTGCCGGCACAATTCGGGTTTATTCAGATTTTCGGCGACGAAGGCGGAAAAATCCTCGACTTTTCCGAAGCAGGACTTGCGTTCGAGTCTTTTTCACCGCTCGGCTCCGCCAAGACATTGCAGTTCTGGTTTTCCTTGAATCTCAAGGATCGCGTCGAAGCCACCGGTGAGGTGGTGTGGCTCGATTCCACATCCAAAGTGGGAGGACTGCGGTTCATGAACCTGACGGATCGCGCCATGCGGCACATTCGTGCTCAATATACCGATTCCTTCCGAAGTGACGCGGCTGATAAGAGACATCGTTTCCTTGCCGCGCTTTCGAAACAACATTCCATCAGCGCGGGCGAAGCGACTACCGGAGGGAATTACGATGCGCCTCCCAATCGCGCGCACCAAGCGTCTGCTCCATTCGCCAACATCCTTGTGCGCGATACGAAGCCGGAAACCTCGCTGGCGCCGCCGCTGGACTCGACGGATCTCATCTCCTTGCAGAGGCACTTCGCGGCCTGCCGTCGGCAATTTGTTCTTGGGACCATCCTTGGCCTCCTTCTAGCGTCGAGCGCGGCACTTGTGGCGTTTCGATTCTGGGCTGCGGGACCCTCACCCACGTCGGCGCACTCGAGTTCGCCTACCGAGTCCCAATCGAGTGTCATTCCCGGCGCTACCGCCTCAAACTCGAGCCCACAGCCGGTCACTCCAAACACGTTAGCTGCGCCAGGCCATTCGCAGCCAGCAATCCTCAACGACAAGTATTCGATAAGGACAACGGGAACCGGACATTTATCCAAGAGTTTACAATCCGTAGCGTCGGTTCGAGGTATCGGTAACAAGACCGCCTTGCCTGCTAACTCGGCAGATGCCTTCTCTCGATCAGTCAGCAAGAACGCCCAGAAAAAATCGGCCACACCCGACCGACTCTGGGCCGCCGTGCAGGCGGGCGACACAACTGCAGCCGTTACTCTCGCGGAGCGATACCTCCGCGGCGATGGTGTGCCAGAGAACTGCCTGCAGGCGCGAGTGCTCCTGCTTGTCGCGTCGGAAAAGAAAAACCCCGAAGCGATCCGCAAGTTAAGCGAACTGGACAAAACTGGATGCCCATCGAGCGCGCCGAACTGATACGCGGCGCATAAGTCCCGTTCGGAAACCTTCACTGATGCTCGCTTATTCGCAATCTTTCGCCTCCCTAAACATTACCGATTTATAGTAAGGTAGTTGAACTTAGAGAGGACTCCCTGTGAACCGCAAACGAGTTATGGCAGTCTCTGTTTTTTTCGTCTCAGTTGCGTTCCTGTTTTTCGTCAGAGTTGGGGCCGGTACTACTTCGGCTGAACAAGAAGTGCGCGAACTCGAGCAACGCGCGAATGCCGCCTATGAGGCCAATGACCTTCCGAAGTACTTTTCGTTTTATGCGCCCGATTTCACTCAATACTTGCCCGAAGGCCGTTCCGACCTCCCTGCTTACCAGAAGGAATGGTCGTCGTATATTGGGGAAGGGAATCGAGTCGAAAAAGTAGTCCTGAGCGACATGCATGTTCAAATCGGCCCGAGCAGCGACACGGCGGTCGCTAGCTACATCATCCACGTCCGCACCAAACTCAAGGACGGCAAGGTTAGGGACGAAGACAACCAGGAGTCCGACGTTCTCTTCAAACGAAATTCGCAATGGAAAGTGGTCTTTCTGCATTACTCCACCGCGCCAAAGTCCGAATCGCACTGACCATTTCGCCATGAGGCCCCGCTTATGAGTAAGGATCGCGACCGCGAACTTGGAATGTCTCGCGAGATCACGCGCCGCGATTTTCTGAATGGTGTTGCCGTTGGCACCAGCGCTGCGGCTGCTGAGTCCTGGTTACCGGGCCTTGCGTGGGCTGACGGCGATCTCGCGCCCCAAAACAAGCCTGGCTATTACCCTCCGGCGTTAACCGGCCTGCGCGGCAGCCATCCCGGTTCCTTTGAAGATGCACACATGCTGCGTGACGGAAACTTCTGGAAATCCTCCGGTCAGCCAACTGACACGGGCGAATCATACGATCTGGTCATCGTTGGCGGAGGAATTAGCGGGCTCGCGGCAGCATATTTCTGGCGCGTACAAAGACCCGACGCCCGCATTCTCATTCTCGACAATCACGATGATTTCGGCGGCCACGCCAAACGCAATGAGTTTCGTCCCGGTGGCCGGTTGTTGCTTGGCAACGGCGGCACGTGGGCCATCGAGTCGCCGTTCCCGTACAGCAAAGTGGCTCACGGATTGATGGACGATCTTGGCATTGACCCCGCCGCGCTAGCAAAAAAATGCAACGTCTCCGGCGTGTACAAGAATCTGACCAATGGCTTTTTCTTCGACAAAGAAACATTTGGCCGCGACAAGCTTGTGAAGGGAAAGGCCGGTGGCCTTTTCCCCGGCGAAATTTTCGGCGGCGATGTGAGCCCAGTGGAAGGCATTCCAGTTGCTGCTGAAGTTGCTCGCGACGGGCGGCGGCTTGAAGCCTCCGAAGAAGACTATTTCCCAGGCCTGACGTCCGAGCAGAAGAAAGACAAGCTCAGCCGCATGAGTTACAAGAAGTTTTTGCTCGATGTGGCAAAAATCGATCCTCGCGTCATTCCCATCTATCAGACGCGGACTCATCCGCTCTTTGGCGTCGGCATCGATGCAGTCGCAGCGCTCGATTGCTGGGCTTTGCAAATGCCCGGGTTCAAGGGTTTGAAGCTTGAGCCTGGACCGTATCGACGGATGGGCTACACGCCGATGGGATACGCGTCGCCGCGCGAAGGCTATGAATTTCATTTTCCCGATGGCAATGCGACCATCGCTCGTTTGCTCGTTCGCCGGTTGATACCCGCTTCGACTCCCGGCAACAGCGTCGAGGACGTCGTGACCGCGCAAGTGGATTACGCAAAACTCGACAGATCTGAATCACCAGTACGAGTTCGCCTAAGTAGTATCGTCGTAAGCGCGAAGAATCTCGGCGAAGTGAATTCGGCCAAGGAAGTCCAAATCGCTTACCTGCGGGATAACAAGCTCAAGACTGTTCGAGCCACATCAGCTGTTCTCGCTTGTTGGAACATGATGATTCCCTATCTTTGTCCCGATTTGCCGGCCGCGCAACAAGACGCACTCCACTACGGCGTCAAAGTTCCTTTGGTTTACACCACTGTCGCGATAAAAAACTGGCGATCTTTCGACAGACTTGGAATTCGCTCCGTCGCATCGCCTGGGATGTATCACTACCAGATGAATCTGGATCTGCCTGTGGACATTGGCAGTTACAATTCACCGAAGTTGCCTGACGAGCCAATCCTCGTACGCATGGAACGGACACCGTGCTATCCCGGACTTTCCGAACGCGACCAGCATAAAATTGGCCGCGGTGATTTGCTCTCTACTTCGTTTGAAACATTCGAGCGCAATATTCGCGACCAATTGGGCCGTGTTCTCGGTGCCGGCGGCTTCGATCCTGCGCGTGATATTGACGCGATCACCGTCAATCGCTGGCCGCATGGCTACGCGTACGAATACAACTATCTTTTCGATCCCGAATGGCCTGCAGGACAGAGTCCATGCGAAATCGCCCGCAAACCCTTTGGCCGCATAGCGATTGCAAACTCCGATGCAGCGGCAGCGGCGTACACGGACACCGCCATCAACGAAGCCCATCGAGCCGTACAAGAATTGTTACGCGCATGAAGTCCTCGAATTGAGGCTCCCCTAGAAATGTCAGCCGACCTCGAAAACGCAGATCCGCTTCTCGACCGTGCGCTCGGCATGGATCGCCGCATCACGCGTCGCGATTTCCTGAATGGCGCAGCCCTGACCATTGGCGCTGCGGCCGTGCCCGCGGGCGCCCTCCACTCAGGCGCGCAGGCTGCTGAATCTCAAAATCATTCCGACTACAATCCACCGGTTGCGACGGGAATGCGCGGCAGCCATCCCGGCTCATTTGAAATCGCCCACAGCCTTCGTGATGGCACGTTTTGGAAGACTGCCGGCAAACCGATCGATACCGGCGAGGTCTACGACCTGATCGTCGTGGGCGGAGGCATCAGTGGCCTGTCCGCAGCGTACTTCTTTCGCCAGCGGAATGGCCCGAACTCGCGAATGCTTATCCTCGAGAATCATGACGACTTCGGTGGCCATGCCCGCCGCAACGAATTCCATCTCGGCGGCAAACTGCAATTGCTGAACGGTGGGACCATGTTGATCGACAGTCCAACCGCCTACAGCAAGGAAGCTGCCGGGCTTATTTCGAAGCTCGGTATCGACCCGGTTGCGTTCGAAAACAAATATCCTTTGCACGATCTCTATCGGTCACTGAGTCTCGGCCCTGCTATTTTCTTCGACAAACAAACCTTTGGCGAAGACCGCCTGATCGCAGGCGCTCCTTCCGAATGGGGTGAATCGGAGAATCCCTCAGCAAAGGCCGCGCAATGGCTTGAGTTCCTCAACAAAACGCCGCTCGCCGACGTCGCGAAACGCGACATCCTCAGCCTTGAAACCGGAAGGATTGATTATCTGCCCGGCCTTTCTTCAGCGGAAAAGAAGGACAAGCTCTCTCGCATCAGTTACAAGGATTTCCTACTTACGATTGCAAAGGTCGACACGGCGGTCGTCTCGTTCTATCAAACACGCACCAACGGCGAATGGGGCGTCGGTATTGACGCGGAGCCTGCCCTCGATTGTTGGGCGCTTGGCCTTCCCGGTTTTCAAGGAATGAATCTCGATCCTGGTCCCGCCCCGCGCATGAGTTATTCCGCGGCAGGCTACTCCACCGGAGGCTCGCCGCGTTTTCATTTTCCTGACGGCAATGCGACCATCGCGCGGCTGCTCGTTCGCGAACTGATTCCCGAAGCCATGCCAGGGCACTCCGTTGAAGACGCTGTTACATCGCAAGTCGCCTACGATCGCCTCGACCACCCAACAAACGCAACCCGCATCCGCCTTAACAGCACCGTCGTGCGAGCGCAAAACGCCGCGGCCACTAAATCCTCGCAGGAGGTTATCGTCACGTATGCCGCAGCCGGTAAAGTCTTCACCGCGCGCGCCAAAAGCTGCGTCCTCGCCTGCTGGAACATGACCATCCCTTACCTTTGTCCGGACCTGCCCGAAAAGCAAAAGGATGCGCTTCATTACCTCGTCAAAGTTCCGCTCGTCTACACCAGCGTCGGCCTTCGGAATTGGGCAGCTTTTCAAAAACTCGGCGTCCACGTAGTTCATGCTCCGGGCTCTTACTGGAATTCGTTCAATCTCAACTGGCCCGTGGATATCGGCGCCTACAAGAGTCCGCGTTCACCCAATGAACCCATCCTCCTCCATATGAGCCGAACCCCTTGCAAACCCGGCTTTCCTGCTCGCGAACAGCACAAAGCCGGCCGCATGGAATTGCTTGTGACGCCTTTCGAAACTTTCGAGCGCAACGTTCGCGATCAACTCGCGCGTTGCCTGGGTGCCGGCGGTTTCGATCCTGCGCGTGACATCGAAGCCATCACGGTTAACCGCTGGCCGCACGGATATGGCTATGAATACAACGCGCTCTTCGATCCGCAATGGGCGCCCGGCCAAGCGCCTCACGAAATCGGTCGTAAACCTAACGGCCGTATAACAATTGCCAATTCCGACTCCGGCGCCACCGCCTACACTGATGTAGCCATCGATCAAGCCTTCCGCGCCGTCAGTGAGCTGTTTGAACGGTAGCCCCAGAAAAACGCGTTAAAGTTTCGTTCACCTTAATCAAAACCGAATTGCCGGCGTCCTATAGCTCGTATACGCTCTATTTAGTCGGCAGGCTTCTTCAGGAAACTATCTTTTTGTCCGTTCTTGCCTGAAAATGCGCTTCCAGCCAGACTTGCTGCGTCACTTCAGCAGAGGCACAATTCATGTCCAGACTTCAGACCACCGAGGACCGTCGCCTCGAAGAAAATCGCACCAGAAAGGGCTATTGGAAGCGTTGGGGGCCGTACCTTTCCGAGCGGCAATGGGGCACTGTCCGCGAGGATTACAGTCCGGGCGGTACGGCATGGGAGTTTTTTCCCCACGATCACGCTCGTTCGCGCGCATACCGCTGGGGAGAAGATGGCATCGCTGGCTTCAGCGATCGCCATCAGATGATCTGCTTTGCGCTCGCCCTTTGGAATGGCCGCGACCCAATCCTCAAAGAACGTATTTTTGGCCTCACAGGCAACGAAGGCAATCACGGCGAGGACGTCAAAGAATATTATTTTTATCTCGACTCCACGCCAACGCACAGCTACATGAAGTATTTGTATAAGTATCCGCAAGCCGAATTTCCGTACGGCTGGCTCGTGGACGAAAATAAGCGCCGCAGTCGCTCGCAACCCGAATTCGAACTCCTCGACACCGGCGTTTTCGGCGAAAATCGGTACTTCGACGTTTTCGTCGAATACGCCAAAGCCGACGACGAGGATATTTTCATTCGCATCACGGCGCATAATCGTGGCCCCGAACCTGCTCCTCTCCACTTGCTTCCAACGCTTTGGTTTCGCAACACCTGGTCCTGGGGCAAGGATCTCCGACGCCCCATCGTCCGCGAAGCCGCCGCTATTCCCAACAGCGTTTGTGCTGAACTCCAGCATTGGCAATACGGAAAGCGCTGGCTGCTCGCCGCCGGCCAGCCGGAAATGATTTTCACCGAGAACGAAACCAACAACGCGCGACTCTTCAATTCAAGAAATCGCACGCCTTACGTGAAAGACGCTTTTCACGAATACGTCACCCGCGGAAACAAAGATGCCGTGAACCCAGCCAAGTCCGGCACGAAAACGGCCGCGCATTATTCTCTGACTATCGACGCTGGCCAATCTGTGACAATCAAGCTCCGTTTCACCGATGTCGAGCCCCTTGGCGGCATGGACGCTGACTCATCCATGGTCGGCATTATCACTTCGCCCGCTCACGCCGAACGGGGAGCTGGCGTGCCTGGCACAAACGACTTCGGCAAGGGCTTCGACGGCTTGTTCGCAGCACGGATCAAGGACGCCGACGAATTCTACGCCTCGCGCATTCCCGATGAGCTTTCCGCCGACGCACGGAATGTCATGCGCCAGTCCTACGCTGGAATGTTATGGTCAAAACAGTTTTATCACTATGACGTGCAGACGTGGCTCGAAGGCGATCCCGCCGGCCCCGTGCCGCCCGATGACCGAAAAAAAGGCCGCAACAAGGATTGGACCCACCTCTACAACGACGACATAATCTCCATGCCCGACAAGTGGGAATACCCCTGGTATGCCGCGTGGGATCTTGCTTTTCACTGCATCACGTTGGCTCTCGTCGATCCCGATTTCGCGAAAGAGCAACTAATTCTTCTTCTCCGCGAATGGTACATGCATCCGAACGGCCAGCTTCCCGCCTACGAATGGGCTTTCGGTGACGTAAATCCCCCCGTCCACGCCTGGGCCGCCTGGCGCGTTTACAAAATTGAACGCCGTGTCCGTGGCGTCGGCGACCGCGCCTTCCTTGAAAAAGTTTTTCACAAACTGCTTCTCAACTTCACTTGGTGGGTGAATCGCAAAGATCCCGAGGGCGCGAACATTTTCCAGGGCGGCTTTCTTGGCCTCGATAACATCGGCGTCTTCGATCGCTCCGCGCCGCTCCCAACCGGTGGTCATCTTGAACAATCCGACGGAACCAGCTGGATGGGCATGTATTGCCTCAACATGCTCGCTATCGCGCTCGAACTAGCGAAGGAAGATCCAGCTTACGAAGATGTCGCCAGCAAATTCTTCGAACACTTCGTCCACATCGCCCATGCGATGAACGACTTCGGCGCGGACGGTATCTCTCTCTGGGACGAAGAAGACGGTTTCTACTACGACCTGCTTCAATTGCCGAACGGGGAAGAACACTACCTCAAGGTCCGCTCCATGGTCGGTCTGATCCCGCTTTTCGCCGTCGAAACCCTCGAGCCGGAAATCGTCGACCGCCTTCCCGGCTTCAAGCGCCGCATGCAGTGGTTCGTCGACAATCATCCTGACGTGCCGGAGCACATTGAGATGACGCAGCGCTCCTCCCGCGGCACGCGTCGGCTGTTGTCGCTTGTCAATCGCAAGCATCTCAAGCGCATCATGTCCCGCATGCTCGATGAAACCGAATTTCTTTCAGACTTCGGGATTCGTGCGCTTTCCCGCTATCACAACGAGCACCCGTATGAGGTTTACGTCAACGGCCACGTGAACCGCGTCGACTACGAACCCGCCGAATCCAGCACGGGCCTCTTCGGCGGCAACTCCAACTGGCGTGGTCCGATCTGGTTCCCGGTAAATTATCTGCTAATTGAATCGTTGCAGAAGTTCCATCACTACTATGGCGAGGACTTTAAAGTTCCTTGCCCGGCTCGTACGGACAAAGAAACCGACCTCTGGCAGGTCTCTTCCGAAATTTCAAAACGTCTCGGCCGCATTTTTCTCCGTGGCAAGGATGGGCGGCGCCCCGTCGCTGGGGGCCTCGAGCAGTTCCAGAGCGATCCGTACTGGCGCGACCTGGTCCTCTTCCACGAATACTTCCATGGCGACAACGGTGCTGGTCTTGGTGCAAGCCACCAAACCGGTTGGACTGGTCTCGTTGCAAAACTCCTGGAGCAGAGCGGTGAGTAATCAAGAAAATCGACGCGTTTCTCGACGAACTCTACATGCTCCCGAATATAGTCGCAACGGCCTCAATAGAACGCCCACGTAGACCATCTCAGAGCTAGGAGACAACCAGCGTGGCAGCCGTTGCAAAACCGGTAGTCGCTTTCGATCGCAGCATTTGCAACGATTTTGCCGCAGCCTCCTCCCGTGAATGGCTCGTCACAAACGCCATTGGCGGCTACGCTTCAGGTACGGTCGCCGGATGCGCTACGCGCCGTTATCATGGCATTCTTCTCGCCGCGCTTCAGCCGCCCGTCGTGCGCACCCAGCTCGTTGCAGCCCTCGACGAAACCATCAATTGCGCCGGCACATTCTACGAACTTGCCACGCACAAATGGGCCAGCGCCGCGATCGCTCCTCAAGGACTTCAATACATCGAAAGCTTTCATCTCGATGGAACAATTCCAACTTGGATTTATGCGACGGGCGACGCTCGCCTCGAAAAGCGCATCTGGATGCGCCAGGGCGAAAACACCACTTACGTTCGTTACGCACTGCTCGACGCCGTTTCACCAGTTGAGTTTCACGCGAAAGTGCTCGTCAATTATCGCGATTTTCACAGCGCTACTCACGCGGGCGATTGGCGCATGCGCGTCGCATCTGTCAGTCACGGGATAGGCGTGCTCGCCTACGATGGCGCGACTCCATCTCTGTTTCACGCCAGAATCGAACCCAGCAAATCAATCACCCTCGTCTTCACAACCGACGAAGCCACTCTTCTCGATGGAAACTCTGCCCTCTCCGAGCAGATCGCCCACGATTCCGGTCTTCTGCGAGCTTTTGCCGGATCGCTCTCACGCCGCGAGTCAGACTCTGGTCCTGCTTGGCTCCAGCAGCTCGTGCTTGCCGCCGATCAATTTGTCGTAAAGCGCTCTCTCTCCGGCGAACCTGACGGTCATAGCGTCATCGCCGGTTATCATTGGTTCAGTGATTGGGGCCGCGACACAATGATCGCTCTCCCCGGTCTCACGCTCACTACGGGGCACCCCGAAATTGCGCGTCAGATTCTTCTCGCATTTTCTCAATTCGTCCACGCTGGCATGCTCCCCAACAATTTTTCCGACGCAGGTGGCAAGCCGGAATACAACACCATGGACGCCGCACTGTGGTATTTCGAAGCCGTCCGTCAATACGTGCAGGCGACAAGCGATATCGTCACTCTGGAAAAACTTTTCCCGATTCTTGCGGGCATGATTGAAGCGCACGTTTCAGGCACCCGCTACAACATTCACGTCGATCCCGCGGATGGTCTGCTCTACGGCGGGGGCCCTGGCGTCCAGCTTACGTGGATGGACGCCAAAATCGGCGATTGGGTCGTTACGCCCCGCACGGGAAAACCCGTCGAAATCAACGCGCTGTGGATCAATGCGCTCGATTCGATGGTCCAATTCGCAACCCTTCTCGAATTTCCCGCTGCTCGATATCTGTCTCTTGGTGCCGTTGCAAAAGCTAGTTTCTCGAAATTCTGGAATTCAAGTCGCAACTGCTGCTATGACGTCATCGATACGCCGCCGATTGGCAACGACGCTTCGCTTCGCCTCAATCAGATTCTCGCCGTCTCCTTGCCATCAAGCCCGCTTAATACCGCGCAACAAAGAGCGGTCGTGGATATTTGCCGCTCCGAGCTCCTCACTCCGGTGGGTTTGCGTAGTCTCGGTCCGCACGAGCCCGGTTACACATCCCACTACTGCGGCGGTCCCCGCGAACGCGATGCTGCGTATCACCAGGGCACAGCCTGGGGCTGGCTCCTCGGTCCGTTCGCTCTCGCGCATTTTCGCGTCTATCAGGACAAAGCCGCTGCGAGACGATTCCTCGAACCACAACTCGCGACGCTGGACCTCTACGGATTGGGTTCCCTAGCCGAAATCTACGATGGCGAACAACCCTTCACACCACGAGGATGCATCGCTCAAGCCTGGACGGTTGCTGAAATGTTGAGAGTTTGGAAGCTACTGTCCTGAACGTCTTCGACGATTGTTTTCTGCTGGAATAACGCGGAGCTCTTACGCGTTCTTCTTTTCATAGAGTTCAATCAAGACTTTGTCTTTATCCGTCGTCACCAGAAAAAAGTTCACGCGAGTCCCGTCCGCACCACCTCGCGTTTCCGGATAGATCGGCGTCACGCCAAATCGCTCGCGTAGTAGTTGCGTCGCGCCGTCGACATTGCTGCAAAGAAACTCTACTTGCTGTATCCCCGCGCCAAATTTGCTCAGATAGCGGGCTATTGCGCCGTTTCCCTCCGGTGCCTTGGAAGTAAGCACGTCAAAGTAGAGCCCTGGAAAATGAAGCTCGAACTCTTCGGCGTCTTGGTCCGGGGGAACCTTCGCAAGTCGCGGCGACCCGTTCGCCTCTCGAATCTTCGAAAAGAGCTCGCGCGGCACCGCCAAACCCACAGTAACCTTCGGTTCCGCTCCGACGAACGACACGAATTCAGCGTCTTTCAACCATGCGCGCGCAGCGCGCCTCGCGAGAATGCTTCCGGCAATATAGATTTCTTCCGCTGCAGCGTCGCGCTCTTTCGCATCTTGCGAAGCCAACCGCGCGATGTGTTCTCTCAGTCCCATTCGTCAGGAAGGCCAATTGTAGCGGGTTTTCTCACTCGAGTTGTTTTGGCTTCGCTAGCAGAGAAATTATCGTCGCCAGTGCCAGTATCCCAATCACGATTCCGAGCGAACCGACTACTGAAATATGCACCCATCGCTCGGCCAACATCTTCGCGCCCACAAACGCCAGTACCGCCGCCAAGCCGTATTTAATATACGTCAGCCGGTCCAACACGCCAGCCAGCAAAAAGTACAACGTTCGCAATCCCAGAATCGCAAATACGTTGGATGTGTACACGACAAATGGATCGCGCGTGATGCCGAACACCGCCGGGATCGAGTCCACTGCAAACGTCACGTCTGTCACTTCAACTACCAGCAAAACCAAAAATAGCGGCGTCGCAACCAGTTGCCCTTGCTCCCGCACAAAGAATCGTTCTCCGGAAAAAGTCTTAGTCATCCGGAGGTGCGTTCCAATAAACCGCACCAGCCTATTCTTCTCAGGATGTGTTTCCGCTTCGTTCGAAAACATCATGTGCACGCCGGCATAGATCAGAAACGCGCCAAACACATACATGATCCACGTAAATCGTTCGATTAGCTCTGCGCCGGCCCAAACCATCAGCCCGCGCATGATTAGCGCGCCTAGAATTCCCCACGCCAGCACACGATGCTGAAATTCCGGGGCCACTCCAAAAGTCCGGAACAACACTAGAAATACAAACAGGTTGTCTACGCTCAACGATTTTTCGATCAGGTAACCGGTGGAAAATTCCAGCGCTGGCTGTGCGCCGTAGTAGTGGTAGATTCCCGCAGCAAACAAAACGGCCGCCCCAATCCACACTCCGCTCCAGAGTAGCGCCTCGCGCAAGCCAATCTTATGCGGGCGCCGGTGAAACAAAAACAAATCCAGCGCCACCGCGGCCAACACAAATATGTTGAATTCGACCCAATGAAAAGGTGAGTTCATCGCTCCGTCAGAGTGTACTGCGCAGATTCTGCTATCCGCCAGCGAACCGGGCCTGGACCGTTTCGCCGCTCTTATTTTACGCCAACGCTTGCGTTTTTATTCGTTCTTCAACGCTTCTGTGGAGTTTAAATTCGTCAACTCGATTCGCGTCGTTTGTCCCGCGTGAATCGTCACGGGAACATCCCATATGAGGCGTGAGTCACCAGCGCCCGCCTCCAAATCCAGCGTGCTCAGCCAATAGTTACCTGCCGGGAGCCGCGCCACGTGGGCCGCCCCTTCCAGATTCGTATCCACTCGAACCGTGAGATATTTTGTTTGTGCTTGCATCGGGGCCTGCTGCCGCACTTTCTTCTTGTAGCTGTTCTGCGCTTCGGCCCATTTTCTCCCAGGATTGATCCCGTCCAGTTCGAGTTCGATACCGGCCACCGTTTCCGGGTGTGACTGGATGAATTTCTTCAACGCCGTCAAGTACTCCTGGTGCTCTTTCTCGTAGCGCTCCGGTCGTTCCGTCTTGTCGGCGTCGCGGTATTTCGGCTTGGGAATGCCGCTTGTCACGCCTCCGCTGTTTGAGCGTTGGTACGCCAGAAGCAATTCCGGTACGCGCAAAATATCGTCGGGCGTCAGCAGCTTATCGAGTCCAGGCATCGTCAAATCCAGAACGTCGTGCACGCGCATCCATTCTTTCAACTCTGGTGACAGCTTTAAGGCGGCGATGAATTTCTCCCGATCCGGGGCGCCGTTCTTCGCTTCGATCTCATGCCTGATGTCTTCAAAACTCTTTGTCAGCACATAAAACGTAAAATTTCGCACCGGCTCCGGCTTTGCTGCCGTCGGACTCACATATGCCGTAAACTCAAGCGTACCCGTGGCGCCTTGCTCCTGCGCTGGTGCTTCTCCCGCAATCGCGCACGCCACCACCAAGCCCATCCAAATTCTATTCAGTTTTCTCATGAATTTTATCGTACCAGCGCCGGCGCCCGTTCGACTTCGCCTATTCATTCAAAAATTCGTATCTGCCATCCTTCGTCACCCGTACGCTTCGCAAACGATGATCTTTCTCGAACGAGTCGTATCCCTCTTTCAAATTCTCCCAAAATGCCACGAGTTCCGACTGCCCAAGGTGTGTCTTCGCCAATTCGCGGAAACCCAGCTCCGTCATCCGCGCAGGAAAGATATGAATCGGCAGATGTTTCGCACCGTCCTCACGGACCAGCACCGCCAGCCAATAGACCTCTTTAATTCCATCGTCTGTTATCGGAATGCACCCAATCGACGCGCAATTCCCATGCAGAAAAATATCTCCGCCCGGATTCGTGCGCGGTCCCAGAATTCGGTCCGCCGCGTTCGGATAATTTACATGCATGCTCAAAAAGAAATTGCTCTGCGGGTTGAACCAGTCGAGATCGTAAAATCCTTCCGGCACCTGCGCGTCGCCAAATCGTCGTTTCGGCCCAAGAACTCCCGACGTCGCACATATCCCGTACGATTTCATTAGAACGTATGGTCCGCTGTTCGATTCGGCGCCCCAAAGTTCCAGCACGCCTTCCTTCTTGAAGGCCCGCAAAAGAATCGCCTTGGGCGGATACGTCAGCCCTTTCTTTTCCACTATCGAGCGCGCCGCCGCGTCTTTTTCCTGTCGTGCCGTTCGCACACGCGGAAAACGAAGCTGCTCCCGTTCAATCGAGTTGGCTCGATTAAGGTTAGTTTGTGCGTTGATTCCAGCGCACGCGACTATCCCCGCCGCCAGCGCCACCAGTGCAACTCTCGCGTCTTTCATCTCAAAACAGCCGGTACGTCGCCTCGACTGTTACCCACTGTGCGATCGCCTTTCGGTTCGCGTCCTGTGCCGGCTCAAATCGCCAGACCCGCACTTTTTCCATTGCCCGGTCGTCCAATCCGAATCCCAAGCCCTTCACCATCCGCACTTGTCCCGCGCGCCCGTCTGCCGTCACTAACACACGCAGCGTCACGCTCCCTTGCAGCTTCGCATGCCGCGCCTCATCCGTGTATTCCGGGTCAGGGCAATACGCACACTTCACCGGATAGGCCCCCGGCGAATATTTCCCGTTAATTAACTCGCCTTCGTCATCTCCGTCTCTCGACCCGATTGAATCCCCCGCCTTTGTCCCAATGGTGTTTCCGCCGTCGCTACCATTCGAATTGGTCTTGTCTTTCATCCACGGCAAACCAATA
>WNFS01001506.1_pt1 | contig 17458 bp, 18 predicted proteins | sample 5400141 | NCBI WGS metagenome assembly WNFS01 (sample SAMN13153358, study PRJNA577476) | soil metagenome | isolation source: 60 cm saprolite under Madrone tree | place: USA:California | collected 2016-06-14
TGTCGTTCTATGGTCACTGGTTTCCGAAGAGCGACCGTCATCATGTGGAGCGGATGGAGGAGGTCAGGGCAGCGGCCATGAACGACAGAGAGGTGAACGAGGATTCATGGCACCGTTTTGGCACCAGTGAGGACCAGCTTGAGATGGGTAGGTCGGAAGTGATTGATCTCAGTGGTGCCGAAGGGGGGACTCGAACCCCCACACCCTTGCGGGCACATGACCCTGAATCATGCGCGTCTGCCAATTCCGCCACTTCGGCCCGGAAAGCCTCACTAGGATACCGAGCGAGCCCGTGAAGTCAAGGGGCGAGCGGGTCTCGGTGCGCCATGGCCGCTGACAAGGTCATCGCGACCAACCGCAAGGCCTACCACGACTACGAGATCCTGGAGACCTACGAGGCCGGCATCGTGCTGCGCGGTACTGAGGTGAAGTCGCTTCGTGAGTCGCAGGTGAATTTCAAGGACTGCTATGCCGCCGTGGACAACAGCGAAGCGTGGCTGATCGGCTGCTATATCGCGCCGTACCACCATGGCACCGACGCGAACCATGATCCAGAGCGACGGCGCAAGCTTCTCCTGCACCGGCGGGAGATCGGGCGCTTGCTGGGGAAGGTGGCCGAACGCGGGTTGACCCTCATCCCACTTCGTCTATACTTCAAAGGAGGGCGCGCCAAATGCGAGCTGGGCCTGGCGCGCGGCAAGAAGCTTCACGACAAGCGTGCGAGCATCCGCGAACGCGATGCGAGGCGCGAGATGGCCAGGGAAGCGCGGGCGCGGCAGCGCGCCTGAGAAGGGGGCGACTGGTTTCGACGGGGATCAATGAAGCGCGGGTGGCATCCCGAGGTGCTCGCTCCTCGTAAAACTGTGGGCACGGTTATAGCTGCCGACAACCAGCTAGCTCTGGCGGCCTAACACCCGCCAGCGTCCTCCGGGTCGGGTCAACGGGGTCCGGGTTCGGACGTCATATTCCGGTGACTGGCCCCAAGCTCCGCTCTTGAGTAAGGGGCGAGACTTTTAGGAGCTGGCCGCCCTGACAACCAGCCGGTTGGAGGGAGGGGTGGCGAGAGCAAAAGACAACCGGCTATGGATGTAGATGCCTGTCGCGGAGGGTTTCCGGACGTGGGTTCGATGCCCACCGCCTCCACCATTGCACCCAGTTCGAACCGTCCTCCGGGGCCTCGATGAGGTCGAGGACCCGGAGGGCGGTTTCGGCCTGGGAATAGGGCTTCCCGATCTGAGGCTGGATCGGGAGGAGCCGGATCAGCCCTTATCGTAGGTGTGGACCACGAGGACGGAAGCGCCGAATCACGTCAGGCGGGAAAGTACCAAGGGCGTATTCACGGTCGAGCGCGCCGACCGTTTCCGAGACCGACTTCTGCCACGCTGGCGAGATCGAGCCGGACGCCACTTCCTGCTGATACTCTTCCGGGTCCACCCAAAAGGCCTCGCCGTTTGCTCGAATCAGGAGATCGAGCTTTAGGTCGACGAACGAGAGCACTCCCTCGCTCTCCTCTTGCGGTAAGCAAATGTCGACGTGATGAGCCACCAGGCCTGCGGTCTGATCGTAGGCAGACGTGACCGCATACCATCGCACGGGAAAGAGAAACAGCGCCCAGGTGAAGCCGGGTTCGGCTAGCACGATGCCTCCCTTTGTCTTCCGCTGAGCGCGCGGGCCGATCGCTATAACCGCCTGCGGAAGGGCGGCCGCATCGTAGCTGAGCACATGGGGATCGAGATCGGGAGAGTGGCGGAGATCGGCGAACTTACGGTTCAGCATGGAATCACAATACCGTAGAAGGTTCAGGGGCTGCACGACCGCGCAGCGTCGGGCGAGGTAGGGTTCGCGCCGCCGCCGGCCCTATACATCGTCCCGCTCTTCGGTCCCAGGAAACAAGAAGAGGCCCCGGAGATGTTGTCTCCGGGGCCTCGGTGTTTCGACGTCTAGGCTGCCGCTACTTCAGGATCGCCAGCGCGGCCTTCGCCTTGTCGCCGGCCAGCGTCATGTTGCCGGCCTTGCACGCGGCCTGGGCCTCCTTCACCAGGGACGCAGCCTTCGTCGTGGCCGCGCGAGGAGCCTGGGCGGTAGTGGTGGGCCCGGCACCCGTCCGAGGCGACTGGATATCCTGGTTGCCGCGAGGGGACTGAACATTCTGGTTACCACGCGGCGACTGGACATCCTGGTTACCGCGGGGCGACTGCACGTCCTGGTTACCGCGCGGAGACTGGACGTTCTGGTTACCACGGGGGGACTGGACGTCCTGGTTACCGCGGGGCGACTGCACGTCCTGATTGCCACGCGGCGACTGGACGTCCTGATTGCCGCGAGGCGACTGCACGTCCTGGTTACCACGCGGCGACTGCACGTCCTGGTTACCGCGGGGCGACTGGACGTCCTGATTGCCACGCGGCGACTGGACATCCTGGTTACCGCGGGGCGACTGGACGTCCTGATTGCCACGCGGCGACTGGACGTCCTGGTTACCGCGGGGCGACTGCACGTTCTGGTTACCACGCGAGCCGGCGAGGGACCGTGGAGCCTGGACATCGTCGGGCTTGACCGATGCTGTCTTCTTGCTCAGCATGTCCTTCGCCTGGGCGACTTCGGCCGGGCAATTGGCCTGCGCCATGCTCAGAGCGGGCGACAACGACAGCGCCACTGCTACGCTGAGAACCGCTGCGAAGAGCTTCTTCATGTGTTGTTCCTCTCTCTTGTTTTGGGCCCTTGGCTCTGCCCGCTCGGCTCCCCACCGAGCCTGTGGATTCACCTGGACTCGGCGCTCGCTTGAGGTCGCAGGAGCGGTGCCATGCTGGCTTGCCTTGTTGAATTAATGATAGATCAAGCGTTTCTATGATGCCAGCGGAGCTCTAAGAGAGGTTCCCCGGCGTTCTGCCCGAGCCAACCCCGCCTCAGCTGCCGCAGAATTGCCGACATGTCCGGGGGATTCACCCAGGTCGGCCGATTGGAGCGACGGCTCGCAGCGGGGGCCGCCAGTGGGCGCGGGGCCAGACGGCGCACGATGCCAGAGGCCCAAAATCAAGTTTGGCATCGCCAAGGGCACCCGAGCGAGCCGCTGAGGCGTGAGGGCAGCCGCGCGGCATCGAAGCCGGCGCTTTCCCGGCAAGCCACACGCTCAGAACCGGGCTGCAATCATCTAGTAACTAAGTGTTTTAATTGGCCGCTAAATACGACCAAATCGATCGCCATCATCGCAGAATGGGTGTAGCCTGAATTGGAGACGCCAGGCGCGTGGGGCGAAGGTCCTGGGCCCGAAGGAGACGCCCGAAGGAGAGGCGGATGATGAGCAGCACCGCGAAGATCATCGAGGAGCTCACGAACCGGACGTATCCGTATGGCTTCGTGAGCGCCGTGGAGGCGGACTCGACGCCGCCCGGGCTGGACGAGGATCTCGTTCGGCTGATCTCGGCCAAGAAGAACGAGCCGACGTTCATGCTGGAGTGGCGTCTCCGCGCTTACCGGCACTGGGTCACGCTGGAGCGCTCGGCGGGCGAGCCGCGATGGGCCAATGTCACGTACCCGCCGATCGACTATCAGAAGATCGTTTACTACTCGGCGCCGAAGCAGAAGGTGGCTGCGCGCCTGGAGGACGTCGACCCCGAGATTCTCCGGACCTTCGAGAAGCTCGGCATTCCGCTGGAGGAACAGAAGCGGCTCAGCGGCATCGCCGTGGACGCCGTGTTCGACAGCATCTCGGTGGGTACGACATTCAAGGAGAAGCTGGCCGAGCTCGGGATCGTGTTCTGCTCGTTCTCCGAGGCGGTCCAGGAGCATCCCGAGCTGATAGAACGTTACCTGGGCTCGGTGGTCCCGTACACCGACAACTTCTACGCCGCCCTCAACTCGGCCGTCTTTAGTGATGGGTCGTTTTGTTACGTGCCGAAGGGTGTTCGCTGCCCCATGGAGCTTTCGACCTACTTCCGGATCAACACGGCGGGGTCGGGCCAGTTCGAACGCACCCTGATCATCGCGGACGAGGGCAGCTACGTCAGCTACCTCGAAGGCTGCACGGCGCCGATGCGGGACGAGAACCAGCTGCACGCTGCGGTGGTGGAGCTCATCGCCCTGAAGGACGCCCGCATCAAGTACTCCACAGTCCAGAACTGGTATGCGGGCGACCGCGAGGGCAAGGGCGGTATCTTCAACTTCGTCACCAAGCGGGGCAAGTGCGCGGGCGCGCGCTCGCGGATTTCCTGGACCCAGGTGGAGACCGGGTCTGCGATTACCTGGAAGTACCCGAGCGTGATCCTGCAGGGCGACGAATCCGTCGGGGAATTCTACTCGGTTGCCCTCACCAATAACTACCAGCAGGCCGACACCGGGACCAAGATGATCCACATCGGAAAGAACACCCGGAGCACGATCGTCTCCAAGGGCATCTCCGCCGGCCACGGCAACAATACGTACCGGGGTCTGGTGAAAGTGTTGCCGCGGGCCGCCCACGCGCGCAACTACACCCAGTGCGACTCCATGCTCCTCGGCAGCCGGTGTGGGGCTCACACCTTCCCGTACATCGAAGTGGCCAACAGCTCGTCGGTGGTGGAGCACGAGGCGTCGACCCAGAAGATCAGCGACGAGCAGCTCTTCTACTGCAAGCAGCGCGGGCTCTCGGGAGAGAACGCCGTCTCGATGATCGTCAACGGATTCTGCAAGGAAGTGTTCCGCAACCTGCCGATGGAGTTCGCGGTGGAGGCCATCCGGCTTCTGAGCGTGAGCCTCGAGGGCAGCGTCGGATAGGGCGGAGAGGGGGCGAGGGAATGCTGAGCATCCGGAAGCTGCATGCGGGCGTGACCGGCAAGGAGATCCTGCACGGCATCGATCTCGAGGTGCGCGCAGGGGAGGTGCACGCCGTGATGGGTCCCAACGGCTCGGGGAAGAGCACGCTGGCGCAGGTCCTGGCGGGTCATCCGGGGTACCTCGTCACCGCGGGCGAGATCCTGTACGAGGGCCGAAACCTGCTCGAGATGCCGCCGGAGGAGCGGGCCCGAGAGGGCATCTTCATGGCCTTCCAGTATCCGGTGGAGATCCCCGGTGTCGCCAATGCCGAATTCCTCAAAGCCGCCGTCAATGCGGTCCGGGAGCGCCGGGGGTTGGAGGAGCTCGACGCCGTGGAGTTCCTGGCGTTGTTAAAGGAGAAGATGAAGTTCGTCGATATGGATCCGGGCTTCATGAGCCGGTCCCTGAACGAGGGCTTCTCGGGTGGAGAGAAGAAGCGCAACGAGATCCTCCAGATGACCCTCCTCGACCCCAAGCTCGCCGTCCTGGACGAGACCGACTCGGGCCTCGACATCGACGCCCTTCGCACGCTCGCGGCCGGCGTCAACCGGCTCCGGCGTCCGGACAATGCCATGATTCTCGTCACGCACTATCAGCGGCTGCTCAGCTATGTCACGCCGGACCGGGTGCACGTGCTGTCGAACGGCCGCATCGTGAAGTCGGGGGACCACGCCCTCGCGCGGGAGCTGGAGGCGCGCGGCTACGAGTGGCTTGAAGCCACGGCGGAGGCGCTGCCGCGATGACGGACCGCACGACGAAGGAGACCTTCCTCGCGGCCTTCGCCGAGCGCGACCGGCGCGGCTTCGCCGACGACCCGTCCTGGCTCCGCGAGGCTCGTCGGGCAGCCCTGGAGCGCTTCGCCGAGCTGGGTCTGCCCACGACCCGCGACGAGGATTGGAAGTACACGAGTCTCGCTCCGCTCGTGGAGACGCCGTTCGACCTCGCGGGCGAGGAAACAGGGGAGATTCCGGCCGAGGAAGCCCTCGGCTCGCTCTCCGCGGTCTCGTCATCGTGGAGCCGGCTCGTCTTCGTGAACGGGCGGCACGTGGGCAAGCTGTCGACCATTCCGCCCTTGCCGCCGGGGGGCCGCCTCGGCAGCCTGGCCGAGGCGCTGATCACCGATGAGGAGATGGTCCGCTCGCACCTGACCTCGGCCGGGGAAAAAGGCGAGGGCGCCTTCGGCTCGCTCAACGCGGCCTTGTGGTCGGACGGCGCCTTCTTCCACGTGCCGGCGGGCATGAGCCTCGAAGCGCCGATCCAGCTCCTATTCGTGGCCACGCCACTTGAGCGGCCGCGCGCCAATCATCCGCGAAGCGTGATCGTGCTCGAGCGGGAGAGTCGAGCGGTGCTTGTGGAGACATATATCGCTCTGGGTGGCGGTACGTACTTGACCAATGCCTCCACCGAGATCGTCCTCGGCCCGGGCGCGGCCCTCGACCACCACAAGATCGTTCTGGAGGGCGGGCAGGCCTTTCATGTGGGTCGGACGCGAGTGCGCCAGGAGCGAGACAGCCGGTTCACTTCCTGCTCCCTGGCCTTCGGTGGCCGGATCATCCGGAACGATGTCGACGTGTTGCTCGCCGCCGAAGGATCGGAGTGCATGTTGAGTGGGCTCTTCGTCATCGGGGGCGGCCAGCACGTGGATACCCACACCGTCATGGACCACGCGCAGCCGCGGGCGACCAGCCGCCAGCTCTACAAGGGCGTGCTCGACGGCCGAGCCAGAGGCGTCTTCAACGGCCGCGTGATCGTGCGACCGGGGGCCAATGGGACCGACGCCCATCAGACGAACAAGAACCTCATCCTCTCCGACGGCGTGGAAGTGGACAGCAAGCCCCAGCTGGAAATCTTCGCGGACGACGTGAAGTGCAGTCACGGGGCGGCTGATGGCCAGCTGGCGGAGGACGCGATCTTCTATCTCAAGAGCCGCGGCCTCGACGAGGTGGCCGCCCGCACCCTGCTGACGCACGGGTTCGCCAGCGAAGTGCTCGACCGGATCCGCGTCGAGTCGGTGCGGAACTGGTGCCAGGACTTGCTGAGAGGCCGGCTGCGGGGCGGCCGGGTTGCGGAGGACGCGCCATGAAGATGTCCTGGGACGTGGAGCGGATCCGGAAGGACTTCCCGATCCTCCACGAGGAGGTACACGGGAAGCCCTTGGTCTATCTGGACAACGCGGCAACTTCCCAAAAGCCGCACGTCGTGATCGAGACGCTCGTAGACTATTACTCGAAGCAGAACTCCAATGTGCACCGGGGCCTGCACCAGCTCAGCGAGCGCGCGACCGAGGCCTACGAGGGGGCGCGGACTCGGATCCAGCGGTTCCTCAATGCGGCGCACTCGCGCGAGATCCTCTTCGTCCGCGGGACGACCGAGGGCATCAACCTCGTAGCCCAGACGTATGGCCGGCGGGCCGTGGGCGCACGAGACGAAGTCGTCATCACCGCCCTCGAGCACCACTCGAATATCGTGCCGTGGCAGATGCTCTGCGAGGAGAAGCAGGGGAGGCTCCGGGTCGTGCCCATCAATGACGCGGGCGAAGTCGACCTCGAGGCCTATGAGGCACTGCTCGGCGACCGGACCCGGCTGGTCGCGATCGCCCATGTCTCCAATGCGCTCGGAACGATCCTCCCGGTGCAGCACATGATCGAGGCGGCTCATCGACGCGACATTCCAGTGCTGGTGGATGGCGCCCAGGCCGCTCCTCACCTGCGCGTGGATGTGCAAGCCCTCGACTGCGACTTCTATACGTTTTCAGGGCACAAAACCTACGGCCCCACCGGGATCGGGGTCCTCTATGGCAAGACCGCCCTGCTGGAGCAGATGCCGCCCTTCCACGGCGGCGGGGACATGATCAAGTCGGTGAGCTTTGAAAAGACGGTCTACAACGACTTGCCGTACAAGTTCGAGGCGGGTACCCCGCACATCGCGGGCGCCGTCGGCCTCGGGGCCGCCCTCGGCTATATGGAGGAGCTCGGGCTCGAAAGGATCGCCGCGTACGAGCACGAGCTGCTAGCCTATGCCACGGCCCGCCTCTCCTCGCTGCCCGGCGTGCGCTTCATCGGCACCGCGCGGGAGAAGGCCGCCGTGCTCTCCTTCGTGGTCGAGGGTGTTCATGCCCATGACGTGGGCACCATCCTCGATCTCGAGGGCATCGCAGTGCGGGCCGGGCATCATTGCGCGATGCCGGTCATGACGCGCTTCGACATTGCCGCGACGACTCGTGCCTCGCTGGCCCTCTACAACACGCGCGAAGAGATCGACCTGCTCGCCCGTGGACTCGGCAAGGTGCGGGAGGTCTTCCACTGATGTCGGACCTTCGCGAGCTGTACCAACAGGTCATTCTCGACCACAACTGGAAGCCGCGGAACTTCCGGAAGCTGACGAGCCCGACTCAGCGCGCAGAGGGCTACAACCCGCTCTGCGGCGACCGCGTGACGGTGGAGGTCGCGCTCGAAGACGAGGTCATCCGCGACATTGGTTTTCAGGGTTCGGGCTGCGCCATCTCCAAGGCCTCGGCCTCGATGATGACCGCGGCTCTCAAGGGCCAAACGGTGTCCGAGGCCGAGAAGACGTTCGAGCGGTTCCGCGCCATGCTTACCGGGAGCGAATCCAATGGGGAGGGGGCGGCGCGGCTCGACAAGCTCGCTGTCTTCGCGGGCGTACGGGAGTTCCCGAGCCGCATCAAGTGCGCGACGCTGCCGTGGCATACGATCCATGCCGCGCTGGCGGGCAAGACCGAGCCCGTGACCACGGAGTAGCGGGGGGGATTGTCATGGTCGATCAGGAGCTTCTCGAAAAGCTGGTCATCGAGGCCTTACGGACAGTCTATGACCCGGAGATCCCCCTTAATATTTACGAACTAGGATTGATCTACGGCATTGCGGTCGAGCCAACCGGGGCGGTCACCGTTCGCATGACACTGACCGCGGCGGGCTGTCCGGCGGCTGAGGCTTTGCCCCAGGAGGTCGAGGAACGGGTCCGCGCCGTTCCAGGCGTCACCGACGTCAAGATCGATCTCGTGTTCGATCCGCCATGGGATCAGAGCCGAATGTCGGAGGCCGCGAGGCTTCAGTTGGGGCTGCTCTGAGCCGGCCGGCCGGTCCGTCACGCTTCAGGGGAGTAGTGACGATCGTCTCGACTGGCGCAGCCCTGCGCCCGCAGGAATAGCCGACAAGACCCCCGGGCCCGCGTCACAGTCGCGGCGTCGACACGCCGACCTGCGCGTTCGTCATGAAGCCGGCACCGGCACCCACGCTTCCGGACAGCTTTCCACGTTCGGGTAGTACTCCCCGTAGCTTGGGCAGTAGTACCAATAGACCGGGGCCTGGTAGTCATACTCTGGAGGATAGTACCCGTAGTATGGGAAGACCGGCCCGAACCCGAACCGGCGGTGTCCATCTCGGTCGAAGTCGTGGTGCCCGTCGAAGTCGTGGTGCCCGTCGAAACCGTGGTGGCCCTCGACGCCATGTTGCATGCCACTCCCGCCTGAATGACCGCCTCCGAAGCCACCGCCCGCTGCTCGCGCCTGGCTGGGCCCGTTAGCCGCAAGCACGATCGCCAGTGCAGCGAGCGCCATCAATGCCAACTGTTTCAGACTCTTCAGCCTATCCATGGTGATGCCTCGCTTTCTATCTTCTCACTATTTTGGACGGCTCGATGTCACGGGAGATTCGGCCCTACGGGAGATTCGGGCCTATTCTTCCGCAAGAACGCGAAAGCTGGGCGGGAACCCTTATCGACGTGACGGCTCGTCCTCGGTTCGCGCGCGACGATGCCGAATGTGTGCGGCGAATCCGATGACCCATATTGAGGCGCTCGATCTCGACCGGTTGCCGGCACATCTCATGGTGATGGGCGGCGGCTACGTCGGCTTGGAGTTGGCGCAGGCTATGCGCCGGTTCGGCTCGGAAGTGACGGTGATCGAGAGAGGCCCCCAGCTTGCCAGCCGCGAGAATCCCGACGTCGGCGCAGCCCTTTTCGAGCTGTTTCACGACGAGGGAATTGAGGTGTTGCTCGGTACCGACATCCGCCGGGTAGAAGGGCGTTCAGCCGAGAAGATCAGGGTCTACGTCAAGGACGGGCATCGCGAACACTTCGTCGAAGGCACCGATCTTCTCGTCGCTACGGGTCGCCCGCCGAATACCGATGGGATCGGACTCGAGCAGGCTGGGGTCGAGCTCGACGAGCACGGCTATGTCAAGGTGAACGAACGACTGGAGACGACTGCGGCCAACGTGTGGGCGATGGGCGATTGTGCGGGCAGTCCGCAATTCACGCACGCCGCCTATGACGATTTTCGGGTCGTGCATGACAATCTTATCGGCGGCAATCGAACGACGAAGAATCGACTCGTGCCGTTTTGCATGTTTACCGATCCGGAACTGGCCCGAGTCGGACGAAATGAGTCTGAGGCGCGGCGCGACGGGATCGAGTCGCCTGGCCAAGATGCCGATGGCGGATGTGCTCCGCACCAGGACGGTGCCCGAACCGCGCGAATTCCTGACTATTTGTGCATGCGCCGGAGCGGCGGGGCGTCGAGCGGACAGCTCAGGTGGCTCGCGGGGGCCGGCGCCGACATGGCGGACAGACCGAGCGCGACCGGAATGTCACGGATAGTCAGGTAGCTGAGCGCCCCACCGGCGGCCACCAGCGTGGCTGCTATCCACATCGCAGTGCGAAAGCCGGCTGAGAGGACATCCGGGTCGAGGGCGGCGCGGCCGGTGATGCCGGCGACGAGCGGCAGAATCGCGACCGCGATGAGGCCCGCCGCGCGCGCGACGTCGTTGTTGATCGCGGACGCGATACCAGCGTGCTCGGGGCCGACGGCTGCCAGCACCGCGGCGGTCAACGGAGCGACCGTGATCGAGAGGCCCAGTCCGAAGACGAGCACGGCCGGGAAGATCGTGAGCCAGTAGCCTCCACTGGGCCCGACTCGCACGAGCAGGGCCAGCCCAATGGCAATGACAAGGGGCCCGACGGTCATGGGCAGGCGCGGCCCAGTTCGCTGCGCCAATCGGCCGGCGAGAGGCGATAGCAGTAGCATCAGTATCGTCATCGGAATCAGGGCGCTGCCCGACTCCAGAGCAGACAATCCGACCACGCGCTGCAGCTGGATCGGGAGGAGAAAGAGGGTGCCGCCCAGGGCGCCGTAGATGATGAATGTGATCGTGTTGGCGGCGGTGAACTGACGTGAGCGGAAGATCGCGAGCGGCAGCAACGGATGATTGCTGGAGCGCTCCACGAGGACGAAGACTAGTAGCGCGACTATCCCGCCGACTCCAGGCACGAGGACACCAGGCACGCTCCAGCCGTTAGCGGGGCCAATGCTCAACGCATAGATCACCCCACCGAGACCCATGGCAGCGAGGGCTGCACCGAGGTAGTCGAGTCGCGCCGCCGCGGTCTCATCGCGGCTCTCGGGGAGATGCCGCATGGCGGCCCATGCCGCCAACGCTGCGAAGGGCAGATTGATGAAGAAGATAAGCCGCCAGCTCAATGCCGTCGTCAGGTATCCGCCGACTACGGGCCCGATCGCGATCATCATCCCCCCGAGGCCCGACCAGGCGCCGATCGCCGCCGCGCGATCCTCCGGGTGGAACGCTGTCTCGATGATCGCGAGGCTCCCCGGCGTGAGCAGCGCGGCTGCGATTCCCTGAAGCCCCCTAGCCACGATCAGCGATGGGGCGTTTGGCGCGATGGCGCAGATCAGGGAAGCCGCCGCAAACCACACAACGCCGAACACAAACAGCCGCCGGCGGCCATAACGATCGCCCAGCGAGCCGCCGAACAGCAGCAACCCAGCCAGGGTGAGCGTATAGGCGTTCACGACCCATTGGAGGCTCGCGAGGCCCACTCCGAAGTCCTGGCCGATTGCGGGCAGCGCGACATTGACGGCGGTCGCGTCAAGCGCCACCATTCCGGAGCCAAGCACCGTGACCAGCAAGATCCACCGCCCCGCCGGGGAGTGATGGCGTACCCACAGTGCTGGCTGCCGTGGGTCGTGCCCGGTCGCCATCAGCGGTTCTCCCTGCGGGACAATCACCAAGACCCTCTTCAGGCCCCCGCAACGATAGCGCACCCGGCCCAGGACTGAAAGTCGCGTTCAAATCTTCCGCCTGGGCGACCCGCCCCCATCAGAGGGCGAGCGAAATGTTTTGCCCAGGCACTCGGTAGGCTTTCGCCTAGGAGACGATACCCGGGCGCGCGCCGTGACGCCGGGCCGCTCGAACCATCCGCGGCCGTGCTAGGCTCGGACGATGGCGAGTCGCTACGCCCCGATCGGGGAATACGGCGTCATCGGCGACCTCTACACCGTCGCCCTGGTGGGCATGGACGGATCGATCGACTTCCTCTGCCTGCCCCACTTCGACTCGCCGTCGGTCTTCGCCGCCCTCGTTGATGCGGAGCGCGGCGGACGCTTCCAGATCGCGCCGCTCCTCGAGGGCGCCGCGCGCAAGCAGCTCTATCTCCCCGACACCAACGTGCTGCTGACGCGGTTTCTCGATGCTCACGGCGTCGCCGAGCTGTCCGACTTCATGCCCGTGGAAGACGCGGGGCAGGCGCACAACCTGGTGCGCCGGGCGAAGACGGTGCGGGGCGAGGTGCGCTTCCAGATGCGCTGCGATCCGCGCTTCGACTATGCGCGCGCCACCCACACGGCCGAGCGTCGGAGCGACACCGAGGTGCTCTTCTTCGGGCGGTCCGGCGACGGCGAGCTGGTGCTGCGCCTGCGATCGTCCGTCCCGATGCGTCTCGAGAACGGCGCGGCGCTGGCCGATTTCACGCTGGGCGCCGACACCTCGGCCTGGTTCGTCCTCGAGGTGGTGCTCGCGCAGGAGCCGTCGCCCTCGGAGCAGCCAGACTACGAGAGTGACGCCTTCAAGCAGACGGTGAATTTCTGGCGCCGCTGGGTCGCGCGCAGCACCTACGGGGGCCGCTGGCGCGAGATGGTGAACCGCTCGGCCCTGACGCTGAAGCTGCTCACCTCCCGGCTGCATGGCTCGATCATCGCCGCGCCGACGTTCGGTCTCCCCGAGACGATCGGGGGCGGGCGCAACTGGGACTATCGCTACACGTGGATCCGCGACTCGTCGTTCACCCTCTACGGGCTGATGCGCCTCGGCTACACGGACGAGGCGGCCGCCTTCATGCGCTGGATGATGGCGCGCTGCGCCGAGCTCGAGCCCGACGGCTCGCTCCAGATCATGTACGGGCTCGATGGCCGTCACTCGCTGCCCGAGGAGACCCTGCCCCACCTCGAGGGCTACATGGGGTCCAGTCCGGTTCGTATCGGTAACGCCGCCTTCGACAACCTCCAGCTCGACATCTACGGCGAGCTCATGGACTCCATCTACCTGTACGACAAGTACGGCTCTCCCATCGGGTACGACGGCTGGACCAACATCGTGCGGTTGATGGACTGGGCATGCGCCAACTGGCGCCAGCCGGACGCGGGCATCTGGGAGGTGCGCGGCGGACGGCAAGAGTTCCTCTACTCGCGGGTGATGTGCTGGGTGGCCGTCGACCGCGCCATCCGTCTCGCCACCAAGCGCTCGTTCCCCGCTCCCTTGGCCCGCTGGTACGAGACGCGGGACACGATCTACCAGGACGTCTTCACCCGCCTCTGGGACCCGACGCGGCGCGCGTTCATCCAGCACGTCGGCGCCACCACGCTCGACGCCGCGGCACTGCTGATGCCGCTCGTCCGCTTCGTGTCCCCCACCGACCCACGGTGGATATCAACGCTGCGCGCGATCGAGGTCGAACTGGTGAGCGACTCGTTGGTCTATCGCTATCGCCTCGCCGGCGGATTCTCCGATGGCCTCACGGGGGAGGAAGGTACCTTCTCGATGTGCTCCTTCTGGTACGTCGAGTGCCTCTCCCGCATGGGTGACCTGCACAAGGCTCGGTTCTTCTTCGAGAAGATGCTCGGCTACGCCAATCACCTGGGGCTGTACGGCGAGGAGCTGGGCCCCCAGGCGCAGCACCTCGGCAACTTCCCCCAGGCGTTCACGCACCTGGCGCTCATCAGCGCCGCCTTCGATCTCGACCGCCGGCTCTCGGCCGCCGGCCACGCCGGATGATGGTCACGTGCCACGGCTCATGCGTCGAGAGAGTTTTTCGTCGTTCGCTTGTCCCCCTCCGGTAAACTTTACCGGCTTGTCCAAGCAGTCAGGGTGATCCGCAGCCAGGCTCTCGTCACCAAATCTCCGGAAAGACGCATCGTTCGGCTCGAACACGAATGAGCGCTTATTGGCATTCCGCTTGCCTGTATTAAACGGATTGCTTCGCGAAGAGGAGCGGCATCTAAAAGAGGAGCAGCATCTAAAAGCAGACGGGCCTCTTCGTGCCCTTACCGGATACCCGTCAGAAGGGAGTCGCATATGGAATCGATGGCTCGCGGGCATTGGGACGAGTGGACATGGACGGCTCGAAATGGGGTGGCAGTTCTCGCCGCCCTCATGCTGGCAGGCATTCTCAGTCAGGTGCGGGTGTTCCAGGAGGCGGTGCTTGGATCGAATGGGTTCAATGCTGCGGCAGTTGTCCGCCTGCTCGGCTATGCCATAGCTCTGGCCCTGATCTGGATATCGGCCTGGCGCGCTGCAGCTCAAATTTCGCCGCGCGATACAGTGTCGCGCCTCCTCCATGAAGGTCTTCCTCCATCCGCGACATTTCTGATCTTACCCGGCGTGTACGGTCTGATCCGTCCGTTCTTGAGTGATCGAGCCGCGACGTGGGTCAGCTGGATGTTCGCCCTGTTGCTCCTGGCCACGGCCGTGTGGCTTGGCCGCGTGCTCTACGACAATGCCGAGGCGCTGGTGATCGGGGCCGCCGCGATCAGGCGCCGTATCGCCGCGTCTGCCGAGGGCCCGACACGTGCGTGCCAGAATTGCCAGGCGCAGAATTCGATGACGGCTAAGTTTTGCACCAGTTGTGGTACCTCGTTGGGGCAGCCTGCCAGTCGCGATGACCGGGTTACGGTCGTGAGCGAGAAGGAACGCTCGTCCACGGAACTGAGGCGTTCCGCCTAGAATGCCTCCGGTTAGATCACGGGCCGGGGCTTGAGATCATGTGGGTAGAAGGAGGAATGGTGATGACGACGATTTCACGGTGGAAGAGCGCGCGCAGCGCGCGCGCAGGAGTGCTGGCATTCGCCGCGGTCTCGATGCTGCTGCTCGGCGACCTTCGGGTCGCGATGGCCGGCGAGCCGACCGACCAGATCCGGGCCCACATCACCGCGATGTACGGTGCCCTCGGAGCTTCCGCCTCCGCGCCGTCTCCGTCGCGGATGGCCTCGGTGCGAAAGGTGGCGGATCAGATGTTCGACTGGAGCGCCATGGCCAGGGAGGCGCTCGGCGACCACTGGGCGAAGCGCAATGCGGAGGAGCGAAACGAGTTCGCGCGACTCTTCGTCAACCTGTTCGAGGGCGGCTACCTGTCGAAGATCCGCCTCGCCGAGGCGGACAAGTTCGAGTATCTCGGTGACACGGTGCAGGGAGACGAAGCCGTGGTGCGCACCCGCGTCGTTACGAGGAACGGGACGGCGATCCCGGTGAGTTACCGGGCGCGGCGAGAAGAGGCGGGGCGCTGGCGCGCGTACGACCTCGACGTGGAGGGGATCAGCCTGGTCCGCAACTATCGATCGCAGTTCGACTCCATCATCCGCCGCACGTCGTTCGAGCAGCTCCTCGTCCGGATGAAGGCCCTCGAGGACAAGCGCACTGGCTTCGAGAGCGGACGCGCCGGCGACGTTGTCGTCGCCGGCGGCGAGTCCCCGCGTCGTCCGTAGCCGCTCAGACTCAGTAGTTCGCCGGGCCGCCGGACACGGACATCCGCGGCTCGATCGGCTCGACCCCGATGTGGAGGAGCAAACAGGCCTACACCTGTGCCATGCCGCCATCCACGAACAATTCCGTTCCCGTGAATGTCCGCGCAAACGAACGCACGGCGGCTTTTGTGGCGCTATAGACACTATTCGCCGTCAACCCTTTACTGGCGACTATGGACGCATTCAGGATGATAGAGGCACGATCCGGCATGAGCGGGAGCGCCTTCTGCACCGTGAACAGGAGGCCTCTTACGTTGACGTTGAAGATCGAGTCATAGTGCTCCTCAGTTATCCGGCCGAAGGGGGCATATGTCGCAACACCCGCGTTCGCGAAGACAACATCGAGCTTGCCCTTCTCCCGCTTGATTTGTGCGAAGAGGCGATCGAGATCGCCAAGGTTAGAAACGTCTCCTTGTATGCCGCTGACATTTCCCCCGATCTCCTTGACCGCCGCCGCCAACTGCGGATCACGGCGCCCCGTAATGAAGACGTACGCGCCTTCGTCGACAAACTCCTTCGCCGTCGCCAGGCCAATGCCGCCATTGCCGCCAGTAATGAGGGCAATTTTTCCTTCAAGCTTACCCATATCCTCCCTCCTTGGTTCCGGGTGATGGCCCTGGGCGACATCGGGTTTCTCACCGTGCCACCAGACCCCTTCCTCTTCGTGCGGGGTTTGGCGGGACGCGGCTCCGGCTCGATCTCCGCTTCTTGACGGCGACACGAAGCAAGTGGGCCAACCGCCGTTGCGCGTCTGCCCATGCCGTCGTACCCCAGTCGCGGAGTACCTTGTTTTGAGCGCGGGCCCAGAGCGGCCGTGCGGCCTCCAGGGCTCTTCTCCCTTTCGATGTGAGTGTCATTGCCTTGATGCGCCGGTCGGGGTGCGGAACACGCTCGATCACACGATCCCGCTCCAGGAGGTTGAGGCTTCGCGTCAGCGTCGTCTGGTCGATGGCGAGCATGTACTCGAGTTGCCTCAGGTTCGCCTCGCCTAGGCCGGCGATGGCCGCGAGAATGCTGAACTGAGTCACCCGCAGACCGCTCGGCCTCAGGACGTCGTCGTACAGCTGGGTGACGGCCCGGCTCACCATGCGCAGCGTGCTGCAGACACAGGGCGACAGGCGTTCGCGGCCTTGCATGTTCGTCGGTCTCGTCTGTCGTCCGTTCATGGCGCCATGCTACCCGCCATGCCGGCGCCGCGCAAGCACATTATATGCGGCTACATATTAGTGCAGCGTCACATTTGACTCCTGAACCGCTGCGCTTAAGGGTGGCCTCGGGCAGCCCCTCGAGCGCTGCGCGCAGTAGTCGCGAGCCGGCATGACTGTCCCCACGCTTGATGAACAGGACCCCCATCGAAGCTTTGAGCCCAGCTGATCCAGGGCTTCCTGCGGAGGCGCTTGGCAGACTAGATGGCGCGAGCGTCCATGCAGCTAGATTGCAGGTGCCTTCGACTTCAGCAGGGATGCGATGAATGTGGGGTTGAAGAGTCGATGCGACAGCTTGGGTGACCGAGGCTTCGCGGGCGGCCCTCCGAGGAGGGGTGCTCTCCAGAACTCCTATCGCGTGCTTGCGGAAAAAGGAGGGCGCAGGCTCCGCGGATCCGTTACCGGCGTCATAGGTATGGGCCGCGCTTCACACTCTCGGCATGGAGGCAACGTGCGAACTGGGCCAAAGGGTCTTCGGCTGATTACTGGCGTGAGCATGGTCGGCGCGATGACGGGCGCGCCAGTCGCGTCCACGCTTCCGGCCGGGTCCCCGGACCGACCGTGACCGACCTACTCGCCGCGCGCTCGCAAATGGCCATGTCACTTGCCTTCCACATCATCTTCGCGGTGGTGG
>WNFS01006797.1_pt1 | contig 17454 bp, 13 predicted proteins | sample 5400141 | NCBI WGS metagenome assembly WNFS01 (sample SAMN13153358, study PRJNA577476) | soil metagenome | isolation source: 60 cm saprolite under Madrone tree | place: USA:California | collected 2016-06-14
CGGACATGATCTGGGCGGCCGCCAAGTTGGTGGCCGTGAGCCCGCTGCCACAAAATCGGTCCATCGTTACGCCGCTGGCGCGGATATCGAATCCGGCGTCGAGCGCCGCCATGCGCCCCATGTCGCCGCCCTGCTTGCCCATTTGCGCGCTCGTACCCCAGAGGACGTCGTCCACATCCGCGGTATTGAGGTGGTTGCGCTCCTGGAGCGCTTTGAGGACCGTGGCCGCCAGATGCTGCGGATGCACATTCGCAAGGGCGCCTTTCCCGACCTTGCCGATGCCTCGCGGCGTGCGAACGGCGTCAACGATGTAAGCTTCAGGCATTCCAATTTCCTCGTCGCGCCACGTACGCAGCGCTGGTGCTGAGCCTTAAGTAAGTGCGGAGTTCGCAGTCCGGTGAGAATTCCTCGACGGGTACCAGCGCCTCGTTCGACCGCGACTCTCGAAGCCGGCCAATCAAGAATTTCTTCGGCGGCCTCCTGATCGACTTTGGGTTCGCACGCAGCGCTGTCTGAAAATCAGGATTACGCGCAAGATGGCCAATGCCATAGCCCATGCCATTGATAACGGTATCCAGTAGTTCAATCGCCCGCCAGCATCTTGCCTGAAACATGGATACTTTGCAATGCGCACCATGCTATGCAATATAAGATCCGTCCTAACTCCCACGTACCAATTCGCTTGGACGCGCACCCGCTTCTCGGCCTCGCCGCGGGCGCTGAAACGGACATTGTGACATTCCTTGCAGCGCGGACGTCGGGTAAAGAAATCTGCGCCCCCCATCTACTCGATCATCTGGGGCGGTGTTCGCGCTGTGTGCAAGCTTGGGATCATTATTGGCAGCAGCTCTGGTTGACTCCGCAGCTCATGTGAGTTTTACCTGATGGAGACCTCCCGCACGGTACCACCGACGTTGCGCGGGTCATTAATGCGCAGGAGGCATTGCATTTGTCAGAAACTACGTTATTCTGCGAGAATCAACTTGGAACTCGGAAGGTCGACACTCATGAGCGGCCGGGAATTCGACGAGTCTTTAACTTCGTGGTGGTTGGCAAAGACCCATGACCTATCTGGAGGCCGAAGCACGCGGCGACTGGCGCCGATCGGATGGAATCGGACGAGTCTCGGGATGAACACACTCCAATCCGTATCCGCACAGGAGAGCGATGAGTTCAGTTGCCAGGCATATTTTTGGAGGACACAGTGACAAAGAATGACACAGCTCGCGAGAATGCCAAGAAGAGCCGGCTCGATGTACATCGCGAGATGGCGAGATGCATGTACGAGCCGCAGATGACTGCCTACAAGACGGGCACGAACGTCAGGTTGGGTGGGGCCTGGTCGGCAGGCGGCGAGATCCATGAGCCTTGGACGCTGACGACCTTCGGCCCCATGGCGGGCGAGGGAACGGCGACCCTCAATGGCGCGCCCGAAAGCATGGATTGCTCCCCCGAGTTCCAGATGTACTGGACCGGAATCCCCGACTTCCGGATCACCGATTACAAGGTATGGCCGACCGAGGAGGGCTGGATCGCTCGCATCACCTACGGTGGAACAGCGCGCGATGGCACGCCGGTGCTCGCCCATCAGGCGGACTTCGTCACCGTCGACGACACGGGACGTGTGGTCCGCGTCGAATGGTTCGTTGACACGAACCAGTGGCAACAACGAGTCTGGAGCAAAGCCAGCGGCAAGTCGGTGGATGAGCTGCGTGAGATGCTTTCCAAACCCGGCGGCTTCCAGAAGCTCATCGAATACACGCACTCACTGCGGAAGAAGTCGTGAGGTGTAGCGGCTGCTGTCCTAGCTAAGCGCAATCGGGTGCGGTTGCAGGGATTTCGCACATGAACTTCGCAGCGCAGGCGAACGGGCTCAGGGCCATACCAGGCGTGGCTTTGGGCGTATTCAACTACCTCGGCCCGATGGACGAGGCGCCCCTGTTCTGCGGCGATCAGCAGGAGAACAATCGGATCAACCTGGAACCGCACGTCATGCCGGTGCATGACATGCGGCAATCCGGCACCAGCCTGGACGCCGAGGGATTCATGCTAGGCAACCTCCGCCTCGACATCGGCCAAGAAGACAACGTTGAAGTGATCGCCAGCATCTATCGGCCGATGATCGAGGACTACCTGCGCGAGCTCTTGGGGGCGCCGAAGATCGCCACGCGCATGCCTATGCTTCGCTGGAGCGCCCGGACGCCCCGCCCCGAGAGGATCAATTCCTTCCCCGCGAACTATGTCCATGCAGACTTCTCGCGCCAGTCCTTCCACCAGATGGCAGCAGTAAGCGTCCTCGCCCACAATATCGTCGGACGCGGCGACAGCGAGCAGAAATTTCTAAACTACACATTCCGCCACAATGCGGCGCACTGCTGGTCCTATGTCTCCGACATGACGGCGGACGAAGTGCTGGTGTTCATCGGTTTCGACAGCAAGGATGACACTATTCCCGGCATTCCCCACTCGGCCTTCGACTACGCGGCGGCGAGCGGGCGGGACACCTATCCGCGGATGTCATGCGAACTGCGGGCGTTCGTCTATTGGGGCTGATCGCCCTGACTGAGGCGAGGCGTCCTAGAGACCAGGCGTCTTCGCCGGCAGCGAGTTCACCTTGAAGACTCCCGTGCGATCGAGATACTCCTGAATCTGCTCGATCAGCCCGTCCTTTAGATGCGCAACGAGGCAGCACGGCTTGGCCGTCCAGCCGCCCTCGGCTGACGGTACCATGAGCAGATATTGCTGGACGAAGCCGGTTTGCGACCGCTGGCGTCGGATGTCGTCATAACGCAGTTTGAGGCCAGTAGCGAAAACCTGCTTGAGGCTCTCGATGAAGCTGTCGACATCGTGTGTGATGCAATCATAGCCGTGCCATATACGCGCGTCCCGGGTAAAGCAGGCGCGCACTTGGGCGAGATCGCCGCCAACGATCGCGGTGAACAGGCGATCCAGAACAGTATTTTCGCTCATCTATGTCGCTCTTTGTCCTTGTCCCATTGAATGCGCGCGTTGCCTGTCCTTCCCTTGTCAGGGAGTGAGCAAGACCTTCTTGACGCCGTCGCGCCGCGCGTCAAACAGTTCATACGCCGCCGGTCCTGCGGACAGCGGCAGGTCGTGCGTCACGAGGGACTCGATTGTGCCGGCGTCGAGCTGACCTGTCTCGAGCGCGCGAAACACTTCAGGCAATTCGACCTGGATCGAACACGCCGCCAGGGCCAGGCTCACGTTGCGGGCGATGCCGGTCAGCAGCGGGAACGGCACACTCTGAGATTCCGGCAATCCGACGATACAGACATAGCCACCGCGACGCGCGGCGAGTATGTCAAGCTCCGCCGTTCGCGCCGTGCCGACCGCGTCCAGCACACAATCGACCCCTTGGCCGCCGGTCGCCGCGCGGATGTCCTCCAGCGCATGCTCGGCGGCAACGGGAATCGCGCCCAACCGGGCCGCGGTATCCCGCCTATCGGCAATCAGATCGACAGCAAAGACGCGCTCTGCGCCCATGGCTATGGCGGCGAGGACACATTGCAGACCGACGGCGCCCAGCCCGATCACGGCCGCGCTCGAACCTGGCCGCACCCTGGCCAGCTTTGCGCACGCCCAAGCCGTGCTGAGGTTGTCGGCCACCATGATGCCCAGCCCATCGGAAATGCCTTCGGGCAGCCGGTGCAGGTTGAAGTCGGCGACGGGCACTTCGACAGCCTCCGCCTGGCAGCCGCCCAGCCCGTGCATGCCCTGGCCGAAAACCCGGCAAGTGGGAAAGTTGCGGCAAATCATTGGCCGACCCTGTCGACAGGGTTCGCATGTGCCGCAGCTGACCGAGCCCGCCACGAGGACGCGGTCACCGACCTTGAAGCGACTGACGCCGGAACCCACTTCGACGACCTCGCCCACCGCCTCGTGGCCGATGCAGTAGCCGGTGCTGGGCGCCCCGACATGGTAGGGATGGAGATCGCTGCCGCAGATTCCGCATTTGCTAATTTTGACGATTGCCGAGCCGGCGCTGGAGATGACCGGATCCGGTACTACCTCGCAGCGGATGTCGCGCGGGCCACGAAAGACCAGGGATTTCATGCATCCATCCTCATCGCGCCGTAGCGCGCTATTGGCGGCAGCCGACACCTGCAGGCCACTGCCCGGCCGTCATTCACAATGAAGCGAACCAATAGCATTGCATTAAGCGCAAGCCGGCGCAATGGTCTGACGCTCCAGGACGGCCGCTCAGTTCCGCCCGGCAGTGCTTCAGTCCAAGGTTCCCACGAGCGATGCGCGCTGCGAAAGCTCGATCGCGTTCCCGTCGGGGTCGCGGATAATGGAAAACCGCGCCACGTCCCCCAACGTCACCGGCGGTTTCGCTTCTTGCGCGCCCATCGCAAGCGCATGCGCGTGCACCTCACGCGCCTTGAAGACTTGAAAGGTGATGTAGCGCCATCCCGGCCCCGAACGCGATGCATCAGGAGTCGCACGATGATCTTCCTCCAGCAGTAGCAGGGTTTCGCCCGCCCGGAAGCGCCCGGGCGCTTCCTCCGGCAACCCGAGGATCTCGGCATAAAACCGCCGATGCACCGCCAGGTCACGAACGGCAAGCCCGACGCCCAGCTGGTGAATACCTTCGAAGCCCTTCGGGACCAGACTCACGAGCGAGCCGTCGGGGTCCTCGAGGCGACACGGGGCATCCAGCCCCTCCTGCGCGATGAACACTTCACGATACCCGCTGCGTGGACCGGCCGGCAGCGGCTCCGCGAAGACATTGACCTTCAGTATGCTGCCGTTCGCATGAAAGCGGTGCTGCACCTGGTTCGCGCTAACATCCAGTCGAGCGTCATAGGGCAGTTGCACACGCCGCCCCCAGAACGCCAACTGCTCTTTGAGCCGGTTGGTAGCCAGGCCAACATCAACACTGGGTTTAGCGAGCCGCATGCCTCCGTCCCTGTATCTTCGACCGCGGGCCTTGGCTTGCGTTGCCGCTTCAACAAGCTCGTCGCGATGCTCAAGCCGCCACCCCAGAAGACCTGCCGAAATGCTTCAGCGGTGAATGATGGCGGATAGGATGCCGTATCGGCATCGCGGAAGCTTGTGAATTCTCACTCCAGGCATGATATTTGACGCCTCGATGAGACAAGTGGGCGGCGAGGCGCTCGTCACGAAGGCCGGCAACGTCAAATGAACAACACCGTTCGCACCCCAGAGATCCGTCGTCCTGAAGCCATCGATGCTGAATGGATGTCCCAGGTGTTACAGAACGCTGGGATCGATTCAGCTGTTTCGAGTGTGGAAATCAGCCAGGTGGGCACGGGGCAGATCGGGGCATGCGTTCGCTTGCGCCTGGAATACTCTCGCGCTGCTCCTCGGGGCCCGCGCAGCCTCATCGGCAAGTTCCCCTCCCCGAATCCAGCCAGCTTCCGGGCAGGCATTGCCCTCGGTGATTACGCGCGGGAAGTGAAGTTCTATCGCGACCTTGCCAGAGGCGCTCTCGTATCCACTGCCAAGTGCTACCTGGCGGACATTGACGAAGACAGCGGAGAGTTCGTACTCCTGCTGGAAGACTTGGCACCTGCTCAGCAGGGCGACCAGCTGCGAGGCGTCCGTATCGATCAGGCGCGACTGGTAGTCGATGAGGCCGCCAAACTCCATGCCTCTTATTGGAACGACGCCGCCATCGCCCAGCTGGACTGGGTGCGATTGACGCCTCGGTCGTCCTTTCCCCTGCCCACGGCTGCAGCAATCCAGCAAGTTTGTGACGCATTCTGCCATCGCTATGCCGGCCAGCTCTCGGATCGTGTCGTCGCGACTTGCCGGCGCTACGCCGAGCGGGTGGAGCATTGCCGTGCGCTTCCCCGCAAGAACAAGTGTCTCGCGCACTACGATTTTCGACCGGACAACATGATGTTTGCGACTTCGTCTGGAGGCCGGCCCGTAACGATCGTCGACTGGCAGACTTTGAGTCATGCACCCGGCGCCGACGACCTTGCCTATTTTCTGGCGGGCGCTTTGCCGCCGGAGCAGCGCCGGGCGCACGAACCCGAGTGCCTTGATCGATATCTCGGCAAACTCAAGTCTCTCGGCGTACAGGGGTACGAGATGAGCGACCTGCAGCGTGACTACGCCGTCGGCGGGTTCCGCCTGCTCGCTACTGCAATGGGAGGTTCAATGGCGGCGATTCAGACCGAGCGCGGCGATCGCATGTTCATGCAAATGGTCAACGCAGCTGCCGAACACATCCACGACCACGACGCACTGGCTTTTTTGGAGTAAAGGGGGAACCGAAAGTCATGTCGCTGCACCGGCGGCGGGCCGAGCCCGCCACATCTGGACGACCGCATACCGTACGCTGAGCCAGCAACGCCGCACAGCTCGGTAAGAAATGGAAGCAGTGCGCCTGCCGGCACAACCACCGCTCGCCGATCTTCTGGAACGTGTCGAACTGGCGGAACGCGAAAATCCGTGGCGCTCCGTCGTAGAACTGTTCGAGGTGGATGTGCATCAGGATGAACGCCATGTCGCCGTCGGTAGCGACGTAGATTTCCTTCATGACGTGCCGGTTGTCGTTGATTCCCGCGAACTGCACCGCGACCGCGTCATAGATTGCCTCCCAGCCGTCGTACCAGCCGGGCAGCATCATGTCGGCCATCACCGCATGGCGATGGATGTTGTGCGCAATGTCGTCCATGTTGTCATCGACTTGGATCTTGTTCTCGATGTTGATCAGCTGGATCACAATCCGGCGGTCGTTGAATTTGGCCATGAGGCGACTCTCTAGCAATCGGTGGTGCGGTAGGAAAACGCGGGCGGCGGTCCGGGATCAGTTTGGACGCGCCAGCCTGCCGGGACGGGCGCCGGTGTCGACATCATTGCGCCGCGTGATCTCGCCGGCGACCATCGTCACCAGATATCCCTCGGAACCCTGCAGGATGCGGCCCGCGCCGCTCGGCAGATCGTTGGCCACATAGGGGCGTTGGATGGTCAGGCGTTGGTAATCGAACACATTGATATCGGCACGCTTGCCGACCGCGATTACACCGCGATCGTCAAAGCCGTATAGCCTTGCCGGGTCCGACGTCAGTTTGCGGACCATATGCTCCAGCGTCAGGCGCGGCCCCCGCTTTCGGTCGCGGGTCCAATAGGCCAACTGGTACGTGGTCATGCTGCTGTCGCACACCGATTTCACGTGTGCGCCGCCATCGCCCAGCCCGCTTATCACGTTGCTATTCTGTAGCAGGTCGTAGACGTGGTCGAGGTTGCAGTGGGCATAGTTTAGCACCAGTGACACGTTGTAGTCGCGCCCGTCCCCCTGGGTATAATGATCGTAGATGTACTCCTCCGGCGTCTTGCCCGCGGCGGCGGCCAGCGCGCCAACGCGGCGTTCCGGACCGGGCTCGAAAGCGACATCCGATTCCAGGATGAACGTCTTGCCGACATTGGCGATTAGGCGCCGCAGCATCGGCAGCACGAGCGGTTCATTGGCAAATTCGCCCTCCACGTCCGTCTCGCCCAGGATGGCAGCCCGGCGTGCGCGCTCGCGCATCACCTTCACGCGTTCGGCGAGCGGCAGATGCGCGACTTCGCGGTAGGAGGGGCGCATGACGAAGGCGTGATAGGCATCGAGCATGTTGAACCCGCCGATGCCGCGCGCGGCGATCTGGGGATGCAGGCTGAGGCCATTGGCATTAGCCCTGTTGGTCGCCCCGACCATCTGGCGAATATCTTCAGGGTCGCTGTCGAGTTCGGCGATCGAGTATGTCAGTGGCCGGCCGGATTTCCGGGCAATTTCCTCGTAAAGGGCATGTTCGTCAGCCCGAAGGCTACCGCCCAACTGATCAGCGCCCATCACTGATCCGACCGCGCCCTTCGGGACGATCTGGAACACGCCCTTGCCGCTCTCGCCCATGGCCTTTGCCAGTTCGATCAGTTCGCGCGTCTCCGTCATGGTGCCCGGTACGCGCTTACCCGAGCGCGATATGTGCTCGAGGAGTCGGCCAGCCGAAAAGCCTACCGCGCCCGCATCCATCGCGGCACGGACAAGATTGGCCATCGCCTCGATGTCTTCGGCCGTCGCGGTCTCGTGCCGCAGGGCCCGCTCGCCCATCACGAACACCCGCAACGGCGCATGGGTGATGTGCGAGGCGACGTCCATGGCAAAGTGCCGTTCCGACAGCCGTCCCATATAATCGCCGAAGCTGGTCCAGCTCCAGTCGAGCCCCTCGTCCATGACTATGCCGGGGATATCCTCGACGCCTTCCATCAGGTCCATCAGTTCGCGCCGATACTCCTTGGTCGCGGGCGCGAAGCCGACGCCGCAATTGCCCGCAATCAGGGTGGTCAGCCCGTGCGAGAAGCTGGGGTCCATCTTGTCGTCCCAGAGAAACTGGCCGTCGTAATGGGTATGCACGTCAATGAAGCCGGGCGTGACCATGGCGCCATCTGCGTCGAATTCCTCGCGCGCCGGGCCGCTCACTTTGCCCACCTCAGCAATCTTGCCGTCCCTGATCCCGATGTCCGCCGTAAACCGCTCACCGCCGAGACCATCGACAATCGTGCCGCCCCGAATGATTGTGTCAAACATGCTTCAAACCCTCCGCAAGAACTTCCTTCGCAGCTTAGTTGCGTCGCGCAACGTCACCTAGCCATCGCGCTGAAACTGCTTGATCTCGGCAGGAGAAAGCCAGTGGTTGTCACCGACTCGGCCCTGTGTCTTGCTCATACTTCTTTCCATGTGTCACGTCACTCGACTCCCTGATCGGTTTTCGCGCAGGCTGCCTGCACTTTGAAGGTCAGATCAACTGACAGGAATACTGAGCACATCGCCTTCGACTGCCGAAACCGACGAGTTCCGCCGGTCCGCTGAGAGTCAACCGAATCCTGAGCTGACAATCCGGCACCCGTGTGCCTTGTGCATCCACGGTCGCGATGCCCACATATATCAGGGCGTCCCGGTCGCAGCTGCCGGTCGATGCCTCCACCGCCATGCGATGTCTGGCGGGCACGCCGGCAGTCTCCAGCCTCTTCCGGCCGATTTCTGCGCCGTTGCGATAGGCAACGGCTTCCAGCGTCCCTCGGACGTATGGCACGACCATCTCGGTCCGCATCCGGTCGCCTGGGCGTAGAGCCTGGGAGCCCACGACCTTGCCATTCAGCGATAGATCCACGCGATCGCCAGAAGTGTACAGCCGCACCGCCATCGGCAATCCCTCGGCGCCAGGCCACGTCCAGCTTGGCAGTTCGTCGGGCCAGCCCCAGTTGGCGACGACTTCGCGCTGCCTGTCTGAAATCGGCCGCTGAACCAGTACTTCCAGCGGGCTAAGGCCCCATATGACATCACGTGCGTAGGACTGGGGCTTCTGATCGCCGATCAGATCGATATCCCCGCACCACGCATTTACCCAGGGAAACCGCGCGATAAAAAACGGCATCCCATCCAGGGGCAGCCGCACGGTGGCGCCCAAGCCCGCCTCTCCCAGGTAATCCATTGCCGCCCAGACGAATTCGCCCAGCACATAGGGCGCGCGATCAGCCAGTGCCTTGTATTCAAATGCCTCTCGCGGAAAGGTTTCCGAACCATAAACAACTCTGTCCGGCCTGCGTTCATGGTCGGCTTCGATGTCTTCGAGTCGGTAGTTATAGCCGACGACATCGAGAAAGGCGGTGGATGCCTCATCCAGCTTTCCGGCGCAGCCGGGTCGGGCAGTATGTTCGGAGACGCTGACAGGCTCGCCCAGCACTCCGTTGAGCCCCGCGGTGACTGGACGCGTGGGATCCAACCGCCGCACTTCATTGGCGAATTTCCAGCACCACTCCATTCCTTCCTGCGTCGAACGCTCGGGAATCTCGTTTCCTATGCTCCACATGACCACGCTGGGGCTGTTACGCGCGCTGAGCACCATCGTGCCCAAGGCAGACTTCCAATCCTGGCCAATGAACTGGGAATAGTCGTCCGGCTCCTTTGGGACATGCCACATGTCAAAGGATTCTTCGATCAGCAACATGCCAAGCCGGTCGCAGGCCGCACGCAATGTCGCCGCGGACGGATTGTGCGCGCTGCGGATCGCATTGAAGCCCCGCGCCTTCAGGATTCTGATCCGGCGTTCGTCTGCGCCTGCATAAGCGCATGCACCGAGCAGGCCATTGTCATGGTGGAGACATCCACCACGTAGCTTGACTGGCGTACCGTTGATGCGCAGACCGTTGGCAGTGTCGATGGTGACGATGCGCACCCCAAAGGGCTGCGCCAATTGATCGACGATCTGCGTACCCTGACGGATCGCCATCTCCAGCGTGTATAGATGCGGATCCTCGAGTGACCAGAGATGCGTATCGCTGATGATCAGCGTCTGCTTGACACAGCCGTCCACGGTGGATTTCGCCTCGGCGGCAACGTTTCCGCCCATGTCGAGCAGACGCGTGACCAGCGTCTGTCCCCTCATGGAACCTTCGATGCTGGTCTCAATATCGATCTCGGCGCGCCCATCCGCGATGCGTCGGGTCCATGCACCCACGCCCCACCGTGCGATCCTTATTGCCGGCGTGACGTCCATCGTCACGTGCCGGTAGATGCCCGATCCTGAGTACCAGCGACTGTTGCGGCCAAGATTGCGGACCCGCACCGCAATCACGTTGTCGCCCGAGCGATTGAGATGCGGCGTCAGCTCCACACCAAACGGAGTGTAGGCATGAACATGGCTGCCCACGCGCTGGCCGTCGAACCAGATGTCACACGTGACAGCGATGCCACCAAACAAGACGTCCACCCGCGCACCGGGGGGCAAAGCACCGATCCGGAAATGCTTGCGGTACCAACCTTCACCTCCCACCGTGTAACCGGTTGCGGTACCGCCCGCCGCATGCCTGTCAAAAGGACCGAGCTGGTCGGGAGGCAGGGCGCCGGGCAGATCCTCAATGCTCCAGTCATGCGGGAGATCGACATGGCGCCAGTCGCCGTCATCGAAACCAGGTGCTTCACATCCTTCGCTCGTTCCGCGCTGGAATAACCAGCCCACATCGAACCGCTGGCCGCGGCCTGCACCGACCTGGGATGTCGTTACATTGGCCGTCTGCACGCCCTCTCCAGGTATGGCCGAAGTCGTGGCGGCGGCACCCGCGATACCCGGTTGCCCCGCCACTGTGATTGAATCGCTGTTCACGGTCGCTGTCCCGGGCGTTGCCGGAGTGCCTGCAACTGGGTATCCATGCGCTGCAGGGTATCGAGGGTGATGAGTCCGAACGGCAGCAACGAACGCAGCGAGAAGTTGCTCAAATGCGGTCGCAGCGCGTCGCCCTGCACCGCCTGCTCGACCACGGGTGCCTCGCGAGCAAGAATTGCCCGAGCATCAGGTTCAGCCAACAGCACGGCAAGTGGCGTGGTGTCGGCGTTCAACGGCTGTGCAATGACCACCGGCCGTTCGAATGCTCGAGAGGGTTTATACAATGGCGCGTCCACTTCATTGCCTCCTCGCTGCCCGAGCCTCACGCGCCGCGATCGCCTGCGAGCGAGCCACGCCCTCCGGGTCCCAGGATGCAGCATTGGCGATTGGGACAGGAAAAATGGTTTTCAGACCATGGATGACGTCAAATCCAAAAATGAGTGGGATCTTGAGCCGCGAATTGTCCAGCGCCAGGCGTTGCAGTCGGTTTAGCTCATCGGGATCGGTGACGAATAGCAGTCCGCCAAGCTTGCCGGCCGAAACCTGCGCGTCGATGATCTTCATCATCGCCGGATATGGCAGGGCGAAGCTCACACCGAGCTGACCCACTTTCTCCTCTGTCGTCATCTGGGCAACCAGTGCATCGGCCCGCGCACGGACACCCACATCAGACAGCTCGGAACCCGACAGTTGCCGCTGTAAATCAGCGGCCGACCCAGGCGCCGTCGCGAGTGTCGCCAAGAGGGCGGCACACATACCAACCGACAGAGTCGCCACTGCGCTGCTTTTCATCTCCTTGATACCACCTTGTCATCGTGCGTTGGCCGCCGGGCGGACATGGACATTCCACATGGTTCCGGCGGTTCACGCTTTTGCGGAATAGCTCAGGCTCCTGAAGCGCACGCTGCCTTGCCCGGTCGCGTATAACGCAGGACGCAGGCTGAGGAATCCGTCGGCAATATTGTGGTTATAGCCGGATACTTCGAGCGATACGTGGGTCTTCCAATCCGTGCGGTTTGAGCGGTAGAAGAACGTCGCCACATTGTCGCGATTGACGAGGCGCAGGAAGAGCGACTTCATGACCAGTGCACGGGGAGTGGCAAACAGGGGTTCGGCGCCCATCTTGTAGGAGTGGAGACGCGTGCCGTCGCTGCCGACGCCGCAGTAGTAGTGCTCGTCATAAAACAACAGGATGCCGCCCTGCGCGCCGTCCACTAGTTCGAGTTCGATCGACAGGTCGTAGCTCCGGTCACCGACATTGATGACCAGCGGCGATGACTCACCAGGCTTCTCGCCTTGCGCCCCAAGAATCATTTCGCCACTCCCGACTCGCAGGCGCTGCCGGTAATTCTCTTCGGGCTTGTAGAAGGCCATGCCGACCCCAAGCCGGTCGTTGGTAAAGTTGTCGGAAATGGCGAAGCCGTGCGGTCCCGCCTTCCCACCTCGTGGCTTGGCCAGCGGCTGGCTGAGGTCGCCGCCTTTGGCCTTGGGCCAGCCGTCGGCAGTCCAATCGAAAGGTTCCATCAGCATCTGGCGACCGAGCGTCCGGAATCCGTTTTCATACCCGTGATAGACCAGCCACCAGTCGCCGGCCGGCCCCAGCACCGGAGTCGTATGGCCTCGTGACCACCAGGGCTCCTGCGCGCTGGTGGTCCGAACGATGGGATTATGGGGGCAGTTCTCCCAGGGTCCGCGCACCGAACGCGAGCGCGCGACAACCACCATATGGCTGGTCGGCGGTCCCGCCGTGCCGCCTTCGGCCGAGAAAAGATAATACCAGCCGTTACGCCGAAGCAGTTTCGGTCCTTCCAGGGCGAAAGTTTCGACCACCCAATCTTCGGGATAGGTCCAGCCCGCATAGACCTTCTCGCTCTTGCCTGCGCGCGCCAGCCCATCATCTGTAATGGGAATGAGCTTGCCACCATCGATGAAGAGATAGCGTTTTCCATTCTCCCCCACGACGTGACCAGGATCGATGCCCTCATAGATATTCATGTCGATGGGATCGCTCCACGGCCCGGCCATGGATTCGGCATGAACCACATAGATTGCCATCATCGGGCGCCTTGGCTTGTTCGCAACGGGAGGCGCAGCCAGCTGATCGAGATTGGCTGCCGGAAAGTAGACGTAGTAACGCCCCGCATGGTTGACGAGATCGGGCGCGAATATGGAGCCGATTGGCCTTCGCAGCGCCGGTGTGGTGGGTGACCAGTTCACCAAGTCGCGCGACTGCCAGATCAGCAGGCCCGGATAGTAATAGAAGGACGAGGAGACTTTGTAGTAGACATCACCGTCCTTCAGGATGCTCGGATCCGGCTGGTCGCCGGCCAAGACTGGATTCAGGTAGGAGCCATTTCCCAGATCGGCCTTGCGTTGCCCCTCGAATCCGCCGCGTCCCGGCAATGGCGGCTGGGGCCTACAGTCAGCCGGACCCGCATTTGCAACGCCAGCCTTGGCTGGCGCGCCTGACGGCAGGGCAGCAGCTGCGCTTGCCGCGAGACCCATCAGTAGCATTTCACGCCGTGATCGACCCGCCATGATCACCTCCGTGGCAATAATCGCAATGCGATCGATGCATTTCTATATGTGACTATAAATAGAGTTTTTTGCGCAATGCGCCGCACAATAGGTGGCCTGTTTTTTGCACACGGTTGGTTGATCGCCGGCATGCGCCGTGAGTGATAAGTGTCCGTGGTTGAAATCGTAACGGCGATTCGTTGTCGTTATGAGTGGACAGAATTAACGCCATGTAATTGCTAACGTAGTGCGTAGACGCTGTACTCCGCGCCGTCACCAGCCCAGCGCCCATAGCCGATGGCTTGAACCTCATTAAGCCAGTCATGCGCGCCCGCTGTTGTCTCGAACAACGCGGCTGTCATCCATGTTCCTTTGGGGTAGCGGCCGGACGTGACCCCTGTGTAGCTCATCAAGATCGGGGAACCGTCCTCCGCACGCAGCAGCGTATCGACGTCGTATTGCATCAGCAACTGGTCGCCGTCGCGCTTCATGCGATGCGGGGACCAACTGAAGCCGCTCAGGTAGTCTCCACTGACCTTCGGCCCCATGATCTTTCCGCCACCCTCGGCCAGAGTAAAATAGCGGCTGCCCAGCGGCGCAGTGATCTCGTGACGCTTGACACCGGGCGTGTGTTCGCTCTTGCGCCGAAAGATAAACTCCCCTGTCACCGCGCGCCGCTGCGCGGCCGCGCGCGTGTCGTCATCGCCCTCGGCGCCGGCCTCACCGGTCAGGGCGTAGATTTCGAATATGGTCGCGCCACCGTGCTCGCGCCCATAACCTATGGCCTGGATTCCGTTAAACCACCCGAAAGGACCTTCTGGCGCTTGAAACAGCGCCTGAATGCGCGCCTCACCCGCTCCATACCGCGGTGAGGCCCGGCCCCGATACTGCATGAGGATCACTGTCCCGTCGCGCGATTGCAACGTGATGCTGGCATTGAACGCGCGAATCGAGCCGTCATGGCTCGCGCGTCCGTAATCCGTGGCCAGCAGTTCAAGCACCCGACCTTCCATGGCCGCGCCGTTGACCGTTCCGCCCGTCGACTTTTCAAGTCGCCGATGACCGAAAGGTCCTGCATATTCATGGCTGTGCTCGTTCAGCCCCTCAAGCCTGAGGCTGAACATGTGCTCGACGGGAATCTGGAAGTTCATGGAATCCTCACTCTTGTCAGTTCGCGGCCCAATCCGGCCCCGCATCGGCTGGCAACGCATTATAGCCAGCCCACCATGCATTCAAGCGCCCCACCACGCCGCTGGGACGACGCGCCACCCGGGGCCGGCTACCATCGACTCACACGCTCGATGGCTGACCAGGCCATTTCATTTAATGCTATACCGCTGTAGCATAGCATTAAGTTCCTAAGGTTGGCGATGTTGCCGGCCGGCCGTGCGCCGGCGCGATTGTAGCTGCTTGGACATAGAGGTGACGCCGTGCACCCGGCTGAATTCAACTTTGGCGCCGACGTGATCGACAGGTTGGCAGACACAGCTGACAAGTCGGCGCTGATTGCCGTCACCGCGGACGGTCAGGAATCACGGTTCAATTTTTCCGACGTCGCCCTGCTGTCGGCAAAGCTGGGATCGTCGCTGGCACGCTCTGGCCTCAAGAAGGGTGATCGCGTCATTGTCATGCTGCCTCGAATTCCCGAATGGCAGATCGCTTTGGTGGCATGTCTCAAACTGGGCGCCGTTGCTGTGCCGTGCATTGAGATGCTGACGGACAAGGACGTCGCCTACCGTGCGGCCCGCGCCAAGGTCACTGCGGCCATCACAACTGCCTCGCAGACATCGAAGTTTGCATCTGTCGCTGCCCACATTCCGATCCGCGTTTCGATCGGCATGGCAGACGGATGGCTCGAGATGTCGGAACTGCTGAATAACGGAGACACTGCATTGACGCCGACCAGGGTTGGCGCAGAAGATCCAGCGATTCTCTACTTTACCAGCGGTTCAACCGGCCTTCCGAAGGGTGTGGTGCACCCAGCCCGCGCGCTGTATCACTTGCGCCACTCGGCGGTGGAGTGGCTCGCGCTCACTGCCGATGATCTGATGTGGTGTACTGCAGACACGGGATGGAGCAAGGCTGGAACCAGCATCCTGTTCGGCCCATGGAGCTGCGGATCCTGTGTGCTCTTCTACAATGGCCCCTTCGATGCCCTGCAAAGGCTGCGACTGCTCCAGAAATACGGGGTCACCGTATTCTGCGCCTCCGCCACAGAGTTGCTTCGGCTGCTGGATCAACCGATGCGTGAATTTGACCTCTCGCAACTCCGCCGCACAGTGTCAGCGGGCGAGACCCTCAGCGAGGTTGCCATTGCCGGCTGGCGTCAAGCCACCGGCCTTACGATTGCCGAAGCCTATGGGCAGACCGAGTCGCTAATGCTGGTGGGTTATCGCAGCGGCACGGACCGCAAACCGTACTCCATGGGCAAGGCGCTCGCGCACAACGAACTGGCCATCATCGACGACACTGGCCGGCTGCTGCCACCCGGCACCGTCGGTGAACTCGCGATCCGCGCGCCCAACCCCCAGTTCATGCTTGGCTACTGGGAGGATCCCGATCGTACTGAGGCGAGTTATATCGACGGGCCTGATGGTCGTTGGTTCAGGACCAGCGATCGCGCCGAGATGGACGCCGACGGATATTTCTATCATCGTGGCAGGCGCGACGATGTCATCAACTCCTCCGGCTATCGCATCGGGCCCGCGGAGGTGGAAGATGTACTCTTGGCGCATCCCGCAGTGGCGGAATGTGCCGTGGTTGGCGCGCCAGATGCTGCGCGAGGCGAGATCGTCGTGGCCTTTATCGTCCTCCGCCCCGGCGTTCCTGCCGACGAAGCGCTGGCCAGGACTCTCCAGGACTTCGTCAAGAGCCAGACCGCACCTTACAAATACCCACGCGATGTGCGATTCATCGGCGAGCTTCCGAAGACGCTGACGGGCAAGATCCAACGCAACGTGCTGCGTGAGCTGCTGGCGTGCAACTTGCGCAATGATCGACTGGCGGGTCTGCCGATGAACACGTCCATCTTGCCGGCACCGGATGCGCAGCTGCGATCGCGGGCTGACAGCGGGGTATCCTTCGACTGGGGACGCGTCGCCCGGCATCTCGCCGAGCATGGATTCCTGCTCGACCTCAGTGAAGATCCGCGCCGACTGTCCGGCGGGCTCGCCAATATCAACATGCTGGTGAAAATCAACGGCGAGTTCGCGGTCTTCCGCCGCCCGCCGGACGGGCCGCTGCCCAAAGGCGCGCACGATATGGCGCGCGAGCATCGTGTACTGAGCAGACTGGCCCCGGTCACGCGGCTGGCGCCCCGCAGCCTGCACTTTTGCGCGGAGCCCCAGATCGCCGGCGCGCCGTTTCAGATCCTGGAGTTCAGACTGGGATTTACCCTGCGCGGCGTAGAGCTGGCCCCGCTGCCCGATGATCCACAGACCTGCGCGGCGCTCTCCAGCCTGGTGCTGGGGACGCTGGCAGAAATCCATTCCATTGACGCCGAGGCCGCCGGCCTCGGCGACCTCGGCCGACCGGCCGGATTTCTGGCCCGCACGGCCGCAGGCTGGCTGGCGCGGGCCGAAGCGGTCGCCAATGGCAAGCTCTCGACCGCCGCTCGCCAGGTTGCCGAGTGGCTGCAGCGCCATCCGGGCCGAGAAACCGATCGGCCGGTGCTGCTGCACAACGATTTCAAACTCGACAACATCCTGCTGCGCGAGCACCCGCTCGCTCCTGAGGCCGTGCTCGACTGGGACATGGCCACACGTGGCGACCCGCTCGTCGATCTTGCCACGTTGCTGAG
>WNFS01002004.1_pt1 | contig 17441 bp, 17 predicted proteins | sample 5400141 | NCBI WGS metagenome assembly WNFS01 (sample SAMN13153358, study PRJNA577476) | soil metagenome | isolation source: 60 cm saprolite under Madrone tree | place: USA:California | collected 2016-06-14
CTTGCGAGGATCTTCACGTCTCACGCGATGAAGGTGTCGGCTCGGGCAGTTTCACCTACGATTTCAAAAAACACGAGGTGCGCGTCTCAAACATCCGAAGCTCATTGAATCCAGTCGAAGCAATTTTCTGGATCGACCCAAAGTTTTCGAAGACTGTGGTGCCATACAAATTTCGGCGGCCACCGAATATTACCGCCAACGGCGTTTACCAATTTCGCGGCGGTAAAAACACGCGTCTGGAGGTCAAAGCGGATGGCGTAAATGGAATGGACTACGTCTTTCTTGGGAAAACGCTGCCTTTCGACCGAGTCTCAGCGCGATTGCTTTTTACCAATGATCGGTTGCAAATCCTCGATCTTGGCGGCGACATCTTTTCCGGTACGCTGCGCGGAAACGCCGATATTTCGCTCGCGAAAAACAATCCGCGTTACCACGCAAACCTCGCGGTGACGAACGTCGACTTTCCTCATCTGACGAATCTTTATTTCAACTACTATCACTCCCGCACCGTGCGTGGGCAGGTGAGTGGGGCATACGATTTCGATGGCTTTGGCACCGACGCGCGCAAGATGCATGGCACTGGAAAAGTCGGAGTCACCAATGGCGATGTATTCGCGATTCCTGTTTTGGGCCCGATTTCAGAAATCCTCAATCATATCGTACCCGGTATTGGCTACAGCATTGCGCGCGACGCCGCCGCAAAATTTACCATCAGGGATGGAATTATTCACACTGACGATTTCAATGTGTCAGGACAACTTTTCAGCATTGTGGGTCACGGCGACCTTTATTTTTTGGACGACAAAATCGATCTTGACGTGCGCATCAGCGCAAAGGGTCCCGGCATCGTACTCACGCCGGTTTATAAACTCTTCGAATATAAAGGCGAAGGGAGTCTCAAGAAACCGAATTGGCATCCAAAGATCTTTTAGCCCCTTGTCATTCTGAGCGAAGCGAAGAATCTCGGATTATTCCCTTCCAAAGGAACGAAGACAAAATCAGAGATGTTTCGCTCCGCTCAACATGACAGCAGTCGCGTGCAGAGGCTAGCTAACCGATCACTGATTACCGTTCACCGATCACCTCTTCTTCTGGGCGCGCACATGTCCATCCGCGGCGGGGCGAGCATGGCGATCGAGCGCGCGCGTTCGATCCAGTGCACAGCCATGCAAATTTTCGTAAAGAACAACATGCAATGGTTTGCCCGCCCGCTGCGGGGAGACGAAATCCGCGCTTTCCTCGATCACGTCCAGCGGAGTGAACTGTTGTCGATTTTTGGCCACGCTAATTACCTCATCAATCTCGCTGCGACGAATCGACAATTTCACGCGAATTCGATTCGCGCGCTCTCCGAGGAACTTACTCGCGCGAACCAGCTTGAATTACCTTTCCTGGTCGTGCATCCCGGAGCGCATCTTGGCGCAGGCGAAGCGGCCGGACTCGAACGAATCGTCGAATCGATTGATCGCGTGCTAGCTGTTCTTCCAAAAATCAAAACGCGAATCGCCCTCGAGACAACTGCGGGCCAGGGATCATGCCTGGGAAGTAAATTTGAGCATCTCGCGTACATCATCAGCCGCGTGCGCGAGCCGGAGCGACTGTGTGTTTGCCTCGACACAGCGCACATTTTCGCGGCTGGTTACGACATCAGGAGCGACTCTTCGGTGCGAATGACTTTCCGTGAATTCGATCGGGTGATCGGCAAGGATCGTCTCGTTGCCATTCATCTTAATGACTCCAAAACTGCGTGCGGTTCGCGAGTAGACCGGCACGAACACATCGGCAGAGGGCGCATTGGTCTGGACGCGTTCGGCTTCATCATGCGTAATCGCCGTTTTAGCAAAATCCCGAAAGTGCTCGAAACGCCGAAAGGAAACGACTTGCGCGAAGACGTGATGAACCTCAGGACGTTGCGAAAGCTGATGGAAGTCAGGCATCTTGCCTGATTCGGCGGAGAGGCTTCCAGCCTCTCATCAGCGCCTCGGGCCGTCTGCGGATCGACAAGCAAGATGCTTGTCGGCCAAGACAGACTGGAAGTCTATCTTCCGCTCATTTGATCAGCCGGATCGTGATTGGATAGCGATAGAATTTCCCCTCACTGGCTTGAATGGAGGCAATGATCACCAGCACCAGATTCAAAATGTGCAGGATGGCCAGGATCACAAAACCGATCAGCACCAGACAAAGAACGCCAGCGATCACATTATAGATCAACATCGATATTTGGAAATTGAGTGACTCCTTTCCGTCGTTGCGTTTGGCCAGCCAAACAATCAACGGACCAAGAATGTGACCAGCCCATGGCACAAAAAACCCGGCTAATGCGGTGGCGTGGCAAAGCACGTTCCACATTCGAACGTCAGATGAAGAAGATGTGGATGTTTCCATAGTTTAACCTTTCGCTTGCATAGAACCACGAGTGCCCGCTTGCCGCGCGAGAGCAAGAAAAAAGATCAGGCTACTGCTTTTACGCGCTCCACGTGAGCGCCGAGTTCGTTCAATTTTTCATCGAGATGCTCGTAACCACGGTCAATGTGATAGACTCGACTCACTTCGGTAATTCCGTCTGCTTTCAGGCCCGCAAGCACCAGCGCGGCGGACGCGCGCAAGTCGCTCGCCATCACTGGCGCGCCGAGGAGACGATCCACTCCATCAATCACCGCAGTGGCACCCTCCAATTCCACTTGCGCGCCCATGCGTTTTAGCTCCGCCACATGCATGTAGCGCTGTGGAAAAATATTTTCCGTAACTGAACTGGTGCCTCTGCTGGTGGAGAGCAACGCGCACATCTGCGCCTGCATATCAGTCGGAAAACCGGGATATGGTTCGGTTGTTAGCTCCAGCGCGCTCGCGTCCCCATTAGGCTGGATCGAAATGGCGTGGTCTCCGACCTCGACCGCGTAGCCGCATTTCGCCAGGGCGTCGGTGACTGCGCGAACATGCTCTGGTTTCACTCGCTTGACTGTGACTCCCTGTCCGGCAATTGCACCTGCCACCAAAAATGTGCCGGCTTCAATCCGGTCCGGAATAACCCGGTGTTCCGCGCCGTGTAACTCGGGTACACCTTCGATTATAATTCGACGCGTCCCCGCGCCCTCGATCTTCGCGCCCATTTTATTCAGGAACGTCGCCAGATCCATCACTTCAGGCTCCTGCGCCGCCCCATCAATCACGGTCACACCATTGGTCAGCACGGCCGCCATCATTACGTTATCGGTGCCCAGGACGGTTGGGCCGAATTTGCCCTGCATGTCGATCACCGCCCCAGTCAATCTCGGCGCAAAAACTTTGATGTTGCCACTCTCCACTCGCACCGCCGCGCCCAGCGCTTCGAAGCCGTTCAGATGCAGATCAATTGGCCGATCGCCGATGACGCAACCGCCTGGCAAAGAGACGGTCGCTTCTTTGCAACGACCGAGCAGCGGTCCAAGCACGCAGACAGAGGCGCGCATCTTGCGCACGACGTCGTAAGGCGCCACCGATTGGACCTTTTCCGCCGTGACGCTGACGGTGCCGCTGGCGCGCTCCACCTGCGCGCCCAAATGGATTAAGATTTGCAGCATGTAATGTGTGTCGCTCAAGTCGGGTACGCCATGAACGATACAAGGCTCTCGAGTGAGCAATGTCGCTGCCAGGATCGGGAGCGAGGAATTTTTCGATCCGCTAACCTTGATGGAACCAGAAAGCGGATGACCGCCGTGGATGAGAATCTTATCCATATCTGGCAAAAAGGAACCGTGTCACACCTGAATAATCGGTTTTCGAACAAATGTCCCGATAATTTTTTTCCGCCAGGGCCGAAAGAAGGGCGTCGCTTTGGCCTAGTCCTATTTCCAAGGCCAGCATTCCACCCGGGCGGAGCCGCGACGGCGCCTGCGCAATCAATTCGCGCATCAGCTCGTCGCCTTGCGCGCTGGCGAAAAGCGCAACCGCCGGATCGTGTAATACTTCCCGGGAAAGAGTGTGGCGGTCTTGTGTTGAGATGTAAGGAAGATTCGCCGCAATCACATCGAAACTTCCCTTCACGTTTTCAAGGAGATTGCTTTTCAAAAACCGGACCCGATCGGCCACCTTTAACCTGGACGCATTCTCTTGCGCGAGCGCGAGCGCATCGTCCGAAATGTCGACGGCGACAACCTCCGCCTCGGGAAATTTCATTGCCAAGCCGAGAGCGATCACACCGCTACCGGTCCCCACATCCACGATTCTCGATTTTCGATTTTCGATTCTCGATTCAATGAGCTCAACGAGTTCTTCCGTCTCCGGCCGGGGCACCATCGCGCGTTTGTCGCAGAGAAACGTAAGTCCACAAAATTCGGTCGTGCCGAGTAAATGCTGAAGCGGCTCCCCTTCGCCGCGATGCTTCACCAGATCGCGTAGTGGCGCGAGCTCCGATTCAGTCAGCACACGCTCAAATTCCAGGTACAGCTCGATCCGTTTCCGGCCCAGCACGTGCGCGAGCAAATGCTCGGCATTCAGCCTCGGATTTTCGACGCTGTGCTTCTTGAAATATACTGTCGTCGCCTGCAGCACTTCGAGAACGGTCATGTAGCAAGTTACAGGCAGATCGCGTCCGTTACGCAATGACCGCTGATTCCCTCAACCGTTCTGCCACATCGGCGGCTTGCAGCGCGCCGATCAACTCGTCCAAATCGCCGTCGATCAAGCGATCCAGATTATGAAGCGTCAGGCCGATGCGATGATCCGTGACGCGGTTCTGCGGGAAATTGTAGGTGCGAATTTTCTCTTCGCGTCCACCGGTGCCGATCTGTCCCCGGCGTTGCGCGCTGTATTTCTCCGCTTCTTCCCGTTGCGTTCGCTCCAACAGCCGCGCTCGCAAGATCGATAGCGCTCTTTCTTTGTTTTTGATCTGGCTGCGTCCGTCCTGACAACGTACCATCATACCTGTGGGAATGTGCAGGACCTGCACGGCCGAATCAGTCGTGTTCACGCCTTGCCCGCCCGGACCTCCGGCGCGCGAAACTTCGATTCGCAAATCTTCCGGCTTCAATTCGACATCGACGTCTTCCGCCTCCGGTAATACCGCCACCGTCGCCGTTGATGTATGGATACGACCTTGTGCTTCCGTCGCAGGCACGCGTTGCACACGATGAACGCCGCTTTCGTGACGCAGTTTTCGAAAAACGGATTCGCCCGAAACTCGGAAGATCGCTTCTTTCAAGCCGCCAAGTTCCGAGGGACTCGATTCGAGGTCTTCGGTTTTCAGGCCGGCGGATTCCGCGTAGCGATGGTACATGCGGTAAAGGTGGGCAGCGAAAATGGCGGCTTCGCTTCCGCCTGTTCCGGCGCGAATTTCCACGATGGCATCGCGCTCTTCATTTTCATCCGATGGCAACAAGGCGATCTGAACATCTCGTTCAAGATCGGCTACTCGCTTTTCGAGCTCCGGAATCTCATCGTCAGCCATGGCTGCGATCTCTACATCGCGTGACATCGCGAGCTCGCGATTGTCATCCAATTGCTTGCGCGCAATTTCGAGTTCGTCCCACTTCGCCAGCACCTGCTTGATGTTCGCATGCTCGCGCATCATCTCGCTGGCACGCTTGCGTTTGGAAAACAACGCTGGGTCGGCAATATCGCGCTCCAGTTGTTCGAAGCGTTTGAGTTTGAGTTGAATAAGGGAATTGAGATCCATGGGCATTTGTAGCCACGGCGCTGCGTCGCCGCGGGAAAGGCGCCCCGACACGGCGGAGCGGCTACAGTTCAGCTAAGCTTTTTTCTCAGGCCGCGCGGCTTTGGTGCTACCGTAACGGCGGGCAAACTTTTCCACACGCCCGGCGGTATCAATAAACTTCTGTTCGCCGGTGAAAAATGGATGACAAGCGGCACAAATACCGATCTTAATATCGCGACGAGTGGAGCGGGTGTGATACACCGCCCCGCATGCGCACACGATATCTGTCTCGTAATATTCTGGATGGATGCCGGTTTTCATCTTCGAAACGGAGCGCGGAACTTAATCGCGCGAAGCCGCGCGCGCAAGGCATGAAATCGACCGATCCATTGCTCGATGCCTGGCAGCAAACGCTGCGCCGGGCAGAAGACAGGCCTGCCATCGTCAGCACGCGCGGCGAGATTCTCCGGAAATTTGCCGACGTAGAAGAACGCGCCTGCGCCTTCGAGTCCAATCTTGAGATCTTCTCGCCTGGCAGCGTTATCGCCGTTCAGATCGGAAACCACGAAGACTGGCCGTCGATCTTGATCGCTTGTCTGCGCAGACGTCTGGTTGTTCTCCCGCTGGAACAATCGATCAATGATCAACAACGCGACGCCGCTTTGGAGGTCTGCAAAGCCAGCGCCGTCGTGTCCGCTGTTCCCAGCGGAGAACCCCCGGGGGTATTTCGGCTGAAGCCAGCCGACGCTACAGCACATTGGGACGAGCATTCGCCATCGCTTCTCAAGCTTACCTCAGGCACAACAGCCGCACCGCGTGCAATTCGGTTTCGCAGTCACCAGCTACTCGCCGATTGCAATCAGATTTGCGATACAATGGAAATTACTAATGCCGATCTGAATTTTGGCGTGATCCCGATCTCGCACTCGTATGGGTTCAGCAATTTGCTCACGCCACTGATTGCGCGCGGTGTGCCGATGGTCGTTAGCCGTGACAGAACACCGCGTGCGATCCTCGCTGATCTTGCCCGTAGCGAAGTCACGGTCTTTCCCGGAATGCCGGTTTTCTATCAGGCATTCTGCGAAATGGAACACGTTCCGGTGCTGCCGAAGTTGCGACTCTGCATTTCCGCAGGCGCGCCTCTGCCGCATGCGGTCCCGAACAAATTCCGGGAAAAGTTTAACCTGACGCTCCACTCGTTTTACGGCGCATCGGAATGCGGCGGGATTTGCTACGATCGCGAAACAATAAATGAGGTGGAAGGCTTTGTCGGGCGACCGATGAAAGGCGTCAGAGTTGAATTGCTCGACCCTGACTCCGCGGCGAGCCAGGTCCAGGTATGCAGCGCCGCCGTGGGCGATGGCTATTTTCCGGAACCGGACGAGGAAAAGCTGGGTGATGGAATTTTTGTGCCCGATGATCTGTTGGCGCGAGACGAGGCGGGGTTCAAGATCGTCGGTCGGATTTCGGACGTGATTAACGTTGCGGGAAAAAAGGTGAATCCAGCGGAAGTAGAAGCGCATTTGCTGCGCTTTGGCGGTGTGCGACGGGCAGTGGTGTTCGGTCGCCCCGCAGGCGCAGGATTGCGCAATGAAGAAGTGGCGGCATGCGTGGTGGTATCGGCGCAGGTAAGCGAAAGCGATCTCCTGCGGTTCTGCCGGGCCGCGCTTAGCGGCTGGCAGGTGCCGAAGCGGATTTTTGTTGTGGACGCAATTCCGATGAATGAGCGCGGAAAAATCAGCCGGCGCGACCTGGCGCGGCGGTTCTCAACCGTTGACGAGAGTTCCCCGTTGCGAAGATTGGGTTCTTGATACAGCCTTCACTTGGGATTTGCTTATTAGATGCACGAACCTATGCCGAAATCACCCGGCAAACCCAAGTCAATAGAAGCTCAAATGGAATCTTCGAATAGCGAAGAACGGGAAGAAGACGACAGTCCGCCTGCTCCGCAAGAGGAAGAATCCATGCCGGAAGCTAGTGCGAGTGTGGAGAGTGTCCAATCCGAGAACTGGTGGACTGCTTCGGAACCAGCCCCGGATTGGGAGCAACCCGAGACCGAGGCGTCGGCTACAGAAGTCATTCCTCGAAAGGAACCGAGCACGGCTGATGTTTATTTTTGCGGTCACACGAGTCTTTTTCCGTTGAACCGTGCTTTGCGAGCAATAGCAAAGGAGAGACTTACTGGCGTACTGCGAGCGTTTTGGGAACAGGAGCCAGTCGAGCTCCTGGCGCGGGACGGCGAGATTCTTTTCGTCACGACGCGAGATTCAGATCTTTATTGTCAGGAAACGCCGGTGCTGCTGACTGATGTCGATGTGGTGACGGTTGATAGAGCTCGCGCTCAACAGAGAGAAAGCGGAGCCCCGTTCCTCCTAACTCTTGCCCGCGAGGAAACGATCGCTCGCCAGCCGGCGTTGGAGTTGACGCACCATTACGGACAAAAACTGTTCTCCGAACTTTGGACGGCGCCGCGCGCGTGGGTGATGTTTGAAAAGAATGCCGACCTGTTAAGCGACGTCGCGGACATCGAAGGCGATCCAAATGTGCGCGATTGGGCGCTGGAAACTTTGCGTCTTGTTCAAAATCCCGACCAACCCGCGAGCTTTGACCCGACATCGATTCCCGCTTTCACGAAAGACGGTTTCGAGCGGGTGCAGAGGCTGAAGCTGACTTCAGACGAGGCCCAATTCGCGTCGCAATTCAATGGTGCCCGGTCCGTGCAACAAATTGCTAAGAATCTGAGGCTCGACTTGAAATCTGCCCAGCAACTGTTGTTCCGGTTTCTCGCTTTGGAAATCGTGGAATGCTGGCCGGCCAGCACGGCGGCAAAGCCGGAGCGGCAAAGTTTCTTTCAGCGTCTTCGCGGCTCGGGCCGACGCGACCGCTAGCTTCATCCCGAATCTATTTCGGGGCCGTCGTTCATGAAGAAAAAAATTCTGGTCGTCGATATCGGCGGCACCCACGTGAAACTGCTCATGTCAGGCCGCGTCGAACGCGAATTTGTGTCCGGTCCGCGAATGGGCCCGGCCGAGTTCGTCCACAGATTAAAGCAGAACGTGCGCGGCTGGAACTTTGATGTCCCGTCGATTGGTTTTCCCGCGCCGGTGCGCGACGGACGAGTCACAAGAGACCCAAAACATTTGGGCAAAGGCTGGGTCCGTTTCAATTTTGCGAGGGCGCTCGGAATGCCCGTGCGCGTGGTCAACGATGCAGCGATGCAAGCGCTCGGCAGCTACCGTGGCGGTGGACGCATGCTCTTTCTGGGGCTCGGAACCGGTTTGGGCTCAGCTCTGGTCTGGGAGAAGACTCTGATGCCGCTTGAGCTCGGCGACCTGCCATATCCAGATGGCCACATCATTGAAAATTATCTCGGCATTCGAGGCCTGGAGTTCTTGGGCGAGAAAAAATGGAAACGAGAAGTTACTTACGCAGTCACACAATTAAAAAAGTCGTTCATCGCGGACTACGTTGTGCTCGGCGGCGGTCTTGTGCACCGGCTCCGTCGATTGCCAAGGGGAATTGAGCGTGGGCGAAATGAAAACGCACTGCTCGGTGGAATCCGTTTATGGGAAACCACAAGAAGTTCACGAGAACTGAAATGGCGCGTGCTATAAACGAAAACCTCTCGTTGCTGAAGACTGCGACGCATTTCATTACCCTTCGCTTCAAAAACCCCGAAGTCGGAATCGATCGTGAACTGGTTGGCGCCAAAGTAAGTGGGGACCGGTTCGCGCACCTTATGATGCGGTCCTGCGAGAATTTCCGGCCGCAGGATCTCGCTTGCGTTTAGCACGGGCAATTCTTCAAACGCGGCCTCCGCTCGGCGTACTTCGAATGGTTCGGTCGTCTGCCCTGCACTCGAGAGCGCCACATTAAGCGTGATGACCGGAAAGAGAATGCATATTTGTTTCGCCTTCTTCAGCTTTTTAAGCTTCTTAAGCATCGGTTTGTACTACGACTAAAGTCCGATGGGCGGCAAGGCTTTTGAGCAAGACTGTTGTTACGCTAAACGAAGGGCAATGCATACGATGACCCGAATCGCGGTCCCGTTGGTCACGACAGGACCGGCGCTGGTTTTACTTTTGGCCGGTTGTAGTCCAAAAAAGGAAATCGAGCGGCCGGCCGATGAAGTGATCGAGCAGACCTACAAGGTGAACGCCGACGCCAGCGTGCGCATTACGAACCCACGGGGATCGGTCGCCATTCGCGGCGCGGACACATCGGAGGTGCGGATGCGAGCGGTCAAATCCGCCCCTGGCGCCGCTCAACTGAAGGACATCACGGTGGAGGTAACAGCGGAACCTGTCGACATCCTAATAAAGACAGTGTTCTTGCGACAAAAGAAAATGCCGCTCTTCGCCGGCGCGAGTGCGGTCAACTACACATTATCCGTCCCGCGTAACATCAGGATCCCCCGGGTGGACGTGGATGACGGCAAAGTGTCGATCGAGGGAATTCAGAATGCAGACGTGCGCGCCAACGTGGTGAACGGCCAGCTCGAGATCCGAAACTGCTGCGGCAATATTAAAGTGGCGGTTGCGAACGGTGGACTCGATCTCGTCTATGGCCGGTGTGAAGGACCATATTTCTCGGCTGACGCCCAGATTTTGAACGGGAACGCGCGTCTTTCCATTGCGCGAGGCGCCGCGTTGCGCGTCCACTGCGAAACGGTAAATGGAAAAATCACGAACAACCTCGACCCGACGGTCGAACTCAATGAGCAGTCTTCCCGCAAGATAGACCTTTCGCTCGGTACCGGCAGGCGTTCTGACATTACACTGCGCGTAACATCGGGCGACATTACGATCGGCGCCGCGGAACCTGGTGGATAAGGCGTACGCTTGTTTGGTTCCGGCTATCTATTTGTCGCTATTTCAGGGTGATTTCACGCAACGGAACCCGAGATGATTGGTGCCGGTATTGACTTCACCCTTACCACGTGTGCCGACGATATAGCGTGAGCAATATTGTTCGTTACAAAGAAATGAACCTCCGCGATGCACACGCTTTTTCTCGTTAGGCTCAGCGGGATCAAACGGTGAGTCGGGACCTTTCGGATTGTTCGCAACGCCGCCTTTGTCGGTAAGCGTCTTATAGTAATCGGGACGATACCAGTCGCTGCACCATTCCCAAACGTTGCCCGCCATGTCGTAGAGTCCATAACCATTCGGCGAAAACGATTTCACCGGCGCAATACCTGCATAACCGTCGTCACCAGTATCCTTCACTGGAAATTTTCCCTGCCAGGTGTTGGCCATCCATTTCCCGTTGGGCCGAAATTCTTCGCCCCACACGTATGTCTTTCCCGACAACCCGCCGCGCGCGGCAAATTCAAACTCGGCTTCAGTTGGCAAACGTTTTCCCGCCCATTTGGCATAGGCTTCCGCGTCGGGATAAGCGATCTGCAGCACCGGATAATTCTCCTTGCCTTTGATATCGCTTTGCAGCCCGATCGGGTGCCGCCAGTTCGCGCCTTTGACGTAGCTCCACCATTGATAATGATCGGTGAGCGGGACATCGTGATCGGTCGGCGCGAAAACAACTCCGCCTGCAACCAGATTTTCAGCCGGCGCAGTCGGAAATTCTTCCTGGGTGGGTGTGCGTTCAGCGATCGTGACGTAGCCAGTCGCCTTAACAAACTTCTCAAACTGCCCATTCGTCACTGGAGTCGCATCCATCCAGAAGCCATCTACGCGAACGCGATGAATCGGTCCCGCGTCGTTCGACGCCATCGGCATCTCATCCATGCCATGACCATTCGTCGAGGCGCCCATCGAGAACTCACCGCCAGGAATCCAGACCATCCCTTCTGGTGCTTTGCCTGGCGCTCTCGCTTTATTAGGCAGTGTTGGCTCAAATGCGGAACTACCTTCCTGTGCGTGAAGCCATTGTGCCAGAGCCGCGCTGAAACTGACAACTGCAATAAGAGTAAAAATGATTCGCCTCACTTCAGTCTTCGATCGTTGCTGCGATGTCTTCTGCGGTTTCCACAGTCTTCTTGTCATCCGCGCTTAGATTTGAAGGCTTCGTATCTATGGTCACCTTCTCGATCTTGCCGGTAAACTTGCTTTCTCCCGGCTTGTAATCGTTTGATACCATCGTTTCGTTATCCACGCCTACGTCAGTGCCTTCATCTGCCGAGAAGGCATAAGGCTGGGTTTTCGGAATCCGCCCTGTTGCGACTTGTTGGCCATCGACATACAGGGCGCACTTACCGCCTGGGCCAGGTTTTGGCGCATCGACTATGAACTCATATTTGATTTCATGTTTGCCCGGCGAAAGAGCCGTCTGCCCGCCGATATTGGTCCGTTCGACCCCAAAGTAGTTGTACTCGTGGTGGACCTTTCCATCCTTTATGTAGAGCACCCAACCGCCGAAAGCGCCGGCCTGGGCAATGATCACGCCATTTGTATTTGCGTCCTTCAATTCGACCGGTGCTGTGATCGTATAGGAGCGGTTCTTTACGTTGATGAACGCGTTTTCCGCCATACCAGTCATCCCCGGATAAACCGTCAGCGAGGTCCGATTGCCCATCAGGTCGGGTCGCCCGGCGATTGATGCGTCAAAGCGTTCTGATCTGCGATCATCGATAGGCAGCACATGATTCTTGATTGCTTCCTTCGTGAAGAGGTCCTGAAGCTCTTTCAGCTTTGCAGGATTTTGCGTGGCGAGATCATGGGCTTGGCTGAAGTCCTCGGCTACATGATAAAGTTCCCAAGTGTCCTGGGAGAGCGGCGGAAGCGGCACCATCAACCAGGGAATCGAATGGCGCGTGCACGCCACCCAGCCATCATGATAGATGCCACGATTGCCAAACATCTCGAAATACTGAGTCGTGTGTGTCTCGTTGGCTTTGGGATTGTCGAACGTGTAAACCATTGATGTCCCATCAAAAGGTTTTTGCATCGTTCCGTTGACGCTCTTCGGGAATGGCAAACCCGCGGCTTCCAACACAGTAGGCGCAATATCGGTTACGTGAGTAAACTGGGAACGAATTTCTCCCTTGGCTTTAACTCTCGCCGGCCAATGGATCACGACTCCGTTAGTAGTGCCGCCGTAATGCGAAGCGATCTGCTTGGTCCACTGAAACGGCGTATCGCCCGCCCATGCCCAACCAATGGCATAATGTGGAAACGTCGTTGGGTCGCCCCAGTTATCCAGATGCGGCATGTTAATCGCGGCGGTGTTGATGATTCCATTCAACGCCATCATTTCGTTGTACGCGCCTTCCGGTCCGCCCTCGGCACTGGCACCGTTATCGCCAACAATGTAAACGAACAAGGTGTTATCCAGTACGCCCATTTCCTGCAGAGCATCGACTAGACGTCCTACTTGTTCGTCAGTGTGCTCGGCGAAACCAGCGAACGTCTCCATTTGCCGCGCCTCAAGTTTTTTCTGGTCCGCCGTCTGGGAATCCCAGGAAGGAATTTCTTTGGGTCGCTTGGTTAGCTCGGCGTTCGCCGGGATGACACCCCTTTGTTTCTGTCGCGCGAACGTTTCATCGCGGAGCGCATCCCAACCCTGATCGAATTTGCCTTTGTAGCGATCAATATATTCCTTCGGGACGTGGTGCGGCGCGTGCAGAGCGCCCGTCGCGAAGTAGACAAAGAAAGGCTTGTCCGGCGTTAACGCGTGTTGCGCCTGCATCCATGCGATCGCCTGGTTCGTCATATCAACGGTGAAATGATAACCGGGCTCATGCGGCGCCTCTACCCGGATGGTTCCATCAAAAATGGCAGGAGCCCACTGATTCGTTTCGCCACCGATGAAACCGTAAAATTTATCGAAACCAGAATGAGTCGGCCAACGATCAAGTGGTCCTGAGACCGAGACCTCCCACGGAGGCGTTTCATGATACTTGCCGAACGCCGCTGTGCTATAACCGTTGAGTCGCAACATCTCAGCGAGCGGTGCCACACTTTGCGGACGGATTCCGGTATTTCCGGGAAACGCAGTGGCGAGTTCCATGATCGCACCCGCGTTGTTCACGTGATGATTGCGTCCTGTTAGCAGCGCGGTGCGCGTCGGCGAACAAAGTGCGGTCGTATGAAAATCGTTGTAGCGCAGGCCAGCTGCGGCCAGTTGATCCAGCCTTGGCATTTTGCACGGACCCCCAAATGCGCTTGGCTGTCCGAAGCCGATATCGTCGAGCAGAACGACGACAACGTTCGGCGCTCCTTTCGGGGCTTTAACTTCAAAGCGCGGCGGTGCCTTAGCATTGCGAGCGTCAAGTTCCGTAATCGTTGGGGGCTGCGGCTCGGGAACCGGAAGCACGGTTCGATTAATCTGCTGTCCGATCAGCGGCAACGGCAGCAAGCTCAAGATAGCGACCGGCAAATGTATCAGTGGCGAATTCTTCTTTGCGATTTCTGATTTCATTGTGTTTGGATTTGTCCCTTAGGTTTCACTTACTCTCCCAAAATCTCCGGCGCTCCCTCGTCTTCCCCTCGATGTGGATGTCGCGCCTTCGGCCGTAAGTATGTTGATCTGAAGTCGTCGATAACCACGTGAGCAAGGTTGTCGGCCTCTGGGACTGTGTCTATGAGACTTTAGGGCTACAGCGGCCGTCGCTTTTTTAACCAGTCCGAAATTCACCAGCCAAAATAGACGTCCCGAGTACAAAGGACATGCGAGCGACAAATAGAACAATGTAGCCGACGAGCGCGTTAAGAAGCTGCGGCAGCGGCGGACGAACTCGATGGCGTATCCAATAACTATGCATAAATGTTTTGACTAACCATCGCGGACTCGGATATACGAGCTCATCCAATCGAAGCCGTCGGGGGGAAACTCTTATCGTGCGGCAGAACCAATCAAAGGAGATACAACTATGAACAATGTAAAGAAAATTGCAGTTTCACTATTAATCCTGGGCGTGATGACAGGATTTACACAGGCGGCGACTCATCATGAATCCAAGTCAGACGCAACTTTGCGCCTGAGCGGGGGTTCATTCGCCCTTGGAATCGGTTTCAGGTGGGGGTCAGGGACGCTGACCTACAAGGGCAAAGACTATCCGGTTAAAGTAAACGGACTATCGGTAGGCAAAGTCGGCATGACAGGCAGTTCCGCGTATGGCGAGGTTTTCAATCTCAAGCATCTTCAAGATTTCAACGGTCATTATAATATCGGTGCCGCGGGCACCCGCGGCGTGACTCTTGGCAGTGGGAAAGCTGGCACCATCATGTCAAATCAGGCCGGTGTGATAGTCCGCCTTTCCACCACACAAAAAGGCGTTGATGTTAACGCCACTGGCGGCGGCGTTGACATGCAAATCCAGAGATAACGGAATTGCCTGATAAAGAAATCTGAGTGCGCCGTCCATCAGGCGGGGCGCTTAGAGATGTTTGATGACTGGCTGTTTCGGATCCGCTGCTGTAGTTGAAATCGCAAATGCAGCGCTGTGGTTTTGTAGCGGAACCGTAACGATTGAACCGCATCCGCAAATAACCGCTTACTTCTCGTCAAGAAAAGTGACCGCTCCTGTGTCCAGATTGTAGTATGCGCCAACCACGCGAAGGTCGCCGGAATCGACTTTTGCCTTGAGGATTGGCGTGGATGAACGCAGCGCTTGCACTACATCCTTGACGTTCGCCTTTATTGTCGCTTCGAGATCACCTTTTGCCGTTGCCTCGACTGCCGGTTGAATGGCTGTGACCAGCGATTGGATATGACCGGGAGCCTTGCTCTTGGCAGCAATGGTTTCTCTCGCCGCTTGTACGGCGCCGCAGCTCTGATGTCCAAGCACGACGATCAAACGAACTCCCAAATGATCGACCGAGTATTCGATGCTTCCCAGGCCGTGATCGTCGATCACGTTGCCTGCCACGCGGACGACGAATAAATCGCCGAGTCCCTGGTCAAATACGATCTCGGGCGGTACACGCGAATCGGAACAACTAAGAATGGTGGCAAACGGATACTGGCTCTTTGCCAGTTCGGCGCGCCGCTCTGCCGTCTGACCGGGATGCTGCAGATTGCCGCCAGTATAGCGGCCATTACCCTCCTTGAGCTTGGAGATTGCCTCGGCGGGAGCTACGCTCGGCCGCTCCGGATGGCTCGGATCAGCGGCAAAGGCGAATTGGCTCGCGGCAAGCAAGCTGACTACAGCGAAGCAACATGCGAGTTGTGCTTTTATCATGCCACGGTTACACGGAATTAGCGTTGTCATTTGATTTTGCTACTTAGTTTTGTTTCACGCACTGATATTTCCCAATGCCGGAACTCTACAACGCAGAGCGCATCGGGAAAGCCTGATATTTTGACAGCAAAATCTTTTAACGGAACCGTAACGATGAAAGCTTACCAATGCTGCGTGGTGGACTGACTTCGCCGCACCAATTCTTCTGACCGCGAGAGCCGTTTTTTGCTTCGAAGTCGTACTTCGACGTGACCAGTTCGTGTATCGGTTCATCGCGGAAGCATGGCCGTCCGCATAATCGCGACGCGAACGCCGCCACAGCAAAAGCGAATGCGACGACACGCACCCTGCGCTGTTCGAACTTTCCCGAGGCGCTGGCGAAGAAAAGTACTGTGGCGAACAAAACAGTGTTCGCGAGGTACTGACCGGAGATACTGCCAGCGGCGCCCGCTTCCTGCTGACTGGTGGCAGCCTTCGCGGTTGCATCGGCGGCCTCGCGCGTACCCCGCACTTCGTAGAGTTTCGGTACAAAAGGATGCGGATCGGCGTTTGGATTTTCAAAAGGCTTTTCGGCCAGCCATGTGTCGTAAGCCCTGCGCGCATCGGGCGGGAAGCGCTCGACGTAGAAGTTCGCCAGCTTTTCGTTGCCCGCCTGCTGCGCCGCGAGCATTTGCATGAACATCGTGGTGTGAATCGTCGCTTGCTGTATACCCTGGATGCTCAGCAGGCCAGCTTTGCGCTCCAGCGCGTTAAATTCGTTCATTAACCGATTGCTCTGTCGCGTCCACGCCGCGGACTGATATGAGCACCACGCCGTGCTTAGTGTCGCCAGCGCCATAAGCAAGGCCGTAACAGGCTCGACCCACCTCTTCTTTTCCTGTGGCTCCCGGTTTGGCGAACCCGCCGCATCAGATCGTTTTTTCATACGGCCAGACTTGGTTCCTTACCGTCCATGCAGTTCAAGAATTTTTTTGCTCACTATAACGAAGAAGAATGCCGTCGAGAGTCCGCACATCAAAATGCCAGTCAATCCCTCGACCGGCCCGAACAGTTGCCATTCTTTTGGCAGTACCACGTCCCCATACCCGATCGTAGCGTAGGTAACACCGGAAAAATAGAACGAGGACCCAGCATCGGGTAGACAGTTCCGCCACCAGAAAAACAGCCCCCAGACGGTGATCTCAAACAGGTGAATAACAACCAGGAACCACGCGATGCGAATTAGAAGCCATGTCATTGGCCAGAAGCGCGTATCCGGCCGCGCGGTAGAGTGCAACACGTGGCTTAACACCATGCAGAGGCCTGTAGCGTGAATTATTACAGTTGTGGCAACCAGGCACGAGGCCATTAAAAGCTTCGCGATCATCGCGATAATTGTTCGTTATTTCGTCGCAGCTTTTTGAAAATCTTCGACCGCGTCCGCGACCGAGGTGAAGCGGTTGACCTGGCTAACATGCTCTTCCATTCCCCCCGCGCGGAGCCGGTCGCGCACGGACGAACGAGCCTCGACAATTTGCAGGCGCGCGCCAGCTGCTTTGATGTCGTCAGCGATGTTCATGACTACGCCGCACGCTTGAATGTCCATATACGGTGACGCCGAAAGATCAAGAATTACGATTTTTGGTGGCGTAGGCTCGGCACGAAGTCGGGCCGCTACCGTGTCGC
>WNFS01001508.1_pt1 | contig 17438 bp, 15 predicted proteins | sample 5400141 | NCBI WGS metagenome assembly WNFS01 (sample SAMN13153358, study PRJNA577476) | soil metagenome | isolation source: 60 cm saprolite under Madrone tree | place: USA:California | collected 2016-06-14
TTTTTTCTCCATTGATTCCACGTTCGGACTCCTTGTTTGAGTCTCTCTAGCTGCTGATCTGCCATCTGGTACACCTCCTATCCATTGCAACCATTATTATAGACTCTTAAGGATAGCTCAGCAAGAGCTATGCTTTATGCATGCCGAAAATAATACTACTTTATTTGCAGCGATGGACCTATGGAAAAAGCGCCCTTCCTGTCAAATCAACTGTCATCTTGGGGAGAAAAATTTGTAAGGCGGCTTGGGAGGGGGAGTCAAGAGGGAGAGCGTGTGAAAGCGTTTCTATGGTATTGGCAAATAAGGTGAAGAGCGAGCAGGTTTTAAGGCGAGAGTGAACAATCGGCGCGAAGCATGAGCATGCTCGTGAATTGCCTCACGCGTTCCGCGCTCGTTCCCTGACATTCTTACTGTGCTTAGACTCCCTTGTCCAGCGTGTCGTTTGCTAATCTGTCTGCGTACGTGTTTTCTTCGCGCGGGATATGATCAAGGGTGTGAGTGCCCGGTAATTGGCGCAAGTGCTCTCTCACTTCTCCCGCAAGCTGTTGCAGCTTTGGGTCTTTTATTTTCCACAAACCTAACAATTGCGATACAACCAAGCTGGAATCTATACGAAAACTGATGTGAATAGCATCCGCAAGAAGCTCTCTATGCTCAAGCAACCATTCTACCGCATGCAGTACTGCCTGATATTCCGCCACATTATTGGTCGCAATGCCTAGCGCAACCCCAAGATCTACAACTGTCTCCGCAGTCGTCTCATCAACAATATGAATCCCTGATGCAGCAAGACCGGGATTGCCACGGGAAGCACCATCGGTATAAATAGTTAGATGTGTATAGTTGCCCATATTCTGCCCCCGCTCATTCCTCTCAGGTTAGAACCAGGCGCGTGCAGGTTCCTCTGGGAGCGCAACAGAGGGAAAGCGCATTTACAACTCTTCATTCAAGTGTATCAAATCTGGAGCGGTTTTCCCAGGTTCTGGGCTACTGATGCTCACTCTTCGCGTCAAGTGCTCACCTGTCAGAGCAAAAGCCGCTCACTTTTCGGGGCATTTACTAGGAGGGTGCCTCTACTCAATTGGTAAATTGGGTGAATATTCGGACAAATCGGACCCAATAATCGGAAATTGAGATCAAAAATGGGACAGGGCTACGAATTGACCTCCCGATGAGCTTGCAGCGCGAGTACACTGTTCTATAGAGATGGAAATTCATGGATGCAAGGAGCTTCCCATGTCTGAGAACGGAATTCGTGGCGTCGATCTGTTCAAAATCGCTGGCGAGAGTATTTCTGGCTGGATTCCCAGTTGGAAATTAGGCGGCCAAAAACCCTCACGGCAGCCTTTTTGTAGCCTGATGGAAGAACGCCTGCTGATGTACCTGGAATATCATCCCCAGGTGGTCTGGTATGGACGAGGCGATATCAGCCCCACTTTTGCTTCAACCTACAAAATCACCACCCCTCTGACAACACCTTTTGCTATCAACTACCTGTTTGACGGGAACGCTCACATGTACCTGCCTGATGCCATCGGCCAGCTTCAGGATGGCTCCCTGCTCATTGCAGAGGCAGGGATGGAGCAGGAAAAGCGCAAGGAACGCAATCAAGCCAAGGCAGAGGCAGCGCGCAAAGTGGCCAGTGCTCAGGGTGGAGTGTATTGGATCGGGACTGAAACCACCTTACTCCCCAAGAGACATGCCAATCTCGTTTTCTTACATGCCCGGCGGCAGCCTTTTCCGTCCTTTCCAGAACTGGCAGAAGCGCTCCAAGTGGTGTGGCCCTGGGGGGAAGCGGCCTGTGTCCAGGAAGTAGTCGAACGCCTGGGGGAACGCTGGGGGCCCTCGGAAAAAGAAGCGGCGGTCTGGAAAAGGTGCGCTGATGCTGCCGCATGTGGGCACCTGTTGGTCGATCTGGCGAATGCCCAACTGACTCGACTGGCCCCGCTGATCTGTCTTCCTCCCGACTCTCCCCCGATTCTTCCTGATCCTCTGCCCTCCCATCTGGAAAGCAGCACCCATCAGGAGGATTCACATCCCCTCGATGCCAGTGTTCCAGAGGAAAACGATGGGAAGCCAGATCTGCTTTCCACGTTTGATGATTCTTTCCTGGATGAAAAGCAAAGGAAACGCTTTCTGCGCAATATGCGTGCTGTGGAAGCGGTCAGGAATGGAGCGACTGTCCGTGAAGCAGCAGCGGCGGCTGGTATGGGGCGCTCGACTCTGGGCCGCCTAGTCCAACGCACGGTCGAGTTTGGACAAGTGGCCTGTGTTCCTCGTGCGACCTACCATCGAGAACGGGAAGTCCATCCAGCCTTTCAACAAACGCTTCGCCTCCTGTACAGCCGTCCGACCAAACTGTCGATCCAGGCCATCGACTCCACATGTTGAACTCAAACAGGTGGCTTTGCGTTTACGGCAAGACACAGGAGTAGCATTCGCCCTCCCAAGTTACGACCAGGTCAGGCGGTACATTCAAACGCTTCAGCAGGAACCCAAGGTGCGAAAGGAGCGCGGTGAGGAGAGAGGCGCTCGACGAGAACGGCAGTCTCCCCTCTCTTTTGCCCTTTCCATTCCTGCCCCAGCCCAACTGGCTCAGGTCGATGAGCATAGCATGGAACTTTATGTGGTCACCAAAGATGGCATCCCAGTTGCCAGTCGCATTCATGCCGCTGTCCTTGTGTGTGTGAAGACCGCTGCGATCATGAGTGCTGTCATCGCCCTGGGTCCACTCGCTGAGGAGGATTACATGCGTTTGGTGAAAGGCATGGTAGAGCCGAAAGATCGGCTGGTCCTCAAGGCCGGGTGTCAACACGACTGGCCTTGTTCCGGCAAGCCCGCGACCATCTTCCACGATCGGGGAAAGATCTTCACGTCTGAGCGGGCGCGCCAGGTGCTGGTAGACCGCCTGGGCATCATCACGGAGCAGGCACCCCCGTATTGCCCGAGTGCGAAGGGAACGGTGGAGAGCCTTTTTCGCTGGATGACCCAGTGTTTTGAGCGGCGTTTACCAAACACCAGTTTTGGTATCCATGATGCGCACAAAGCGGCAGAGGCCGGGGGAATGACGTTGGAGGAGCTCGAAGGCTACTTTATCCGCTCGATTGTCGATGATTACCAACAAAATTGGGATGGATTGCGTCGGCAAAAGCGGAGCATCCTGTGGGAAGAAGCAGTGCGCCAGACGGGAGTTCCCCAGTATCTGGGAGCCCCAGATGATCTCAAGCTCCTCCTGATGAAGGCTCAAAATCGAAAAATCAGCAGTCATGCGTATCATGTCCACGATCGCTCACGCCTTTCCTTTCAAGGGAACTGGTATGTGAGTCCAGGCTTGCTCAATCGACTGGCTGGCCGGGAATTCGAGATCTATTACGATCGCAGGGATGTCAGCGTGATTTACCTCTTTGTGGACGGCAGTTATGTGGGAGAAGCCTACTGTCCTGCTTTCATGGGGCAACGATGAAGTCGAATGGGAGGCGAAAGCCATGCGCAAAGCAGATACAGCCAGTGCGAAAGCCGCAGGGGCTGAAGTGACTGCGGTTCGAGCACAGATCCAGGAGGACATCGAAACCAGCAAAAAGCAGCGGGGAAAGGCTCTCCGCCAGAGAGAGAAAGCTCGACAGTTCGACCGACAACGCGAGGAGATCCATCCGTCGTATGTGGTTGAAGCGCTGGAGAGCCTAGCTCCGACTGTCCGAGAGAGCCTCCAGCTCGCCGAAGCAACCCCTGACCCGGAGAACGTGTATTCGTGGGAGCCCCTGGCCATTCGGTATCGGGAAAAGGAGAGAGACTGAAAATGGTTCGCAAGCTTCCTCTTTTCGACGGCTTCATTGAGACGCCTTTTGAGCAGCGGTTCCAAGGGCTGTTACGTCAGGCGTGGCTCCAAAGAAGCTGGCATGTCATTGTGGCCGAGCCGGGCTCCGGCAAAACCATGGGCATTGGCGACCTCAGAGATGAGGCTGCACGCCAGGCCGGAATGGTTGGAGGACGGCGGTATCCCGTGCTGGCAGTGACGACTCCCAAAAATGATCCTCGGGAAGCGGCGCTCGGAAACCTGCTTCTGGGAGCCTTGGGAGTAGGAGCGCGGGGACGCTGGAGTGAACGCAAATATTTACTCTCTGATCTGTTGGGCCACTATGGCGTCGAGTGCCTGATTTGTGACGATGCCCATGATCTCTCGATGCCACACCTGATTTTCTTGAAAGAATTAACCGATCACCTCTTTCTGGCTTTTCCTACGCATCCCCTCGGACTCTGTTTAGTCACCGCCGGGCGAGGGGCATCCATCCCCTTGAAAGATGTCTTCGATCAGGAAGACGACCATGTGGATGCAATTCCGGCGACGCCTGGATTGCCTTCAGCCCTATTGTCGCGTGGTCAGCCATACTGAGGGAGAAGTACGTGACATTCTGATCGCTCTGGAGCAGATTTATCGCCCATCTTTTCCTGCATTGAATTTGCAGCAGTGGACCGGAAGCATCTACACGTGGCTGATACATCCGTTACTTGATCCCCAAAAAAGTGGGCGAGTGCTCATGGACCCCTTAATGAAGCTGGTGACAACGGCACTCAAGTGGTCGTATGCCCAGGCTGAGGCTGATGTAACCTCTCAATATCTAAAGGCTGCTGCGGAACTGCTTACCCTTCGACGGGACAAAATCCAGATCATTGACGCTGAAAACAACCGTCTCAAAGAAGATGAACAGGAGAAACAGGAGTCAGGAGAAGCACAAAAGAAGCCGAAGCCAAAAGGCAGAAAAGCAAAAGAGCTGGAAAAACAGCCTTCTTCTGACGAACCAGAGAACCCCTTTCCGAAATGAATCCGAATTTTCATCCAAACGTTTTTGGGGTGAAAATTCGGACAAGGGGCTCTCAGGCCAGTATTTGCGTCCGAATTTTCACCCAATTTACCAAAACAGACGCGAGGCGGCGAGGAATCAGGCCCCTGAGTAGCTACTAAAGTTGTCACCACTTTCCTCCATAAAAGCGTATAACAATATGGGAGGATGTCATCCGATTGTTACCCTGGCTACACGTTTTTCAAAAGGAGGAAACGATGGTTCAAGACACAATGGGTCGTAGGCGACCCCTAGGTATCACGATCATCTCCATTATTGCGGCCATTCAGGGCATTCTGGGAATTATAGCTGGCATCAGTGCCCTCAGAGCTAGCGTGGCTCTGGCTGTGATTGCCCTGATACTGGGCATCCTGGTCCTGGTCCTTGCGTGGGGATTATGGACGCTACAACGATGGGCATTCTGGGCCCTGGTTGTCGTTGAAGCACTCAACCTGATTACCGGCATAGTTGCGCTGTTCACGCGTTCCACCGGGCCGGGTATTGTCGGCATCCTGATCGCATTGATCATCCTGATCTACATGTTTGCTGACAGCAACGTACGTGCGGCATTTGGAACGTGATGGTTGAACTGGCTAGATGTCCAGGAGGCTTTTAGCCAGTTGGGCATTTCGGCCCCACAAGATTTCCCCACATCCGATTGTCGGAGAGACATCCCCCCGGCTCCCTTTGCGGGAGCCGGGCTTTTATTTACAAGTGACCTCCAGTCATCAAGATACCCAGTTGCTCTTCCGTTGCCTCTGGCGACACAATATCAACGATCCTGCCCTCGTACATGACGGCGATACGGTCGGCGAGCGAACGAATCTCGTCCAACTCGGCTGATATGAGCAACACAGCTTTGCCAGCATCGCGCTCTTCGATGAGACGGCGGTGGATGAACTCAATGGCCCCAATATCGACACCCCGCGTGGGTTGCGAAGCGACCAAAGCCTGGGGATTACTGGCAAACTCACGGGCGATAATGACCTTTTGCTGATTGCCGCCCGAAAGTGCACGTGCCGGGACCTCGATCGAGGGAGTGCGCACGTCGAACTCCGTGATCAGCTTTTTTGCCCAGGCCGCAATGTTGCGTAGTAGCAGCACAAGGCCTCGCCATGAAAACTGTGGCCAGCGCTGCCGCCCTAAAATCGTGTTGTCCTCGATGGAATCGGTGAGTACCAGGCCACTACCACGGCGGTCTTCGGGAATGTGGGCAAGGCCGAATTGACGCACCTCACGCGCATTCATTGTCGTGAGGTCTCGCGTCATACCAGCTTGCCCATCCTTCACAGGAGTAATAGTGACCTTTCCCTTCGTGATTTTGCGCATTCCCGTCAGCGCCTCGGCGAGTTCGGATTGCCCATTGCCCTCAACGCCAGCGATACCCAGAATCTCCCCCGCGTGCACATCAAAACCCACCCCGTGCAGAACCTCCAGGTTACGGTCCGACAGTGCATGCAAATCCTCCACGTGCAACACAACCGGTCCCGGGTGAGCCGGTGTCTTATTGACGCGCAGCAACACCTCACGCCCCACCATCATGCGTGCTATCTCAGCCTGATTCGTTTCCTTCGTGATCAACTCGCCCACATTCTTGCCACGCCTCAGCACTGTGATCCTGTCGGAGAGTTCGAGTACTTCGCGCAGCTTATGCGTGATGAAGATGATGGTCTTCCCCTGGGTCACGAGGCCACGCAGAACAGCGAAGAGTTCAAACGTCTCCTGCGGCGTCAGTACGCCAGTTGGCTCATCCATGATCAGGATGTCGGCACCACGGTAGAGGACTTTGAGGATCTCGACTCGTTGTTGCAGTCCCACCGAGAGTTTTTCAATGCGGATGTCGGGATCGATGGCGAGACCATATTTCTGGCTGAGGGCCCGAATATCGGCCCGTGCCTGGTTAATGTCATAGGCAGAGCCAAGGCCACCAGGTTCGCGCCCCAGCACAATATTCTCCGCCACGGTCAGCGGGGGGATGAGCATAAAGTGCTGGTGCACCATACCGATACCCAGGCTAATGGCGTCACGCGGCCCACTCAGGTGGGCAGCCTGGCCGTTAATGAAGATCTCACCGCTGTCGGGGTGAATCAGGCCGTAGAGGATATTCATCAAGGTAGATTTGCCTGCGCCGTTCTCCCCCACCAATGCATGAATTTCCCCTTTGCGCACTTCAAGATTGACATGATCGTTGGCAACGACACCAGGCCACGCTTTGCTGATGCCGCGCATCTCAACGGCGGGTGGCGTTGCATGCTCTTCGGTTTGGGCCACAACAGTACTTTCCTGCACAGCTTCTCCTCCTGTGATGTAGTAGGCCCCTCAGCGAAGCTTGCGGAGCGCGTATCAATTCCTTCGTGGGGCCTTTATCCTTATTCGGACCCCGGTTCATACGGAATGCCATCGGCGGCAGGCGGCGTGGTGCGACCCACAAGACCTACCAGTGCAATCAGCGTGAATAGATAAGGCAAGGTATTGAGCAGATTTGTCAAATTGGGCGAGTTGCTCAAATCTTGCAAGGGAATGCTTAGTCCGTCGCCCAATCCGAAGATGAGGCAAGCTACAGCGGCCCCCAGGGGAGTATACTTGCCGAAAATCACGGCGGCCAGGGCGATAAAGCCTCGACCGTTCGTCATACCCGGGTTGAAGACGCCTGCGACACCCAATGCCAGGTAGGCCCCTGCCAGCCCTGAAAGTAGTCCACTAGCGATCACACACATATAACGCAGCAACTGCACATTCACACCGGCAGTATCAGCAGCTTGTGGATGCTCGCCCACCGCTCGAATACGCAGGCCAATGTTTGTACGGAAGAGGAAGAACTGAGTCCCAAGCAGAATCAATAGAGCAATGTAAAAGATGATATTCTGCTGAAAGAGGACGGACCCCAGGAAAGGGATATTCGCGAGTGGCCCCAGAGGGGGCACCGGAAGGCGTAGTGTGCCTGGCAAGGAGGGAACCCCCTGGCCAGAGGGTGTGAGAACGAACACCAGGTAGCTTGTCAAGCCAAGGGCGATGATGTTGATAGCGATACCACTCACAATCTGATTCGCCTTAAAATTGATCGAGACAAAGGCATGGATGAGAGCCATCAATCCCCCGGCGAGAATCGCACCCAGGACGCCAAGTATGACACTGAGTGCGTCGTTTACTCCTATATTATGCATGGCCAGCGTTATCATCACGCTGGCGAAGGCACCCGTGAGCATCATTCCTTCCATCGCAATATTGACCACTCCGCTACGCTCAGAAATGACACCACCCAGGGCTGGGAGTACGAGCAAAGCAGCGAATTCCAGGGTAGTATGCCAGGTATTGGTGGAGGTCAGGGCATGGAACAGTATTTGAAAAAACACGGTTATTCCTCCTTTTCAAGATCAGATATTTCTACCCTGTTCTCTACATCCCCGTTGCCATTGCCATTCTCAGGCACAGCAACTGTCGTTGTGCCGGTTATGGGGGGTACCAGGGCTGGTCTGCGACTAACCTCTAGCCATTTGGGCATAGCGCGTTGAAGCGTGGGTAAGAATTCGGCAGCTATAAAGAACAGCACCAGGGCCTCAAGAATGAGGACGAGATTTGGGTCTACGTGGGCAATGGCCTGCATGGCCGTACTACCTGATCGCAGCCCACCGAAGAAGAGCGAAGCTAAAAGGATACCTATCGCGGTTGTGCGACCAAGTAGCGCAACGGCAATGGCGTCAAAGCCGGTAGGGTCGCTGCTGAAAGCGGTGGCCGATAACTCGTATCCAGGCTGCCCCATTAAGTGTGTCGAGCCTGCCAGGCCGGCGAAAGCACCGGCGATCGCCATCACCAGAAAGATATTGCGTTTGATAGGGATACCTGCATACTGTGCCGCTTTGGGATTCTGCCCAATCACACGAATCTCATAGCCAAACGTCGTGCGGGAGATGATGAACCAGTAAATCACTATGGCGATAAGAGCTAAAAAGAGGCTGACATCAACCTTATAGGAGAAGAGTGCGAAAGAATCGAACCGGGGCAGAAAATTCCCAAGGGTCTGGTTGTAGAGCAGGGCAAGCGAGGGGAGTGTGGCCTGAGGTGACAGAGCAATAGTCTGGGTGACACCGAAAGGAGCTGTGAATGGAGGGCTATTAATGAGATAATCAGTCCCCCAGAACGCAATCCAGTTAAGCATGATGGTTGTGACAACTTCGTGCGCACCACGCCAGGCCTTGAGAAAACCGACGATTCCACCCCAGATTGCGCCCGCCAGTATACTCGCGAGTAGCATGGTTGGGATCAGTACCCAACTGGGCCACGAAGCGAATGTGAGGCCGACAATATCTGCTGTCATCGCTCCCACAGCTAGCTGACCAGCGGCTCCAATGTTGAAGAGGCCAGCACGAAAAGCAATTGCTACCGAAAGACTGGTAAAAATAAGCGGAGTAACCCTCACCAGGGTATCTGAAAAATTGGCGGGGGTTCCGAATGAACCGGTAAATAGAGTGGTGTAGGCGTTAATGACGTTTGTGAAAGGATCGACTTGCTTGTTAGGCCAGGTAATAATGATGACAATAGCCCCCGCAATGAAGGCCAGAATCACGGAAATGAGGGGGCGTCCAAGCGCAGTGCCGAATTTGCGAATCCCTGCTTGAAGGTTGGTTACAGGAGGACGTTGTTCAGACGTCTCCGGTTGCTTTGTTGGTACAGCCATGCAAACCTCCTCCTCCGTGAGGGACGGCTTTGCGACGACATTTTTAGCCAGAAAACTGTTCCTTACATCATAACATCAGAGATGAGAAGAAACAAGCGGTGGAGAGGAAATGGAGCAGCGTTTTTACATGAGGCGTAACTAACTATTCAGAACTCCTCACCACACGTGCGCGATAAATCGGCACTCTACGGTGGTTCGCAAGGGGTTTTTGTGCTGCGGGCATGGCAGCCTGCGGCTGCCATGCCCGCAGCACAAAAAGACGCGAGCCGCTGTAGAGTGCCGATTTATCCGTAGAGTGCGGATTTATCCAGCACGTCACGTGCGGCGAGGAATCAAGCACCTGAATAGTTTGCTAAGGGATCATCTCAGGTGGAACAAGCGAACCCGCTTTGATCATATCTGCAAACGCCATCGCCTTTGCTACAGCATCTTGCGGGACATCAGCGCTTGGCGTAGCATAGCCAACGCCATCGTGTGCGAGATCAAACTTGGTGGGGTTCGCGACAAAACTCGCATAGCTGCCGGTCTCTGCCATGTTAACGATGTCGTATGCGGCAACATCAATACGTTTGACCGCACTCGTGATGACGCTAGGGCGAGGTGCGCCGGTGGAGTCTTTGCCCTGGTCGACATCAACTCCAATGCTATAGACGTTATGCTTGGTAGCAGAATCGAGGACGCCAATGCCACAACCGCCGGCAACCTGGAAGAGGATGTCGGCCATATTATCGCTGATCTGTTTATCAGCGATAGCACTGCACTTGGTAGGATCATTAAAGTTATTCGAATAGCTGTTGGTCAGCACGCTAACGCTGGGGTCGACTTTCTTAGCACAATACTTGTAACCAGCAATGTAGCGGACGACTGGCGGGATAGGTAAGCCCCCGATAGCACTGATGGTGTTATGACCGAGCAACTTGGGTGCCTTGGATTTGCCATCCATCTCCATCTGACCGGCAATGGCGCCAACAAGGCAGCCCGCTTCTTGCTCCTTAAAGAAGAGCGGTGCCACGTTGGGGAGCGAAACACAGTTACCAGATTTGTCTGCAGGATTTGTAGCGCAACCGTCAATAAGGGCAAATTTCTTGTTGGGGAACTGCTTGGCAACAGTGTATATCGCATTTTGCATCAAGAACCCCACGCCGATGACCATATCCGCCTGCTGTGCCGCTGCATTGATGTTTTTAGTGTATTCGGCGTCACTGATCACCTGTGACTGAATGACCACGTCAGAGAAACCGTACTGGGCTCGAGCCTTTTCGTAGCCTGCATGAGTGAACTGGTTAAAGCCGCCGTCATTCAAGCCACCAATGTCAGTCACCAGTCCCACACTCACGGCAGCTTTGGTGGTGGCAGTAGTCCCTCCGGTTGGAGCCTGTGTGCCGCCACCGCCGCAAGCGGCAAGCACTATGGCAAATAAGGTAAGGAACGATGCGACGCGGACGAGGTTTGCAGTTCTTCGCATGGATGCATCCTTTCTTTCCGTCCAAGAAATACGTCTGGTGAAGCGTACACGTTGTTTCCACTGGTGGAAAGAGGCAGAGACAAACTTCGTGTTCGCCCCCCGAATCTGGATAATAGCGGGAGCTAAAAGATCGTGCTTCCGTGGTTCTAGTATAGCATGAAAATGGAATCGGGGGCCCTATTCTGAACAACGGGATAAGCAAATAGGGAAACAGTCCCGCTCTATCAAATATATACGTAACGAAGAGGTTGCTTCTCACACGCAACTCTTCAGATCTGTAGCTATTCAGGTTCCTTCGCTGCGAGACTCCTCAGCGCCTGCGGCGCTTCGCAAGCTTTCATTTGTTGCTGTGGGCCAGGCAGCCTGCGGCTGCCTGGCCCACAGCAACAAACAGAGGCGAGCCACCGAAGGTGGTGAGGAGTCCTGAGTAGTTACGAAAAGTTACTGCCTACGCTCGAATCTCTTCAAGCATGGCCAGGTTAATGAACAAGTCACAACTCTGGCGCAGGGTAGCGGACATGGCTTCGTCGAACGCTGCCACCTCGACACGCACCCCGTGATCGGAGCAGTAGTCGAGCATGGGCATAAAATCGCTGTCGCCACTCACCAGGACGATACAATCAACGGCCCTGCCATCGACGAGGCGGACGACATCCATACACAGGTCCAGGTCCAGATCAGCCTTTTTCGCACCACTCGAAAAAGTCTTGTAGTTCTTGGTGGTGATGCGATAGCCCAACCCCTTCACAGCTTGCAAGAACATCTGATCCTCGCTAGAATGTGGGCTGGTGGGACAATAGGCTTGCGCTCGCACCAGGCGACGATTGCCACGTAAGAAATCGAGCAGTTTGGCAAAGTCTATCGTGATGCGCAAGGTACGGGCCGAGTACAACAAATTGGCAACATCCACAAACACCCCTACGCGCTCAGTTGATGGGAATGCTGGAAGCGAAACAGAAATGTTGGCCGGCGTCTGGGTCGTACGCCGTAGTTCATTGACCATACGATCTGTCTGCGCCTGAATCGCCTGCACCACAGCGTTAGCGAACTGGTTCACGACAGGGTCGCCGGTACGAACAGGATAGACGGACGGACGCTGCGCATCTGGACGCACGGCTCGCAAGCTACCACGCGCGGGTGAACTGCCGCGCGCTGGGGAAGGCTCCGGCGACATAAATGGACCAGCACCACTGTTGCCTTGATTCATCTGACTGACGGTGTAGCCAGATACAATGTTATATTGAGCTGCAGCTGGAGCCACCTCGGGTGCCGGTGTGGCAGGACGCGGCGTGGCAACTGCCGGGGACTGCATTGGTACCTGCGTTGGGATCGTGGGCGGTTCCGGTGGAACTGCTTTGGTTGTCAGCGCAGTATTGGCGGTTGGAGTTGCAGGCGGCGTGTCTCCAGAGCGACGGCGACGGCGACGGCGCGAACTGGCCCGCTGCAATTCCGCGTATTCCAGTGGCGGCAGGTCTTCCAAAGCTACCTCTGCCGTTTGTGGGGCAGCAGGTTCCGTAACGGGCGGGGTAGCTTCCGCTGCGGAGATAGCAGCGGGAGCCGGCGTGGGAGTAGTCTGCTCCTTTTCACGCTGTCGATCCTGTCCCTGGGAACGATGCTCATAACTCGGTAGCGCCGGGGTCTCTGTCGTGGTTTCTCCACCATTCGTTGTCGGTAGCTCAGGCTGTTGAGGAGAGCTTTGCTCAGGTGCTTGAGGTATAGCCTGCTTAGGCAGGCCGCTGCCTGGCTTAGCTTCCTTGGTAATACTCCCATCATCCACCTGAGCGGGTGTGGATGCAGGGGTGAGGCCACGATTCGTCGTATCTTTCCCCTCTTCAATGTGTGCAGATACCGTAGATGCCGCTGGACGGTCAAAACGATAACGACGGGCAGGACGCGGTGGCACTTCAGTTGGAGTCACCTCAGGAGCAGGCACCGTTTGCGCCGTCTCACTAGTGGCCTGCTCCTCACGCTGTCGTCCTGCTCCATGGCGCGGCAAACGCAGACGCGACGCAGGACGTAATAGCGGTGATACAGGCCGGGGGGATTCAGTCGAAGCTGCTTTCTGCTCAACAGGGCTTTCTACGGCTGTGTTTGTTGGGATATCGATTACTGCATGCTTCTCCTCTTGAGACGCAGGTATCTGTTCCTTCTGTACTTCCTCCTCATTACCTTCGCCTTCCCCTGCTGTAGACAACTGAGGTGCAAGGGAAACATCCTCCCAGGGAATAATGAATTCCCGCATATCAGCCTTTTCTACAGGAAGAGGCTCCGGCGCAGGCTCTCGCAGCGAGGAACTCACGCGAGCCTCTTCCGCTTGACGAAACTCCTCAATGAAATCGGTGAAGGGCCGCGCCGCATCCTCTTCAACGAGTGGAATCACCTCTGCAAAGGAGAAGAGACTATGCTCGTCACTAGTCTCTTGCTCGCCACTGAGCGCTACCAATGTGGAGGTAGCGGTTTCCTCTGTGGTATCGGCAACAGTCTGTTGCTCATCCTGCGGCGCTTGTGCCTGGTCGTGCTCGTCCAGGGCTGCCTCGGGGGGCGTGGTAACCTCTGGCGCGGCAGGATGCGGGGTAGTTTCGGAGACAGGCTGATGCTCTGCGAGAGCCTCATCAGCGTCGCTCTGCTGTAAATTTGTCTGTTCTGTTGTCACTAAGGTCTCCAGTCTCAGTCATTACAGACCGGAGTCCAGGTGCTCGCCATATAGATAGAATGTTCGATTGAAGATTGGTGAGACGAGACGCTCTCTGTCTGTCCATCGTCTCTGCAACGGGTGTTCGGGAAAAGGCAAAAGACAAAAAACACGTTTATTTTTCATTTACCTTTTTCAGATTGGTACCTACCGATCCGCGTTGTTAATGGGCAGAGATGCCAGAACGATCTCCATCAGCATCTGCCCCTACCTTATCCTCGGGCAGGCTTCTTACACTACATGCACGACCCGGTCCGGTCTCTCATCTATGCCGTTTTCCTTACTCTTGCTGTACACCACTCGTAAACGGCGGAAAACTGGTGGGTACAGGTTGAACCGAAGTGTCTCTTGCTTCACTCGTCGCTACTGCTGGTGGTAATGAGCGAGCGAGCACACTGCTCTCTTTTTCATCGGCGAGGACCTTTACAGGGAAGTTGCTCGCTGCGCGAGTTCCCTCTGTCTGACGGGTGATACGCCAAACATAAACAAGGCGCTCTATGGCAGTCACATGTGAAAAGACCGCCAGGAGAGCCAATGCCCAGATCGCAGTGCCAGACAAGAGCCCAATAGCCAATATGACGACACGTTCGGGGCGAGCCAGCAGACCGGTCTTGCACTCTAACCCCAGGCCCTCAGCACGCGCTTTGGCATAACTCACCATTAACGAGCCAACCGCTGCAATAAAAATGAATGTAACCATCCAGGTTTGCTCATGTGGTGCAGGCCAGAATGCATCATGAAGATCTGGTCGCTGCAAGGCATACCAGAGCAAGCCAAACAGGATGATACTCTCTGAATAGCGGTCCAGGGTCGAGTCAAAAAATGCGCCGAACGTCGTGGCGGTATTGCGCACACGGGCCATCGCTCCATCGAACATGTCAAAAATTCCAGCAAACAACACCAGCAAGCCCCCGGCGAATAAGAATCCCAGAGCGATCACTACGGCTGTCAAGGCGCTAAGCACCAGCCCCAGGACGGTCAGCATATTCGGAGTGACTCCTAATCGGGCCAGCGGTCGAATCATTAGTGCGACGAACTGCCGAACGTGTTGCTGTATGCGTCTGCTAAACATACCCCTATTGTATCATACTTGGGCCTCGGGTACTAGTTCTTTTTGGTGACTCCTATGCGTGAAAAAAATTATAGATCCTAGGCGACGCGTAACTGACGGGCACGTATACGACGATTGTTCACATGATGGCGAGCCAGGCGCAGGTAATCATTCACACGCCACAATCTGCCTCCTGGCGCGCTCAGGCCAACTTCGATGGCGGTACGCACATCTTGCGCGCTCTTCCCCTCAAACCAGGTGCAGCCGCATCCAATGGCACTGATTGTATGAGCATCGCTGTTGCCAACCTCTGGCCAGCCATACACCTCGCGATTCACTCTCATCGCGATGCGATTGGCGTAGAGGCCACAAAAACTGGCATTCCAGGTCTCAATGCCATCAAGCCAGAGGTCATTAGCAGCATAGATGCGATCCAGTACATCACGCTGGCAACTGTGGCGGAAGAAGCGGTTGAGTGGATGAGCTACAATCGCAAGTCCGCCTTGCTCATGTACGAGATCAATACTACGCTCCATGCTCAAGTATGGAGAGATGCGTTTCTCGATAAAGAGAGCCAGCAAATGCCCTTCGGTGGTAGTAATCTCTTCCCCGACGATGAAGTCAAAGCGATACGAGCCTTTCATCCAGAGATCACGCGCGCGCAAAGCACCCTCTACCACATCGTGGTCGGTAATGGCGATCACATCCAAACGGGTATTATACTGGACATGATGCAGAATCTGTTCAATCGTGCCAATACCATCACTGTACGTGCTATGCATGTGCAGGTCGGCTTTGCCAGGCTTTCCTGCATAGAGAGCCTGCCGTTGGGTCATTTGCTTGTGTTTTCGTAACATCGCTGTTCCTATTCTGTTTCTTCTTGTTGGTATCGTGACAAGTTCCCCAAATTCTCGCATTTTCTAGCGTGAAAACTATCTTGCTTTGTCTCTGCCTTTCGTGGTATGCTTGTTCCACGAGCAGCGGAGGTTCTGCCACAAAAACGCGTGGCAGGTAAAAGACCAGCGTGTGGTCTTCTGTGAAACTCGCAAGCGCTCTAGAAACAGGGTAGGCATTTCAAGGAACCTCTTCTGCAAGTGCTTCCCCATCGAGCAGCGATGGCCCGATAGGCAGTTGCCCGATCATGACGGTGGGATCAACCAGACCCGCCAGGCGCTGAAGACAGTACTGAAAGCGGGCGTTGTCCAGGGTACAATAGACCTGGCGACCAACACGGCGCGTCCGTATCAAACCAGCGCGACGTAGTTTGCGCAGATGCCAGGAGACCAGCGGCTGACTGATCCCCAGGAGGTCCGCCAGGGTCGTGACGGTGATTTCTCCCTGATGGGCCAGGTGATAGACAATCGTTAGACGTGCAATATCTGCTAATGCTTTCATCAGAATTTTGAGTTCGCGCCAGTTATTCATGCAGCTTTCTCGTTGTCTCTGCCTTCGTCGCATAAGCGGTTATTTTATAAATTTCTGTTTATATATTACTACGTTCTGGCTGTGCTGTCAATAGGGGTCGCCCAGGATTCAGGGCTATGTAAAAGTCGCGTTTCTTTGCCTTTCCTCGCGCCTATGGCGCTCGCTGAGAGAAATTGTTGAGATTGTGGCGAGCTGAAAGCTCGCCACAATCTCAACAATTTCTCTCAATGCCGGCCCGCTAGCGGGCCGGCATGTGCAAAAGGACAACTTTTACAGAGCCCTGCCCAGGATTGGAGCAAGCGGCTCCAACCATCATAAAAAGGCTCTTCCGCTGTGGAAGAGCCTTTTTTGTAGTGGGCAGCCAGGGAGTCGAACCCTGAACCTAGCGAGTCGGGTCAATAGTCAGCACGTTTCTTGCGTACGTCGCCAACTGGTCCCCGCCGAACCGGACATGCACCTTTCAGCGCATCCGGCTCTCCAGAAGCTTGCGCCAGGTCGTGCAGCGTCAGCATGCAGATGCGTCACTGCACACGCTCTCGGCTTAGCTTCCTGTACCCCTTCCCCGTGTCTCAGGCGTTACCCTGAGCATTTGAGTACTATGGGTACTCCGTCGCCATGTGTCTCTCGACATGTAGGCGATCCCCAAGTTACACGCTACCTTCGGTCCGTATGTAGGTTCCCTTTACGTCTGTTCCCCTGGCGGGGCTGGCCTGATGAAGGCTTTATTGACGCTCTTAATCTTCATCAATAACATCAGGGATGAGAGGGGATCCCTCTCACCAGATTGCATCAATCTACCCAGACTGGGGTTCAAGCAATGCTGCCTTAACCATGTACGGCCTAGCTGCCTGTCATTTTTGGCCCTGGTACAGAAAGGACCTTGACAGACTTTTGCACAACATGCTACTGTCCCCTCAAGCCTTTCGGTTGAAGGTAAGTTGCTGCTTTACCCACCTTGCCTTAGTGAGACTGCACACCGCAGTAGAAAGTAGGGTGCCTCGTTGGGCGCACTTAAGAGTCGCTTGCTCTGCCATTGAGCTAGCTGCCCATCGTTGACGTAAAGAAGGATACCATATTAGGTAATGCGCGTCAAGCGGTTTCTGAATAGTTACTTTATTTGTCGGTTTTTGTCGCCTGATTGTTTGCTAAGCACAGGAATAAAGAAAAATCAAGCTCTCCAGTACTTTTGGGTGCCTCCAAAATCTTTACAAATGAAGTCCATTTGTGTTATACCCTCTATAGTGTCTGTGACCGGACACCTTGTTGCCCGAGGAAGAAAGGAGTGTGAAGCA
>WNFS01001512.1_pt1 | contig 17426 bp, 9 predicted proteins | sample 5400141 | NCBI WGS metagenome assembly WNFS01 (sample SAMN13153358, study PRJNA577476) | soil metagenome | isolation source: 60 cm saprolite under Madrone tree | place: USA:California | collected 2016-06-14
CGGCATCGTAACGGCGCGGCAAGTGTCGGTCGGGCAATTCGTGGGCAGCGGCGCGTCGCCGACGCTGCTCGCCACCATCATTCAGCACGATCCGATCTACGTAAATTTCAACGTGAGCGAACAGGACGTTCTGCACATCCGGGCCGACATGGCGCGCCGCGGATTGACGGCCGACGATTTGAGGAAGGTTCCGGTGGAGGTCGGACTGCAATCGGAAACCGGCTATCCGCACCGAGGCGCGCTCGACTACGCCTCGCCCTCGGTCAATCCGTCGACCGGCACACTGGCGGTCCGCGCCGTGCTGCAGAACCCGAGCCGGATATTGTTGCCGGGCTATTTCGTGCGCGTGCGCGTTCCGCTCGGCGAAGCGCAGAATGCCTTGCTGGTTCCCGATTCGGCGATCGGCAGCGACCAGGGAGGGCGCTACGTCCTCGTCGTCGACAAGGACAATGTCGTCGCGCAGCGCAAGGTCGAGATCGGCCCGCGGGTCGACGAGCGGCGCGTGATCGACAATGGTTTGAACCCGCAGGACCGCGTCGTGATCGCCGGCGTGCTGCGGGCTGTACCGGGCCAGAAGGTCGATCCGCAGGTGCAGGCAGCCGATGCCGCGTCCTCGGTTGGGGCTGGGGCGCGCCCGTGATCTCGAAATTCTTCATCGAGCGGCCCGTTCTCGCCAACGTGCTGGCCATATTGATGGTCGTGATCGGGGCGGTCGCCTTGTTCGGGCTGCCGGTCGCGCAATATCCCGACGTGGTGCCGCCGACCGTGCAGGTGACCACCCGTTATCCCGGCGCCAGCGCCCGCACCGTGGTCGACACCGTTGCGCTGCCGATCGAGCAGCAGGTCAACGGCGTCGAGGGCATGATCTACATGCAGTCCTATGCGGGGGCCGACGGCAGCTACAGCCTGACGGTCACGTTCAAGATCGGCACCGACCTCAACTTCGCGCAGGTGCTGGTGCAGAACCGGGTATCGAGCGCGCTGTCCTCATTGCCCCAGGCGGTGCAGGTGCAGGGCGTCAACGTGCAGAAGCGGTCGACCGCGATCCTGCAGATCGTCACGCTGACGTCGCCCGATGCCCGCTACGACAGCTTGTACATGAGTAACTTCGCCGCCATCCGGCTGAAGGATGAAATCGCCAGGCTGCCCGGCGTCGGCAATGTCACCGTGTTCGGCGCCGGACAATATTCGATGCGGATCTGGCTCGACCCCAACAAGATGCAGGCGCGCGGGCTCAACGTGCAGGACGTCGTCGGGTCGCTGCAACAGCAGAGCGAGCAGGTCACGGCCGGCCAGATCGGCATGCCGCCGACGGCCGACGGCCAAGCCTTCCAGTACACCCTCAACGTCGTGGGCCGGCTGAGCGAAGCCGACGCGTTCGCGGACGTGATCGTGAAGACCGCCGCGGACGGCGGCATCAGCCGCGTGCGCGACATCGGCCGCGTCGAACTCGGCGCCCAGACCTACGGCCAGGACTTCAGGCTCGACGGCCGGCCGGCCGCCGGGCTCGCGATCTTCCAGTCGCCGGGCGCGAACGCGCTCGAAGTCGGCAATGAGGTCCGCGCCAAAATGGCTGCGCTCGCGGCCGAGTTCCCGCAGGGACTCACATACGACATCCCGTTCGACACCACCAAGTTCGTCAAGGAGTCGATCAATGAGGTCTACAAGACCCTCTATGAGGCGGCGATCCTGGTGCTCATCGTCATCCTCGCCTTCCTTCAGGATTGGCGGGCCATGCTGGTGCCCGCCACGACGGTTCCGGTCACCATCATCGGGGCGTTTGCCGCCATGGCGGCGCTGGGGTTCACAGTCAATCTCTCCACCCTGTTCGCCATCGTGCTCGCCATCGGCATCGTGGTGGACGACGCTATCGTGGTGGTCGAAGGGGCGGCTCACAACATCGAAAAGGGCATGAGCGGTCGCGATGCGGCGATCCGTGCCATGGATGAATTGTTCGGTCCGATCGTCGGCATCACGCTGGTGCTGATGTCGGTGTTTCTGCCGGCAGCGTTCCTGCCGGGACTGACCGGGCGCATGTATGCGCAGTTCGCGCTGGTCATTGCGGCGACGGCGCTGCTGAGCGCCGTCAACGCCGCTACCCTCAAGCCGACTCAGAGCGCAATGTGGCTGCGTCGTCCGGTGCCGGCCGATCAACGCAACGCGTTCTACCGCGGCTTCAACGCTGTCTACGCGCGTCTTGAGCAAAGCTACGCAGCGTTGATTGCCGCTATGGCGGCGCGCAGCGCCGCCATAGTGGCGCTGGCGCTGGCGATCATCATTATCGCCGGTTACGGATTCACCCGCGTCGCTACCGGCTTTCTGCCGATCGAGGACCAGGGCTATCTGCTGGCGAGTGTCCAGTTGCCCGATGGCGCCTCGCTGGAGCGGACGCGTAAAGTCCTCGATGACGTCGTGCAGATCGCCCGCAAGACGCCGGGCGTGCAACAGGTCGTTACCATTGCGGGCCTGTCGGCGCTCGATAACAATGCCACGCTCGCCAATGGCGGCGTCGCCTACATCATCCTCAAGCCATGGAGCGAGCGGGGCAGAAGACAGGATTTGCGCGCGTTGTTCATCGGCCTGAACCGGTCGCTGGCGACGATCGAGGACGCCCGGACGCTGGTGCTGCCGCCGCCGCCGATCCAGGGCGTCGGCGCCGGGGCCGGGGTCACCATGCAGATCGAATTGCGCGACGGCAGCTTCGATCTCGCAAAGCTGCAGGGCGTCGTCACCGCCATGGTGGCCAACGCGGAAACCCAGTCGAGCCTGCAGCGCGTGATGGCGCCGTTCCGCTCAAGCGTGCCGCAATATACGGTCGAGGTCGATCGCGTGAAGGCGCAGACGCTGCACGTCACGGTCGATCAGGTGTTTTCCGCACTCGCCGGCTATCTGGGCTCAAGCTACGTGGACCAGTTCAACAAGTTCGGCCGCACGTTCCAAATCTACGTGCAAGCCGACTCGCAGTTCCGCCTGCGCCCGGAAGATATCCAGAACCTGACGGTGCGCAACCGCGACGGCAACATGATTCCGCTTGGCACGCTCCTGAAGATCGAGCCGGCGGTCGGCGCTTCGTTGATCAGCCTGTATAACCTCTATCCGTCGGCCACGATCGTGGCCGTGCCGGCGCCAGGCGTTTCGACCGGCGAGGCCATGAAGCTCATGGAAGAGATCGCAGCGCGCACCTTGCCGCCCGGCGTCGGCTTTGAATGGACCGCGATGTCGTATCAGGAAAAGCTGGTCGGCAACCAGATGTTGGTGGTGTTCGCCCTGGCGCTGCTGCTCGTCTATCTGGTGCTCGCCGGCCAGTACGAGAGCTGGTATGCGCCGGCCTCGGTCATTCTTGCGGTGCCGCTGTCGCTCATCGGGCCGGTCGCAGTGCTCACCGGCCTCAAGATCGACAACAACCTCTACGTCCAGATCGGGCTCGTCTTGTTGATCGCCCTGTCGGCAAAGAACGCCATACTGATTGTCGAGGTTGCGCGCGAACGGCGCGCCAAGGGCATGGAGATCATATCTTGCGCCGTCGAGGCGGCGCGCGCCCGGTTCCGTCCGATCCTGATGACGTCGTTCGCTTTCATTCTCGGCGTCGCGCCACTGGTGTTTGCCACCGGCGCCGGCGCGAGCGCACGCAAATCCATCGGCATCACGGTGTTCTCCGGCATGCTTGCTTCGACCTGCCTCGCCGTGCTGTTCGTGCCGGCGTTCTTCGTGGTCGTGCAGCATTTAGAGGAATGGCGCGTGGGCAAGGGCGGGCGCGCGGTGGTGCGGAAGGCGGAGGGGTAGCGTTCAGGCCGTTAGCCAGCGCCAAAGAAATGCTCCGACTACCGCGCCCAGAACCAAGTACCTGATCTGGAACGTTGATACGGCCCACAGCCACCAAGGTGGTCGCTCGGCTATTTCGTTGTCCTCGACAATCTCACCGTTACGTAAAAATGGCGCCCAATATTTCACGCAGAACTTTTGGTTGAGAAAGTCGCCGTGAGCTTTGCCGTTGTGCCATCGATCGTGAACAGCGGGGCGACGGAATCCGTAGGTGCCCGCTGAGCCGTACCCAAACGTCACAACCTCGGCGATCACCGGCCAGAAGTCCCGGGTGCCGACTTCATTGACGAGCGGCGTTTTGAGTCGCCCGCGATAGTCTTCAAACCGGAATTTATGTGAAACGACGCTGCCGCAGAATATGATTCTGTTGAATTCCAGGTCGGTGTGGTCCCGCAAAATCCTGGCGACAACGAATGTACCGAAGCTGTGGGCGATGATCGAACAATCCGCGCCCTTGTTGATGCTGAGCGTGTGCCTGATTTGCCTTGTGATCTCTTCGACTCTCGCGCCGGCGAAGAGCTGCCAGGGAAATAGGAAACGCACGACATCGAAGTAGCCATAGTTCGTCGGTTGAACCGCGAAGCCGTCTTTTTGCAAAATCTTGCGGAGCTCATTCTGCCAAAGTGCTCTTGTTCGAATTCCGTGAACGAGGATGACGACATGCGATTTCGTGTGTTGCGCGGGAGTGTCGATCTTGCTCGGCTGTTTCGCCTGGTCGCGCCGCACGCCGTCCAACAGTTCACCAACCGGGTAAGCACGGTCGGTGCCGTCGGGAATATACAAATAGCTCGGCCCCATTCGGTCCTCCAGCATCAATAGATGCTCGTAGCGGACGTGGACCTCGGGACGATCAGGCAGCGGCACGACGGCGACCGGCCCCGCTTCCGGGTTGAGCGCATGCACGGCCTCCAGATGATCCAACACGACATTGAGGGCCGCACGGCGAAGCGCCAGGGAACCCGCCACCTGAACATCGACGCGCCGCTGGTCGAGATCGGCGAGGACCAGCACCTCGCAATCGCGCACCCTGAGGACGACGCCGGTCCGCCAACGAGATTTTTCGGGTGTCAGGTTTCGATAGGATTCGACAATGAAGCGCGGCATCAGGCCCGGCGGCAGATAGTCGTAGACATAACGAAAGCGCAAGGAATCTTCTGGCCATTTGCCGTAGAAGCGACGGTTCGCCGGCAATGCCTCCGGAATGAGATAGCGTTCCTCCTGTGGCGTCGGCAGACGGAAGCAAAGGCCGACGTCGCGATCCTGCATCATGTCGAGGATGAATTCATGTCGCTCCGGAGGGTACGGACCAGGGTCAAGCCAGTCGACGAGCTGGCTGCGGAGAAATTCGCCCTCCTGATCGACTGAGCTTGCTTTGTCCAGGATGCGATAGACCGCGCCGGTCAGCCAATTGGGATCGAGCAAAGTGATTTCACGGCGGGCAGCGGGTGAATTGCGTTCCAAACCGTGCGCGACGATGGCGCCGAGGTCGTGGAGCAGACGAAGTAGAGCGCGCTGTTCACTTTCTTCGACGATTGGGTCAGTGCCACCACCTGGATCCTTGCAGAGTGCGATGAAGTCGGCATGTGGGAGTACGTCGCGTTGATCGGCCAACTCGCGCACCCGATTTTTGATCTGAAGCCAATTCGCTGGGATCCGATCTGCGACATGCCTTAGATGTTCATTCTCGGTGATGATATCGACGATCTTTGCGCGAAGCTTCTCAATGCTACTTGCCGCCCAGTCGCCAGGATCGCAAGACGTTCGCAGGAATGCGACGATATTGCGGTAGGTCTCCTGGAGGCTTTTCTCATCGAGACGCAAGTCCTGCTTGCCGGCGTCCGATTTGTTGATCACCACAATCACCGGACTGGCGCCACCGCGGTTACGAATCGTCTTCATCCAATCATAGATTGAACGATCATCTTGGCGGCGATCTTCGAGAACCAAGAGATAGAGGCTGCGCTCGGTGAGAAAAAAACGGTGCGTGCCCCGCATCATCTCCTGACCGCCAAAATCCCAGGCGTTGAGTTGAACCTGGCAGTGGTGCGGCGACCACCCCAGAACCTCGATTTTTTCATGCTGAACGATGCCGGGGGTCTTGGGCTCTTTAGGGTCACGCGGTTTTTCCGTGATCAGATACTGAAGGAGCGACGTCTTGCCGACCGCCTCATTGCCGACCACGAGCAGCTTCAATTCGTTTAATGGCTTTAGAGTTTGCTTCTGTTGAGCAAGGACAAAACGGCGGTACGCGGCGAGAATGGCCTGGGCATCAGTGGTCTCCAATACCTCTTTCGGCAATAGACCGCCCATATCACCGTTATTGCCGAGATCTAGGTAGCGTTGCTGACCGCTCCGCTGTTCTGACCAAGCATCGAGGAGCGCCTTGACGCCTTCGGCGCCGATGTTGCTGTGGTCCAGATCGAGCGACGTGAGGTCGGCCAGCGAAGCAGCGATGGCCTTGGCGCCTTCGGCGCCGATGTCGTTGCGGCATAGATTGAGCGAGGTAAGGCCGGGCAGCGAGGCCGCGATGGCCTTGGCGCCTTCGGCACCGATATCACCGCAGCTCAGATCGAGCGAGGTGAGGCCGGGCAGCGAGGCCGCGATGGCCTTAGCGCCCTCGTCGCCGATGCGGTTGTAGCCCAGATTGAGCAAGGTAAGGCCGGTCAGCGACGCCGCGATGGCCTTGGCGCTCTCGGCGCCGATATTATTGCTGGTCAGATCGAGCGAGGTGAGGCCGGGCAGCGAGGCGGCTATCGCCTTGGCGCCCTCGTCGTCGATGTTGTTGAGGTCCAGATTGAGCGAGGTGAGGCCGGGCAGCGAGGCGGCGATCGCCTTGGCGCCCTCGTTGCCGATCTTGTTGAGATCCAGATTGAGCGAGGTGAGGCTGGGCAACGACATGGCGATGGCCTTGGCGCCATCGCCGCCAATGTTGTTGTTGGCCAGATTGAGCGAGGTGAGGCTGGGCAACGACGTGGCGATGGCCTTGGCGCCCTCGTCGCCGATGTTTTCTCTGCTTAGATCGAGAGAGGTGCGATGCTCGGCTCGAGCCTGATCGAGCAATCTATCGAGTTCAGTCAAGGCGCCCTCTATAAATAAACAAAATCCATTTTCAATTTATAGTTTAATATGGGTGATCACAGCCGTCCATGGTCACCGAAGCGTGTGGCACTGACGCCAGCGATAATTCCGCGTCGCTGACGCGACCTCGAATTGCTTTGGCCGCCCACAGATGAGCCGAGCGGCCTCAACACCGAGTTTTTTGTGTTCAGAGATCGGTCTCGGAGCCTGGCCTCGCGGAAATAGATGAAGTGTTGTTGCCACGGCTCGATTGCCGCGGGCGATTCCGCGGTCCTAGAACTTGCTCTCGGGGCACAGAATCAGTTCCTTTGATCGCATACGGGTTATAGGTTCCTCGTCTTCGGAGGAGAACGGCGGACGAGTGTAAGCGATGTGGCAGCTTCTGACCAGCCTTGATGCCTGGGCGGCGCTGGTGAGCCTGACCGCGCTCGAAATCGTGCTCGGGATCGACAATGTCGTCTTCATCTCGGTCCTGGTCTCTCGCCTTGATGCGCGACGTGGCGAAACCGCGCGCCGCCTTGGCCTCGCGCTCGCGCTCATCTTCCGGATCGCGCTGTTGTTTGCGCTCACCTCGCTGCTTGGCCTTTCGGCCACGGTCTTCACCGCGTGGGGAAATCCGTTTTCCTGGCACGACCTCATTCTCATCTTCGGCGGCCTGTTCCTCATCGCCAAGGCGACCCATGAGCTGCATGCCCAGATCGAAGGCCAGTTCGAGGAGGCGGCCCCGGCCGGCGGTTCGGCCGGCGCACTTCCGGCACGCGCCTCGATGGCGCTGGTGATTAGCCAGATCGTCGTCATCGACATGATTTTCTCGATCGATTCCATCATCACGGCGATCGGCATGGCGCAGGACATCCGCATCATGATCGCGGCGGTGCTCATCGCGGTCGCCGTCATGTATGCGGCCTCGGGGCCGGTCGCGGGCTTCATTGCCGCGCACCCGACCACCAAGACGCTGGCGCTGGCGTTCCTGTTGCTGATCGGCCTCGCCTTGGTGGCGGACGGATTCGACGTCCACATTCCGCGCGGCTATGTCTACTTCGCCATGGCGTTCGCCGCGGCCGTCGAGGCGTTCAACATCTGGACGGCGCGGCGCCGGCGCGCGCGGCGACACAGGACCTGAAATGACCGCTGCTGCCAAGATCGTCCTCGTCACCGGCGCGAGCCGCGGCATCGGCGCTGCGACCGCCCGGCTCGCCGCCGCCGACGGCTACGACGTGGCGGTGAACTATCTGCGTGACAAGGTGGCCGCCGACGCGGTGGCGGCCGAGGTCGAATCGGTCGGCCGGCGCGCGGTGGTGGTTCAGGCCGACGTGGGGCTCGAGGCCGACGTCGAGCGCCTGTTCGCGACCGTCGACGCGAGGCTCGGCCGCCTGACCCATCTCGTCTGCAACACCGGAATAACGGGGCCGTTGTCGCGGATCGACGCGCTCCCGGCGAAGGCCGCCCGCGACGTTCTCGACACCAACGTGTTCGGTGCCTTTCTGTGCGCCCGCGCCGCCGTTGCTCGCATCTCGACCAAGCAGGGCGGCGCCGGGGGCGCCATGGTGTTCATCTCCTCCGCCATGGCGACACTGGGCGGGGCCGGCGAGTACGTCATGTACGCGGCCTCCAAGGGCGCCATCGAAAGCCTGTCCCTCGGTCTCGCGCGGGAACTCGCGCAGGAGGGCATTCGCTCCAATGTGGTCGAGCCCGGCCCGATCGCGACGGCAATCCATCCGCCGGGGCGGCTGGAGCACATCACCAAAGCGGTGCCGATGGGACGTCCCGGCACCATGGAGGAGGTGGCGCGTGCGGTGGTTTTCCTGCTCTCGGAGCAGTCGTCCTTCACCACGGGGGCGGTGCTGCGGGTGGCGGGGGGACGGTAATCCCGGACGCGCCGTAGAGGGAATGCGCCATTGCCCGGCGGGCAGGCAATTTATAAGCTTTCGATGCTGGGCTCGGTGAAGCGGGGCTAAATCCCATCTGTCGAACGTCGCTCATGCCGAGTGCGGCGCGCTTTCCAAAAATGGAAGCGCCCTTTGAGGGAGGTTGCGACCATGGACCATCGTTTGCGAATGCTGCATTTTTCCACGGCCCTGTTGGGGTCGTTCGCCATCACGTCGGCAACGGCCCTCGTCGGCGCCGGCGCATTGATCGGAACCGCGGAAACCGCACAGGCGCGCATTACCAACATCGTCATCAACACCAAGATTTCCCCCGCCTTCAACGGGCGGAGCTTCGGCAGCGTCGGGCAATATGAGCAACTCGTCGGCACCGCCTACGGCGAAGTTGATCCGCACGATCCGCGCAATGCCATCATCCAGGACATTGCGCTCGCGCCGCGCAACCAATCGGGCAAGGTCGAGTATTCGATGGATATCAATATTCTCAAGCCGATCGACCCGACCAAAGGCAATCGCGTCCTGCTCTATGACGTGGTGAACCGCGGCAACATGATCATCCCAAATTTTTTCAATGTCGGCGCAACCGCTGCCAATCCGGCCGGCGACGGCTTCCTCGAGAACCGGGGCTACACCATGGTGTGGAGCGGGTGGCAGGCCGACTTGGTGCCGTCTCCGGCGACTGGCCGCATCGCCATGACGGTCCCGGTGGCCCACGCCCACGGTGGCGGCACGATCACCGGCATCGTCCGCTCCGAGATCAGTATGCTGAGCGCGGCGATCCAGACCTCACCGATCCTCGGCGGCTTCTCCGGGGCCTCGCGCGGTTATCAGCCGCTCAGCACCGACACCTCCCAGGCAACGCTGACCCAGCGTGTGCATGAGGCGGACCCGCGCGAGCCCATCCCGAGCAACGCGTGGGCGTTCGGGACGTGCAATCCGACCTTCCCGAACGTCACGCCCGATCCGGCCAACGCCACGCAGTTTCATGTCTGCAAGCAGGGCGGATTCGACCCCAATCACATCTACGAGCTGATCTACAAGGCCCAGGATCCGCTGGTGCTCGGCCTCGGTTTTGCAGCCACGCGCGATTTCGTGTCGTTCCTGCATCACTCCAGCAGTCCGCAAAATCCGCTCTATGGTACGATCCACCATACATTGATGCACGGCACCTCGCAGAGCGGCCGCTATGTACGCACGTTCCTCGACCTCGGCTTCAACCAGGACAAACACGGCGGCAAGGTCTTCGAGGGGATGAATCCCCATATCGCATCCGCACGCATTGCCATGAACATCCGGTTCGGCCAGCCGGGGCGCGTCGCCGGGCTGCAGCATACGGAGCACGAATATCCGGGCACGGAATCGCCGATAACATGGGATTTCTACGAGGACCCGCTAACGCGGGTCGCGGGCGACATGTTGGAGCGATGTCGCGCGACCAACACCTGCCCGAAAATCCTGCAAACCGTCACCGACACCGAATATTGGCAGTCGTCGATGTCGAACAACACCACCGACTCCTTCGGTCGTCACGACCTGACGGTCCGCGACGATGACTCCAAACACTTTCGACCAGTGCAGTTCCCCGGTCGCCACGATGGCGGGCGAAAAGACCGGTTCCTGCCGGACAACATCCGGCTCTACCATCTGGCGAGCACGCAACACGGCGGCTACTCGGCGCTGGGCGCGGTTCCGCCGACGGCGACGCCGGTCTGCCAGCAGCTTCCGAACGCCAACTCCTACACCTACAATCTTCGGGCCATACTGGTCGCACTGGAAAATTGGGTCGTGCACGGCTTAACCCCGCCGGACAGCCGCTACCCGCAGATCTCGACCGGCACGCTGGTGCATGCGGGCCAAGTGAAATTTCCGGTCATTCCTGGCGTCAGCGCGCAACTCGGTGTGCTGCTGAACACGCGATCCGATTATTTCCGCGGCCCGCAGTTCGACGATGCCAACGAGTCGGGAATTGCGACGGTCGAGCCGCCGCGCCGCGTCGCCGACTACACAATGCTGGCGCCCCAGGTCGACACCGACGGCAACGATGTCGACGGCATGCATTCGCTCTCCCTGATGGCTCCGCTTGGCACCTACACGGGCTGGAACACCCGCGCGGCCGGATTCGGCCAAGGCGACGCCTGCGACCTGACCGGCAGCTTCATCCCCTTCCCGAAGACGACGTCGTCAGCTTCCGGCGACCCCCGCAAGCCGATCGCGAGCCGCTATCCGACTACGGCGGCCTATGACAGCGCCGTGCAAGCCGCGGCGAACACCCTCGTGTCGCAGGGTTTTCTGCTGCAAAGCGACATGGCCAATGCGGTCTCGCAAGTGCAGGCCCAGGCCCACAATAGCGGCCTGTTGCCACCCTGATCTGATGCTCTCAAAGGGCGACCACAAAGGTCGCCCTACGGGCGTTGTGGTGTCCCAGTCCGCCCGGCATTTCTTGGCCGTCTCGGGCCGCGAGTTAGCAACCCAGTTCCACTTTAGCCCGAACCGCGGTAGCTTTAGTGTGGGCAATTAGGCAAGAGCGCAATCTCGGGAGACAGACCATGCGATTGAAACATCTTTTGCTGTTAACGAGCGCCGGCGTGTTCGGCCCTCTCGTCCACGCCGCATTGTCCACAGGCGCACTGGCGCAATTGGCCCCAGCGTTGGCCGGACAGGTGACCTCGGCTGAGGAAGGTGCCATGGAAGGCGTGCTGGTGAGCGCCAAGAAGCAAAGCACCACCATCACGGTGACGGTCGTTACCGACGCTAAGGGTCAATATAGTTTCCCGGCAGATCGACTTGCCCCTGGCCACTATGCGATCGCCATCCGCGCGGTCGGTTACAATCTTGACGGCCCCACGGCGGTGGATATTGCGGGGGGTGGCGCCAGGGCGGACATCAAGCTCGCCAAGACGAAGAACCTGGCGAACCAGCTCTCCAACGCCGAATGGCTGATCAGCGCGCCCGGCCCCGACAACCTTAAGGCCAACATGACCAATTGCGTGGGCTGCCACACGCTGCAGCGCGTCTTTGCCTCGGCCCATGACGCCGAGGAGTTCAAGCAAATCTTCAAACGCATGGGCACGTACGCGCCGGGCAGCACGCCGGTCCATCCGCAAACGCTCCTGCCAGGACCGCGCGGCGACCGCTCCCCCATGCCCCCCTCGCAATGGGAAGCGGCGTCGGCGTGGCTCGCCAGCGTCGACCTTAACGCGGCGGAAGCACTGTCCTTTGAGCTGCAGACGCTGCCGCGGCCCAAGGGCGCAGCGACCAAGGTCATCTACACCGAATACGATCTGCCGCGCAAAGAGACGCAGCCCCACGACGTGATTGTCGATCAGGATGGGATGGTGTGGTATTCGGACTTCAGCAATCAGTACGCTGGCGTCCTCAATCCTGAGACCGGCAAGGCGATCGACATTCCGATCCCGGTGCTGAAGCCTGAACAGCCGAAGGGCAGCCTCGAAATCGAGCTGGAGGCAGGCCAGAAGAATGTCTGGCTCGCGCTGATGTACCAGGCGGGCCTCGCCCGGATCGATCGCATCACCCACGAAGTCACGATGTACCCCTATCCGAAGGAGTGGCAGTCGACGTCGGCACAAGCCTCGATGGTGTCGCCGCAGCACGCCGACGTCGACGGCAAGGTCTGGAGCAACAACCAGGATGTGCACACCATGTATCGCCTGGACGTGAAGACCGGCCAGTACGAAGACCTGGGGCCTTCCAAGGATCCGCGCGGCAAGCAGATCTCGGCCTATGGGATGCCGACCGATCATGAGAACAACGTCTATCAGCTGGAATTCAGCGGCACCAGCATTGGCCTGCGCGACGCTAAGACCGGCGCCGTCACGATCTACGATACGCCGATCAAGAATTCGCGGCCGCGGCGCGGCCGGGTCGATGAGCAAAACCGTCTGTGGTTCGCAGAGTATGGCGGCAATGCTATCGGCCTGTTTGATCCGAAAACGGCGGCCATCAAGGAATATCGGCTTGCGACCAAGTATGGCGCCCCTTACGATGTCGTGCCCAACAAGGACGCCTCCGAAGTCTGGACCGGCTCCATGCTGAATGACCGCGTCGCGCGCCTTGATACAAAGAGCGGCCAGTTCACCGAATATCTGCTGCCGCGTACGACCAACATCCGGCGCGTCTTCGTGCAGGAAAATGGACAAAAAACCATGCTCTGGGTCGGCAGCAATCACGGCGCCTCGATCGTCAAGGTCGAGCCGCTGGACTGACGCGGACCGCAACCCAATGAAACTGCAGTAGCCGGATCGTCCCGGCCATTACGGTTGCCTTCCGTTGTCGAGGGCATTTTCAGCTGTTGCGTGATTAGCTGCGGCCAAGTGTGGGGGCTCGGCGATGCACAAATTTCTCGGCTCGCTTATTGTCGCCCCGCTGTACCTGCTGAGCTTTGACGTCTCGGTGCGCGCAGACGCGGGTTGCGAGACGCCGGATATTGATTTTGAATTTTTGTCGGCTGAAATGCCGCCTTCGGCACTTCCGTTTGTGCGAGAAATGCCGGTTGCAATTCAAGCCGTCTGCGGATGGTGGGGCCCGACCTACAATGGCCCCTTCCATATCGTAGTGAATAACGTCCTTCGTCAATCAATGGCCCTCGTCCCCGCCTGGTACGGCAAGATCGGCTACATATTTTTTCCTGATAGCGTGGTCTATCTCAATCGTGGTCGAGCCGCGACCACACATGAGGTTACACACGTCTTTGCACCCAACGCAAACCGCTTTCTGGCCGAAGGGCTCGCCGTCTACGCGCATGAATATTTGAAAGGACCGCCAGCATATCCGAACTTTGGTGCCGACATAAAAGTGCTCGCTAGAAAGTATGCTGATAAAGCAGACATTAGTTCGTTCGATAAAACTGGTACGCCTACACCCCTCAGATTCAGTTCCAACAAGCTGGAAGAGCGAGAGATCTACGTGGTGGCGGGTTCATTTGTGCGTTACTTAATCTCGGAGTTCGGATTCTCGAAATTCCGAGAGTTGTATGCGTTGACCCCACTGATTCCGGGCTCACGAAACGCTGGGGATGCTAAACGCTGGGAAGAAGTATATGGATTGACAATTGATCAACTTGCGTCGCGCTGGCGTGCCGACCTTAACGTTCATTGAGGCCCTTGGTCCGGGGGGCGCGCTTCGCTGTGCCCCCACGGCTAGTCCACCGACAAGGCCAGAGGGCTCGTGTTGTACACCCCGAAACGTGCCTTCGGCGCGGCCCGAAGGACAACGATTATCGATGCCCTGACGGATCGAGGGCGTTACACCTTAGTCATCTCGACGAGCAATCCCGCCTTGGGCATGCTCTCGAGCGTCCGCAGCTGCCGCAGCAGCGCATCGATTCGATCGGCAGCGAGATGTCTTTGCGCCAGCGATCGAAACTTCTCTTCCATTTCGGCGTCGGTCATCGGGTTTTTCGGGTGCCCGCGATGGTATTCGACCCGGACCGCCTTGCGCTGCCCTGATTTGAGAACGACCTCGAAATCGCAGAGATTGTAATCCTTTTCGTGCGCATCGGCTTCCGCCGACGGGATGCAGCGCACGCGGCTGACGAGATCGAGCAGCCGCGGATCGTGCAGGTACGGATCTTCGTAATGATGATCGTCGATCGTGCCAAACATCAGCACCACTGCGGCCGCATAAGGCATGCTGTGGTCCGCCGTTTCGTGGCTTTGCGGCCGCCATTTGTCGGGACTGTCGGCCATGACCTTGATGGCATTCCGCGACACCCGGATGTTGACCTCGCCGATCTCGTCCGCGCTGGCAAAGAACGATCGCACCTGCGCTGCGCCTTCCGCCACGGTCTGCGAATATTGTCCGAGCGGAAAGCGTTTGGTGAATGCCCTCATGATCCCGAAGGGTTCGCCAAGGGGCGGCACCGCAAAGGCCCGATGGCTGATGGTGTTGAAGAACCCCAAGGGGCCTTCGAACACCTGATATGGCCCGGTCATGCCGGCCTGGGCGAGCTGCGCCGAGAAGATCGCCTTGCGGCTCGCTTCGGCGCTGGCAAAGTCTTTCCAGTTGGACAGCGTGCCAACCCGTCCCTGATTGATGGCGGTGTTCCCGCCCACCGTGATGCCGATGGCGTGGACGATCTGTTCTTTGCGCAGCCCCATCAGCCGGCTTGCACCGACGAGGCTCGCGAGCCCAAGGATGGTCGACTGATCCAACCCGAGGCCTCGGGTATCCAGCACCTCGGCGACCTTGCAGAAGACCTCGTAAGACAGCGCGGTGGCAACGATAAGATCGCGCCCGCTGCTTCCCGCGATTTCGGCTGACGACAGCAGGGCCGCGATGGTGTCGCTCGGATGACCGCCGCCCTTCGGCGTGATGTAGCCGTCGTTGAAATCGAGATAGCGGATCATGACGCCGTTGGCGAACACCGCAAGATCGTGACTTGTCTTGATGCCGCTGCAAAGGACCGTCGCCGCCGGTGTCGCGCTCACGCGGCTCGCGAGCCTGCGGGCGATCCGGCTCGGTTCGGCGTCGTAGCCGCCGATCGCGCAACCGATCGTGTCGAGAACGGTGCGCTTAACCGTGCGTATGACGTCCGCCGGCAAGTCCTCGTAGCGCAGCTTGACGGCGAAGTCGGCGAGCGTCTCTGCGACCGGGCTGCCCGTCGCTGGTGGTTCGTTTCGCCCTGTCGGGAGCTCAGCTTTTTCCTGTGCACCTGCGGGCAGCGCCGTCGCCGCCACCACCGAGACGCCGCCTGTAACCACGTTGCGCAGGAATTGGCGGCGCGAGTTTTCGCGGCAGCCAGCCATGCCATTCCGCAGCGTGTTGTCCATGCGCGTTCTCCTTCTTGCGAGTCCACCCGACCGTGTGACGACGATGCCGGATACGCCGAGCTCCGACACATTTTGTTCGAACACCGTATCGATCTTTCCGATGATTGACAAATAACCCCGGGCAGAGTGCTGCCCGGGGCTCTTCATGTCTTGAGGATCCGCTGACGTCGATGGTATCGCGCGTCATGGGCTCGATTTGGATCGAGCCCTCAACAAGCAAGAAGGCAAGGATCGCCCGAATACTTCACTTGACGTTCCGCAGCGGTCCAGAGGCGTCGGGGAAGTTCGAAGTATTCAGCGCCTGTATGCCCGCATCATGCTGACCGTTAAACGGAGTCACGGTGGCTGGGCAGCCAGCTTTCTGGGCATCGGCCGGACTGTCGAACCACAAGCCGAGATGATACATCTGGATAGGATTAGTCGGCGGATTTAAACTTGCGTCGGGGAATGGTCCGGTAAAAACAACCGGCGCCGGGGCACTGCCCGGTGCCACCATAAAGGTCTCTATGCTGAAACGGCCGATAAAAGTGGCATGGCCATGTCCGTGGTGGTCAGTTTCGATATCGCCCTGGTACCAGGACATTCCAAACGGCCCCTTTGGGACTTGAATCACGAAAAAGTCGAAGTCAGTCTTCGGAGGCAAGCCGGTAACAGCGACATGCATGATCTCGACCGATCCGATGGAGTGGATTGTCACGCGTCCACTGGCGTTTGGACGGCAGGCGCTCGCGCCGGCCGATACGACCATCGGAAACTCGAAGACCTTTGAGTCCGACGCGGGCTGCGCAGCAGAGTTTGCGGGCTGCGCAACTGAGCTTAAGGTCGTTGCGCTCAAGGCCATCAAGACGGCGGCCCAAGACACCGGAAATGTTATATTCATAATATCTCCTTTGATCTGGCTTGCGGTTTTCGTGAAGTGCGCTGGACGATGCAATGCCACCGCAGTTGAGTAGCGCAACATCGACACGGCGTCTGTTACCTGGGGGACAGCCGAAAACGCCTGTCACCCGGGTGACACGCGCGCTGAGCCTCGACCACTCCGCATGCGAGGCGCCCGCATCCGGTTTACATTCCGCGACTTGTGGCAGCGTGACCGGCGCTTGGGACCGGCATGGTGACAGTCGCGCCTTTGCCGCCAAGGCGCCGGAGCGGTGACGATCACAGAACCTCGGCGGCCGACGAGATCGGTCGCAAGCCCGGCACTCCGATCGGTTCCGTCGTTGCGGGAAATCCTGGGCCATTCGCGGGGCCGGATACACGATGTTGATGCAGCCTGATTGGCCCGCACGGCCATGCCGCTCGTTGCTTTTCGATCGCCTCGTCGGCGCGGTAGAGACTCTTGCTGCCGATGTTCAGCAGGTTTGGTAATCTCGCTCCCGACGATCGAAGGACGAATGGCTCATGATTTTCGGCAAGCTCAACAAACTCCTGACCGCGGGGCTTCTTGCGCCGGTCGTGTTCTTTGCCGCGGGGTCGATGTCGGCGGCCGAGAATCCGAACGTCACGGTCCTGGCGTTTGGATTGTTCGGAGCCCAGAGCGTGTTCGAGAGCGAAGCAAAGGGAGCGGCCAGCATCGTCGCGCAGCGCCTGGGGGCGAACGCGGTCATTGTGCGCGCCAATACGAAAACCCGGGGAGACGTGACCGTCGCGTCGGTCGGGGACGCGCTGCAAGCCGCCGGCGAACGAATGGATCGCGACAGCGATGTCCTGTTCCTGATACTGACCTCCCATGGTTCACAGGACGGCGTTGCGGTGCAGGCCGGCAGGCGGGTGGAAATCCTCTCGCCCGCCGATCTCGCCTTGATGCTGAACCGCGCCGGCGTGCGGCACCGTGTCGTCATCATTTCGGCCT
>WNFS01001518.1_pt1 | contig 17414 bp, 17 predicted proteins | sample 5400141 | NCBI WGS metagenome assembly WNFS01 (sample SAMN13153358, study PRJNA577476) | soil metagenome | isolation source: 60 cm saprolite under Madrone tree | place: USA:California | collected 2016-06-14
AGCCATGAAGAAAATGCCTCGGCCCAAATCTTCGCTTCGCAGAGTGTACGGCGAATACGATTGGGGGCCGACAGTAGACGGCCTCATACTGCCTCGTCATCCATTCGATCCAGGAGCTCCACAAATATCTGCGGACGTTCCATTGTTAACCGGCACAAATCTTCACGAAGGTGTAAGTGGGCTCGACCGTCCCAATGCCAATGCGATGGAAGTGGAAGAACTTAACCGATTGCTTAAGGAAGAATTTGGCGACGGCAGCCAGACGATCATCGACGCCTACCGGCGCGATTACCCTAAAGCGACTCCATTTGACCTGTATGCCATCATTGCCGCGGCTTCCTTTCGCCGCCCTGCGTTCGAGCAGGCTATCAGGAAGGCTGCTTTGGGTAGCGCGCCGGCATACTCTTATATATATTCTTGGCGGACGCCCATGCTGGACAATCGCCCCGGTTCCTTCCACGCCTGTGAAATCGCGTTCACGTTCGACAATGCTGAGATTTGTGACCACTACAGTGGGGGCACTCCCGAGGCATCCGTTCTATCGAAGCAGATCAGTGCTGCCTGGGTGAACTTTGCCCGAACCGGGAATCCTAATCACGACGGCCTGCCGCATTGGCCTGCATACACGGCTGAACACCGGGCAACCATGTATTTCAACACGCCCTGCGAAGTGCGCAACGATCCTGAACGCGAGGGATTGCGGCTGATGGCACAGCCCTGAGTGAAGAAATGTCTGAACCATCCCGTATCACCCGAGTAGGCCTCGGTCGCACCGTTCGCTAGCCGCGATTGGCAGAGTTAATTTGCCAGCTCGGCGAGGCTGCGCATCGCCACGCCACCCGGTAAGTTCTGATTAAATTAGTTGTTCGACTGTGGACCGAAGGGTTCTAGAGTGCCGACTCAAGAGACTCGTACACCCTTGATGGACACGACCTTTCTGAGAACTGCTGCGACCAAACAGGTGACCGCGGGAGCAGCGGAATTTGGATCCGCTGAAATCCGCTGCTCTCCCGCTGACGGGATTTTTTTCGAAACAAAGAGCACTGATCAACGTAAATACTGAAGTTGAAGCCTCTGATGCCTCGCGTATATATAGGTACAGCTCGAGGAACAAAATGTGATCGCGATTGTCCTCTTTGTGTCGGAGGCTTTCGGGCCGTGGGCAGTTAAACGGCACAGTCGACGCCAAAGCCAGTAGAATCAAACACTTGCGAACGAATTGAAACGAAACTAGAATCAACTTGGCTTCTCCTTTCTAAGGTGTCATCGGTTTGTTTCGTTCGTGCCAGGACAGTGAAAGCATAAGTGAATGGAATCGTGATAGTCGCCGATCAATAGTGCGTAGGGTGTTTCCTATCAAGCGGCGCATTTGTGAATGAAAGAAGGGGCTACGACCTCCGAATTTGTGTAGACTGCGACGCAAGAACGACGCAAAATCGTTGAGGTCGTTTTAAATAGGCCAATAAGTCCTTTATTTTCAGGGGGCCCGTAGCTCAGCGGTTAGAGCAGCGGACTCATAATCCGTTGGTCCCAGGTTCAAATCCTGGCGGGCCCACCAACCAATTCTTAAGTGCTGCATTAACAATCAGTTGGTTTTCCCGCTTTGTGCGTTTTCCTCAGATTCGAGAACATTCGAGAACAAAACTTTCGTAACCCCTTCCACTGCACGCCTTTGCGAGTCAGGGATCGCGTGAGCATAGGTGTTGAGCGTCGTTCCAAGATCCGAATGGCCCAGCAAGGACTGCGCGGTCTTGATCGACTCTCCTACCTCCGTGAGCAATGTTGCGTGTGTGTGACGGAACGAGTGCCAGGAAACACGCGGCTGTTCTATCCGATCACACGCGGGCGCAAGCACGCGGTTGTAGAGATTTTTTTGGTTAAGAGGCGTTCCGCTCGGCGTGCAGAACACCAAGTCGTTCGGCGCTCTGCATTTCGTGCTGCCCCGATAAGATTCCAAGAGATCACGAAGGAATCCGCTGATGGGGATAACGCGGTTGCTGCTGCGAGTTTTCGGCGGACCAAACTCGCCGTCAGAATACGTCTCGGCGACTTGGATCGTGCCGCGAAGCAGGTCCACGCGTTTCCAACGAAGAGCGAGGATCTCCCCGATCCTCAGCCCGGTAAGCACGGCAAATTGAACGACGGTGCGGCATGGCTCCGTTAGCTCTGGCAAAAGCTGACGTACCTGTGCGGGGGAATAGAATCGGGGGTCGACCCGAATTCCCGTCGTGCGGATACGGATGCCATGCGCCGGATTTTTGTCGAGATAGCCCCGTTCCATGGCGGACTGCAACACTGCTGAAAATGTTGTTCGAACGCCACGGAGCGTGCCGCTCGCATGTCCCTTCTGCTTCAGGTCTGACAGGACTCCCTCAATCTGCGCTCGGCTTATGTCGTAAAGCGAACACTTGCCGAGGGCAGGGATGATGTGCCTGTCGAGTTGGTAGCCGTAATATTTCACCGTGCTCCTCTTCAGCGCCAACGCGACATTGGGCCGCCATTCCGCTCTAATGAACTCTTCGAGTGCCATGGTTGCGCGAGGTCGGCGCTGGCATAGATTAATGATGGCTGCTTTGTCTTGCAGGAACGCTCGTGCCTGCTGCCGGGTGATCTTGCTGACCGGCCCCAAGGTTTCGGCGCGCTGTATCCTTCGCACCGAGCCATCGGGTTGCAGAACGTTCTCTCTCCAGCGAACCACCCACATCTTTCTTCGTTTGCCACGGGTCCACAAACAACCTTCTTGATAACGCGGTCGAGTCATACGCTCCTTTCGGCTGACTCTTCCGCCTCTTTCTGCGTCGACAATGATTGTAACGCTCGCGTCAAGCATGGAAGCGCGCTCCAGTCCGCTGACGCTCGATCCACGCCCGAATGTCGGCCTCCCGAAAGCGCCAATATTTTCCGAGACGGTATGCCGGCAATCGTTCCAGCGAGCGTCTGCGAACACGCTCATAGACCCAAGACACAGGGACATGCAATAGTTGAGCTACTTCCTGCACGTTCAGAAGAGGACCTTCATCTCTCTCCATTTTCCCTGTGGCGGCGTTTTGGGACGCGGCATTTAGAGGGCTCTCGGAAACTCTCGCTGACAGCGCGTGGGCCTGCGAAATCAGCGGAGTCTCCGGATCTTCTGCTACCAATGAATCACTGTTCGAATGCGGATCGACTTCAAGGCGCGAGGCATGCTGTCGTGGGGACGCTGTATTCACGCGCTCACCGAATTGGGTTGGACGGAGCTTCATAATTGTTACGCGGTTTTCGTGAGAGCCTCTCCTTGGACTTGTTCTGAGTTGTGGTGCTTGGCGTATTGGCTTAGCCAAGCTTTGAACTCATCATCGCGTTTGAACAGGACTTTCAGGGCCTCCGCTATGACGTAGGACGGGGTGGAGTCGATGAACATTGCGTATCGATCGAGCTGCGCTTTCACCGACTCCTCGACTCGCGCCTGGATCGTCACTGACTTTGGTTGCTTGGGTGGTGCCTTGATGATTGCCATGCTTTTTCTTTGTTCCTCCTTTACGGTTTTGTCTTACATCACGTCTTACAAAGTTCAGATTCCCTTCTTCCTTCGCGGCCAAAACACGAGCTGCGGCTTCCAGCAGCAAGAGGCGGGAGTGACCCCTAGGAGTGACCCCCGAAGCCCGAAGGGACCGGGCCGCGATTTTGCGGCACGGTGGGGTCGCTCCCGCCTCTGGTCGTGTTTTGGCCGCGTGTCCGTTCACCCGCTCTTGCTTGTCCATCTGGTTGTTTCCTCTGACGCTTACGATTCGGTCTGGGTGACGCCAGGGGTGAAATCTCCAGAGAAAGGTCGTTTGCCCGCACTTTTCCAGGGAGTTTTCACCAAAGTGTTTGGATGCTGCTCGAACAGAGCTATCTGGCCATTCACGGGAGTGAAGATAAACGTCACACTCTGAGGTCTTCGCAGCGCCTCGTATTCCTTCTTGACCTGATCGAAGTTCACCTGCCCAGTCCGCCATCGCTGGTAAAGATCGGCGATGCCGGCACGGTTGAACTTGGCTTTACCTTCTCCCAGGACCACAAGATCTGCTCCGGAGAGTTCCCCGAGTTCCCCTGTATCTGCCTTCTTTTGCATGCAAAAGTGGTCGACCAGTCCGCCGGGGCCATCTGGGTTCCAGTGGCGGTCGAAGAGCCCCAGGAACGCTTGCTTTGCGCGGTTATGGTACGCATCTCGCGTCGCGATGTAGTGAAATCTCAGATTCGAAAGTTGGCAGAAGAGAGGAAGATAGGCCTGGAGGTGCGTGTGCAAACTGTCGAGACTGCCAAGGCCGGGATCGACGAAGGAGAAGGAGACCACAGGGGAAGAAGAGCTTGGAATAAGAAACATCGGGAATTTATCGACGAAATAGCGGTCGGTGAACTGCTCCCGAATGGCTCCGGCGTATCGCTTAGTAGGGAGATATTTCTTGTGGATTGCAAGCTCCTCAGTAAAGTGGTGAACCTTTTCTTGCTCGGTTTCGAAGAACTTGTAGTCGAGTTTTCCGAGAATGAAATCAAGCGCGGTGAGCCGCGTACGGATGTATTCGGTCGAGTGTTTGCGACGGAATCGAAGATTATCCTTGCCGATGGCTTCATAAAGATTTCTGGCGAAAAGATGATAGACCTTGCCATTGCGCAGGCAGGGACGCGCAGAGGCGTGACCTTTTTCGACTAGCTTTTGAACAAGTGACTGGCTGCGCTTTCCAGGTTTGCCTTGGATGAATCGAACGAACTGCTGGCAGGTGAAGTAGCCGGAATGCGTAGCCACAAGGTAGAGGAAACGGGCCTCGTCCTCGGTGTACCCTAAGGAGCCAAGAGCGATGGTGTACATGCGGGCGATGTTCATAGGGCGAAAATCCTTGCTGTGATTTCATGGCTGTCGAGAACGCGGCGAAGTTTGGGATGGTCTTGCTGCCGCGCGAACAAATGGAATCCAGCTTTGGCCTTCTCGCCTAGCCCCTGGGGCCTGTAGTCACGCGTAGCGATTTCGAGGTCAAGGCGTCGGAGTTCTCTGCACTCGTCCTCGTACTCGATGCGAAGGTCGGGCACGGGGATCTTGTCGTTCACAACTTTGAGGTCGAATTCGTTTGCGACTCTGATTCTCTCGTACGCCAATTTTTTATTCGGGTCGACCCGAGAAAGCTTCCTGTAGAGCTCCTGTTTGAGTTCGTAGTCAAGGATGACACGCCGAACCTTTCCACCCACATCATCAATCTCCCTGGCAACTTTGTGATAGAGGCGGTACAGATCGGCGTCGTGGCGGGCTTCTTTGGGCTTGACGAAACCGTGATAGATCGTTTGTCCATCGTGAACAAAATTGTGACGCGAGAGAAGCTTGTGTCCCTCTTTCGTCAGAGCAAGGACTTGCTTCGAATGGGAATCGTGCCCTTCTATGCTGCGCTGCTCGATGAGTCCTTGGAGACGGAGATGCTGAACATCGTTCTCCATCCGCGAGCGGTCGCCGCTGTAACCTAACTGGGCGAGGTCATCCGCAGGGATGACACGAAACTTGCCTAACTCAATGAGAGTCCGAATTTCCGACTCGCGGAGCGAGTACTCCCGATTGCGGTCGCGGTAGGTGGTGCGGAAACGGTCGGAATTGTCTCTGTTGGAAGCGCTCGGGTCTCGACTCGAGCGGTCGCCAGTTGAGCCTGCGCGCGAGCCGCGATCCATCCGAGCGCGGTCTGTATGCTCAGTTTGTCGAGACGGAGAGGTGCCGGAATGTTTTCTAAGAAAAGCCTCAAAGTCGGCAGGCCGATAAGCTCGGGACACGCGTGTAACGCTCCTGTACCAAAGTAGGGGCGGTAACGCTACGGGGCATTACCGCCCAACAATGGAGGGAGTCTGCGCGGGTACCGGCTCTCAATTTTGTTTACTCGGTGCCGAACGCCTCAGCCCAGTGAAGGCGTGAGTCCGTAGAGATTCGGTTGCTCACGATTATTTTTGTTCCTTGCCTGGGTCATAGTTGGCTCGGCGGAGCTGAGAGGCGGATTTTTTAGGTGCGCATGGCTATAAAACTCACCTCATCTGACGTGTAGACGCAAGAAGGCTGCCAAAGGTTTCCTGACGGACGAAATAATTCGAGAGGTAACCAGGAGGAATTGTGCAGGATAGTAGCTGGCTTGTGATCTTGTATCGGGGTTCTGCACGATATTGCACTGTATTCGGCAAGAGAATCCGCGGCTCGACCAGGGGCCATGCAGTGACAAACCACAGCAGCCAGGGACAGACCGCGGACAGCATACCGGTGCACAGGCTGGTCACAGTAGGTCGTCACACCCTGTCACAATGTCCACCGCGCTTCTCAGGCATTGTCAACGCCACGTTTTGGCGGTTCCGTTCCACGGTTGAGAATTTCCAGGTAGCGGTGATATGTGAAGAGCCGATGGCGTTGCTTGCCGGTCGTCTCACGAACCATGCCGAGCTTGACCATGTGTTGCAAAGCCTTCGCCACGGTGGGCGCAGAGAGGGAGAGTTGCCCTGCTGTCGCGGGGATCGTGATAATCGGCCTTCGCTGTAGGTGGTGGTGAACGCGCAGAACGGACGCAGCCGGTCGGCCAATCTGCTCGATTTTGCGGCGATCTTTTTCGATGAGCGTGAGTATCTCCTTCGATGTATCGGCTGCCTGCTGGGCGGTTTCTTTGACGCCTGTTAGGAAAAATTCGAGCCAGTTCTCCCAATCTCCGTGGGTGCGGACGCGGTCGAGCAATTCATAGTATTTATGCCGGTTCGACTTGAAATAAAGGCTGAGGTAAAGAATGGGTTCGCGGATCGCGCCTGCGACACACAGCAAGAACGTAATCAACAAGCGGCCCAGTCGTCCGTTTCCGTCCAGGAAGGGGTGAATCGTTTCAAACTGCACATGTGCGAGTGCGGCCTTGACCAGAATCGGCAGGTCTTCGTGCTCGCGATGCAGGAACTTTTCGAGCGCGCCCATGCATTCCATCATTTTCTCAGGTGGTGGCGGGACAAATGCTGCGTTACCGGGCCGCGTGCCTCCGATCCAGTTTTGGGTTTCGCGGAATTCACCCGGACGCTTCTGACTTCCGCGCCCCTTAGACAGAAGTATCTTGTGAATCTCTCGTATCAACCGCAGAGAGAGAGGAAAATCCTCGCGGAGCCGGCGAAGTCCGTGATTCATTGCTGCCACATAGTTTGAGACTTCCTGAACGTCTTCCAGTGGGACGCTGGGGGCCTCGGCGCTCTCGAATAGCATGAGGTCAGAAAACGACGACTGTGTGCCCTCGATCTGCGAAGAGAGCACCGCTTCCTTCCGGACGTAAAGGTAGATGAAAAGCGATGGGTCGGGCAGAATCGACGCGAGTCCGTCCAGGCGTCCGAGTGCTTGGTTCGCCTGTTCGAGCAATGGCAAGAGCGGTTGGAGGATCATCGGCGGGTCTGGCGGCAATGGCGGTGGCACATAGGCCCTAAAGGACTCGTCCTTGAAGGTCTTGACGACATAAGTCCCGAGGCGGCTGTTCGGTTTGGTTGGTGACGCCATCACAAAACCATCGTTTCGTTAGAAATTAGCTAACGAAAGTATATAGCCTTTTCCTTTCGTTAGCTAGAGAAGGTCAAACCCGGTCTGGGCAAGTTACATTACACGCAAGTTCCGGCTCAGGCGCGTCCAGGAGGCAAACCATGAGTTCCGGCCTTATCACAGCCGAAATTTTCGATATATTCTTGAAATATAAGAGCAAGGCCTACTTCAAGTCTTCAGGACAAATCGGAGAGCCTGAGGAGTCTTGTGAACTGGCGACGGGAGATAAACGAGGGTGCACTCCGATGGGATTTTCCTCGTGGGCTATATCGTAAATTATTCGGGCGAGTCGATCGGTGGAGATTCTCTGAACGTGACTCTAATAGGCGGCACTCCGCAGAGTGGTACTGCGGGAATAGCTATGCTTTGCTGACGACGGTGGATATTGATTTCGGCGGAGGCGCGGTGGCGTGAGATTGCGATGGAATCGGAATGAGCTGGCCATGCTTAACGTAGTAGGTCAGGCCTCTCCACCTGATCTTGCTCGAGAAGAAACCTAAAAACCAAATGACGAAATTGATGGCATCGTGAAGCGGGACGAGCCATAGGATTTTTGTGAGGTTCCGATCGGCGATACCCCAATTTCCTACAGTCCACGTCAAGCCCACCCGCAGAATCAGATAGGAAAGCAAGTAGGTGACAGCTAGCGCCGTGGAATTGATTGAGGCGGCAGCCGCTGCTGCCAACAAAGCCCATGGCAAGCCGTGAGTGAAAGCGAGTCCCCAGTATCCCAAGGGGCGCACGCTTCTTAATCCAATGGACCAACGCAACTCACGGCTGAAATACTTCGCAAGAGATTCTTCTGGAAAGACCATCGACACAGGGGTCGCCATTAGTTCAACACGGTGGCCGCATCGTGCGATACGTTTGCCCAACTCAAAATCGTCGGAGTGGTAGTTGGCCATCTCTTTCCAGCCACCGATTTCGGCGAGGTGTCTCTTTGAAGTGGCCATGGTCCAACCGAAGGCGAAACGCATATTGCCTTCGATTTTCTTTGCGACGAGGGCGGCGGGAGCTGAGTCCATGTATATGCTCAAGGCGCCAAGATTCGAAGCCAGATTTCCAGCGCTGAGACTCTTGAAGAAGGCAGTTACAGCGCCAACCTTCGGATCCGCGAATGGGGCGATTACTTGCCGGAGATAATCAGGTTCGACGCGAACGTCGCTATCACTCATGACGATGAAATCGTATTTCGCATCCTGAACGAGCTGGCAAAGATTGTTGACTTTGTCGTTGGTGCCGAGACACGGGACGTCGGTAATCACGCGGATGGAGCACGCCGGAAAATCGGTCTGCAATTTTTCAATGACGACACAAACTTGACGGTCGGTATCCGAAACCGCAAAGAGCACCTCGTACTTCGGATAATCGAGGCGGCAAAAACTGGCGAAATTTTCGTAAGCCTCATGGTCCAAGCCACGAACAGGTTTGACAATGCTGGCGGGGGGCGTGAATGGCAGTTTAGGTATCGGAGCTTTGCGAGCGCCGCGGAAATAAGCGATGACACAAAAGAGAGAGAGCAAGTAGTACACGAAGGGCAGAAGCGCCAAAATCATCAACGCAGTGGTTACAATCGACAAATCAATTCCTCAGATTTCAAGGAGCCCCGTCAGTAAAGCGAACTTACAAGATCATAATCGGAACCATCTGCTACTGGCAAGGCAGGGGCCAGCAAGTCTCATGAGCTGATTGAATAGCCGAAAGCGCGAATTTGCGGGCAAAGCCGAATACATAGTCCACATCGTTGTTTTCGCACCAAACCAGCAATTCCTCGCGGCAGAAGCCCGAGTCCGCCCGTAGAATGATCCGCGTCTGTGGCCAGGCTTTCCGAATTTGCCCCACGATGCGATGTATTTCTTCCAGGCTCCCAGCGCTGGCGTCGATGTTCGAGGGCCGCAGTCGCGCACACAGCTAATGATCTCCGCAGAACACATACAGTGGCAGATAGCAGTAGTGCCCGTAGTAACCGTGGAAAAAGCGCGCTTCCTGCCGTCCGTGCAGCGGCGTATCGGTAGCGTCCAAGTCCAGCACGATCTCGCGCGGCGCCCGGGGATGCGCTTCCAGAAAGAGATCGACCAGCAAGGTGTCGAGCGCTTCGGCGGAATAGCTGATTTTGTTGTAGCGTTCTGCGGCAGGGGACCCGGCCGGTGTCAGTTCCAACCGGTTCAGCGTGCTCTTGCCCGCCAGCGGCGTGTGCAGGTCGCGCCGCCCGGTCAGCATCCCAAGAAGCGGGTCGTTGCGCAGCTCTTCGTGATCGTTCAGGTCTTCGTAGCCTAGTGCTAAGCCGTAGACGCGCTGCACCAGCATCTCGGAAAGCTCATGCTCGACGCGCTGCGGATCGCGGGCATCAGTGAAACAACTCACCACGCGCCGTAGCAACCCGATCTTGCGATCCGTCGCGCGCAACAACAGCGCCCCACCCTCGGTGGTCAGCCGTTCGCCCGAAAACTCCGCCACCACCCGCCGCGAAAAATGCGCTTCAAACTCGAACTGCGACTGGTTACACTCTGTCATTAGAAAGGCCGCCATTCTCTTGGCATTTACTTCGACTAGACAACGCAGTTATGCCTGAGATGACGGCCTTTTTCTACTTCGAATTAATCTTCTTTGCTCGATCCTGGTGAGAAATCCGGGCTAGCTTCACGCGGTCCTACTTTGAGAAAGAAGAAGTTCGCTGGCAACGTTAGCAACGGGAACACTTCCTTACGGACGACGCACGCAGGAAATCATGACCATCCGGCCAAAGATTGCGCAGGTTGGAGTAGTGTCTCTCATCCTACTTGTGCTGGCGTCTCCCGCTTTTGCCGCTACGGCTAACGACTATGATGGTGATGGCAAGGCCGATATTGCCGTCTTTCGTCCTTCAAATGGAGTTGGTTGACCTGATTCTTGGGCGTTGCAGAGTCACATCCGACGCAACAGTCGGCCAATGCCCGCTTGGGATCCGTCCCCGAAGTGCCTCACCTCCTGCTAAGGGCGCTTCCCAGGTCCAGCCGGCAGCGGCAAGGTTACCGTCTTCCCCACATCGGCGGGCGAAACACCTGGCGGAAACCCCATTATCCTCGCCGCGTCTGAGATCGAAAAGGTCATCGCTTTGCCCACATCGGCGGGCGAAACACCAGGCGGAACTCCTATGGCATTTATTGCATCCGCGAGAGGAATGGTTAGAGGTGCCGGAGGTTGGTCCGGGATGGTTTCTGCCGCGGCTGCGTTTGGTTGGCTGGTGGTCCCGGCCTGTGCTTGAGCTGGAAGTGGCAATGAAGTTCCAGACATCACGTTCTCAGATACCGGCGAGGTGGAAGCGGAGCTCTGCGTCAAGCTCACTTCGTGTGCGGGTAGAGGAATTATAAATACCTTCATCCGGCCGGAGCCATTCACGTCTCGCAGGAATGCGTAACCAAGTCTGCTTCCTTCCAGAAGCTTTACTAAACCAATTTGAGGCTGTAGAGCTTCGATGCGCACGTACGAGAGCTTCAGTTCATCGGCGATGGGCGGAATCTCGATCTCCCATCCCAAATTCTTCTCGAGAACCCGCAGGACTTCTCCGTAGCTTACCTCACTGGCGAGAATACTGATCTGTTGGTTTGTTCCGATTTCCACCTGCAGCAGCGGTTGTGTTTGCGCAAACGCCGGCCATACAAACGTAACGCTAACGAACATCCCGAGGAGGAAATTGAAACTCACGAACTTGCTCAGCGAGAGATTTGCCATGATCACGTGCCTCCTTGGAGCCAGCAAAATGAGTTCCCGTTGGCTCACTGCCCAATGGGCTTCTGTACCGGCACATCGCCGTTCGTGCCCCATTGGGTCATGGTAAACGTTGAAGGCGCCGACGACGGAATGACGTACCAAGTTCCGTTCGAGGGTCGCCAGACCGCAAGGTCAGTCTTCTGGTCGCCGTCATAGTCTACGGGCACTGGGATGTCTCCCATCGTGCCCCACTGCCGAAGGATCGGAGCGCTCGGATTGCTGCTGGGTATAATGAACCACACCCCATTCGAGGGCCGCCACACGGCGAAGTCTGTTTTGCCGTCACCGTCATAGTCGCCCGGCACGGGAATGTCCCCGTTTGTCCCCCACTGCCGAAGGATAGGGGTGCCCGGGTTGCTGCTGGGGATGATGAACCACGTCCCGTTCGAGGGCCGAAAGACGGCGAAATCAGTCTTCCCATCTCCATCGTAGTCGCCCGGTACCGGGATGTCTCCCTGTGTCCCCCACTGCCGAAGGATTGGAGTGCTCGGATTGCTGCTGGGGATAACGAACCAAGTGCCAGTCGATGGTCGAAACACAGCGAAGTCGGTTTTTCCGTCCCCGTCGTAATCTCCCTCCACGGGGATGTCTCCCGCCGTTCCCCATTGTTGCTGAATGAAGGTACCCGGCTTGCTGCTCGGTAGGATGAACCATGTCCCGTTCGAGGGCCGAAACACCGCCTCATCCGTAATTGCGTCGCCATCATAATCTCCACGCACGGGGATGTCTCCGGCCGTTCCCCACTGCTGCACCTGGATGCTTGAGGGCGTGCTGCTGGGGATGACGAACCAGTCTCCGATCGAAGGCCGCCAGACGGCGGTGTCCGCCCGGCCGTCGCCGTCGCCGTCGAAGTCGCCAGCGACATCGCGCGGCAACCGGGTCGCGAACAGCAGTACGACGCCATCCTGGGTGCCGCCGCTCGCCATTTGTACCGCGTTCAAGGTCGGGAAATCCGTCGACGTGCTCTCGCCGGCAATGTGTATGTTCCCCAGTGAATCCACGGCAATACCGCGACCGGATTCACTGGCTGAACCTCCCAGGAAAGTCGAGAACAGCAGAGCCGATCCGGCGTTGTTGATTTCCGTGACGAACATGTCGAATGCGACGCGGGTGATTTGAATCGGATTGACAAGAGGAAAGTCGCTCGAGTTGGTGCGACCTGTAATATAGGCATTTCCCGCCTGATCGACCGCGATGGCATAAGGGTCGTCCGCCCCGCCGCCTCCCAGGTAGGTGGAATAAACAAGACTCGAGCCGGAAGGATTGAACTTGCTGACGAAGACGTCATCCACCGCGTTGCTTCCGAGCGTGGCGTCTATTGGGTTTGCGAGTGGGAAGTCGTCGGATGTGACGATGCCCGTGACATAGGCGCTGCCCGACGAATCAACGGCGATGCCCGTTCCGTAGTCCAGGGCTGTACCGCCCAAATAGGTGGAATACACCAGCGCGGAACCTGCAGGATTCAGCTTCGTGACGAACGCATCGACCACGCCGGTATTGGAGCCCCGGAAAGCAGACTGCACGGGAAAGTTGGTCGATGCCGTGTAGCCGGTCACGTATGCGTTTCCACTTGCGTCTACGGCGATGCCGTTGCCTTGATCCTCGTCGTTACCACCCAGGTACGTGGCGTACACGCATGCGCTACCAGCCGGATTGATCTTCGCCACGAATGCGTCGTCCTGGGCGCCTTTCGCGGCCTGGAAGGGATTGACTGTCGGAAAGTTCGTCGAGTTCGTGGTGCCGACGACATACGCGTTGCCCGCAGGATCCAGCGCGATCCCGTTACCCTGGTCGATCCCATTCCCGCCGAGGTACGTGGAGTACACGAGCGCTGAGCCAGTCGCGTCAAGCTTGGCCAGGAATGCGTCTCCCGACCCGCCCCACGTGCCCTGTATCGGGTTCTTCATCGGAAAGTTCGAAAAGCCGGCGCTGCCGGTCACATAGACTTCCCCGATACTGTTGACGGCGATCCCTCTGCCCTCGTCCACACCAGTGCTGCCCAAATAAGTGGAGTAGAGCCGAGCGGAGCCACGCGCGTTGATCTTTGTCACGAAAACATCGTTGGAGCCCAGCAGGCCGGCTTGCAGCGGGTTCGCCGTTGGGAAATTCGTCGAACCCGTTCCCCCCGTGACATAAGTATTCCCGACTCTGTCGACAGCGATCGCGTAAGCGTAATCGGCGGCGCTCCCGCCCAGATACGTCGAGTAGTACAACACCGGGTCGATAATCAGTGGTTGTCGACGATCGTACGCGCCGATCTGAAAGCCAGCTTTTTTCCCGCGCAACGACCATGTGCCCGAGATCTCGATGCGCTTCCCCCCGACCTCCTGATAGACGACCGGCCTCTTGTGCCGGTACTCGGTCTTGCCCAGCTCGATGACGAGGTCGCCTTGTTCGTCGACCCGCACGTGGTCGGCGCTGTCGAAACGCAGCCGGATTCTTCGTGGATCCGCCGAGGGAGAAACGATCCAGTCGTATTCCAGACTTCCATCGTGGCCGTAGTAGACAAGATCGATCCCGGGATAGACGTTCTGGTACCGGATCTTTCCATAGTTGGGAACCGAGGTGCGCCACTTGCTCGGGTCGTTGCCAACGAGGTAGTTGCTCGTGGAGGCCTGCTCGTCTTCGCCGACGATGCGTGGCGCCGCGTTAGCGCCCGACAACTGCATCTTCAATGGGGCCTGGTTGTGTCCGCTGAGCAGGATCTCCGCTGCGGCCAGAGACAACGTGCAGGAGCTGCCCCTAGCGAGGTAACGCACCTCCGGGGATTCCTGACCCAGATTGGGTTCGAAGCTCAGTGGGATGTCGCCCCATTTGACGAATGTCGCCGCCGCCATTTTTCGAGGTCCTTCTTGTGCGCCCGCCGCGACCAAGATGCTGGCCAGCAGCAACAGACCCACCAGGCTCCCAATCATCCACTTTGGAGTCTTAAGTCTGCCTCCAACTGAATTGACTCGGCCAAACGCATCGCGAAATCGCGCGATCGCCTGCTTCATCCAAATTGTCGTCCGGGGATTTGAAAGAGGAGTGAGCATGATTTAATGCCTCCAAAGAGCAACGATTGACCTGCATTCAATGTCAGACGCACCCAATCCTAGACACGGACCGAAGACCTCAATACTGCAGCACTCTACTCAGCTCCTCTTTCAGGCTAACCACCCATAACCTAGAGAGAAAAACGAACGAGAAGTGCCAAACGACAGATTACAATCAAAGATGAAGAACGAAGAAGGTCTCAGGGGTGACAACCAAGGGTTTAAGACGTACAGATGCATAGAAGACCTGCTCGTTCTGGGAACGCGAGCCCTCATTGCAATTTGTCGACTGCTGAGAAGAAAGCTGCCCGCATCCTGCTCCCGGCGTGAATTTGTGTCAAGCAATAAACGCTGCGGGCGGTACCGGTACATTTTTTTCGAGAGAGCGCGCCAGTCTTTCTGCGATCAAATCGGTGCTCCAACGTGCGCCAACGATATTGCTGCGGCTACAACCAGAATCTTGACAGGGATTTATACCTCGGATAAGAGTCAGACATTTATGTCCCCTATCAGCGGCACGTACCACATGACTGCGGCGGGTGCAACGAGCTGGTTCAACTTCGCAAAAGCGATTCTCGGTAAAGCGCCGAGCGTTTCGCCGAAAGTTCCGTGGTTTGCCGCTGCCACGCAAGATCGCCCGCTCATCGCGAAGCGCATCCTTCCAATTTCAAGCGATGAATTCCGATCTCCCACGCGCCGGCCAATTTATTCGGTCCTTTCAAATGTCCGCCTATCAGAGATCTTCCACATCGAATTGCCAAACTGAACCACGCAATTACAATGCTACCTTGCAATAGAGAAGATTGATGACGCGCCGCTTAGAAGTGCCTCCACACCTGGCTCCTAAGGTGCTGCCCTCTTAGCACCTTGTTGTGTTTTTCCCGCCATAATTCCCCCCATTGCACGATCCCAGTACCCACGGAGGTGCACCAGGTTCCAGTGCAGAGACGGACGAATTGGTTTCGAGAAATTGAGGTTCGAATAGAGGTTCAAAGTCGAGAACCATCCGAGAACAGAACTCCCCAAATCCTCGCCAAAACGGTCGCGGGAAATTAAGGTTCGTCCACAAGTTCGGCGTCGAGAACAATGCTTGAAAAGAGCCTCTCAATTCGCTCCAAAACGGTCTGTTGAAAATTGAGTTTTCGGATGCGAAATTAAGGTTCGTTAACAGGTCGAGTCGAGAACAACTCGAGAACAAATCGAACTTGAGAACAGTTCGAGAACAAAACTCCCAAAATAGCCCCAAAATCGTGATGTATGACGCAGCAAGAGGCTAGAAGAATCAGCAACATAGCTTTTCTAAAAATTTCCAGGAGATTCAGCGCGCGGCACGTCCATCCCCGATGATAGGCTCACTTTCGTTTACGCGTGAGGCAAAAAGCCGCTTGCCCGGATTAGGTGCACCGCTTCGTGGCGATCATCGGCGTCAACCTGTTTCATGATCCGCCGCATATGATTCTTTACTGTGAACTCAGACAGATTCAAGTTTGCTGCAATCTCTTTGTTGCTCATACCCCTGGCGACAAGATCCATCAATTCGAGTTGCCGGTAGGTCAACGCGCGCTTTGCACTGCATTGCTCGCTGGAAACCTTTCCTTTCTGCCGGTATTCGCGCGACAGATGTTGAATCAGAGTCATGCAGAGTTTTGGCGGGCAGGCGGCCTCTCCGTGTGCCACCCCCCGGACGGCGGAGATTATTTCCGCGGCTGAGGCATCCTTTAGCACATAGCTACTGACTCCGAGAAAAGCGAATTTCAGGAAGACATCAGGGTCTTCGTGCATTCCAAAAAGAACGACCTTGATCTGGGGGAGTTTCTCGAAGAGTTCGCTGACCAGGCGAGTGTTGCGGTCGGAAGTCAAACAGTCCGTAAGAACTATTTCACAACGGGAAGCGGCGATCTCTTCCCATGCTGACCCGGCGCCGCGACTTACACCGACGACGTCGATGCCAGCCCGTTTTTGCAGCAGACGCGACAGTGTTTCGCGAAGCAGGCGGTTTTCCGCTATGAGGAATACGCTTATGCCGGATGGAGAGGATCCGTTGCCGTTCTCTTCCATAGCTTAGGGGCCTCACCCCCCAGATTTCAATCTCGTGCCGTCCTTCGGGTTAAAGTTGCGGTCCACTCGCAGAGGAAAAAGTCGAGCGGAGTGCGCATTCTAAAAGCGAATTAAGTAGCTTGTCAAGCAATCGTATCGAGCCATCTAAAATGTAACCGTAGAGGACAACGTCGCGCCATTTAGGATGTAACCCGAGCCAGAGACGATTTGGGGAGGGTTCACTTGGGGCGCAAGGGGAAATGGGAGTATTTCCGGGCCATCTATGGGCGGTATCACAAAGCAGATCGTATGACGAAACAGCTGATACTGAACGAGTTTTGTCTCACGACGAAGTACCACCGAAAATACGCCATACGAATTTTGAATGGTCCGCCACCTGGGAAGCGACCCGCTCGGCCGGAACGGCGGCGGGGGCTGAGCTATGGGCACGAACTACTGGCCATTCTGACCAGCGTAGGGGAGGCGGCCGGATACCCTTGGTCGGTGCGATTGAAAGCGCTGCTACCGGCCTGGATGCCGTGGATCCGCAAGCGTTTCAAGTTAAGTCCAGCGCTGGAGAAACAACTGCTCTCGATCAGTCCGCGGCAGATGGACCGTCGACTGGCCGCCAAGAAGAACCAAAAGAGGCGGCGGATTTACGGACGCACCAAGCCGGGCTATCTGCTCAAGCACCACATCGCGGTGAAGACCGACAGCTGGGACGTGAAGTCACCCGGCTTCACGGGAGTCGATTTGGTCTCGCATTCCGGGAATTCGGGCGCAGGAGAGTTCGGCTATTCGCTGAACATCACCGATATTCAAACGACCTGGACGGAGACGCGGGCGCTGCTGGGGAAGGGGCAAAGCGCTGTGCAGCAAGCCCTAGATGAGATCGAAGGGATGCTGCCATTCCGTCTTCTGGGCCTGGACTCGGATAACGGATCGGAATTCATCAACTGGCATCTGCAGGCTTGGTGCGAACGGAAACAGATCCAACTCACGCGAGGACGTCCGTACAAGAAGGACGACAACGCGCATATCGAGCAAAAGAACTG
>WNFS01010863.1_pt1 | contig 17413 bp, 15 predicted proteins | sample 5400141 | NCBI WGS metagenome assembly WNFS01 (sample SAMN13153358, study PRJNA577476) | soil metagenome | isolation source: 60 cm saprolite under Madrone tree | place: USA:California | collected 2016-06-14
ACGCGCCGCGCGGGGCAGCAAGGTGCTGGTGTTGGGCGTCGCCTACAAGAAGGACATCGATGATGTGCGCGAAAGCCCGGCCCTCGACGTGATCCGGTTGTTGCTGCGGCGTGGTGCGGCGGTCTCCTATCACGATGCGCACGTCCGGAAGCTCAAGGACGAGGCCATCGATCTCGCGTCGATCCCGCTCACGCCCGAGACGGTCACGGCCGCCGACTGCGTGGTCATCGTGACCGACCACTCGGATGTCGACTACGCGCTGGTGGAGCGATGTGCGCGTTTGGTCGTCGATACGCGCAACGCCCTCGAGGTGGCTCGGCGGCGGAGGAAGGCGCCCTGAAAATCGCCGTCGTCGGTACGGGATACGTCGGCCTCGTGGCCGGGGCGTGTCTAGCCGAGACCGGCAACGATGTCGCTTGCGTGGATGTGGACGCCGCGAAGATCGAGGGTCTCCGTCAGAACCGGCTCCCGATCCACGAGCCTGGGCTCGAGCCCCTCGTCGTGCGCAACCAGCGCGAGGGCCGCCTGGAGTTCACCACCGAAGTGGGCGCCGCGATCCGGCGCTCCGAGGTGATCTTCATCGCGGTGGGCACGCCACCTGGCGAGGACGGGTCGGCCGACCTGCAGCACGTGCTCGACGTGGCGCGCACTATCGGCCGCCACATGGACCGCCCCAAGCTGGTCGTCACCAAGAGCACGGTCCCCGTCGGCACCGCGGAGCGGGTCCGTGCGGAAATCGCCAAGCACACGAAGACCGCGTTTCACGTCTGCGCCAATCCCGAGTTTCTCAAGGAGGGCGCCGCGGTCGAAGATTTCATGAAGCCCGACCGCGTGATCGTCGGTGTGGATTCAGCGGAAGCGTCTGACGTCATGGCCCAGCTGTATGCGCCGTTCGTACGGACCGGCAATCCGATCATCTTCATGGACCTGTCGTCGGCGGAGATGACGAAGTACGCGGCCAATGCCATGTTGGCGACTCGCATCTCGTTCATGAATCAGATCGCTCTGCTGTGCGACGCCGTCGGCGCGGATGTGACCCTCGTCCGCAAGGGGATTGGGGCGGATCGGCGCATCGGACCGGCGTTCCTGTTCCCGGGGCCGGGCTACGGAGGATCGTGCTTCCCCAAGGACGTGAAGGCCCTGATCCGCACCGGCGAGGACCGCAGCGTACCGCTCCACATCCTAAAGGCGGTCGAGGCCGCGAACGAGCGGCAGAAGCGCGTGTTGTTCGAAAAGGTCGCGCGCCGGCTCGGGGACGGCCTGCGCGGAGCCACGATTGCCGTCTGGGGGCTCGCGTTCAAGGCCGAAACCGACGACGTGCGCGAGAGCCCAGCACTGGTGCTGGTGGAGCAGCTGCTCGAGGCGGGCGCACGGGTGCGGGTGCACGACCCGGCGGCGCTCGCGTCCGCGCGCCGCCATTTGGGAGACCGGGTGGCGTATGCCAAGAGCGTGTATGACGCCGTGGACGGGGCGGCCGCGCTCGCGATCGTCACCGAATGGCTGGAGTACCGCAATCCCGACTTCGAGCGGATCAAGCGCGCCCTGACGCGGCCCCTGATCGTCGATGGACGGAACCTGTACGACCCGCAGCGCATGGCGCGGCTCGGGTTCATTTATGAGAGCATCGGCCGCCCGGTGGCATGCGCATCCTCGTAACCGGCGCCGCTGGATTCCTCGGTTCGCATCTCTGCGACCGCCTGCTCGCGCTGGGCCACCGGGTGGTCGGGATGGACAACTTCATCACCGGCAGCCGTTCCAACCTCGAGCACCTCAAGAGCCACCCGAGCTTTCAGCTGATCCTGCACGACGTCGCGAACTTCATCGAACTGGAGGGGCCGCTCGAAGGCGTGTTCCACTTTGCGAGCCCGGCGAGCCCGGTCGACTATCTGGAACTTCCCATCCAGACGCTCAAGGTGGGATCGCTCGGCACTCACAAGGCCCTCGGTCTCGCGAAGGCGAAGCGCGCGCGATTTCTGCTCGCCTCGACGTCGGAAGTGTACGGCGATCCGCTCGTGCATCCCCAACCGGAGAGCTATTGGGGGAATGTGAACCCGGTGGGGCCGCGCGGCGTGTATGACGAGGCGAAGCGCTTCGCGGAGGCCATCACGATGGCCTATCATCGCTTCCACCAACTCGACACGCGGATCGTGCGTATCTTCAATACGTACGGCCCCCGTATGCGGCCCCACGACGGCCGCGTGGTGTCGAACTTCATCGTGCAGGCGCTCAAAGGCGAGCCCCTCACCGTGTATGGTGACGGTTCGCAGACCCGCTCCTTCTGCTATGTGGACGACCTCGTGGAGGGCATCGTGAGGCTGTTCGAGCGCGGCGGACCGGAGCCGACGAACATCGGCAACCCCAATGAATTCACCGTGCGCCAGCTGGCCGCGCTGGTGCTGCGGCTCACCGGGAGCCGGAGCCGCATCATGGAGCAGCCACTCCCCACCGACGATCCGAAGGTTCGCCAACCCGACATCCAGCGTGCCCGCGAGACCCTGGGCTGGGAGCCGAAGGTCTCGCTCGAAGACGGGCTGCGCCGCACCATCGAGTATTTCAGCGGGCTCACGGCGGCGTGAGCGGCCGCCTGCTCGTCACGGGCGCGGCTGGGTTCATCGGCTCGCACGTGTGCGAGACGCTCCTGGTCCGCGGTGACGAGGTGGTGGGCGTCGACAACTTCGACCCGTTCTACCCCCGTGCCGTGAAGGAGCGGAATCTCGACGGGCTGCGCCGGACCAAAGGCTTCCGGTTCGTCGAGGCTGACATCCTGCGTGATGCGCTGCCGCTCGACGGCGTGTCGGTCGTACTGCACCTCGCGGCTCGTCCCGGGGTGCGCCCCTCGCTCGAAGACCCCGCGTCCTACGGCGAGACCAACGTGACCGGCACGGTGCGGGTGCTCGAGGCGGCGCGGCGCGCGGGTGTGCGGCGGATGGTGTTCGGCTCGTCGTCATCGGTGTACGGCGACGCCACGCCCGCCCCCTTCGCTGAGGACGCGGCGGCCGTGTGGCCCATCTCCCCGTACGCCGCCAGCAAGCGCGCCGGGGAGCTGATGGCGTATGCGTTCGCGCACCTCTACGGCATGCAGATCGCCTGCCTCCGGTTTTTCACGGTGTACGGGCCGCGCCAGCGGCCCGACCTCGCGATCCATCGGTTCACCCACCTCATCGCCTCCGGCCAGCCGATCCGGATGCACGGGGACGGGTCGAGCGAGCGCGACTATACCTATATTACGGATTGCGTGGATGGCGTCCTGGCCGCCGTGGAATGGACCGCCCGGCCGCGGCCGGGGGGGGGGCTCGCCGAGCCGATCAATATCGGCGGCGGGGCGCGCGTGCGGCTCGACCACTTGATCGAGCTGATCGGACGAACGTTGGGGCGCGAGGTGCGGATCGAGCGCCACGGCGAGCAGCCGGGCGACGTGCGGCTCACCGCGGCGGACCTGCGGCGTGCCGAGCGGGAGCTCGGATACCGGCCCGCGGTCGGCATCGAGGAAGGCATTGGGAAATTCGTTCGCTGGTATGAGGCGATCCATGGACGTCAGCGCTGAACATCTCGTGGAGCAGGCCCGGGATCGGTTCCAGCTGCAGGACTACTACGGCGCCATCCACCTCCTCGAGGAAGTGGTGGCGGCGGGCCGCGCGTTCGCCGATGCGCACCACATGCTCGGCCTGTCCTACTCGCTGGTGGGCCAGCAGGAGCAGGCCCTCACGCAGCTGGACCGCGCCCTGGGCTTGAACCCCCACTACGTCGAGGCGTTGGTGCACCGCGCCATCGTCCTGAACGAGTTGGGCCGGGAAGCCGAGGCGGACGCCGCGTTCCGGCGCGCCGCGCAGGTCGGGGGTGAGCCGCGGCAGGGCTTCCCGGCCCACGTGGCCGCGAAGCTGGCCAATCAGCACGCGGCGCTGGGCGACGCGTACCTCGGGGCCGGAGGCTTGACGCAGGCGATCGGGGAGTACCAGGAGGCGCTCACCCTGGGGCCGGCGTTCCACGACCTGCGCTACAAGCTGGGGCGCATGCTGCTCGAGGCCGGCCGCGCGCTCGACGCGCGCGAACACTTCGAGATCATCGTGCGGGCGCGCCCCGGTTACCTCGACGCGGCCGCGATGCTCGGGCTCGCCTGCTACCTCGCCGGGGACGGCCTCGCGGCGAAGGCGGTGTGGGAGGAATGTCGCGAGCGCCGGCCGGAAGACCCGCGCGTGGAAGCCTACCTCGCCATGCTGGCCCGCAACGACGCCGCCGTGCCGGTCGCCGTGCCCGCCTCCGGCGGGGACGGCGATCCGCCGTCGGCGCACACGTCGGCTCGCTCCGGGCGGAAGAGAAAATCTTGAGACGCTGGGCCCTGCTCGCCATCGTGCTGGGGTTTGCCTGCCAGCCGAGCGCCGCCGACCATGAAGAGCTGGGCGACCGCGCCTACGCGGCCGGGGCGTACCGCGACGCGCTCGCCGAGTACCAGCTGGGCCTGAAGGCCCATCCCGGTAGCGCCGACCTGAATGCCAAGGCGGCGGCAGCGGCGCTGCACGTCGGCGACTACGCCACCGCGGTGGACGCCTACGTGACGCTCGGGGAGCGGGACGGATCGCGGGCAGGGGAGGCGGCGGACGGACTCGAGCGGGTCGCCCGGGCGGCGCTGGCCGCCAACGACCGCGGCGATGCGGCGAAGGGGTTGGCGGGGCTCCGGGCCGTCGCTCCCACCAGACCGCTGGGCCGCTACACCCGGCTGGCGGCGCTCGACGCGGCGGATCGGGGGGACACGGCCGGCGCCATGGCGTTGCTGCCGGCTGCGGTCGCGGCGGCCGGCGACGCGCGCATGGCCGATTCGCTGCTGTTCGTGTACGGCATGGCTGCCGTGCGCGCGCGCGATTGCGCCACGGCGGTGCCGGCGTTCGAGGGTGTGATCCGGCGGCAACGCGAGCCCGCGGTTGCGGATCGCGCGCGCGAGGGGCTGGGATTGTGCGCGCTGGTCCAGGGCCAGCGGCTGCTCGAGAGCGGGAAGCCCGCCGAGGCGGAGGACTGGTTCCGGCGGGCCACTGCGCCCGGGGCGCCTTCGGACGTGGTGCGCGGCGCATTTCTCGGGCTGGGAGACGTGAGGCTCGCGCAGGGCGACGTGGCAGCGGCCCTGGAGAGCTACCAGCAGGCGCTGGTGGGTGGCGCACCAGGAGATACCATCACGCAGCGGGCGCACGAGAAAATCAACGCACTCGGCAAGGCGGACGCGCCGTCGCCGGCCCCGCCGAACGATCAATAATGAGGTCTATGCCTCGCTCGCTGTTCATCGTCAGTATCGTTTTGCTGGCAGCCTGCCACCACGGGCCCCGGGTCGTGCCCGCCCCGGATCCGGTCGCCGAGCTGGCGAAGGCGCGCGCCCTGTTTCGGAGCGGGGACTTCGGGAAGGCGCTCATTGCGTTCCGCCGACTCACGTACGAGCTGGGCCCGGGCCAGCCCGAGATGGCCGACGTGCGATACCATCTCGCCGAGTGTTACTTCCAGACGGGGGACCGCGTGCAGGCGGCCCACGAGTTTCGCGAGGTCGCGGACCAGTATGCAACGAGCGAGTACGCGCCCGTCGCCCTGCTGCGGGCGGGCGATGCGAATCTTCGACTGTGGCGGAAACCCGAGCTGGATCCCTCGTACGGCGAGACGGCGCTGGCCATCTACCAGGAGCTGGCGGGGCGCTATCCCGGGACCGATGCGGCCGCGCGGGCGCAAATGCACGTGCAGCAGCTGCGCGAGTGGTTCTCGCAGAAGGACTACAAGAACGGGATGTTCTACTTCCGGCGGCGCGCCTACGATTCCGCGATCATCTACTTCAAGGACGTGATTGCGACGTATCCTGGGACGTCACGCGTCCCCGACGCGTTCATGCGGTTGGTGGACAGCTACCGCATCATCGGGTACACCGACGAGCTGAAGGAGACCTGCGCGCACCTGCGGAGCTACTTCGCGCAGACCGAGGGGCTCGACAAGTCCTGCCCGGCCGACTCGAGCACCGCCACGCCGTCCTGACGCCGCGTGGAGGCCCTGTTCGGCGGCTCATTCGATCCCGTGCACATCGGACATCTGATCGCCGCGGAGGCGGCGGGGGAGGCGCTCGACGCCAGGGTGCGGTTCGTCCCGGCGCGGGTCCAGCCGTTCAAGCGCGCGGCCCACGGCGCTACGCCGGAGCAGCGGGCGGAGATGCTGGATCTCGCCGTCGCCGGCAACCCGCGCCTCGCGGTGGAGCGCATCGAGCTCGCGCTCCCAGCACCGTCGTACACCGTCCGGACCCTCCAGGCGCTGGCCGGGCGGGAGCCCGGGAACCGTTTCGCGTTGTTGCTTGGGGCGGATGCTGCCGCCGAGCTCGCCGCCTGGTACCAGGTGGACGCGCTTCCCGGGCTGGCGGACGTGGTGGTCTTCGCGCGCCCCGGGGCCTCGCTCCCGCGCCATCCGGCCATCCGCCGGGTGATCGAGATCCCGGCGGTGGACGTCTCCGCCACGCTGATCCGGGAGCGCGTGCGGCAGGCCCGCTCCATCCGCTATCTGGTGCCCGATGCCGTGCGCGACTACATCGCGGCGCGCCGGCTGTATCGCGAATAGAGGACTGATGGCCAAGGGTTGGTTCACCAAGATCTTCGGAACCCAGTTCCAGCGAGAGCTGAAACGCGTCCGCCCGATCGTGGACGCGATTCATCGCCACGAGGAGCGGCTGAAGGCGCTGTCGGACGGCGAGCTGCAAGGCCAGACGTCCAAGCTGCGCGGCGTGATCGCCGAGCGCACCAGCGTGCTGGCCGCCGACGTGGAGCGCCTCAAGCGGGAGAAGCACGACTGTCCGGACGCCGAGCAGCGCGCCGAGCTCAGCCAGAAGCTCGCGGTGGCCGAGGCAGCCTATGTCAAGGCGCTCCAGGTGGCCCTGAACGACGTCCTCCCGGAGGCCTTTGCCACGGTGCGGGAGGTGTGCCGCCGGCTGCTGGGCAGCGAAGTGGTGGTCACCGGTCACGCGCTTAAGTGGGACATGGTGCCGTACGACGTGCAGCTCATCGGCGGGATCGTGCTGCATCAGGGGAAGATCGCGGAGATGGCGACGGGCGAGGGGAAGACGCTGGTCGCGACCCTGCCGCTGTACCTGAACGCGCTCGCGGGCCGCTGTACCTGAACGCGCTCGCGGGCCGGGGCGCCCACCTCGTCACCGTCAACAACTACCTCGCCCGTCGTGACTCGCAGTGGATGGGCCACCTCTTCACGTGGCTCGGCCTCACGGTGGGCTGCATCGATGACACGGAGCCGTCGACGCCCGAGCGACGGGCGGCCTATCAGTGCGATATCACGTACGGCACGAACAACGAGTTCGGCTTCGACTACCTGCGCGACAACATGGTGTTCACGCTGGAGCAGCGCGTCCAGCGGAGCCACGCCTATGCGATCATCGACGAGGTCGACTCGATTCTGATCGATGAGGCCCGCACGCCCCTCATCATCTCGGGCGCCGTAGGCAGCGAGGCGGACGAGAAATACGCGCAGTTCAACGCCCAGGTGGTGCAGCTGGTGCGGAAGCAGACCGCGGTCGTGAACGACCTCATCGCCAAGGCGGAGCCGCTGCTCGGGGACCAGAAAGCGGCGTACCAGGGCGCGGTCCTTCTGTACCAGGCGCAGCTCGGGATGCCCAAGAACAAGAAGCTCCTCAAGCTGCTCCAGGAGCCCGGGGTGAAGGCCCAGGTGCAGCGGGTGGAGCTCGACGTGCTGGCCGACCGCAAGCTTCCGGCGCGCGAGCAGAAGATGCGCCACGTCGAGGAGGACCTCTACTTCGTGCTCGACGAGCGGGGCCACTCGGTGCACCTCACCGACAAGGGCGTCGAGACGATGTCGCCCCAGGACCCGAATCTGTTCGTGGTCCCCGATATCTCGCACGCCGTGCACGAGATCGAGCGCGACGAGACCCTCGCTCCCAAGGAGAAGATCGAGCGTCGCCGCCAGGTGGAGGCGGATTACGCCATGAAGAGCGAGACGCTGCACATCATCCACAAGCTGCTCCAGGCGCACGCGCTGTACGAGCGAGAGGTGGATTACGTCGTGCAGGAGGGCAAGGTCCTGATCGTGGATGAGTTCACGGGACGCCTGATGCACGGGCGGCGCTGGTCGGAGGGCCTGCACCAGGCGGTGGAAGCGAAGGAGGGCGTGGCCGTCCAGGAGGAGAGCCAGACGCTGGCCACCATCACGATCCAGAACTACTTCCGGATGTACGACAAGCTCGCCGGCATGACGGGCACGGCAGAGACCGAGGAGACCGAGTTCTTCCAGATCTACGGGCTCGAGGTCGTGGTGATCCCGACCAACCGGCCGGTGCGCCGGGTGGACAAGCACGACCTCATCTACAAGACGCGAAGCGAGAAGTACAAGGCGATCCTCGACGAGGTCGAGCGACAGCACGAGCGTGGCCTGCCGATCCTCGTCGGCACGGTGAACGTGGACGTCTCCGAGACGCTGTCGCGCATGCTCAAGCGACGCGGTTTCCAGCACGAAGTGCTGAACGCCAAGTACCATCAGCGAGAAGCCGAGATCGTGGCGCAGGCCGGCCAGCCGGGCTCCATCACGATCGCGACCAACATGGCCGGCCGCGGGACCGACATCAAGCTCGGGCCCGGGGTGAAGAAGTGTCAGGTGTGCGGGATCACGGCGCACGAGGCCCCGTTCGGCCAGCAGATCGAGCGGGCCGACCTCCCACCCGAGGAGATCAAGCGGCTCGCCTGCAACGACGATCCGCCGTGCGGCCTCGTCATCATCGGCACGGAGCGACACGAGGCGCGGCGCATCGACCGGCAGTTGCGCGGCCGCTCCGGCCGCCAGGGTGATCCGGGCCAGAGCGTGTTCTTCCTGTCGCTCGAGGACGATCTGATGCGGCTGTTCGGATCGGATCGCATCGCGCGCATCATGGATCGCACCGGCTCCGAGGAAAACGAAGTCATTACCCACCCGTGGGTGACGGCCGCCATCGGGCAGGCGCAGAAGCGCGTCGAACTGCAGAACTTCCAGGCGCGCAAAAAGCTCCTCGAGTACGACGACGTGATGAACCAGCAGCGGGAGGTGATCTACGCCCTTCGGCTGTTCGCGCTCGAGGGCGGGGAGGAGCTCAAGGCGGAGGCGCTGCGCATGGTGGAGCAGGCCGTCGCCGAACTGGCCGACGAGCTGATTGGCGGTGCGAAGGATGTCTACGCGTGGGACCGCGCGCTCATGGAGACCGAATTCCTGCTCAAATTCCTGGTCTCCGTCCCGGGGCTCACGGACCCCGCCAAGATTCGCAGCCGCGACGAGCTGGTGCGGGCCGCGCAGCAGGCGGCGCGCGAGGCCTTCCAGGCCAAGCTCGACCACTTCAAGGAGATCGAGGGCAAGGTCGGTGCGGTGAACATCGGCGCGCAGGCACTGTCGCACGTCATGCTCACCGTCATCGACGAGAAATGGAAGGATCACCTCTACGACCTCGACCAGTTGAAGGCGGCGATCCACTACCGGCAGTGGGGCCAAAAGGACCCGCTCATCGAGTACAAGCGGGAAGGCTATGAAATGTTCGTGGGCCTGATGCATGACGTGCACGCGACCTTCGGCGAGCGGTGGCTCAAGCTGCAGATCGAGATCGGGCCACCGCGCGGCGGCGCCACCCCGGCGCCGCTCGGAGCAGCGCCGAAGAGGAGAATCGCCCCAGTGGTCGCGAGCAAACCGACCGCTGACGGGCTGGTGAGCAACGGTCCCCCTGACGCTGCGGCGCCGCCCGGTTTGCCGCCGGCCCCCGCGTCCAATCCGTACGCCGGCGTCGGTCGTAACGACCCATGTCCCTGCGGCAGCGGCAAGAAGTTCAAGAAGTGCCACGGCGCGGCCGGTTAGAAGAGAAACGCGTAGGGGGACGCCAAGGCCCCTACGCGCTTCGCTCAGGCAGGACTCTAGAGCAGTGGCAAGACGATGCAGTCGCTCTGCAGCATTGACGTCGGTGCTGGACCATTCTCAACCACGCGGAACGTCACGTCGAACAACGGCAGCGGGAACGGAAACGCGACGATGAAGTCTGCCGCCGCATTTCCGTCCCCGTCGGTCGTCATGATGAGCGCCGGCAACCCGTGTGCCTGGTCAGGGATGATGGGGAAGGCAACCGGCTGTGGAACGAGGGTGGACCACGGCGGCATGGCCAGTCCTCGCTGGCAGGACCCATCCGTAAGCGTCGCAACATCGAAGCCGGCCGGGGCGCCCGTTGGGAAGACCTCTGGCGCGCGTTGAGCCACGTAGGCCGTATTCGGCTTCGCGTGTCGGATCCCGATCTCAATGTGTACGGCAAAGTTGCCCGGAGTCGTGGGATGTGGGATGCGCGCGGCCCGGATGTGACCCTTGCCTGGTCCAAAAACGGCCACCAACGGCAGCAATCCAGCGCCTTCCTCGTCCTGCTCGCGCTGACGATCGAAGCTCGGGTTCCTCGTGTTCGACGCCAGCGGATTCGACCGATCGTCCCTGCAAGCAACCAAACCTGCAAGTCCGATCAGCATCACCGATACCTGTGACAGCCTCAACATAGGAACCTCCATCGGGCACGGCAGTTAGATACTCCGCGGGCGAGCCGGCCCCGACCGGACGCGGGAAACGCTCTGGCGGGTACCCCCCGCCGGCGTACATTCAGCAGACTAGCGCCGGCCAGTGACCCAGCCGTGATTGGAGCGTGACTTGGCCGCCGATCGCATGGGGTTGTGATAAGGGGCTCTCGCCCGCGTTGTCGAGGGACGCGGAGACGGGTTGGGGGCGCAGCAGGCTGCGCCCCTTCGCTTTTTTCCGGTACCGCCTATTCCCTTGAGCCGGGCTAGCTTGCCCGGATGCTGCTGCGTCTGTCGGAGCGCCCGGAACGCGACCGCCCGCGCGAGCGTTTGTGGAGCGTCGGTCCCGCCGCGTTGACGGGGCAGGAGCTCTTGGCCATTCTCCTAGGCACGGGGTGCGCGGGTCGGGACGCGCTCACCGTCGCGGGTGAGGTCCTGGCCCGCGTGGAGGGATCGCTGCGGCGGCTCGCCGGGCGGCCCTCTGCGGAGTTGGCGCGTGTACCGGGCGTCGGACGCGGGAAGGCCGCACGCATCGTCGCGGCCCTCGAGCTGGGCCGCCGGGTGGGAGCGGAGGAGGAGCCGCCCCCCGAGCGGATTCGCGGTCCAGCGGACGTGCAGCGGTTCTACGCCTCCCGGTTGCGGGATCTGGCGGTGGAGGAATTTCACGTGCTGGCCCTCGGCAGCCAGAGTCAGGTGCTGGGCGATCTGCTGATCACGCGGGGGATCTTGAACAGCTCCCTCGTGCACCCGCGGGAAGTCTTCCGCGCCGCGATCGCCGAGGCGGCCGCGGGCATCATCGTGGTGCACAACCACCCGAGCGGCGACGCGACCCCGTCGGCCGACGACCGCGCGGTGACGCGGCAGCTAGTGGACGCGGGCCGGCTGCTGGACGTCCCGGTGTACGATCACGTGATCGTCGGAGGCGATCGGTACGTGAGCTTCGCTGAGGCTGGCCTGTTGTGACGACCACGGCACCGCTGCTCGCGCCGGAGCTGGCCCGGGCGGTCGCGCTGCAGCGCGACCGGCTCGACCTCGACCTCCTGACGCGCGCCTATCAGATGAGCGCTCAGGCTCACCACGGCCAGAAGCGCCAGTCGGGCGACGACTACGTCTCCCATTCGGTCGCCGTCGCGACGATTCTCGCCGAACAGCAGATGGACTCGGTCACCATCGCGGCCGCCCTGTTGCACGACGTCGTCGAGGACTCGGACGTCTCGGTCGAGGACATCCGCACCACCTTCGGGCCCGAGGTGGCGGAGCTGGTCGACGGGCTCACCAAGCTCTCCACCCTCACGTTCCGGTCGACGGTCGAGGAGCAAGCCGAAAACTACCGCAAGCTCCTGCTGTCGGTCGCGAAGGACGCCCGGGTCATCATCATCAAGCTCGCCGACCGGCTGCACAACATGCGGACGCTCGAGCATCTGGACCCGGAAAAGCGGCGCCGCATCGCGCTCGAGACCCGCGAGATCTACGCGCCCCTGGCTCATCGTTTCGGCATGGCGGGCGTGAAGGCCGAACTCGAGGACCTCGCCTGCAAGTTCCTGGAACCCGAGGATTACCGCGCGCTGGCACGCAAGGTCAAGGCGCGCAAAAGCGAGCGCGAGGAGACGATCGAGCGGTTGCGGGTGCCCCTGGCCGAGGAGCTGCGGGCCGCGGGACTCGCCGGTTTCGAGATCACCGGCCGCCCCAAGAACTTGTGGTCGATCTACAAGAAAATGAAGAAGCGGGACAAGCCGTTCGAGGAGATCTACGATCTCCTCGCGGTGCGCGTCCTGGTGAACGACATCACCGAGTGCTACCACGTCCTGGGGGTGATCCACCACAAGTGGACCCCACTGCAGGAGCGCATCAAGGACTACATCGCGAGTCCCAAGTCGAATGGCTACCAGTCGGTGCACACCACCGTGTTCGGACCGGGCGGCCAGCTATACGAGGTCCAGATCCGCACCCATGAAATGCACCACACCGCGGAGTACGGCATCGCGGCGCACTGGCTGTTCAAAGAAGGGCGCAAGAGCCCGGACGAGCTGGACCGCCATCTGGCGTGGTTCCGGCAGCTGCTGGAGCTGCAGCAGGACGCGCACACGCCCGAGGAGTTCCTCGAGTTCCTGAAGGTCGACCTCTACCAGGACGAGATCTTCGTCTTCACCCCCCGCGGCGACGTGAAGCGTTTGCCCAAAGGAGCGACGCCGATCGACTTCGCGTTCGCGGTGCATACGGAGGTCGGCCAGCACTGCCAGGGCGCGCGCATCAACGGCCGCATCGCGCCGCTGCACCGTCCGCTCAAGAACGGCGATACCGTGGAGGTGATGACCAGCCCCCAGGCCAAGCCGTCCCGCGACTGGCTCGCCCACGTGCAGACGGCGCGGGCCCGCCACAAGATCCGGCAGTGGATCAGCCGGGAGGAGCACGAGAAGAGTCTCGAGCTCGGGCAGGAAATCCTCGCGCGGGAAGTGCGGCGCCGCCGCCTCGCCCCGCCGGACGCCGCGCGGCTGGAGCGCGCCGCGGCCGACCTGTCCGTCGGGACGGCGGAGCAGCTCCAGGCCGCGCTCGGGCGGGGCGACATCGCGCTCGGGACCATGATGCGCGCGCTCTACCCCGACCTGCCCGCCGAGGAGCTCCAGGCGCCAAAGCCGACGGCCTTCGGCCGCATGATGCAGCGCATCCGCCTGGGACGCGGCATCAAGATCCAGGGGGTGGACGGGCTGATGGTGCGGTATGCTCAGTGCTGCCAGCCGGTGCCGGGCGACCTGGTGGTGGGATACGTCACCCAGGGCCGCGGTATCTCCATCCACCGCTCGGATTGTCCCAACCTCCTCCTGCTCTCGGCCGAGGCCGAACGCCGCATCGAGATCGACTGGCAGGAATCGGAGGGAGAGACCTTCGTGGTACGATTGGCGGTGGGCGGCGAGGACCGCCGGGGCCTCTATGCCGACATCTGCACCGCCATCAGTGAATCGGGCACCAACATCCGCTCGGCGGAGATCTCGACGCGCGACGGCGCGGTGTTCGGCTCGGTGCTGGTGGAGGTCGAAAACCAGACGCACTTGAACAAGGTGAAGACGCACTTGAACAAGGTGATCCGGGCGATTCGGCGGGTGAAGGGCGTCATGGACGTGTCCCGCCGCGAATCGGGCCCCCAGACGCAAGCCCCCGTCGGTTAACTTTCTTTGATGCCGTACGACCTCGTATCCCCGTTCGAGCCGGCGGGGGATCAGCCGCGCGCCATCCGGGAGCTGACGGCGGGCCTCGCGCGCGACGACCGCTACCAGACGCTCTTGGGCGTCACTGGCTCCGGCAAGACGATGACCATGGCTCACGTCATCGCCCGGTTCAGACGCCCCACGCTCGTGCTGTCCCACAACAAGACCCTGGCGGCCCAGCTGTACGGCGAGCTCAAGTCGTTCTTCCCGAAGAGCGCCGTCGAATTCTTCATCTCCTACTACGACTACTACCAGCCCGAGGCCTACGTCCCCCAGACCGACACGTACATCGCGAAGGACTCGTCGATCAACGACGACATCGACCGGCTGCGGCTGCGCGCCACGTCGAGCCTGATGGAGCGCGAGGATGTGGTGATCGTGGCGAGCGTGTCGGCGATCTACGGCCTGGGTGACCCCGAGGCGTACCGCCAGCGGCTCGTGACGGCGACCGTCGGCGAGGAGCGCGGCCGCGATGCCCTGCTCGAGGCGCTGGTCGGAGTCCAGTACCAGCGCAACGACACGGCCTTCGAGCGTGGGACGTTCCGGGTGCGGGGGGACACGGTCGAGGTCTTCCCGGCGTACGACGAGCAGGCGGTGCGGGTCGAGTTCTGGGGTGACACCGTAGAGCGGATCGCGAAGATCGATCCCCTCACCGGGAGCACCATCGCGGAGCTGGCGCGGGCCGCGGTGTATCCGGCTACCCACTTCGTCACCGAGCGGCCGACGATCGAGCGCGCCGTGGCCGCGATCCGCGCGGAGCTCAAGGCGCGCCTCGCGGAGCTGCGGAGCCAGAACAAGCTGCTCGAGGCGCAGCGCCTGGAGTCGCGCACGAATTTCGACATCGACATGCTGCTCGAAGTGGGTCGCTGCACGGGAATCGAGAACTATTCGCGACCCCTCACTGGGCGCGCCCCGGGCGAGCGTCCCGCGTGCCTGCTCGACTACTTCCCCGACGACTACCTCTGCATCATCGACGAGTCACACCAGACGTTGCCACAGGTCGCGGGGATGTTCGAAGGCGACCGCTCCCGCAAGCAGACGCTGGTGGACTACGGGTTCCGCCTGCCGTCGGCCCTCGACAACCGGCCGCTGCGGATCGACGAGTTCATGAAGCTCGTACCGCGGATGCTCTTTGTGTCCGCCACGCCGGGGGAGGAGGAGCTCAGGCTCTCCGGCGGCGTCGTGGTCGAGCAGATCATCCGGCCCACCGGCCTCGTCGACCCGCAGGTGGAGGTCCGCCCGGTGAAGGGCCAGGTGGATGACCTGCTGCATGAGATCCGGCTGCGCGAGACGAAGCACGAGCGCGTGCTCGTCACCACGCTCACCAAGCGCATGGCGGAGGATCTCACCGACTACCTGCAGCAGCACGGCGTGCGGGTCCGTTATCTGCATTCCGAGATCGACGCGATCGAGCGCGTCGAGATCATCCGCGGCCTCCGGCTCGGCGAGTTCGACGTGCTCGTGGGGATCAACCTGCTGCGCGAAGGGCTCGATCTCCCCGAGGTTTCGTTGGTGGCGATCCTCGACGCCGACCAGGAGGGGTTCCTGCGCTCCGATCGCTCCCTCATCCAGACAGTCGGCCGCGCCGCGCGGCACCTCCATGGGCGCGCGATCCTGTACGCGGACCGGGTCACGGGTTCGATGCAGCGCGCTCTCGACGAGATGACCCGTCGACGCGACACGCAGCTCGAGTACAACGCGCAGCATGGCATCACGCCCCGGTCGATCGTCAAGTCGGTGGACCAGGTGCGATTCGCGACGCGCTTCGCGGACGCGAAGACCACGAAGCCCGCCGCAGCGGGCTTCCAACGCCCCGCCGACGCGAAAGAGCGCGATGCGCTCATCAAGCTGCTCGAGAGCCAGATGCAGGCCGCCGCCGAAGAGCTCGACTTCGAGCTGGCCGCGGTGCTGCGGGATCAGATCCTCGAGCTGCGGGCCGACGGCGATGCCGTCCGCTCTCCCAATGCGCCTGTCAGCGGACGCGCTCAACCGGTTCGGTGAGGCGCTCGGTCGCGAGCTGGCGGCGCCGGCCGTGATCGGGCTCTCCGGCGAGCTCGGGACGGGGAAAACCACGCTCGTCCAGGCGATCTGCCGCGGGCTGGGGGCGCGGGGACCCGCCACGAGTCCCACCTACGCGCTGGTTCACCAGTACCCGACACCGGACAGCCGGCTCGTCTATCACGTCGATTGCTACCGCCTTCGGTCCCCGGCCGAAGCACAAGATCTCGCGTTCGAGGACATGGTGCGCGACGGGGCCATCGTGCTGATCGAGTGGCCCGAGCGCGCGGGGCCGTGGCTGCCGCCGCTGCAACGCCACTTCAAGCTCGCCTACGATGCCGACCCGGAGGTCCGGGTGGTGGAGGAGGCGTGAGCGGCGAGTGGCTGGCGATCGATACCGCGACCGAGATTGCGAGCGTCGCCGCCGGTCGGCCCCCGTCGGCGCAGAGCGGGGCGCACGTGCAGGGCGCCCGCCGTCATGCGGCGGAGATCATTCGCCTGGTCGATTTCGCGCTCAGTCGGTTGAACATTCGACCGGCCGATCTCGAGGGCGTGGTGGTCGGTGATGGGCCGGGCAGCTTCACCGGACTGCGCATCGGCTGGGCGGCGGCGAAAGGGCTGGCGCATGAAGCAGGGCTCGAGCTCCGGTCCATCCCGTCGCTCATGGCGGCCGCCGCAGGAGCCGCTCTCAAACTCGGGGCCGAGCCCGTAGCGGCCTGCTTCGATGCGCTCCGCGGGGAGGTCTATGGAGCGCTGTACGTATTTCACCCCGATCGGGTGGAGACGCTGGTCGCGCCCGCTGTCCTTACGGTGGGGGAGTTGGCGCGGATCGCCCCGGTCACGCCCCGGATGGTTGTGGGCGACGGGGCGGTGCGCTACGCCGACGAAGTCGGGCGCTGGATCGGGACCGCTCCGGTGCCGCTCGAGAGTTTGCCGCCAGCGGCCACTCAGCACCTCGCCCTGCTGGAACGGGAAGGTGCCGCCCGCACCCTCGACGACCCGGCCGGCGCGGAGCCCGCGTATGGACGTCCTGCGGAAGCACAGGCCAGGTGGGAGGCGCGTCACGGCCGCCCGTTGCCCGATTCGCCCCGCCCGGCCGGCTGACGTCGGTGACGTTGGCGCGATTGAACGGGCCGTGTTCTCCGATCCCTGGTCGGAGAACGACTTCACGGAGTGCGCCACGTCGGGGGTACCGTTCTTCGTGGCCGAGCGCCAGGGTGGTGTAGCGGGCTACGTGGTGGCGCACTACGGCGCCGATGACGGAGAAATCCTCAACCTGGGCGTCGCGCCCGCGCATCGTCGCCAGGGAATCGGTCGCGCCCTGGTCGAGCGCGTGCTTCAGGAGCTCGCCGGGCTCGGCGTTCGCACCGTGTACCTCGAAGTCCGCGCGTCGAACGCCTCGGCCCGGCAGCTGTATGAGTCGCTCGGGTTCGGCGAGGTTGCGCGCCGGGCGCGGTACTACCGTCGGCCGGTCGAGGACGCCGTGGTTTTACGGGCTGCCATTCCAGCGGCCGGGGGGTCTGCAATACTTTAGTACAAGTGGCGTATCTTTGATTGACAGAATAACTTGCGGGTCATATACTGTTGTCGCCCTTGGTCCAGACCCGCCCAGCGTCTGGAGGTCTGTTGTGAGCCGGAGTCTCAATAAAGTCATGCTAATCGGGAACTTGGGGG
>WNFS01001520.1_pt1 | contig 17408 bp, 17 predicted proteins | sample 5400141 | NCBI WGS metagenome assembly WNFS01 (sample SAMN13153358, study PRJNA577476) | soil metagenome | isolation source: 60 cm saprolite under Madrone tree | place: USA:California | collected 2016-06-14
AACAAAAAAACTAAACCACACATCATAAGGAGTAAACCTATGCTTCGAACACTCGACCTTCTCGCCAGCGATCCCTCCCATCTGCCCTTTCTTTTTGTCTTCAAAGAGTCCGGGGTGATGGAAAAATACGGTTTCGAAATCGACCTCCACATAGTCGGCGGCGCCAAAGCGCCGACTATGGCGCACCGCGCTAAGCTCGCGTTAGCTGGAGAAATCGACTTTCTGAGCGGCTTACATCATGAGACTTATCGCGAGAGAGCCAAAGGAGAAAAACGGCTCACCTACCTCGCTCAGGCCCAGAACAACTGGGACGACCGGCTCGTCGCGTTACCAACGGTCAAAGGCGTCCAGGACTTGAAAGGCCAAAAGATCATCTGCCACGGCAAAGCGCCTTGCGTCGCCGGCAACCTGCGGGCAGTGTTGGAAAGCTGCGGCCTCAAACCCGAAGAGATACACATCGAAACCATCGAAGATTCTTCGGGTAAGTTTCTGCAATTTGTCGACCGCCTGACCTCCGGCGAAGCGGTGGCGGCGTTGGTGGACATGCCGTTCGATCTCTACGGCATCAAAAAGGGACTGAAGATCGTCGATCTACCCGATCGGCCGGTGATCCACAATACGACTCTTTTGGCGACGACCGATTACATCAAAGAAAACGAAGAAACGGTATATGCTTTTATCAAGGGCTTCATCGAAGCTCTCCATTTCTTTAAGACTCAACCCGACAAAGTTATCCCAATACTCAAGAAAAACCTGGCTAAGCGCTACGGGCTCGAAGACGACGAATATTATGTCCACCTCCAGCGCGAGTGGGCGCGGCTGTTGTCAAAGAAACCTTATCCCCTGGCCAGCGCCATTCAAAACGTCTACGACCTCGATGTCGGCAAAGATCCTGCGATGAGAAACATCGGGCCGATGGAGCCATGGGATCTGCATTATCTTCGCGCCATCGACGACAGTGGTTTCATCGACCAGCTCTATGCATCTTAAAGGGATGTCTTGGGTCGCAGTCACCGTTTTGTTTGTAACCTCGGTCTGGGGTTCGTCGATCCAAGGGGCGGAAAGTAAAAGTTCCAGCTCGATGGAACTCAAAAGTCTTGCGTTTCAGAACGGCGCTGACATCCCACGCAAGCATACTTGTGACGCCGAGGACGTTTCGCCGCAGCTTCGATGGGACAATGCCCCAGGAGGCACCAGAGTCTTTGCGCTAATCGTCGATGACCCGGATGCGCCGGGAGGCACCTGGGTGCACTGGGTGATTTATGATCTACCCGCGGACACCAAAGAGTTGGCAGAAGGTGTGGCCAAAACCGAGACGTTGGAGCGCGCAGCCAAGCAGGGAGTGAACGACTTTCGGCGGGTCGGCTACAGTGGGCCATGCCCTCCACCAGGCTTACCCCACCGTTATTTCTTCAAACTTTATGCCTTGGACGCGCCGACCAATTTGAAACCCCGCGCGACGAAGCAGCAGTTGCTCGACGCCATCAAAGGTCACATCTTGAGCGAAGCACAGCTCGTGGGTCGCTACCAACGATGAAGATTTTTCAGAAGCGATAATCCGGCTCTGATTATCGTCACCCTTTACTGAAAGGAGTTCTCGCTGTAATGCTGCGGCTCGGAAATTTGCCACAGGTATAACAAGTGCGAATCGCCGCCGGCATCGCGATAGGATTCTATAATCTGGGGTGTCCAGTCGGGCATATCGAAAGCGTACGAGACGATACGAGCGCCCGGCTTCAGTTGGTTCATCAAGGCAGGCTTCAAAGCGAGATTTCCATCATTGGAGAGATATAAAGTCACAACCGACGCGGGAGAAAGATCGGCGGTCATGAAGTCTTGCTGGCGAATCTCCACCAGCTTTCCCAATCCCTGCTTGCGCACGTTTTCGCGCGCCAATTTGACCAATCCGGGGTCGATCTCGAAGCCGATGGCTCTTACGCCGTACTTCTTTGCGGCTGCGATCACCACCCGACCATCACCCGAACCAAGATCGTAAACAACATCGCCCTTTCGGATTTCCGCGAGCGCAAGCATTCGCTCCGCCACTGCTTGTGGTGTGGGATCGAAGGGGGCCAGTTGCACAGTCAATCTTCCGGGGATCTGTTGCTGGCCGACACCAGCCGTCGATGGGTCCAGATAGGTGACCCCCGGCATTGATTGAGTAATTACAGTCGTGTCCATCACGCTTGGAACGTCGATCAGCAAAATTCCGCTGCGTCTCGGAAAGAAAGGAGAACCGACGGGCGGCCGAAAACCAGGGAAAACCGGCGCCAGGGGGGTTGCAAAAACGGGAGTTACAAAGACAGGAACCGACGCCACGCTTAGGAGTTGATGGGGCACCGGACCTATTCGCACAAATGTCCCCGGAGTTCGCTGCACGATGAATCCGCCAGCTTGAGAAAAACCGTGAGGGCTCCGGATAAAAACTTGAGCTCCAGCTCCGGAGCGGCTACCGCCACGCATCCCGCCACGAAATCTCTGCGCTTCAGCATCGTGGATTCCGACGACAAGAATGACGAGAACGAATATCAGTGTCTGCGCCATCGTTGACTACCCGCGAGGATCATAGGAGAGACGTAACACGAAAGTCAATCTTCATCCCAAGCCTGGGATCGCGAACCAGCACGGACCCATTGACGAACAACACCTCTGACAATTAAACACGATTGCCTAGTATCACCCGGCATGAGTCCAGCTAGCGGCTAGTTCGTTTTACTGACGAATGTAACGTCATCCCGGCGAATAAAGCCGGTCGGATTGTTGCGTTTCGACCTTACTTCCAGCCAATCTCCAATGGATTTTACAACGTTGACCCTGGTTCCCCGATTTATTTGCGATAAAACCCGCGAAGAGGCGGAGGGCTGTTCATAAACCGAGGTAGCGCGGATCGTCTGGTACACTCCCAGCTCAGCTCCGCTCGGCGCTGTACGTGGTGCGGGTGCTGCCTTGTTTGCAGCAAGTCGCTCCGCCTCCTTCGCCGTGCGAGTCAACTTCTGCTGGGTGGATGCGAGATTCTTTTGACTTTCCTCTAGCTTTGTTTTGAGCTGACCGAGCTGAGTCGAATTCTCGGCAAGCTGTTTCCGGGCTTGAGCAAGTTGGTCTTCCAAGTTTTGAATCTTTTGGTCCCTATCCTTGAGTTCCCTAACCTTCCCTTCGAGTAAAGACTGCGATTCATTACGCTGCCGCTGTCCGCCGATCAAAAAGACACCGATACCAAAAACAAGCAACCCCGCGATCAAGATCGCTTTTGATGCCATAGAGGTCTTGTTTCTCTTGGATCCTGACCAAACCTCTGAGGGACTTTCTTCTCGCGTAGGCCATTGCGGAGCGGACGTCGAATTTAGATCTGCCTTGCAGAACGGACACTTCAGGGCGTCCTCTGCAATACTGTTGGCGCAGTGGGGACAGAGTTTAGTGCGTATGCCCGCTTTTCTCACCAACGATCTTCCGTCTTTTGGGCAAAAACTGACCTTATCTTCATATTCGGTGGAGCATTGGGGGCACTGCTTCATAGAAGTCATTCTGTATACAACAGGCCAGTCCGTCAAGAGATTGCGGGGTGTCGGCTAGATCCCGAATGAATGTTTCTGCAGACTATTCTAACTTGCCCTAGTGGGACCCCTTGAGCTATAGAAACCTGGTAGGAAAGGAAGAACATGGCTCTGATCATAAGCGAACCGCAAACCAAGAAACTCGTCGATATGCCAACGGCGTTGAAGCTCGTCGACGGAATGTTTCGTGCTCGCGCCGCCGGCAAGGTCCGCAGCGTACCACGGCGCCGACTCAAGGGGAGCGAAAAACAGCTCAACATGATGGCGGCATGGCATGCAGATTGGGATTGGATCTGCTTACGTGCTTACGCCGGGGCTTCTAATACCGTTACCCTTTACAACGGACGCACGGGCCAGATTCAAGCCATCATCGACATGGGATACCTCAGTAGCCTCCGCACAGGGGCGGCTACCGGTGTCGCCGCGAAATATCTCGCCCCGCCTGCGACTAAGACATTAGGCGTGATCGGACCCGGCTGGCAGGCAACCTTTCAGGTCGAAGCCATCGCCAACGCATGTCCCGTAGAACGCGTGGTGGTGTTTGGACGCAATCCCAAGAGACGAAAGGATTTTATCCGGCAGATGAGCAAAGTCGTGAAAGCCGACTGGAAGGAGGCCGGCTCCGTTGGAGAAGTTGAAGCTGCATCCGACATTCTCGTCGTTTCCACCGACTCGTCGACCCCAGTAGCCGAAGGGACCGACCTGAAAGAGGAAGTTTTGATCGCTTCCATCGGCGCCAACTCAACGGTGAAGCATGAGGTTTCCAACAATCTGATCCGGCACATGGATCTGATCGTCACCGACGACCTTGCTGCAGCGAAAGCCGACAGCGGCGATCTCGTCGAGGCTTGCCAAACTCGCATTGCCCGCTGGGAAGACATCATACCGCTGGAGAAGATCGTCGCTGATGGCGTACCTCAACCGCGACCCAAAAGAATACTTTTCCAATCCAACGGTATCGCCGATGAGGATCTCGCCGTCGGCCGCCATGTGTTTGAACAAGCAAAGAGAAAAAAAATGAAAATTAAACGCATCACGGAGATCTAAGAGACTTTCAATGCCGATCTTCGACGGCGAGCTTGGACTTCAGTTCGTCACCCATCTTGCCAATCACTACACTGTCCCTGATCTCGTTCGTTTAGCCCGGCTTGCTGCGGACAACGGCTTCGAGCAAATCTGGGTTAACGACAATATTCGTTACCGCGGGCAGATGGTCGTGCTCACCGCCATCGCGTCTCATGTGCCAATCCGCCTCGGCACCGCCATCATGGTGCCTTACTTTCATAATCCGTTGGACGTTGCGGATTCATTGGCGGCGCTATCCGAGGTATGTCAAGGAACGGAAATTAGCATCGGCATTGCGCGCGGCGATCTCGGTCAATCGCCGCAACATGTTCAAGCGTTGAAACCCATTGCCATGGTCAGTGAAACGGTGCGTTTTCTGCGCCGGGCGCTGGCTGGAGAAGAAATTGCCTACTCAGAGTATCCATTCTTACAGGAATTCTACCGCCTCAATCCAAACGGGAAATTCCGACTTGCCTTCAAGCCGAAGGTAACCTTCAAATTCTACGGCGGCGGCAATGGCCCGCAATCTCTCCGCATGTGCGGGCGCATAATGGACGGTTTGATAAGCTCGGGGACCTATATTCCGATGCTCAAAGCAGGTCGGCTTCCTGGCATGCTGGCAACGGCGGATCAATCGGCGAAGGAGCTCAGTCCAACTAAACGGTTACGGCGAGTCTGCGAGCTTAATGTTTCAATCTCAAGCGATCGTGAAAAGGCCATCGAATTTCCCAAGCGTCAGGTTTCTCACTCCATCTTGCAGTGGGAAGCGCTGGGGTTCACGGCGGAAGAGTATGCGAAGCTAGGCGTTCGGCGCGAGCAGGTTTTAAAGCTAAAGGAAGCTTATGCCGCGGGAGCGACCGTCGAAGAAGCCTCAAGCCTCGTCACCGAGACCATGGTCAAGAGCTACTATGCCGCAGGGAGACCGGAAGAAGTAAGCGATCAGATCATCGAACTCGCTGGCGCCGCGGGCCGCCTCGGCTACGACCATATCGCCTTTGCCAAGCTCGGCCCGGACTATGAAGAAGCGATCAACCTGTTGGCCAATGATGTTATGCCCGCGTTGACATAAGGGCACCCCAAGTGGTTGCCCCTATCTCTGGTCGTCCTCACCACAACCCTACAACCGGGCCTGAAACTCTATGGTTTCTGAAACGCCAACACGAAGCGGTCGTCTTTGTTTCTCTCCTTGTTCACATTGAAATCGCGCGTGTCCTCGGGTTTGCGCAGCATGTTCCCTTCCTTGGCGAGAGTGAAACCTGAACCGGTTACCTCTTTGATGACTAAGGCTTTGTCGATGCGATGCAGAGTTGTTGCCGCCTCGTTGCCGGTACCATCCTTGGCCGAATGGTCCACCACTGCATAAATGCCGCTAGGTTTCAGAGCGCCGAGAATTCTCTTGTTCATCGCGATTCGGACCTCAGGAGTCAAGTCATGGTAATTGAGATGGATGATCACAAAGTCGAGAGATCCATCTTGCGGCAGCCCGATTTTGTCGAAAGGGCCATCGACAATCCGTACATTTGCATAAATGGGGTTCTTCCAGCGCTCAGCGAATTCCGGCCGTGCATTTGGGTTCGCGGAATAAACCACCCCTTGTGGCCCGACCACCTGCGAAAGAATCGCGGTGTAATATCCGCGGGCCGCCCAGATATCGGCCACCTTGTCACCCTGTTTGACATTGTAGAAAGTTAATACTTCGCTCGGTTTTCGCGCCGCGTCCAAGGCGCGTTCGGTATCCGGTCTTTCGGAATTCGTCAGGGCCGCTGTATAATCTGGCGATTTCTCTTGCGACCTCTCGGCGGTGGAACCGGCGGCCACAAACGACATCGATAAGATTCCCAGCAACGTATAGATTCTGATCCGCGCATGTTTGCCCATAGATGGCTCCTTCCTCTGTTAGCCTCCCAGATTAGATCTTCTCAACTGAAATGCAAGGTTCTTGCCTACTCCCACCAGCCAAACAATGGCTTCCGCCGCATGCTTTTTTCCTGCTCCGGTGTCTGCGATGGATGGCTCTCGCGCATTGCCTTATCTACGTCGTAACGCAGCAGGTCCCAAATTTTTTCCACGCAGCGTCCGAAGTCGGGGTCTCTCATGCTCCTGAAGTTACGCGGCCGCGGCACATCAACCGTCACAATGCTCTTGACCACGCCCGGCGCGGCGCTCAATACAGCAATGCGATCGCAGAGCATCACGGCTTCTTCGATATTATGGGTAACCAGGATCACCGTCTTTTTGTCCCGCTCCCAGATGCGCAACAGCTCCTCCCGCAGTAGCAAGCGCGTTTGCGCATCGAGGCTGGCAAACGGCTCGTCCATGAGGATCACCTCGGGATCGTTGGCCAAGGCGCGGGCAATGGCAACCTTTTGCTTCATGCCTCCGGAGACCTCCGCAGGACGCGCGCCGCTAAAATCCACCAAACGAACCATCTCCAAAAAGAATTGACTGATACGCTTATACGTGGACCGCTGTTCCTTACGGAACTCCGCACCTAAGGGGACGTTTTCTTCCACCGTGCGCCAGGGCATCAACGCGGAATCCTGGAACACCATGGATACCAGCGATTGCGTTCTTTTTTCCCCGACGAATTCCACGCCGCCCTGCGTCGATTTTTCAAGGCCGGCGATGATATGCAACAACGTCGTTTTGCCACAGCCCGTCGGCCCGATAATGCCGAAGAACTCTCGATCCCGCATTTCGATATCGACGCCGCCCAAAGCGCGAATCTTTCCTTGCCCCGTCGTGAACTCCTTGGTCAGACCGTGAACAACAACGCGCATAGCAAACCCATCCTACCTCGCACCAAATATTTCATCGAACATCCTGGCATAGCGTTCGAAATTCTCAAGAACTTCCGTGGGCGCGAACGCTGGCTTGATCCCTTCCATCAAACGCGCCTGTTCGGGGGGAGTATCGATCCGGTCGGGAATTCGGCTCATGCCGCGGATGAGTTCCTGTCCGCGTTTGGAAAGTACGAAATCGACGAACAACCGAGCCGCGTTCGGGTGCGGTGCCTTGGCGGAAATGCCAACGGGGTGAATGTTGGCGAAAACCGGATTTAAATAAATCCAATCAACCGGCGCGCCCGCGGGCTTCAACGTTTCGAATGTCTGGGAATAAGCCGTCAAACCGCCTTTGAACTCACCCGCCGCGACCAGCTGTGCGACCAGATTCCTGCCCGCTCGCAGCTGTGCCTGCTTCGCCAGCTCGCGCATGAAACTAAGCCCTTTTTCATCGCCCATCGCTTTGACCAATGTACCGAACCATTCGTAGGGCCTGCTTTCCATACCGATTTGCCCTTTCCACTCCGGCTTCAAAAGCTCCGGATAAGATTTTGGGACGCTGGTCTTGGGAACCGTGCGGGTGTTGTAGCCGAACGCGGAATAGTTCGTATAAATCGATGTCCACATGGCCTGGGGATCTTTATACCCCTCGCGAAAATATTTTCGCTCCGGCGGGTCATACGGCGCGAAGATCCCGCGTTTTTTTAAATTGTGACCGTAAAAGCTTGTCGTCATCACAACATCCCAAAGATTTTGTCCGGCGCGGTTCTCCGTCAAGATTCGCTCCATCAGTTGTGCGTCCGCCGTACGATAAAAAGTAGCGTCGATTTTCGGATAGAGCTGCTTGAACCCGTCGGTCAGCGTCTTGGAATCGGCGGCGTTGAACGCGGCATAAAACATCAACTTACCTTCGGCTTCCGCGCGGTCCTTAACCTCGGCAGCGCCGGCAAGCGACAGCGCCATCCACAGCCAAGCGGCAAACACAGCTATTGCAACGCGGCTCATGACTGCTCCCTCTTTATTCTTGTTCCCAACCGGCAACTGGCAACAACCAGCCTCCGTCTTTGATTGATTCGCTCGCTTTCGTCGTCCGTCGTCCTTGTCGAGACATGAAAAGATGAGGGTGAAGAGTCATTACATCATTTGAACTTGAAAGTCTCGTTAAAAAAGCCGAAAAACCTGGGATAGAGTTTGCTGGAACCCGTCGGCCAGCGTCGGTGGTATTCATCGAGGAGTAATAGGCCACTTTGCCTTCAGCCTCGGCGGGCTCGCGAAATTCAGCGGCGAAGAGGTACGCTTTCGGCGAAAGAGCCCAGACCACAAAGATCGAACTGACAAGTCTGTTCAATCTCATTGAGGGCTCTCAACGGCCGCGGGCTTTTACGGCATTTCCGCTAGCAAGCGTCCGTAACCGATTACCGGCTCATTCAGTTGGAGGATCTTTTTTGTCGCCCAAACTTGAGCGGGGATGCTGGAAACCACCGTGGTCTTCAGATCCTTTTCGAGCATCTCGATAACCGGCAAGTTGTGCCAGCCCGCACCCAGCATATAGATGCCGTCGACGGGACCATGCTCCAGGAAGACTTTCTTGGCAAACCCGTAGATCGCCTCTGGTGAAAGCTTACCGGCGTCTTTGAAGGGAACCTCGATTCCCTTCATTGCCTTGACTTCGAATCCGTCATCCTCGAAGAACTTGGCAAACCTGTGGTTCATATCGTCCTGAAAGTAGGTGATCCCTACCAGCGTCTTCATGCCCAAAGCGCGAAATGCATCGACCTGCGCGATAGTCGCGACGGTTACCGGGATGCCATATTTTTTGGACAGCCGATCAGAGATCTCCCGGTCCGCTCCATGCCCGCGCACCATTGTTGGTGGCGCGCCCATGATCATGACGACGTCGGCACCCAGCTCGGCCAACCGCGCCACCTTCTTCTCGGCGACCGACAACGCTTCCTGAAGCTCCTTTTCATTTCCTGCTCGGATTCCCGCGTGAAAAGGAATGAAACCCACCCCTTCGGGCATGAGTTTGATGAAACTTTCCATAGAACCAGGCCGGTAGGTAGGCTTGACTAAACCAACAATTCCTCGCGCACCGTAGTACATGAACAACGATCTCCTTTAACCACGGACGTAGGGGCCGACCGGCCGGTCGCCCCTACGCTTTGTTCTTTGCGGTCAAAAAATATATTTAGCTACGCCGCCGCTTGAAACGCCGCGCCGTTGCCGTTACCCAGAACGGTACCGGGAAGCGCGCCCGTGTGTTCACCCTGGACAACGAGTACCTCGCCGTTAACGATGGTCATCTCGACGCCTGTTGCTTTTTGAATCAGCCGTTTCTCTCCGCCCGGCAGGTCGCTGACCATTTCCGGATCACACTCTCGGATCGTGGTCGGATCGAAGACGACGATATCCGCAGCCATTCCACGCCGTAGCAACCCGCGATCATGCAGGCCGAAGATCGAAGCAACCATGAAAGTGAGCTTGCGCACGCCCTCTTCTAAACTCATGACGTTGCGCTCGCGGATCCAGTACCCGAGTAAGCGCGTGGCGTAACCGTAGCCTGCGTCGTAAATCAAATGAGCGCCGGCGTCGGACTGTCCCACGAGGGTAAACGGACTCCGGATAATCTCCGCCACAGCCTGCTCGTCGCCGTTGGTGCTGGAAGTTTGAAACTGGGTCTCCAGCCCTTCTTCGAGTGACAGATCCAGGAAGGCGTCGATAATGTCCTGGCCTCTGATCTGCGCGATCTCGACCACGCTCTTTTTTTCGAGCTTTTTATTCGCCGCAGTGGCGGCTTTGATCATGTAGACGAGATCCCAGCGCCGCGAAAAGCGCGACGATTTCTTTTCTTCCACCGCCTCGTAGCGCAATTTCTTACGCAGCTCCGGCTCTCGCAGCACTTTCTTGCGCTCTTCGGTGGGCAAGAACAAAATCTGCTTCCACGTCGGCAGATCATCAAACACTTGGGCATTGTTCATGGTGAAGCGATTGTTAAACAACCGCGCGTTGCACAGCGGGTAGGACTGCGCGCCTTTAGCCAAAGACTTTGCCGCGAGGTCCAACAATTCACGCCATTCGTTGGGCCGGTCCCAGCGGTGTGCAATACTCTGCCAGATCACGGGGCGACCCGACTTGGTCGCAATTTCATCGAACAGATTCACTGATTCGACCATTGGCACGGAAACGCCCAGGGAGCCACGGGAAATCTGCACCGCGCCCTTGTTGATCTCCCCCAAGGCGCAAGCGAGTTCAATGATCTCCTCGTTGGTGGCAAGGCGGCTGGGGATCGGCCGCCCGTCGGCGTACATATGAACCGGATTTTGATTGGTCGAAAATCCAATGGCGCCCGCTTTGACACCCTCCTGGAGAACGATTTTCATCTTTTCAATCTCAGCCGGGGTGGCGGCGCGCTCCGATGCCGCATCACCCATGACGAATTGGCGGATAGCAACATGGCCCATCAGCGAGGCGACGTTCACGCCGAGCCTGCCGCGCAACCGATTGAGGTACTCTGGAAAGGTCGTCCATTCCCAATCCACACCCGCCCGCAACGCCGACAGCGGCATCGCCTCGACTCGTTCGAAGCTCCCGAGTATCGATTCTCTGTCTTTCTCCCGACAGGGCGCCAGAGCGAGGGCACAATTTCCTGGAATGACGCTCGTCACGCCATGAAAGCAGGAGGAAGTGGCAATCGGGTCCCAGAGCAGCTGCGCGTCGAGATGCGTATGAAAATCAATGAAGCCCGGCGCCACTGCGAGACCATCGGCCTTGATCACCCGCTTCGCCTCGCCATTGATCCTTCCGGTATCAACAATGTGGCCGTCTTTCACCGCCACGTCGCCAAGGTAAGAAGGTAATCCGCTGCCGTCATAAAGCCGGCCACCTTTGATCACTAGGTCGTAGGTCATAACACGCCGCCTCCTTTGATTTTTTCCATCGTCGCCATGGAGCTTAGCCGGAGGCGCCCGCTAATGTCAACCAAAGGATCGCTTTGATTGACAAGGGCTACGGCGCTCGTAATAAAAGTTACGACGGGTGGACGAGGTGGCCTGAAACTGAAATGGTCGTAGAGGAACGGGCGCAGCAAACGCATTTTCAACAGCGTGTGCTAAGGTGCACTTACCGAGGAGCAATTGATGTTCAATGTTTCCAACCTGTCTCCGAGATGCCTGGCGGATGGCGTTCCTTTTACCGGTCTCATGGGATGGGTGTGGCGGCTGCGAGGCGTACGCCGCAGCGATACCAATCCAAACCTCTGCAACAGGTGAGAGCTTCACTGGGAGACGGGCCGTCTCTCTGAAGTAACGGTGTTATTCGCCGACTGTCGAGAATATACCCGCCTAACGCAAGAGCTGGGGATTGAAAAGGTGGCTCCGGTCACAGAGGAATTTTTCAAAACCAGTTCCAAAGTGATTATTCAACATGACGGCATTGTCGACCGCTTGCTGGGCGACGGATGCATGGCCTTTTTCAATGTCCCAATCAAACACGACGATCACGTAGTGCGCGCTATAAACGCGGCGTTCGCAATTCAAAAAGAGGTCAATCACATCAATGGACACCTCGGAAGAGAGTTCGTGTTTAACGTGGGCATCGGGATTTCCACTGGCACAGCCCTAGCAACCAACATGGGCTCCACTAATTGCAATGATTACACCCTGGTTGGCGATGCGATAAACATCGCCTCCCGGTTGCAAGGGGAAGCAGCGGCTGGAGAAATACTGCTCACGCAAGATGCGTATGATGTAGTTCAGGCGGCGTTTCCCCTTGCGGACCGCCGCGAGTACCAGCTCAAAGGGATCGCACAGCCGGTCGCTGCCTATGCGGTGCAAACGTTCTTAAACATTTTGAGTTAACGAGAAAGTTGCATAAAGGAGACAGTTATGTCGATACCAATGAACGAACCGAAGTCAGCCGAAGCGGTAATAGAATGGATCGCGAAACATACGCAATCTTCGGATCGCTTTGCTTATGTCGCGGAAAAATACGAATCTCACAGGGATCAGCACGGATGCTTCGATGTGTACCCTTTCCCGAACGGTCCGTTGCTCGGGACCCTTGCGGCCGCATCCGGAGCACGCAGGCTCCTCGAAGTCGGTTGCGGCCTGGGATACAGCGGCCTCTGGCTCGCCTACGGCACAGGTCAACAGGGGATCCTTGAAACCATCGAACGCGACGAAGAGCACGCCAAGATCGCGCGCGATCATTTTAAGGCCGAAGGACTTGATGACCGAATCAAAATACTGTTGGGCCTGGGAACACATATTCTGCCAGCCCTCCAGGGCACCTATGATCTCATTTACTTCGACACCGATCCGGCGGAATCGTTGATTGACCTGGAGCAATTCGAACGGCTGCTCAGGCCCGGCGGATTGCTCATGTCCACGAACTTATTTCTGGGCCAGTACGCGCCGGATCTCCCGGGACTGGATAAGACCGCTGAGTACCGTCTGCGCATTCTCGATAGCGATCGCTGGCTCACTGCCTACCTTCCCGACGGAACAGCACTCAGCATCCGCGGCTGAGATCAGGGCGAGACTATTAGTGATACTCGCCGTGGCAATCGCTTAAACAAAGGGCAAGTCCTGTTTATTTTTTTGGCAGTCTTGAAAAGAGCAAGCGATATTGCGGGAGAAAAAAAGTGGAATGTAATTTGCTGTACTTAGCGTGAAACAAATGTTTTTGGGAAAACTAACATGAGTTTAAGCAGACGATACTTGAACAAGAAACGCCTCTGTAACGTGACCTTTACTCTAACCACGCCAGGAAACGGCGCGGCGCGCACGGTGTATCTCGTCGGTGATTTCAACAATTGGAATAGAACCGCCAAGCCGATGAGGAAACTCAAGAACGGGACATTTTCGGCGAGTATCAGCTTAGAGCCCAACCGCGAATATCAGTTCCGATATTTGTTGGATGGACAACACTGGGAAAACGACTGGACCGCCGACAAGTATGTGCCGAACGATTATGGGACGGAAAACTCGGTTGTTGTTGTTTAGATCGCAGCCCTTACAAAGCACGCACTGCTTCCTCGACGATTCTAAGATATCTTCGGGTTTTCATTCCACCGTTCTGGTGGATGCTCGCTTCCCACTTTGGCATGGACAAGAGAACGTGCATCGATGAAATCTTCCGGGTTCGCCGTCCGGGCTTTCGGTTGCGCTTTCTCTAAAGTCTTAAGCAACACGGAAACTCCCTCGACGGTCGGATAAGGCGGGATCTCTGGCAAGGTTGGCCTGCATCGACACCGCGCCGCCGCCGATTCTAATCCTCTCGAGCTTTCTGTCCTGGGCGGCAGACGGAGAGGACCACGCCGCGATACAAGTAACAACCAGCATGATCACGCAAAGCGCTCTTTTCATGCGTACCTGCTGGGACCGAGTTCCAACCGGGTTTCATTAGCAAAACTTCAACTCGAGCACAATTCCATTGACTGGTTCAAAGCACGCGTGAGTAGTAATCAGAAATTTCCGGGCCGGGCCTTTTATCCCTCAACCGCCGAGAACGCTTAAACGATGTGAACGCAAACACCGTCTTGCGTGCCGATAAGTTTTGCACTAGGTTCTGTCACCAAAAAACATCATCGCGCTATCGGTCGCTTCGATGGGCGGACCTTGTCGGCTCGTACAGAAGCAAAAAAAGAGGTTAACCATGAAGGTTTTAACTGCTGCGTATCTGTTCGTTTTCCTCATAGCCGCAACGGCATGGAGTCAAACCGGCAAGCCATCCTCTCCAGCCGACTTGGCGTCCTATACCGGTTCGGACCGTGAGCGCTTGCTGGTGGAAGGCGCTAAACGGGAAGGTAAAGTAGTCTGGTACACGACGTTGGCCGCTGATCAAAACAAACAAATCTCCAATGCATTCGAAACAAAGTATTCAGGCGTCAAGGTAGAGACTTTCCGAACGGGGTCGAGCGCGCTGGCTCAGAGAATTCTCACTGAGGCTAAGGCGCGGCGCCACATTGCTGACGCGATTGAAACAACCCTCCCTGGCTTACTGACTTTTCGCGACAACCAGCTGTTGCTACCCTACACGTCACCACACCTTGCGGCCTACCCCGAAGACTCCAAAGAAAAAGGCCCAAAGAACCTGGTTTACTGGACCATTGCTCGCGAATCGTTCATCGGTTTTGGTTACAACAAGAACCGCCTCGACGCAGGTGACGTACCGAAAAATTTCGAGGGTCTAACGCGACCAGCGCTACGGGATATCATGGGATTGTCGGGGGATGATACGGGGGCTCGAATCGTCGGCGCAATGCTGAAGATCAAAGGCGAGGGTTTCGTAAAAAGGTTGAAAGAGCAAAACATCCGGATGCATATGATGGCGGGCAGCGCCTTGACCCAGCTGGTGGCCGCGGGAGAAATATTTGCTTCCCCAAGCCAGTTTTATAGCGCCACCAACGTTGCCGCGAAGCGCGGCGCTCCAGTGGCCTGGGTTCCCATGGACCTGGTGGTCGTCAACGCGGGCGGTGCCGCCGTATACGCCAACACTCAGCGGCCTCATACTGCGCTTCTCTTCGCGGATTTTCTCTTGAGCCCGGAGGGGCAAAAACTGCTTGAAGACTTGTACTTTGGCAGCGCGCAGAAGGATTATGGATTCAAGCGCTGGTATCCGGAAAAAGGCGGGACGGTTACTCAATACGAAGACGCATTGGAGGGATGGCACAAACTACTCAAAGAGATCACCCGGAAGTAGAGCCTGTCACGCAGCTAGCTAAACCCGGTTTACGAAATTATTCCGTTGCATCGCTATCACCGTTACTTTCCTTAAGTATTCGAGACAATCATCGAGCCCCGCGATTGGGCGGGGTTCGGTACGTTACGACAGCAACAACTCCAAATCCTCGCGGGTTAGATTGTGCAGCAGGCTGTTGTCTGCCGTGATGACCGCATCGGCCAGATCACGCTTCGTTTGCTGTAACTCGAGCACCTTTTCCTCGACTGTATCGCGAGCAATGAGCCGATAGGCAAACACCTGGCGCGTTTGACCGATGCGGTGTGCACGGTCGATGGCCTGAGCCTCCACGGCGGGGTTCCACCATGGGTCGAGAAGATAAACGTATTCGGCGGCGTGGAGGTTCAGTCCCAGACCGCCGGCTTTCAAGCTGATGAGAAACAACTTGAGGTTCGGATCGTTCTGAAATTGCTCGACCCGCGACTCGCGGTCACGCGTCCGCCCGTCAAGGTAGGCATAGGGAATCTTAGCGCCGTCGAGCCGGCTGCGCACGATGGCGAGGAGACTCGTGAATTGGGAAAAAACCAAAATCTTATGTCCTTCATCGAGCACTTGATCGAGCTGAGCAAGAAGCGTATCAACCTTCGCGCTCGGTTCCATTACTTTCTTTTTATCGATCAGGCCCGGATGGCAGGCCGCCTGGCGCAAGCGCAGCAACGCTTCAAGCGCCTGGAATTTTAGCTGGGCCATGTTCTCACGCCCGACGTTTTTCAGAAGCCGCGAGCGGTAATAATCACGCAATTCGTCGTAGAGTTTTCTGTCGCGCGGCTCGAGATCGCAATAAATCGTCTGCTCGGTCTTCGACGGCAGCTCCCGCGCCACCTCTCCTTTTGTCCGCCTTAGGATGAACGGTCGCAACGCTCGCGCTAGTACGCTGCTTGTAGCGGCGTCAGGGTTACGTCCCGCGCGGCCGAACACCGATGCGCTGCCGAGCATACCCGGGTTGAGAAACTCGAAAAGGCTCCACAGCTCTCCCAAATGGTTTTCCACCGGCGTACCGCTCAGGGCCAATCGGTGATCCGCACTGAGCAGACGCGCGGCTTTGGCTGACAGCGTGCCGGGGTTTTTGATCGCTTGGGCTTCGTCGAGAATGCAGTAGTCGAACCGCAGGTCTTTGAATTGCAACGCATCCCGCCGCAGGGTGCCGTAGGTGGTAATCACGACGTCGTATTCGTCGAAATGATCACCCGGCTTAAGGCGCCCCCCTCCCGTGTGATCGAGAATTTTCAGCTTGGGGGCGAACTGAAGGGCCTCTTTTTTCCAGTGAAAGACCAGTGATCGGGGCACAATGACCAGCGATGGGCGGGGTGAGCTCACCTGATTGGCGGCGCGCGACGCCCGGCGCGATTCAAGCAGCGCCAGCACCTGAACGGTCTTGCCCAACCCCATGTCATCGGCCAGACAGCCGCCGAAGCCGAAGCGCTGTAGAAAATAGAGCCATCCCAATCCCTCGCGTTGGTATCCGCGCAGCTCGCCGAAGAAATCTGTTGGTGGATCAGCGGCTCCTACTCCAGTAAAGTCGTGGAGCTCCTTGCGAACACGTTCGAAGACCGCATCGGCGGTCATCGCCGGCTCGGAGTCGAGCAGCGCGTCAAGTAGGCCTACCTGCGATCGCGTGAAGCGAAGATGATTTCCCTCAACGTTTCCAAGATCGGCCAATAGGCCGTACTTTTTCATCCACTCTTCGGGAAGAATCCCCAGAGTACCGTCATCAAGCCGCACAGTTTGTTCGCCCTGCTTGATCGCGCGCAAAAGCCGTGGCAGCGCAACCCTGGTATCACCGAATTGCGCACCGCCCTGGAGCTCAAACCAATCGACCCCCGAGCTGATTTCCATACTCAGAGCGCCAGCGGTTCGGTAGAGCTTGCCCTCGGCTTCGACGTGCCAGTTTTCGCTAGTGAGCACGCGCACGACTTTGGGGAGCTGATCAGGTGACAACCCAACCTCAGAATCTTTGGGCGAGTAACCGCGACGAAAGCCGAGCTGCATGAGACGCTTTTCCGCAGTGATTTCGGCCTCAAGGTCACGACGGATCAGCCGGCGGCGCTCCTTTTGATAGATCCCGCTGTCGCACTGGTCGTGCGGGACGACTACCCCCTCATAGTCAAAGGACAATTTTCCCAGCAAGTGCGGCCGAGCCCAGGGATGACGTTCCCCCGGCTTGATGATCAAATTGGGCTTCGGGCGCGGAGCGACCACTTCAAATTTCAGCTCCTCGGGAAGCTCGAGAAGGGGCTGCCGAGAGAAGCGCAGCAACTCAGTGAGAAAG
>WNFS01001521.1_pt1 | contig 17403 bp, 21 predicted proteins | sample 5400141 | NCBI WGS metagenome assembly WNFS01 (sample SAMN13153358, study PRJNA577476) | soil metagenome | isolation source: 60 cm saprolite under Madrone tree | place: USA:California | collected 2016-06-14
GACGAGTCACCTAAGCGGTCGAGTTCCTGACTTGCCATTTCTGCCGCTTGCGCGGCTTTCTCAGTCCGCACACCTGCGAGCGGGGCGATCGCAAGCCCCAGCCCGACAAGCCGGCGGATCGCTTCGGGGCGCGATGGATCATCCGTCTGCGACGCCGCCCAGCGATCGACACGCGCGAGTAATCCGGGCTGAAGACGCAGCGCGATCAGTTTGCCCTTGTCCGTTCGAGGCGCTGCCCTCTTCTTTTTCTGTGCCATCACAGATCGACGTGCCATTTCCGGAACACTCCACTTGAAAGAAAGCGCGCGTTGCGCCATGGCCGCGCAAATGCGCGACGCCCACCCGGTAAGGCGCCGAGTCGTTTCGGCCGAAGCTCGATGAACAGCACATAGGGCATTTTTGTCGAAATCCCAAGGAACTCGAAGCAATTCTGTCTCGCTAAGAGCGTCAGATTAGCTTCGGCGTCTTTGCAAATTTTGCCGGACCGCGTTCTCTCCCCGACAGCGAATCTCGCCGTCGAAGGAATCACGAACCGCCCAAATCGGGAATCTTGAGGGTTCTGTGAGGTCGCGTGGGAGAACGGGCCCGGAGCACGGGTCGTGAGTGCGACCTCATAGAAGCCGGATTGAACGAGCCGCGACGATCGCCAGACTCGGACACGCGCACAACTTGGACGTTACGGCACGGATGTTGCTATATGGGGAAGCGACAGCGGCTTCGTTCAATCCCGAAACGCAAGAAAATCGCGATGCACATCGGCTTTCTTGCAAAATCGATTACTTTCTCAGGCCAAATCATGGCGAGCGATCAATTGCATCCAAATTCTTCACGGGCGACCTCCTAGCCTCTAGGCTCAAAGCGCATTAATCAGATGAGCCCCTTTCGGCAGAGTGCCCCGCGCGTCAAGATTCTTGCGAGGCGACGGCGCCGTTCTAATCACGCCGAGCGCTGGGCGCGCAGAGTTGCCTTAACGCGTCGAGACAAGACCCCTGCTAGTCGCGACGATCCAACGATTGCCCCAGCGCACGATTGAGTCAATCTTTCCCAGGCCTGGCACTGTATCCCCCCGCGTCGCCTGCCATATTCCATTCGGTCCTTCTAAGACTGCCGTACCGCCGTTAACTTCACGGATGGTCCAACCCTCGATGGTTGTCGGCCTCGTCTCTGGCACTGGTGCGGGTTTGCTGGAAACCTTCGCGCGGTCGACCGCAGTCGGTTGCGGCGCGCTTGTAGCCTGCTTCCTCGGCAATGAGTCTGTGTTCGGGGCGCCGCGCTTTTGGGCCTCATGCGCACTATTTGTTGCTGTGGCGATGTTCGCCGATGAAGCTTGCACTGCCTGTCGCTCCGATTTGCCAGTATCGGATGAATCTGCTGAAGAGTTGACCTTCTTGACGGGGAGCGACGCTGGTTTGATGGTGAATAAATCCGAATGCCATCCGCCAATCCATCCGAGGCAAAGGGCCAGCGCGAATAATAACGCACCGGTGATAACTGTAATGGCGTGTCGTGTGCCGTCGCGAGCGGGCGCGACCACAACCCGGGTCCGCTTATCAATCCTAATTTCGCGGTTCCATTCAAATGCTGCTTCCGGCGTAGTAGCTTTAACCTGAGTGATCGGCGGCGCTCCTGAACCGCTCTTCGAGTCTGCAGTCGTCCTGCTATTCGCGGAAGGCGCGGTCGGCCGGTTGCGTCCGTTGGAAGAAGCTAATGGGCTTGCGCTCAAATTCTGCGACAGGACCGTTTTGGTCGGGCAAGCCGAAGCCGCCTCTGCGTGATGCAGTTCGCAAGTTTCGCCTTTGATTGCCGCGATGGTTTGCAGAGCCCTGATCACGGGATTCATGCCACAATCCTCCCCTCCCCTTCCCTCCCAAACTCCCCATTTTTCGGCAGGGTAGATTAAGATGATATGAACGACTTAATCTTCGGGCGGGCAATGAACTCATGATCAAGACCCCCTAGGCCACCGCGAAAAGCTGCCGCGGCGGGTCGAGACCGAGCATCCGCGCGGTCTGGGCGTTGACTCCGCCGCCTTCGCCCGTCTCCGAGTCATTGGCTCGTGAGTCCGCCAGTGTCGTGTAAATCTGGCTCTGCGGGTCGGGGCGCCGCTCAACCAAACCAAAAAGAAAAGTGCGAAAGATTCTGGACACTACCGGGAGCCCAAAGCGATCCCCGCTAGGGTCATCCGCCGGTCATCGCGGCGTCGTGGCAGTCTGCAGGGTTCCGCCAGTCGTGAGCGCGTTGGTGAAAGTGCGGTCGACGTTGCCCCAGGGCGTGAGCGCGCAGGCGTTGCCGCTGCCGAAGGGATATTTGGTCGGATGGTTGTTGGGGCTGAGATTTTGGAAATTCGCCTGCGGCTGGGTGGGGAATCCGTCGTTTTCCATGCACAACGTGTTGAATAGTGGGATGGCCCGCTCAAACTTGCGCACATAGAGATTGCTACCAAGGGCCCAATGGTCGGTGACGGAGTAGCGGCCGTTGAGGGCGCGGAGCTGCGCCTGATACGGTCTGATGACGTCGAAGAAATTGTCGGCCTCGCTCGCGACCAGATGGACCTCTACGTCGGTGCCCTTTGAACCGAGATCGCCGTAGAGGCGGGCGATACGCGACGGCGACTGGTAGCGCCAGCGGTGATCCTTGAGCCCCTGCGCGGCAAGGTAGAGCGCCCATCCCCCATCTGCGATGCCGTTCGCTCCTACGATGATCGGCACCGTCCGATTTGTCGAAGCGAGAGAAATATTGTCCTCGATCAATTGGCGCATGCGAACATCGCGCGCAGCATTTGAGGTCCCACCGAGCACCACCGCGACGATGTGTTTCTCGTCACGGCGAACAGATGACACCAAGTTGTATCCAGAAGCCTCCGTATAACCAGTCTTGATCCCGTCAACACCTTTCACCTGTCCAAGCAGCGTGTTGTGATTGTGCATCTCGGCCCCCTTATAGTGGAAGCTCGGAGTTGCAAAGTATTGGTAATAGCCGGGAAACCGGTGTTGAATGGCACGACCCAGAACGGCCTGGTCGCGGGCGGTGGTTATTTGCTCTTCGGCGGGCAATCCTGAGGCATTGACATAGGTCGTGCTCGTCATGCCCAGCGCTCTTGCTTTCAAGGTCATCAGCTTAGCGAATTCCTCTTCGCTGCCGCCGATGGCTTCAGCGACAACGACCGCGGCGTCGTTCGCGGATTTGGTGACAAGTCCCTTGATTGCGTCCTCAACCTTGATGGTCTGATTGGCCTTGAGGCCGAGCTTCGTGGGGTTCTGGATCGCCGCCCGGGTCGAGATCGGCAGCGATGTGTCAAGCTTGAGCTTGCCAGCGTCAAGCTGCTCGAAAAGCAAGTAAAGCGTCATGATCTTTGTCAAAGACGCCGGATGACGCGGTTCGTCGGCGCTGACCTCGTGCAGCACGAAGCCTGACTTGTCATCGACCACGATGGCCGCATACGGCGGTCGATAATTGGGTCCGTGAATCACGCGCTGAGGGGGATCCTTGCGCGGGGAACGAGCTTCCGTCTGATCCCACCCGGCGCCGACAATCATCAACGCTATCAGCAGACCGGCAACTCGGACCCAATGCGGGGGCAAGATTTGAGCCAATCCCACTGAAGCGATCCATATTCTCGCCGGCGCGGAGATAGCCCTGATCCTTGCCGCTCTGCGACCGTAGCCGAGTCCACTCACAGACATTCTCCCCAAGAGACAGGTCTGGGAGGTCCTGCCGCGCGCGGGCTGCAAAAGTCGCCGAATGCGAGCACGGCAACGGCCAAACGGCCGTCATCGAGCCAAATCGCAGTCAGAGCCCACTTTGTCTGTGCAAGGCGCCCCCAAATCTTACCATCCCATGGTCATGATCCCATCGCCGCGGGATGGCTCCCGACTATTTGTCGCTCTGGCCGGTCGATTGGTTCAAATGTGATTGGGAGGATCGGAAAGTTGGCCACACCCCAATTCAATTAACCAAGATGGCGTTGGGTCGTGAAAGTCGACCCGGGGCGCGCATCATCAGCATGTTCGGCCCACCGGCACCACGACGTTCCCGTTATATTCGGTGCAGCTCGATCCCCGAAGCGCCGGTCCGCAATGGCGTCGAGTCCCGCCTTCGCACAAGCTTCGTCCCGCTCGCGAGGGCGGAAAACTCCGCACAGTTGCCGCACGCAGGGCGGCGGCCGGCGAATGACCATCGACGGCGTGCTCAGTCTTAGCGCCGCCCGCAAGCGGGCGCGCGTCTTGCTCAGCGAAGTCGCCCCGGCGGAGTCGTCGGGTCCCGGAGGACCTGTAGTAAATAGTCGATCGCGGAGAGATTAGCATTCTCCGCTCGGTCCGCCGACGCGAAGAAGAGATTCACCGCTACGTTTGGCGAATATTATGCGCTGCTGGACAGCCTCAGTCAGCCAGCCAGCGCTCGGAGGCCAGAGCGCGGCGCATTGCCCTGTTCGCACGGTCGCAAGTACCCTCCCGAATAGGTCCAGTATCAAGTGCAGCCAGGGCCGAAGCAGCCAATTTCCAATGCAATTTGGCCCGCGTTTTAGGCTCAAGTGACTTCACGAACGCAATCGCCGCCTGGACGGTTTTGATCTCAGAGGGAAATGTCTGTGCCGGGCCCGCAGGCATCTTTTTCAGCTTGATCGTCTTGAATGTCACGGCCGGTTATCCCGCAACCAATCCATATCATGGAATGACCCCATTCGGGTTACATCGGGCGCTCACCGGGACTGGCTCTCAAAGCTCCGGCGCGACCGCCCCTTTAAGGCTCCGTTTAGCTCTGGGCGATTATCTCGGCCTAGATCCAGAACGACCCGCCAACCCTGGATGAGCAGAACGATCTCGCTGCATCGGTGTCGATATCGAGCCGTGGGGGCGGTCCAACCCCCGAGTCCTTGCCCGGAGCGGGTCTTCGAGAATAGGTTGAGCGCGGCAGCGAAACGCATCGGGATCGCAGGCAGCACCGTAAGAGAAGCGAAAAGCTCGCTTAGCGCGGGGCTTCGCGGCCTTTTCGTTGGGAGATGGTGAAGGCTCTGACGCCGAACAATCCAACCGACGAGCCTGATCCGGCGCCGTTCAAGGCCCATTTATTGACGAGAGCGGGGCGCCTCATGCGTGCGCGCAGCGAGCCGGTGCGTGCGTTTGCCACTAAGGACGAAGCCGTCAGATTTGCGGGTCGCCAGCTTGGCGAGCACTACGCGGTATACCACAAGGACAGAAAAATTTGGCCGGCGCCCTAACGAGAGCCCCGGCGCACAGGACAGAGCGCTTGTCGTGGGTACCAGCGGCCGCTATCTAGCGCCACCGTGTCTAAGCGTATTCTACCTCACGGCTTCATTCCGCCCTGCTTGCCTACCAAAGCGCACTGCCCGCCTTCGCGCGACATGGTGCGGCTCTATAGCAGGCCAGCAATGGCCAGCATGAGTTGCAGATCGCTCGGCCAGTTCATTTTGACAATGCTTTCTCGTGCGTCCATTCGCAGGGCGAAATCGTGTCGCGCGGATTGATGCAGACGTATGGCCCACGCCTCACGTAGACGCGGATCCGATCTCCTGCGCGCAGCGGAGCGCATTCGCCGGCAAGTAAAAAACGCGGGTTGTCCATGACGCGCTGCAACTGCGAGAGCACCTCACACGCGACAAGATTCTCGCGCACCGTCACGACGGGATCGGTCTCAAAGCGATGCTCCTGCGTGCCTCGACCGGCAACGCCAACAGTGAGGCGCCGGCGAAGATTGATCGAAGTTCATCGCGCCATCCCGTACTGGCCGGTGAAAGGCTCACCTACCACTACACGAACGAGGAAAATGGACTGGCTCTGCGCCGCTACTGGACCAACGCCTGCCAGAGCTGCACCATCAGCCACAGCTGCACCACCAGCAAGGAGCGAGGCGGCGCGACTTCATCACGCTGCGACACCTCGTTCATGTCGCGCGCGCCCGGTTTCTCCGAAACACGGTGGTCAGTAGTACGAAGGAGCCAGGAAAATTTGGTGGTCTGCCGGGACATATCCTGCAACCCCGCCATCGCGCAAGGCACGGCTTGCCGATCTCCGAGAGCATCGGTGCTACCCGCCTCGGCCTTCGGTGGCTGGCGGTGGCTGCTTCTGGTGCGGCAAGCGCCGTTCGGTGGTCTGCGCTGACTGCTTTGGCTGCGACCCGCGCCCCGAAGTTACTTGTTGATCCCGTCCGCGGCCCTGCATTCCCGGGGGCGCTTGTTGAGCCCCTTGCTGTTGACGCTGTTGCTCCTGATTGGAGCCTGCGGGTGTCCGGCCGGTCGCTGGTAAGTACTTGCTCATGATAGCTGCCGAAAATGATTTGTGGCCGCAATCCGTACCCGAACCGCTCGCGCAATCGCGTGGGGTCGGCTTGCGGGTCCAGACTTGTCGCGGCTCGTCGGCGGAATCAAGATTGCGTTGTTCCTGTTTGTTGACCTCGACGAGTTCGGAAAGCTTTGGTCTGGGTGCCGGCAAGGGCATATGTTTGCCCGCCGTTATCATATCGAGCTCCCGTGGAAGCAGCATCACGAATCGGCCGGGATGGCGAATGCGACCGGCGATCCGGGCGGCGTCATCACCGGCACCCAAGTACAAATCGGCGCGCGCCGGTCCCACGATTGCCGATCCTGTGTCCTGCGCAATCATCAGGCGACGGAAGGCTGAAGTAGCCTTTGCGCTCTCGATCGGCAGATTGGCTTCGATAAAGAACGGCGTCCCATATTCATGCAGCCTGTCGACCGCAATCGACCGACCCGGCGTCAAAGGCACGCCCTGGGCGCCGACCGGTTCGCCCTCGTCCGATAGTCCGGTAATGCGGAAGAATACATAGGAGCGGTTGGCAGCACGCACCTTTGCAGCTTCGTCCGGATGCGCAGCCATCCACTCCCGAATGCGTTGCATCGACATTTCTTCGCGCGGAATGAGATTGCGCTGGATGAGGGCACGGCTGATGGAAGTAAAGGAATAGCCGTTATGCGAGTCGTAGTTGACGCGCAGCGGCGTGCCGTCTTCGAGGATGACGCGGCCCGAGCCTTCAATCTGAATGGCGAGCAGATCGAATGGATCCTTGAGCCAGCAGATTTCAAGTTTTTGGCCATCGAGCGCGCCGGCCTCAATAGCTCCACGGTCGTGGTATGGTACCAGTTGGTCTTGCTCGTTACGGCGGCCGATCCGTAGGCCCTTGTTTGGAAATGCTTTCGAGCCGGGCTTGTAACCGACTGCGAGCAGGTCGGGTGGGCGGCGGTAAAGCGGAACATGGAATTCGGGACTAGGAAAGCGCGAACCTTGAACGACAGGCTCGTAGTACCCGGTCACGAAACCCTGTGTTTCGCCCAGATGCGCGATGCGTACGGGTTGAAAATTCTGTTCGAAAAAGGCGCGAGCGGTATTTGAATGCTGCGGCTGGAGGCCTAAGGCTTTGTGGCAGACGCTCCACAGTGCCCCGGATAAACGTCTGCCGTCGTCGGTTTGCCGTGTTTTGCGCAAGGCTTGGCAGCTGGTCTGATACGCTGCGAATGCGGCGAGATGATCATCCGCCGTCCAACCTGCGACCTCCGTCCATTTGACCGGCTCGAGCTGGCTGTCCGGGAGTTTTAGCGGTTCATCGGCCGATGCAGCATTGGCCGTCAACAATAAGATCACGCCAAAGAGGCTTACGACTATGCCACGTACAGGGAGCCGCTGCACACCCCCACAATTGGTCTTTACGCAGGTAATCGCGCCTGATCGAGAAACCCGTCGCTCAATAGGGTTCAGGCTTTGTCGCCCACGAGCCGCAGTCGCAAGAAGCAGGAGCGTAGCGGAAGCGGCCGCCACTGCGCGTGACCGATGCACGATGCCCCCCTGTCGATGCCTCTCCCGTTCATTGGTCGCCCTAGCAGTGGAATTGGTTCACCGGTGGGACACCCCTTTGGTTAATTTGGCAGTCGCTGAAGTGGGAAGTGTGCCGATTGGGCGTGAGAGTAAAAACGTCTGGAAAATATCAAGTTATCCAGATGGTCGCGCAACACGGGGGTTTTCGAAAGGCCGCCGGTCGCCCGAAAGGCTCGCAAAACCGAGCAACGATCCCCGCTTAAATGCGCGAAGCACCCGGAGTTCATGTTTCAGAATTACGACAAGCGAGTTTGCGACATAAAGATCGTTAAATCTGCGGTTTGGTAAATAAGCGGAGCTTCGGAGCGCTGACATTCTTCCCGCGCTCACCGGGGCTTGACCTCTCATTTGCTCATGCTATCCGGAACGGCGGCGAACTCGCCACCCCCACCAGAAGGGACAATGTGCCGACCATCTCCAGGAGGTGACGAACTATGACTGACTTACGCACGGCCAAATCGCTGGGCCATCGACGAAATATCGAACGCTATTGCAGGCTCCTTGCCACTGAACTCACCGATCTTGAGCGGCAGTATTTGCACAAGCGGATCGCGGAAGAGCAGATTCAGTTAGAGCGATTGGAAAAGAGCGAGGCAGAACAGCAAACGGACGTAGTCGTGGCTGCGGAGGCGCTGGGAAAGCGCAGCGACGGGCAATCTCACGTGTAGGGCATTGAGTTCAATGTGTGTGCTGCCGAGTTGCCGTTGTGCTGGATAGGGGAGAGCGATCAAGGCGGGGGCCGACACCGAGACGGGGGAAATAGATGCGATCCAAACGCGAAACCGCATGGGAAGCGGCCGCTAAGTGCGCGACGCTTGCAAATGAAGGAGACGATGCTCAAGAGCGCGAACATTATGAACGCCTGCGAGATGCGTGGATCACGCTGGCGAACAGATGTGAGTTTTACAGTGTTCCAGACGTGACGGATTCGGAGCAATAGCTGCTGGCCTCTGGAGGCTGTTGCTCGGTCAGAAGAGCGTTCCGGAGCTGCGGTCGTCCGAAGCGGAGTTCAGTGCCGGAAGTGGCCTTATGGCCTTTCGGGTCCGCCAACCGAACCCCGATACCCGCGTTGCCGCCGCCTCATTCGATCACCTCGTCGGCGGGCAGCAGATGGAAGTGGGCGTCGCCCGAGGCTCGGGGACTCCGAAAATGCCCGTTCAACTGCAACAAGCAGCCAGACATTACCAGTTCTCGCAAGAAGCAGCTTGAGAAAGCCCTGAAACAAGCAAGGCAAATCCAACGACCGCAGATACTGATACTGAACAAAAATCACGGTATGTGCTAACGGCGGCCTCGGAAAAATTTGAAAAACGGCGGGCGTACCGCGGATGGAAAGGCCGAGGTTTTGCGGCGCGACCGCCATACCGATCAGCGCTTAGCCTTGCGGCGCTTTTTGGATTTTTTGATGAAAGCCTTGCGAGAAGCAATACTCTTGTGAACGGCAAAATCTTCCAGCTTTGCGCCTGCTTTTAGTTTCTCTCGCAGCCAGACGGGCTGTGCACCCCTTCCCGCCCAGCTGTTGCCTGATCGATCGCGGTATTTGATCGCAACTTTCCGGCCTTTTAGCGCGCTACTTCGTCGTCGTACCTGTCTAGCGCCGAGTCCATGACCCACCTCCAGCTCCATCAAAACACCTAACTCGGTGTCTTCGGAACCGGGTACAGGCCAGCCAGCCCATCGCTTAATCGCAACTGAGACCTCGGAGCTACCACGTCGATACGCCGCGCACCACCTCGATCTGCGGCAGCTTGGGTTGGCTGCATCATGCCGGCTCCTGCGCACCTGCGGCAAGCGACTATGTGGCAGCCAGGCTACCGACCACGCGGCGTTCACTCGATTACCTCATCGGCGCGAGCGAGCAGCGTGGGCGGCACGGTGAGGCGAAGCAGCTGGGCAGTCTTGAGATTAATGACCAGTTCAAACTTGGTCGGCTGCTGGACCGGCAAATCGTTGGGCCTTTCACCCTTGAGGATGCGGTCGACATAGGATGCTGCCTGCCGGTAGGTCTCGAGCATTTCAATCCCATAGGACATCAGGCCGCCGCTTGTGACGAAGTAGCGGAATGGATAGACCGCCGGCAGACGGTGGTGGGCGGCGAGCGCGATGATCGATTGACGATTCGTTGCCGTGAAGAGGTCCGGCAGCACGAGGAGCGCGCCATTGGGTACGCGGGCAAATTGCTCGATCTCGCGCTCCATCTCGGCCGCGTTGTGGACCGCTGCGGCAACCGGCTCCACTGACAACAACGGCGCAGCAGTCTCGACCGATTTCGCATAAAAGAGAGGCGCTGTGTTTGGGTTAAAGAGATATACGACTCGCGTGGTAGTTGGAGCGACATGTTTCACCAATTCTAGCCACGTGTTAGCTATCGAGGGCTCGAAATTCGTGAACCCAGTGAGATTGCCACCCGGTCGCTCCAAGTTTTGCACCACACCGACGGTGACCGGGTCGCTTACCTGGACAAACACCGTGGGCGTCGTATGGGTGACATCCCTAACGGCGACGGCGACCGGCGTCGAATTGGCGAGGATCACGTCCGACCGCAAATCGAGCAACTCTTTGGCGAGCGGGCGTGCTTGCGTTACGTCGCCTGCACTCCAGCGATAGATGAACTGGACGTTGCGGCCCTCTATCCAGCCCAGAGCCCGAAGTGCCTGCCGGAATACCGAAATCCGCGTCTGTCCTTCTGGATCATCCGCGATTCCCATCAATACGCCTACACGCCGCACGCGATCAGGCTGCTGCGCGCGCGCCACGGGCGGCCACGCCGCCGCACCGCCCAAAAGGATCATGAACTCACGCCGATTCATGTTGGACATGGGCCTTCCTCCCGTTGCCAAAGTTCGCGCCGGTATTGCCGCCGCGATACTTTTTGCTGAATCGGTAGATCGGTTTCCTCAGTCCTATTGGCACCGTCGACTCGCTCGAGAAAGGGGCCGCCGTCGTCATCGCGGATCACCACCATGGCAAGAGTCTGAAAACAGGCGAGGCCATTTGGAAGTGTTCTCCGCAGTACCAATTGTAGCGCAGCAAGTAGCAGTGATTTGTGATCGGGCTCACGTTCGCGCAAATAACGCTATTCACGTCGTCGTCCAGCAGCTTTTCGCGGGCAACGCCGCAGGCCAAAATGCCGTTTCCGCGCTAGCCGGAGCGCGAGATCCACCCATCCGCGGCAGGCGATCTAGGGTCAATCCCCGGCAGTGTGCATTCTGATGATTCTGCTTCCAACTTGGCCTTTGCAACTGAACGCAACGTCGATGCCAATACCCCCAGGAACGTCTGCGCAGGGCGCAGGCGGCCAGCGAGCGCCCGGGGATTTTAGGCTAGCCGGCACTGTTCCTCGAATGCCGTCACTGCCGCGATCGGCGCCGGTACGCGGAAGGTCGGCGGCGCTGCCCGTCCACGAGCTTCGCTCGGTGCCAAACTTTGGCTCTGACTCAATTTTGATGAAGTTCGGACTCTGCCTGGTGTACGCAAAACGATCGCCTTGCTGCCGGACCGCGAACCGGCCACGGCGGAGGCTTGGCTCTGTGGCCAGCCACAGATTTCCGTGGTCGCCCGCGACCGTGGCGGCGGTTACGCGTTGGCTGCAGCCAAACCGCTCCCGAATGCCATCCAGGTTGCCGACCGCTGGCATCTCATGGAGAACCCCAGTCGCGCCTTTCTTGATGCCGTTCAGAAATCCATGCGGCAGATCCGTGCCGTGATCGGCGCCACAATAATCAATCCTGGCCTGCTCACCGCTGCCGAGCGGATTCAACATGAAGGCTATCTCCGTCGAGAAAAAGCCAACGCTGCCATTCTTGGACTGGCAAAAGACGGAGTCTCAATCAGAGAGATCGTTCGCCGCACCGCACACAGCCGCGGCCTCGTTCGCAACGTGCCGCCCGGTCGGCGCTCGGATGTCTTCCGCGCTCGCGAGAGTTCGCTCGAACCGCATCTTCAATGGCTCGACGCGCAATGGGCCGCAGGCGTAACGGCGCGCAGCTGTGGCGGCACCTCAAGCGGGAAGGGTTCCGCGGGTCGCTGCGGGTTCGTCACCGAATCGCCGCCGACGGGCGAAAAAGGCAGAAGCGCAAAGCCTGCGACAGATTCCTTCCGCCAGGACCATCGCCCGACTGTGCCCGAAAACCTGCGGACGCGGCTGTAGTCGCTGAGTTAATGACCGACTTAGTTCGATCGCGTATAGTTCCACACAGGACGCCTCGTGCACGGCTCCGTACTCACAGTAGTTGGGCAGAACTCGCTGCCCTTCTCGATTGCTGCTCGCAGCCTTCGGCAGAACTCCTCGTCCAGTTCTCGGAGACGATACGTAGCCTCCACAGTGCCTTCTTCAAAGGTAACTCTCTTCCGCTTCAACATAGTGGCCCCCCCAACGGTATGCATTGTGACGCTCTGTAGCTCGCAGCTTAGAGCCCAGCACTCGCGGGGAACGTGATTTTAAATGGTTGAGACTCCCCCTTACTCCAAGTTCATCGAGCAATGTGGGCACTTTTGGGGCGTCCGGGGGTGCTGCCGCATGGCGCGGGGGCCGTGAAGGCAGGCCGCAGTCATTCCTCCAAGTTCGGGGGCGAAATAGGCGCAATGGATGGCGTCCGTAAGGACGGATCAGGCGGCGGAGCGGACGGTGTCAGTGGTTCTTGGTAGCTAGAGCCAGCGCCGTTGCGCGTGAACACCGACGCCGACTTTTCCACAGCACCGGGGCCAATCATCTGCCTGTCCTGCGTCCAGTGACCGCCGCTGCGGGTGAACACCCACGCCGCGCCGACGCCCCCATTGTCGTTAGATCCCCCGACCATGACGATGCTGCCATCGGCGGAGAGTGCGACAGAGGGCGCGGACTTTCCCACGGCGCCGGTGCCAACCAGCTGCTTGTCCTGCGTCCAGTGACCGCCGCGCGTGAATACCGATACTACGCTTCCTTCCTCGCCAAGCCCGCCTACGACAGCGATGTTGCCATCAGCGGAAAGCGCAACCGACGTGCCTTGGCGGGCACTTCCCACAGCGCCGGTACTGACCAGCTTATTGCCTTGCTGCGCCCAGACCCCGCCAGTGCGGGTGAATACCCACGCCGCCCCGACCGCACCAAGGCCGAAGGGCGCCGATCGATCCCGCGGGTTGTCGCCAGGCCCACCCACAATGGCGGTATTGCCGTCGGCGGACAACGCGACGGACGAGCCTTGGCGAGCGCCTCCCACAGCGTCGGTGCCCACGAGCTTCTTGCCTTGCTGCATCCAGACGCCGCCACTGCGAACGAACACCCATACCGCCCCTGTCTTGCTGTTGTCAGACCATCCGCCCATGATGGCGGTGTTGCCGTCGGCGGAAATGGCAACCGACATCCCTTGGCGGGCCTTTCCTACCGCACCGGTGCCGACGAGCTTCTTGCCTTGTTGCGTCCAGATGCCGCCGCTACGGGTGAACACCCACGCCCCCTCGCCCCCCCACCCACCCACGATGGCAGTGTTACCGTCAGCGGACAGGGCGACGGACATTCCTTGGCCCAGCGGCAATGGCGGTTCACCCGCCCCGCTGCCGACCAGCTTGTTGCCTTGCTGGGTCCAAACACCGCCGCTTCGGGTGAACACCCACGCTGCCCCCATCGTCCTATTGTCGCTCGGCCCGCCCACGATGGCGGTGTTGCCGTCGGCGGACATGGCGACGGATGCTCCCTGGGACCACAATCCTCCTCCATATTCGCTGGTGGTGCCGACCAGCTTGCCGCCTTGCTGTCTCCAGCCACCGCTGCTGCGCGTGAACACCCACGCCGCTCCAGCAGGGCCGGCGAAGGGCGACCGATCGCGATCCGCGTTGTTGGGGCCAGGCCCGCCCACCATAGCGGTGTTGCCGTCGGCGGAGAGCGCGACGGACATGCCCTGGTTGGTGCTTCCTACCGCGCCGGTTCCGACCAGCTTCGGCCGCTGCTGGGAGGACTGCGCCGGCGCGTCTTGCTCTCGAGCAACCGCCCGTTGCTGTGCGCGCCCAGGTTCGGCCGTTGCACGGGCCCTTCGGTCGCTGGAAAACCCGTCTTGCGACGCTAAGTAGCGCTCGTAAATCCCGCCGAAACCCAATGCTGCGGTTTCCTGCTGGTAACGATCCCAGAGACCAATCAGCACGAGAAGCACAAAGCCGGTAACCGCAAGGACGGCCAGCGTAAGCAGAATACGGCCAATCATTCGTGCCACTGCGCGACCCATACGCATCCGAATCCCCCAACAGCAGCCATTGTTTTGTGTTGATTGTGCGATGGCGGCTTGTGCTTGTCCAAAACCTACGCTCTGAAACATTGGTGGTGCAGTCCGCCGAGAACTGGCATCGCCCAGCGTACGAGCGACAGTGTGAATACCGCGCGGGATCGCCTCGTCCTTGTGGAGCGATCGGTGCGTACGAGCCTCGATTAATATTTGAGGTAAAAATTGAGCAAATGGCAGAGATGCCGTTCGCCGAACACAACAACGCGGTCAAGACAATCCCGTCGGATCGAACGATTCGGCTGTCGCGTTAGGAAACCATGTTTCTGCATCCAGTGTTGCCCCGATCTCCCGATCCGGCCGAGAAGAAATTGGTGCGACTCCCCGCAGCCAAACAGTCGACGGCGTAGTCCTCGATTAAGATTCGGTTTAGCTCTTGGCCCGATCATTTCAACATGATCCAGGACGAATGGATCAGACGATATCCAATCTCATGACAGAGCCATTGAGGCAGCCTGGGCGACCCGCCGGCGCTTTTGTCACAGCCGCGCTATTAATGGCGCTTGGCTTGGGGTGGATGGGCGGATCGAACGCACATCGGTTCCTCGATTTCCTGTACAAGCCCAGCAACCCACCTGATGACGATATTTCGTGTTTAGCCCATTCGGGATCATCTGCAGAGTTAGCGGAAGCGCGCTCCTATTTGATCCGAACTGCAAGTCCCGGTGACACGATGGCGAAGCAAGGAGCGGGGCTCGCCATCGAACGTCTTCATCCTAAATTTGCAATTCGCCTTGCAAAGGCACTTCGTGAAGCCAGAGATTATGGACTGCTCGCCGGAATATCCTCCGCCTATAGGCCCCCAGCATTCGGCGTAGGAGGCTTCTCTGACAAGTTCAACTCACTGCATGCCTACGGGCTAGCCGTAGATTTGTACGGTATCGGAAGACCTGGCTCTGTCGAAGCGCTGTGGTGGCACGAAATTGCTGCCAAACATGGGTTGATTTGTCCTTACGGCCATCACGACAGGGCTGAATGGAATCACTGCCAGCCCACCGGACTCAAAATTGTTTCGGCCGACAACCTGTTGCGTGAGACCATTACTGCGGATGGGCCGGTGAGCCTTGAGGCGATGTTCGAAGCGGGCAACTCAATCGTCGAAAACCCGTCAAAAGCGGGTGACGCGGTCGGCAGGATGCACCCGTGCGATGAACGGCGTTCTGGGCCGCGCGCAATGACGCATTTAAGTCCATCAAAGACGTGACGGCTGCGCTCGCCTGGACATTTGGCCGAGCGCGAGATCGTGACCGGCATCGGTCCCGGACCGCGCCGCCGATGGCGCGCATCCGCTTCGAGTGCCGCGTGCCGCGTGAATGACAGACCGGGGTTTTCTTAGCTGATCAAGCTGGCGGCCGCGAGGACGATGCCCGTGACGAAGGCCGCTACGCAGCAATACAGCAAGACTTCATTAAGGATTTGGGCCATGACTTCCACTCCAGTACCCCCTTGACCAAAGAAAGTGACCGAAAAGTGTTAGCAAGTGGATAATCGATGATTCACGCCCGCGTGTGGCGGGGCTGCAACAGCAAATTGAGAGTTTGTTTAGTTTTCAAGACTGGACTCGGTGCACCTCGCTCATCTTCAATGGGAAATGATCTTCATGCGCGTGCACAAACACTGGCTCGACTACGATGTGGCCGCAGTAGCGTTTCTGATCGTTGGGATAGCAGCGGTGGGATTACTCGCACTAATTATCTGACCCCAGCCTTTGGGGCTGGCGGCTCCCGCGCAGCTGACAAACGGTGTTAACGGTCGCGGATATGTCGGCCTTTCCAACGAGTCGCAAATGCGCAAGCACTGGGATCGTCCGGCGTCGAGCGCGGGGCCAAATCACGGAGCCGTCACATTCGTAGGGAGCCAGGCGGAGTTCGGAGGATGGGCGCCGGCGCACCGGGACGGACGGAGTGCAGTAGCTAAAAGGAGAAGGAGGGCAGTCGTCATTTCCGGCACTCAGCGCGCCAGCGGAGCAGAAAACGAGATCCCTTGAGAAGTATCTCTTGCGGGCACGGGTTGCGCTGTGCGCAACATTTAAGATGGCAGAGGAGTGGCCCGCGAGGTGATTTGACCTCGCGTCTCGACATGTTCGGTGTGGTTTACTGATTTATCTTCGCCGCCTTGTCGTGATCGTACCACCAGGTCTCCGGAATGCCGCGCGCGTAGCGCGGTTTTGTTGCGGGCCGTCCGAATACGTCCCAATAGGCGAGCCAGTGCGAGGGCTTGTACCAGTGCGGAACCCAATAGCGGCCGCTGCGGATCACCCGGTCGAGCACCTTGCATGCCGTTACCAGGCGGTTACGGCTGTCAGCTGCGATGATCGTCTCGATGAGCGCATCGATGACCGGATCGGAAATGCCGGCAAGATTCTGCGAGCCCCTCATGGTTGCAGCCTGCGAGGAAAAATAGCTCCGCAACGAGTCGCCGGGCGTGCTTGAAAAGGCGAACCGCTGAATCGTGAGGTCGAAGTCGAAACCGTCGATGCGCTTGCGATATTGCGCGGGATCGACGACGCGCAGGGTCGCCTCGATGCCTAGCATCGCAAGATTCTTGATGAACGGCATGTGATGCGGCTGGAACGAGGGCTCGTCGAGCAAGAATTCGATGCTGATCGGCTCGCCCTGCGGCGTCACCCGCTTGCCGTCCTTGATAACGAAGCCAGCCTCCAGCAACAGCGCGCTGGCCTTGCGCAGCAGCGCACGATCGTGACCTGATCCATCGGAAACCGGCGGGACGAAAGGATCTCCGAACACCTCATCGGGCACCTTGCCGCGGAATGATCCGAGCAGAGCGAGCTCGTCAGCCGAGGGCTTACCGATCGCCATCATGTTGGAGTTGTGAAACACCGAATGGGTCCTTTGATAGGACCCGTGCATGATGTTCTTGTTGGTCCATTCGAAATCGAACGCATTGATGAAAGCCTCGCGCAGACGTTTGTCCTGCAGGTTTTCCCGTCGGGTATTGAAGAACCAACCCTGCGCGCCCGAGGGCGTATCATCGGGGATGATGTCGCGCTTGACGTTTCCCTCGCGAATCGCCGGGAAGTCGTAGCGGGTCGCCCAAGTCCGGGATGTGAATTCCTCCCGGAATAGATAGCTTTTGGCGGTGAACCCCTCGAAGGCAACTTCGCGATCGCGGTAGTATTCATAGCGCAGGATATCGAAGTTGTTCTGCCCTCGCGCGACCGGTAGGTCGGCGCCCCACCAGTCTTTTACTCGCTCGTACTCGATATAGCGGCCGGCCTCGAAACGTCCCACCTTGTAAGGACCGCTTCCGAGCGGTGCCTCGAGCATCGTCTCGTTGAACGGACG
>WNFS01006202.1_pt1 | contig 17402 bp, 20 predicted proteins | sample 5400141 | NCBI WGS metagenome assembly WNFS01 (sample SAMN13153358, study PRJNA577476) | soil metagenome | isolation source: 60 cm saprolite under Madrone tree | place: USA:California | collected 2016-06-14
CTTGCGCCTCTCCTCTGACCGCTCACGGCGACAGGGACGGAGCCTTGATCAAGGCAAACTTAGTGACCAGAGTTCAGGAATTCTTCCTTTGCCTTGGGCAAAGGCCGTCATCGACATATGCGCGGTTGGAAAACGCTCGAACCACGGGCTTTCGTGGAAAGGTGTTGGAGTGACCACCGAAGCATATCTTGACCCTCAGGCACGACTATTAGCCGGAAGCTGGTAGTGCTGGTTTTGGAGGAATGCGGGAATGCAAGGCTCTGAGGACCAGCCTGTCAATTGCGAGGTGGCCGAAGGATATAGAACTGCCGGTGCATAGTCAAATACAGAATCTTGCAAGGAACTGCCCGCAGCAGATCCCGTCACTAATGCTCCTGGTTCCTTACCTCGGTCTTGAGCCAGCGAGCAATCTCATCCATAGCGCTGTCATACACCTGCTGCTGTGAAAGTCCTGAACTTTTTGAAACTTTGAAGGAGTGGTCGCCGCCTTCGACGATGTGGAGAGTCGCGGGTAGGCGATGTTTCTTAATCGTGGCGCGAATCTCCTCGGCCATGCCAAAAGCGTCGCGTGAGCCTTGGACGAAAAGCATCGGCGCTGCGATCTGCGGCAGGTGAGCGTCGCGAAGTTGATCGGGTTTGCCGGGCGGATGCAGTGGGTAGCCGAGAAAAACCAAGCCAGCAATATCGCTAGTCGGAGTCTGAACAACATTGCTCTCGTTAGCTCGAGTAGCTTCAATATTTGAGTGCTTCTTGGTTTTCCAATGAGTTTTTGATTCCTGACTTGAGTGGGCCGCTGCGTCGGAAAGCGGCGTCAAGCCGCCGCACTCCAAAAGGGTGGCTGCGACCTGCGAGGCGATGCGCCCACCCATCGACTTCCCGCCAATCACCACGTGATTCCCTTTTAACTTTTTATTTTTGCGCGCGGCTTCGATAACCGCGCGGTAACAGGCTTCGAGTTTTGCTTTCGGATCAGGAGCGCGGCGACCCTGTTCCATGTATTGAAAGTTGAACGTCAGTACATCAAAGCCACGCTCAGCCAGTCCCGCGGCAAACAGTCGCATGAAAGGATGCAATTGGTTTGCGCCCGCACCGTGTCCGAGGATTAGGGTCGTGCCTGCGCGATCTTTTTGAGCGACGTAAAGTAGAGCACTTATATTATCGCGCTCGTTGATTGTGATTGTTAGTTTCTCGGGATCAATTGCCATGGCCATAAGCGAACACCTAAGGCGCTTTCTCGATCAACAGCGGAGCTAGCTTCTCTCTTAACTTATCGGCTTCATCGCGGACCGTGGCGCCGCTGATAATCAACGGTTCGGGTTTCGCATCCCACTCAGCGTCGGGACCATAGAGGTAAAATGCATCCCATACAATGCCGGGACTATCTGCTTGAGGGTTCTCTTGTTTCGCTAGCCAGCTTCCCACAATTCTTTTCTCATCCCAGAAATGGGTGGCCCTGTTGTCCGCCAGCACGCCGCTAGTCCAACTCCATCTCGAGCGCGCGTCCGTTGGCAGCATTGAAAACCAGATAACATAGACCCGCAATTTGGCTGTTGGGTTCTTTTCAAGAATTTCTCTCTGCACCCGCCGGGCGCCGATCAAACATGTGGGTCAGGTCGGAGAAAGCAGAAGCAAGAGACGCGGCGTACCTTTATCCTGATTGAAGCGCGTGCGTAGTTCTTCGATTTCGTGAAGATCCGTGAGCGCCACGTTCGCGTTCGGCTTTCTGGATCCGATCGCACCAGCAATAATCGCGGCGACGACCACTAGAGCGATGATCAGCCATTTCCAACGTGAGTTTTGCAGCAACTGGTTTCTCATCTTGCAGTGCAGGTACTGGAATTCTCAACAGGCTTGAGCTTCTATCAACAATCAGACTCCGAATTGCCGCAGATGATGATCGACGTGCAGGTAGCCCCAACGAAACCAGTCTCGGTCGGCCATCAGACCGAAGAGCGGATGTGGATGCCAATCAAAGTCTCTTTGCGCGCGCGAGAATCGTTCGATAAGTTCGGTCAATTCGGCGCGATCCTTTTCAAATTCGACTGGCGCCGTACCGCCGATGTCCTGATTCATCTCGGGTCGCGTCGGCACGCCGTGAGGCCACGGCACCGGCAGGTAAAGCGCAAGCCACTTCAAAACATTTCGATGAAACACGTTTCCCGTTGCGCTGACTGCTTTGTCTCCCGTGCCTGCTTTGAAAGAATCGGTGAGATGACAAATCATCTGGTGCGCCGACATTTTCCCCCAGCGGCGTGGGCTATCAGGCGCAACCATTAGCAACCGGCTGCGCAGTTGTTCTCTGTCGACTTGGTTGCTAAGACTCTTCATACGTACGTGGTGTCTTGATCATCATCCCTCAACGAAAACGCGCGGAACCCGACTACCAATGCCGCAGGTTACTTCATAGGAAAGCGTTCCCGCAGTCTTCGCCAGATACTCCGCAGAAACAGACTGGCCGGCGCTTTCACCCATCAGCATCACTTCATCGTTAAGCCCAACACCTGGAACATTAGTTACATCGATCAGCGTCAGGTCCATCGAGATGCGACCGATGACTGTGGCAAACACCCCGCGAATTATCGCATGACTGCGGTTGGACAGCCCCCGCAAATATCCATCGTCGTAGCCGATGGGAATCGTCGCCACGAGTGTTTTGCGCGAAGCTTCGAAAGTACAACCATACCCAACTGTCTCGCCTTCGGGCACCCACTTGAGTAAGGAGATGCGCGAGTGCAATGACATAACCGGCCGGAAGCTCTCCCCGCGATGAGCAGGATCGAGAATGTCCCGCCACAATCCATACAATACGCCGCCGGGGCGCACCATGTTTCCCCAGCTGTCGGGCTCGGCAAAGATGCCGGCGGAATTGGCAAGGTGAACAAATGTCGGGTTGTAGCCCTGATCGCGAAAAGCAGCGACGGCATTTTGAAAGCGCTTAACTTGATCGTGTGTTAAAGGTTCGCATGATGGTTCATCAGCCGCCGCGAAGTGCGTCATTAAGCCGTCAATGCGAATGTTGTTGAATCTTTGTAACTGTGGCAGAAACTGTGCGACTTCATCGAAGCGCACACCCAGCCTGCCCATCCCGGTGTCAATCTTCAAGTGAACATCGGCGATGACACCGCGTTCGCGCGCGGCCTTATCAATCGCTTGCAACATATCCAGCCGGTAAACTACGGGCACCAATGCGTGCTGAATACAAAGCTCCACCTGACCTTCCCAAAAACCCGCAAGACAAAGGATCGGTCGCGTAATGCCCTCGGTCCTTAGTTCAATTCCCTCTTCCGGTAAAGCCACTCCAAACCAATTCGCCCCTTCTCGTTCCAGCCGGCGCGCACACTCGACAGCGCCATGACCATAGGCGTTGGCTTTAACGACCGCCATCACATTTACGTCTGGTCCAACATGATTTTTGACCAGGTGAAAATTCGCGGCCAGCGCGTCGAGATTGATCTCGGCCCAGGTGGGACGATGTCCTGTTAGCTGATTAGGTGACGTGATGTCGAAGCTCATTCGCGGTAGAGATTATCAAACCGCATGCTGGATGGAGTAAAGCGAAGGCGGATTGTGTCGGTGGGACCATTACGTTGCTTAGCAACAATAAGTTCAGCAACGTTCTTGTCGTCGTCCGGCATGCTGTCGCGTTCTTCGGGAGTTTTGTATTGTTCAGGCCGGTAGATGAAAGCGACAACGTCGGCATCCTGTTCGAGTGCGCCGGACTCGCGCAGGTCCGCAAGCTGCGGCCGGTGATCGGAACGCGATTCCGGCGCGCGTGAAAGTTGCGACAACGCGACCAGCGGAATATTCAACTCTTTTGCCAGGCCCTTCAACTCGCGCGAGATCTGCGAGACTTCCTGCTGCCGCGACTCAAAACGTTTTGCCGAGCCGGACATCAATTGAAGATAGTCAACTACGATCAGGTCCAATCGCTTTTGCTCAGCCGCCAGACGACGGGCCTTCGCTCGCATTTCCAGAACGGTTATTCCGGCGGTGTCATCGAGAAATATTTTTGCGTCAGCTAACGTGCCGAGCGACTTCGCAATCTGCGCCCACTCAGGACGGGAAAGAAAACCATTGCGAAAACGCTGTGCATCAATGTTGCCCTGCGAACAAAGCATGCGCATCACGAGCGCTTCTTTTGACATCTCTAAGGAGAAAATTCCGACCACGGCACCTGGAACATGAATCGCGGCATTTTCAGCGAGCATTAATGCAAAGCTCGTCTTACCCATTGAAGGACGCGCGGCTACGATGATCAAGTCCTGACGCTGTAAGCCGGAGGTCAACTTGTCGAGGTCTGCAAAACCGGTGGTAAGTCCGGTCAAGACCGCGGCGCGGCCTTCCATCTCCTGGATCTTTTCCAGCAATTGTTCGGCAACCGGCTTGACGTGTACGAAGCCCTGGCGAATCCGTTCATCAGCTAACTGGAAAATCGCGTGCTCCGCGTGGTCCAGAATTATCTCCGGTTCGTCTTCCTGCTCGAGTGCTTCCTGCGTGATCTTGTTCGCCGCTCTTATCAGTTGCCGCAACATCGACTTGCCGCGCACGACCTTGGCATAGTGCGCGATGTTTGTGGAATGCGGCAGTCCATAGGTCAGGTTCGTGATGAAACTGATCCCGCCGACTGATTCGAGCGCGTTTTCTTTCTTGAGCTCTTCGCCGATCAGAATGGGGTTGATCTCGCCGCCGCGCTCAAACAGCGCAGTCATTGCCACAAAGATCCGGCGATGTGAAGGTACGTAAAAATCTTCCGGACGCAGCAACTCGATCGCCTGGCTAATCAAGGCGTTGTCGAGCAGAATGCCGCCCAGTATTGCGCGCTCAGCTTCAGCGCTGTTGGGCAGCGAACGCTCGAGCGATTGCTCGCGAATTGGATCAGGAGTGGCCATTTAGAAAATTACAACTAAGCGCCAACCGCGCGGAATGTAATAGCCCGGGGCATCGCCCCAAGGTCCATGATTTAGAAACTAATAAAGGTCCGCTCATGACGCGCTTTCAGCGCTCACAATCTTCGTTCCGCCATTCCCTGGGGCGTTACCCCAGGCTTTTACATTTCGCGCCCCTGGCGCTGCATTGATTAATGCGGACTTGGTTTGACTGATTTGCAAGAGATCTATTCAAAAAAAGACGCCACAAGTCTACTGAACTTGTAGCGTCGAACTATACTACACGGCTGAATAGCGACAAATAATATCGCTTGTTTTATTGATCGGATCCTTCCGCAGCGGCTTCGCTGTCTCCTTCTTTACCTTGTTTCGCGAGTTCTGCTTCCTGCTCTGGCGTCATGTGTCCCACGATCACTTCGCCTTCGGGCGCAACCTTCACCTTGAGATCAACTGTGACTTCGCGATGCAGGCGCAACGGAACTGCAAACTCGCCCAGGCGTTTCAACGGTTCACGCAAATGAATGCGGTGACGATCGATTTCGTAACCGCGCTGCTTCAGCTCGTCGGCAATGTCCATACTGGTGACCGATCCGTAAAGAGCTCCCTGCTCGCCAGCTTTGCGCTTGAACTCAAGCACCAGCGCGCCGAGTTGATCGGCTTGGCCCTGGGCCGTCGAGCGTTCATTCGCTTCCTTCTTCAGCAGCGCCGCGCGTTCCTGCTCGATCGCCTTAACGTTGTTCGTAGTTGCTTCCACCGCCAGCTTACGCGGCAGCAGATAATTGCGAGCATACCCAGCGCGGACGCGAACAATTTCGCCGCGCGCGCCGAGGTCGTCCACGTCTTCTCGTAACAATATTCTTGTGTGCGCCATTTCCTCACCTCCTCTTAGTCCGTTGTATAAGGCAGCAGCGCAATGTTGCGCGCGCGTTTGATCGCCTCGGCCAGCATCCGCTGGTGAATGGCGCAGTTGCCGGAGATGCGGCGCGGCAAAATCTTGCCACGCTCGGGAATGTAATTTTGCAGGAACCGCGCGTCCTTGAAATCGATAATGTCGACTTTCTCAATGCAGAAACGGCAAATACGACGGCGCCGCATGCGCCGGCCGCCGCGGCCCTGTGAGCGACCTCTATCGAAATCCTCGTCTCCATTGAACCGGCGACCACGGTCGCGATCTTCATAGTTTGTTGTCATAGCGTCCTCGTAAATCGTAAATCGTAAACCGTGAATCGTAAATCGTAGGTCTTGATCGACGACGTTGTTAAGCACTTGTCCATGGGCCAATATTCAGCACCAAGGATGCAGCGGGTTAAGCAGCGTCTTCGGTTTCTTCGGCGACCACAAACTTTGTTGGCGCCGCCGTTCGTGTCGCGGCGCTTTGGCCGCCAGGTTTCTTCTCGGCTTTGCGTGCGCGCTTTGCTCTGAACTTCTCGGCGCGCCGTCGATCCTCATCAACCCGAACCGTGATGTAACGAATGATGCGATCGTTCACGCGCATGCGGCGCTCGAGCTCAGCGATTTCGCGGCCGGAACCTTCGATCTCCAGCAGCACGAAATTGCCTTCGGTCTTGTGCAGGATCTCGTAAGCGAGTGGGCGGCGGCCCAGACTCTCAGTCTTGGTTACTATGCCGCCCTGATCGGTAACAATCTGTTTTAGAGTGTCTGTCAGACGCGTAACCTCGTCGTCTTCCATCGCCGGTTCAACGATGAACACCACTTCGTATTGTCTTTGAGTTTCCATTGTTCTCCTTGAAGTGAAAAGTGAAGCGTGAAAAGTGAAAAGCTAAAAAGGCAGCTCCGCCGGTTCTTTTTACTTTTCACTCTTCACCTTTCACTGTTGTAACTGCTCATTGCTTTCAAAACGCCATCTCGCAAAATGGCATGGAGCGCTTCGGCGCCTCTTTCTAAAATCTTTTCCACTTCCGCTCGCGCAGAGCGTGGAAACGTATCAAGCACAAATCTTTTCGAGTCGTTGATTGGATGCTCGGGCTGAATACCGATTCGCAGCCGCGTAAATTCGTTCGTGCCTAACAAACCAATAATCGACTTCAAGCCGTTGTGGCCGCCGGCCGAACCGCGTGCTCGAATGCGAATTTTTCCAAACGGCAACGCCAGATCATCCGAAATAACGATCAGGTGCTCGCCTGGTTCACCAAGCTTGTGCTTCTTCACCAAACAGGCAACCGCTTCGCCGCTCAGGTTCATGTAGGTTTGCGGCTTAACCAACTTGACCGAACGGCCTTCAACCTCTCCGCGGCCAACCCGAGACTGGCACTCGCGACGGCCTACGTCGATTCCTGCAGCGCCCGCTAACTTGTCAATTAACATAAACCCGAGGTTGTGGCGCGACCACTCATACTCGGCGCCTGGATTGCCCAGGCCAACGACCAAAATCATTGCCAATTGCCAATTTCCGATTGCCGATTAGAGTGATCAAAAAGGGGCTTTGCTTTTGCAATCGGCAATCGGCAATTGCAAATCATCAATGTACCTATTCCTTCTTGCCCTTCTCCGGTTCGGCGCCTTCTTCCTCTTCCTTCTTGCCCTTGCCAATAACTTCCGGCTCAGCAGGTGCTTCAGCTTCAACCACCGGCACGGCCACCGGCTCTTCTTTCACGATGCCTACGGTCGCAATCACGGTGTCGGCCGGATTGAGTATTTCAATCCGCTCATCAACCTGAATGTCGGAAATGTGGACCACATCATGAACGCCAAGATGTGAAACATCGACATTTATCACGTCAGGAATTTCTCGAGGCTCGCAACGTATTTCAAGTTCGCGAATGATTTGCTCAAGCACGCCCTGTTCTTCGCGAACACCCACAGGCTCGCCGGTCAGATGGAGCGGCACTGTCACTTCAATCTTCTGACCTTTGACCAGTCGAGTGAAGTCCGCGTGAATCAGCCGGCCGCGGACAGGGTCGACCTGGCGCTCGTGAAACATCACTTCGCTGGCGCCGACGCCATCAATCTCAAGCGTGAAAATTGTGTTGCGACCGGATTCTGAACGAAGAATCGCTGCCAGTTCGCGCAGTGGCGCTAGCGCGGCAACCGTGCCGCCTTCGCCGCCATAAACTGTGACTGGGACCAGGCCCGCGACGCGCGCGCGGCGCGCATCATTCTTGCCACGACCCTCGCGAGTCGTTGCGCGAACCCTTATATCTTTCTGTTCTGCCATGACTACTCCTCTTTACAAACGTTCAGCGACCCGAATCATTTCCGATTTCCAATTTCCGATTGCCGATTTTGTCGGATGCTCAAAGGTTGAGTTCCCGAATCAATCGGCAATTGGCAATCGGCAATCGGCAATGCTCGCCGGTCGCTGATGGACTTCTATTTAAGCCATCAGTGTTTGCCCTTCGCTAGACGAAGAGCGAGGAAACGCTGGTTTCCTCGTGGATCGACTTGATCGCTTTCGCCAGAAGCGGCGCGATACTAAGGACCTTTATCTTTTGCCTGCCCTGACAAAACCGCGTGCGTGAAGCAGGCGTGAATTCTTTCAGCTCCTGCATTCTTCAACGCGGCAGCCACCTTAGTCAAGGAGCCACCCGTGTCGCACATGTCATCGACTATCAAACAACTGCGCCCGCGCACGTCGCCAACCACGTTCATAACCTCGGCAACATTGGCCTTTTCGCGGCGTTTATCGCACAGCGCGAGTTCCGCATCCAGGCGTTTGGCATAAGCGCGAGCACGTTCAGCACCGCCCGTGTCCGGCGCCACGACCGTCAGGTTCGGCAGCGGATTATCCTGGTAGTACCCAATCATCACCGGCGCCGAATAAAGATGGTCCACCGGAATATCAAAGAAGCCCTGAATCTGGGCCGCGTGCAAATCAATCGTCAACAACCGATCGGCGCCAGCCACTGTGATCAGGTTTGCCACCAGCCGCGCCGAAATCGGAACGCGCGGGCGGTCCTTTTTGTCGGATCTGCCGTACCCGTAATATGGAATTACTGCCGTGATGCGCTCGGCCGAAGAGCGGCGAAACGCATCGAGCATTATCAGCAATTCCATTATGTGCGCGTCGGTCGGCGGGCACGTCGGCTGCACAATAAAAACGTCGCCGCCGCGCACGTTCTCATCGATTTGAAAATTAAACTCGCCGTCGGAGAAACGCTCGGTAAAAGCGTGGCCCATGTCGCAACCTAGATGGCGCGCAATCTCCTCCGCCAGTTTCGGGTTTGCGTTTCCCGAAAAAACCTTGATGCCGCCGGTTGTGCTCATAAGATCAGTGACAAGTGAAAGGTGAAGAGTGATAAGTTGAGACAGGGCGTAAACCTCATGTCACTTTTCACTTTTCACCTTTCACTGTAGTTGTGGCTGGGGCGGGTGGATTCGAACCAACGAATGCCGGTTCCAAAGACCGGTGCCTTACCACTTGGCTACGCCCCAAATCGAATCAGAGTTTAAAGAGCGTACGAACGAAATGACTCATCGCCTATCGCGTGCCGGTATTCGTTCCGAGACACTGTAACACAAGGGAATATCCGCCAACCCGGTTCACATTCAATTTTCTCGAGAGCTTGCTGCTGAGATTTGTGATCCGCAAAGACGCCAAATACGCTTGAGCCACTTCCCGTCAACAAAGCTGCCGAGGCTCCGGCCGCAAGCAATACTTCTTTTGCTCGTCTAATCTCAGAATGAATATCAAAGATCGCTGACTCGAAATCGTTCGTAAAATCATCGCGCAACCACGGATGCAAATCACCGGAAATGCCCGCTTTTTGCGAACTGGAAAGAATAAATTCGGAGGTACCAGTTGTCAAGGCGGCCGCCCGCAACGATGTGTACGCATCACGCGTGGATACGCCGACACTTGGGGCAATAACAATCAAGCTGTGAACACCACAATCCGGCAGCGGCGAGAGAGTTGTCCCGGTACCTGTCGCCAGCATCGAACCACCGAACAAAAAGAACGGCACATCTGCACCAATGCCGCCGGCGACTGCGATCAAATCACTTGCACTCGCGTCGATCTGCCATAGGTGCACCAGCGCCAATAGAGTAATAGCGGCATTTGAAGATCCACCGCCCAAGCCGGCTTGTGCCGGAATGTTTTTCTCAAGTTTTATGCGCGCGCCCTTAGCGATCGAATAGCGATCCTGCAAAGCATGAGCGGCGCGTACGATTAGATTCCGATCGTCGGTTGGAATTTCCGGCTCGTTGCAAGACAGTACAACCTGTTCTCCGCTCAATTCGAAAGTGAGCCGGTCGTGCAGCGAAATCGTCTGTAGCGTGGTTCTTACTTCGTGAGAGTTATCCGGACGTTTGCCGAGAATGCGCAAACTCCAATTGATCTTGGCAAAGGAAGGAAGACTTAGAGACTGGTTCACGTTCGTGATGTCCGACAGACTTTAGTTTGTCGAATCATCGTACTTCAGTTAGTCAACAACTGAAAGTTTCGCCAGACCCGCACTAACGAGTTATGAAAACCTGAGTTAAGTAAACGCTGCCGTCAGGGGCAACGTAACTGCCGACCGCTGAGGCCTGGAATCCTATGTAAAGAATATTTGCGCGATGGCCGTCTGACAGCATCCACCGCTCGACTGCAAACGCACCAGGATCAGCGAAGCCTTTGTTATACGCGATATTTTCACCAAGCACTCTGAAGTGGAGAATTCCCAATGCGCGCCCGCGATCTTTCGGCTCGAGGCCTTCCGGCGTTTCATGCGCGAAGTATCCACGCTGGGCCATATCTTCGGAATGCATTCGCGCCATGCGGCACAGGAGCGGATCCCAGGTAAGTGGTTGCAGACCGTTTTGCACGCGCGCTTCGTTTGTCTTGTCAAAAGCGGTGCGTTCGATCGCGGTCGCATCCTCGACAGATGGCAGTGAAGGCGCAGCAGTAATTCTGACTTCTGAAGTCGGCGATGAATTTTCTTCAACTCGCCGCGGCCGCGAAGCAGCATTGATTACTGAACTTGATATCAAGCGAGCCACCGGTTGGCTCTGGCCTGCTTGAGCAAATGACGACGGAGAGGTCGCGACCAATGCGATCGCTATGAATGCAAGTGTGATGAAATGAGTGCCGATACTTCGACAGCAGTGCCTGGGAAAATTTGAGATTTTCATTTCTAAAAGGGCTGCCCGGCGGGTGAGCCGAAGCGATGGGCCTTGAGGTAGGCGGTTGATGTTGAGACCGAGGCCGAGGCTGGCTGGTCAAGAGGACTCAATCTCAGACTAACAAAGTATTAAACTGAGATCAACCACTTTTGGAAATGTTTTTTGCGGAAGAATTAGGAAGTTTTTATTGGAGAATCCGGCAGATTCTCGGTTGGAGCGAAACGCCGCAAAGCCGCTTCCCAGGCGCGGCGAACGGGATAGGCATAAAGCAGCACCGCAATCGCCACCACTGACCCGGCATAGGTGTAAAAGTCGTTGCTGGTGAAAAGTGTTCCCGCAAAACCGATGAGGGCGATGAGGCATGCCAGCAAGGCTACCTGGAGGGTGGTCCTCTGCAGCGTCGCCAAAAGCCCGACGGGTCCCTGCAAACTACCAATATCCTGAAGGCGCATTACCGAGAATTTAGTTCGGCGAAGTGCGATTGAACTCAACCCAAGAATCAAAATGCTGATGCGCACCGCCATGTCCAGCGACGGATTGCTCTTTGGAATCAGAAATTTTTTGCTTAGGTAAGCAACAAGACAGAGCAGCGCCACGCCAATCAACAAAGCCAGCACTGTTCTGGCCGTCGCAGTATGCCGGCGCAATAACTCGTTTCTCACATCAAGGACTTCGGGTGAGCTCGCCATTATCATTCATCTCCGGCGGTCATGATCCGCTAACTCATTCCGTTCGGCAAGCATTGCGTCGACCAGATAATAACAATGGCCCGCTGTTTAGATTACAACGGGCCGCGATTCATACCTGATTGTTACGGGCTCAGGGCTTTATACCGGGAGGCGGCGTTACCGCGGGCGCCGTATTAGTAGGGCCGGGATTCTTAACGGCAGGTTGCGGGCGCGGATTAATCGACGGCGGCCGCGTACTCCGTTGAACCGGCGCTGTTGGGGTTAAGTTAGCCGGCAACTGGCCATTGTACTTGACGGCTTCATCTATCAAGTCGTTGCTGCCTTCTTTCTTATCTTTGCTAATCAATACGCCATTACCATCGACGGTGACGTCGGCCCTGCCCGATACCTGTTGCATCAGGTTGCCCATGAATCCGGACTTCTCGGCAGGCATAATGTTCTTTCGCGCCGGATCAGGTTCAGGAATAGGCGCGCCGATAATCGACAACTGCTCTTTCGCTTTCTCGCCATAATCGCTGTTGGGGAAATTACGCAAAAGATCCTGATAGTACTTAGCAGCTTCGTCCGGCTCCTCTTCCAGTTGGTACGTCGTGGCTAAGCGAAACAAAACCTCATCACGCAGAGAAAAATTTGGATACTTATCAATTATCTCTTTCAAACGAGACTGCGCGCCCTTAAGTCCTGTGCCTCGGCCTTTGTTATAGCGTGCCTCGTAATAGAAACGCGCCACTCCAAGATTGTGCATCGCCAGGCTTTCCTGAGTTTCGCGCAGGTGATCTTCCACTACCGCGCGCAAGTTCGTTTGCGGATACTGTTGCAGCAACGCCTTCAGCCGTTGTTCAGCTTTGCGCGCATGTGTGATGTCGCGATCGGACAAGCCCATCTGTCTCATTTCGGATTCCGCGACCTTGAGCATGGCATCGTCGGCCAGCGGATCAGTGGGAAAGAAGGTCAGCCAATCCAGATAGGCCTGCGCCGCCTGGACCAGCGAAGCACTCGTTCCTTCGAGATAGAAAGAATCAGCAATGGCCAGTTTCGAAAGCGGCAGAAAAGGTGAATCGGGGTAGGTATTGACGATCGTCGAGAACAACAAACGTCCCGTTTCGTGATTACCTTTCCTTACTTCTTTTGCGGCTTCTTCAAAAAGCACGCGATCGCGACCGGGCGCGACCGTGCCAGTTAAATCTTCGAATTTATCGTCGCCGCCACCGCCGAATAATCCGAATAAGTGTCCACCCTTTTTCTTCTTCTTGTTTGAGCTGCCGGAGGAAGCAACGGAAGCCGTCCGCGCGCTTGCAGTTGATTGCAAGCCGGCGTCAACTCTCGTTTTGATTTCTGCTACCGACGTTTCCAGCCGATCCAGAATCGTATGATCATACTTGTCCGAGCGTTCCTGCTTTGAGCGGACGTCGTTAACCTCGGACAGGATTGAGCCGGCTTCTTTATCGAGTCCGCGCAGCCGTTCGCGAGGGTCGTCGGGATTTTTCTTTTCCTTTTCACTCGGCGCTGCACCCATTGAAGAGATCGCGCTATTCAATGATCGGCGCATTGCTTCGAGTTTCGAACGCATCACGTCCAGGCGTTGCGCTGTGGACAGCTCGCTCGAGGCATTGCCCTGGGCCCACGCCGTCCCGGCAAACCCGAAAATCAATGCCGCGCAGATTGTCAATTGAAGAGGAAAACGATAACCCATAAATAACCTCCGAAAAATCCAATCAACTGTCTCAGTTATTACCCAAAACGCTTGCACTCGCGCGGTGCATTTTCTAAACGCGACGCCTGGCTGCTAAACCCACTGAACGGTCGCCTCGCGGAGTTCACGCACTGCCGCTTCCGGATCCGCGGTTCCAAAGATTGCGGAACCAGCCACAATGATCTCAGCGCCCGCGTCGACCACCGCAGCAATATTCCCGGAATCTATTCCGCCGTCGATTTCAATCCGCGTTGGCAGTTTTCGATCGGCGATCATCGCCCGCAACCGTCGCACTTTCTCTATCGAAGTAGGAATGAAACTCTGGCCGCCAAAACCCGGATTAACTGACATCACCAGCACGTAATCTGCAAAAGCCAGCGCTTCATCTAAACTGCCAACTGGAGTAGCCGGGTTGAGCACCACGCCGGCTTGAGCGCCCGCGGCTTTGATCGACGCCAGCGTGCGATGAACATTCGCATCAGCCTCAATGTGCACGGAAACCATTTTTGCTCCGGCAGCGACAAACTGTTCTGCGTACCTACCGGGTTCGGAAATCATCAAGTGCGCATCGATTGGCAATTTCGTCGCGCGCGCAAGGGATTTAACCACCGGCAAACCGACAGTGATGTTGGGCACAAAGTGTCCGTCCATAACATCGACATGCAGGATGGTAGCGCCGCCGCGTTCTACTGCCTCAATCTCTGCGCCAAGCCGCGAAAAATCGGCAGACAAAATCGAGGGCGCAAGATCAATGGTCCTGGTCATCTTTAGTCGATCCGGTCAGCGCGCGGCAACTCAAACTTATGGGGTTTCCCGGTTCGGCTTTGCAGTTGGCGACGGCTTCGGAACGGGCGCACGCCGGTTCTCGTTAATACTGCGGTTCGCGTTGTTGTTAATGATCAATGCCGGGCGGTTTGAGTTTAAGTTCGTTCCCGCATTCACGTTGCCGGCGTTGGCGTTGCGATTGAGCGGGCGATTGTTATTTGCGTTGCGATTTCCGTTAGCGTTCGCGTTTTCGTTTGCGTTCTTATTCGTGTTCTTGTTGCGCTTTGGTTTGTTCTCATTCGCGGCGCCGGATTCATTCGTGTTCTCAGGTTTGGTATTTTCCTCAGCCGGTTTCTCAACCACCGCCTCAGACGTTTCGCCTTCCTTGGCTGTGCGGCTGATGTCCATCGCCACCGTCTGGCCAGCCTTGACGACTTCACCGGCGCGCGGCACCTGGAACAGAACGGTATCTGCCTTCAGTTGATTGCTGGGCCTGGTTGCGCGCACGCGGTAATTCAGTCCAGCACCACCCAAAATGTGTTCTGCTTCGAATCGATCTTTTCCAACCACGTCGGGTACTTTGACTTCAGGACTGCGGAGAGACAGGTAAACCGTAGTGGCAAGACCAAAGAGAAAAACAATCGCGATGGCGATTACGATGCCGAGCCTTCGAAGTGCCGAGAGTATCCCGGTGGCCGTATTCACTTATCCTAATCTCCAATAAAGGCCGGCTACTCCAGCGCGCTGACTTCAAGTTGCGCAGTCTAACATTCGGCAGTGGCGCCCGCAAAGTAACGGATCATTTCGGTAGTTGGTCAGTTTCGCTTAAAAAGTCATCAAACCGGCTCACTGCTATCATTTCCTGCCGTCAACTGTTCCGTCGCAACGAAGCGACAAAAAATCCATCGGTGTCCTGATGTTGAGGCCATGTCCGCACGGTGCGTGGAATCGTAGGAACGCCGTCAAACGGGAAATCTACCTGCGAAAAGTTGATGTTGTTTTCAAGGAACGCTTGCACGACCAATTCGTTCTCCTCAGGCTCGACGGAACACGTCGAATAAACCAATCTACCGCCGCGTTTCACAACGCGCGAGGCGTTGAGCAGGAGCTGTTTTTGCCGCGCAGACAAATCGTCGATGTCGTCCGCTGAGATGCGCCAGCGGATCTCAGGGTTGCGCCGCAACGTGCCGGTTCCCGAACACGGCGCATCCACCAGCACCCGGTCAAATGAGTTTTCCTTTAGCGGCAGGGGCCCAAGGCCATTCAGCAGCAAACAACGAATGTTCGCCAAATCATGTAGTTTTGCAGTGTCAGAAACGGTCCGTAACCGATGTGCCTGTATGTCTGCAGCGATCACGGTCCCCGAGCCGTTAAGCCCGTCCGCGATTTGTGTCGTCTTACTGCCGGGCGCGGCGCATAAATCAAGGACACGATCGCCGGGCTGGGCGTCCAACACTTGGGCCACCATTTGCGAGGCTTCGTCCTGGACATAAAGGTTGCCGCCGGCAACAAGCTCAGACAACGCCTGTCCGCCACCGGTGACGCGCCAGGCATGTTTGGCGATCTTTGATGCTTCAAGCTTTGCACCATCGGCGCGGAGCTTTCCGATGACTTCTTCTTCCGACGCGCGCTGCTTGACGACGCGAAATGCGGTGGGCGCTGCCTGGTTGTTGGCGCGCGCGAAGGCCTCGGTTTCTTCACTACCAAAGGCTCTGGTCCACCGCTCGATTAGCCAGACAGGATGAGAGGTAACAACGGCAAGCCGCTCAAGCGTGTCGGTTATGCCCCGCGCCGGATCAACCTCTGGCTCGCGCGCGGCTCGGCGCAAGACTGCGTTCACCAGCGCTCCTGCCGAACGAAGGCGCGCGCGCTGAACGAGATTCACTGATTCGTTGACAATGGCCGAAGCGGGCACACGAGATAAGAACCGCAACTGATAAAGACCGAGTCGAAGTATCAGACGAATGGCAACGTCGAGATCGGCGGTGGGACGTTTGGTGTAGTACTCGGCCAGGCGATCGAGCCAAAGTTGCCAACGCAATACACCCATCACCAGTTCATGGCAGAGCGCGCGATCTCTGGGCTCTAACTCTGGTTCTTTTTGGGCCAGCAGGATCGAGGCGTAAGCGCCGTCCTCGACGCGCATTAGGATTTCAAACGCCGCCAGTCTTGCGGGTGAGACAGTATTAGTCTTGACCAAACCGATCGCCAATCTTCAGGTGTGTGCCGTTAAGAAAATCTCTGGATATCATTCGCCGCTTTCCTTCCAATTGCAGCTCGAGTAGACGCAGCGCCGTTTTGCCGCCGCAACTTACAATCAAATCGTCACCATGAGCTGCAATTACTTCGCCGGAGGCCGCGGAATGTTCGGCGGCAACGTGGGGAGAAGCTTTCCATAAAATCAAACGATGCGATTTCCAGTGAGTGTAGGCGTTAGGCCACGGTTGGAAACCTCTTACGCGGCGTTCAATCTCAGCCGCATTGCTGGTCCAATCAATGACTCCGGACGCTTTCGTCAGCAGTGGCGCAAAGGTCGCTTTGCTTTCATCCTGTGAAACCGGCTTGAGTTCATCAAGGCGCTTAAGAGTCTCGCCAAGTAAGTCAGCGCCCATTTCTGCCAGCCGCTGCATCAGTTCGGGAGCAGTTTCCGTCTGACCGATTTGCGTTTCGCGTTGCAACAGAATTGGGCCCGAGTCGAGTTCTTCCTGAACAAACATCGTCGTTACGCCAGTCTTCTCTTCTCCGTTCACAATCGCCCAATTTACTGGCGCGGCGCCGCGGTAACGTGGCAACAACGAAAAGTGAACATTGATAGAGCCAAGGCGCGGCGCCGTTAAATACTCAGTGGGAAGGATGCGACCGTAGGCAACAACTACGGCGAGGTCGGCCTGGTAGGAAGCAAACAACGCTTTCGCGTCTTCAGTTCTAATCTTTTGCGGCTGTTCGATCTTGAGGTTATGCGCAAGCGCAAAATCTTTCACGGCCGGCGCATGCATCTTGTCGCCGCGACCCGCCGGCCGGTCGGGTTGTGTCCACACCGCAACCACGTCGTGACCATCGCTGAGCACTCGCCGCAAAGATGGCACAGCGGATTCCGGCGTGCCCATGAAAACAATGCGCATGATTCTCGGTGTGCAGTGAAGAGCGGGGGCAAGCCCACCTTCCTAACCTGAGAGATTTCGGATCCGTCGATCTTGTTCAACCTTGAAAGCCACTCACTCGGGGAAGTAGCGACAAGTCGCGATCAGCTCAGGGTCGGGAAGGCGGGCTTGCCCCCGCTCTTAGTTTTTCAAATCGCGGCTCGTT
>WNFS01009702.1_pt1 | contig 17361 bp, 15 predicted proteins | sample 5400141 | NCBI WGS metagenome assembly WNFS01 (sample SAMN13153358, study PRJNA577476) | soil metagenome | isolation source: 60 cm saprolite under Madrone tree | place: USA:California | collected 2016-06-14
GCGCCGGATGTCGTGCGGGAGCCGGATGGCGGCCTGGTCATGCGCGGCAGCATGCCCATCGATCACGTCGAGCAATTGTTGGGCGTGAAGTTCGGCGACAAGACGGATGAGGCGGTGACCACGCTTGCGGGCTTACTGAGTCATGTTTCCGGCAAAGTGTCCGCTCCAGGTGACAAGATCGATCTGGCAGGACATCGCTTCGAAGTCCTGGAAGCAAACCAGAGAAAAGTTTTGCGCGTGCGGATTCGCAAGCAGATGAAGGCTGTTCCCACAAAGCGGTAATGTTTGCAGAATCAGGAACCTGGACAGGAATTAAGCTCCCAGTCCGAGGATGCGAAATCTCGCAGAGAAGAGTGATCCGTGGCGAACGAAGAAAAGCCAGAAAAGAAAGAGTTTCGCTCCGGATTTGTGGCTGTCGTCGGGCGGCCGAATGCGGGGAAGTCCACGCTTGTGAATCGGCTGGTGGGGCAGAAGATCGCCATAGTCACCTCCAAACCGCAAACCACGCGCAACCGCATCCAGGGAATTGTGAGCAAGCCGCAAGGGCAGATCGTTTTTATCGACACACCGGGTCTGCACGAAGCCGAATCCGCGCTGGGACGGCAGATGATGCAGGAAGTTGCGGCGGCGCTGGAGGGGATCGACGTGCTGCTGTTGATGGTGGATGCCAGCCGGATGCATCCCCATGCGGACGATTTGCTGCTGGAGAAGGCGAAGCGGTTTCGCGGAAAAACGATTTTGGCGCTGAATAAAGTCGATCGATTGGCGAAACCCAAGCTCCTGCCGCTCATCGACGCCTTTGCGAAAGCATTCGAATTTGCCGCGATCCTGCCCATCTCCGCGCTGAACGGCGCCGGGTGCGAAGAGCTGCTGGAAGAAATTTTGAAACAGTTGCCGGAGGGCGAGCCCTACTTCCCGGAAGATCAGGTGACGGACCAGCCGGAACGATTTCTGGCCGCCGAAATCATTCGCGAAAAGGCCACCCAAGTGATGTACCACGAAGTGCCGTACGCGCTGGCGGTGGTAGTTGAAAAGTACGAAGAGTCGCCCAGGATACTGCGCATTGAAGCGATCATGAACGTGGAGCGCGATTCGCAGAAAAAAATACTGATCGGCCACAAGGGCGAAATGCTGAAGAAAATCGGAACGGAAGCGCGCAAAGAACTAGAGGCGATTCTGGGCAGCAAAATCTACCTGGGGCTGTTCGTGAAAGTCGCGCTGGATTGGCGGGAAAATCCGCAGAAGGTGCGCGAACTCGACTGGCGTTACCAACTCGAAGGGCTCGCCAGCGAACTGGACGAGAAAGAATAAGAAACGCGTTCGCGAAGGATCGTTGTTCAGTAGTAGGGGCGCAGCATGCTGCGCCCCTACGAGGCAACGTGGTGCCAATAGTGCACTTTTGCGGTTCTTCTGGGCTACGCCAAAGGCCATTGTGGGAGAAGTGGATTAATACTCGGACGCGGATCCCTGGCGCCCATATCCGCCGAAAGACCAGCGCACGCCAAACGTGGCATAAAGACCGTAAGGGCCATTGGTGTGAAGGTCCGCCGTGCCCAGGGACCTGCTGTAACGCCCCAGCCAATCCACCTGATGTTGTGTCGCGCGCAGTTCGAAGTTTTTCGGCAATTTGAAACCGATTCCAATCGAACGATCGAAAGCCATCGGCAGCATGGAAGCAGTGTAGGTTAGCTGGGGGATATTTCTTCCAAAGCTGAATTTCGGTTCAAAAAAAAGAAAGAAATGCCGCGCCGGAGTGCGGCCCAGCGGTTGAAACTCAATGTATCCGCTAAAGAGATAGCGTGCGTAGGCCGTGCACGTGGAAGCCGCCCCGCCCGCACTGGCCGGCTGAGGAAACACGCAGCGTCCAAGATCCGGCTCGTTGTGCGACGGCGCCACAGAGAAATCCGTATAGCCACGGACCCAGTTCGGCGGAAAAAATGTCCGTGATTGTAGCGCGAGGCGAGATTTGCGGCTCGATTCGGTGGCGGTGGTCTGCGCCTGGACGGGAAAAACAGAGACGGCCAATAATGCAGTCAAGAAAATAAAAGTTCTCTTCATCGGGACTCCCCAAGTTTCCGACGTTCGTTGTACAGTGATGGGCCGGCTGCGAAGATGAGTCAGAATTTCAGTGAATGAACGGCGGTGGACCAAGAGCGTCCTTGGTGAGTACCGCTAATCCAGTCAGTGTTGTGAAATGTAAGACACCGGTTGGGCGGATTTTACACGAATTCGGTTTCCCGCGGGAAAAAGAGAGCTGCGCAGAAGCGTGGCGACGGCGCTGCCGGTTCGAGAAGTGTTAGTCCGGCGCGGCGATCCCCAGAGACTTCATTTTGCGGTAGAGGTGGCTGCGTTCCAGCCCAAGAGCGGTGGCCGTTTGCGTCATATTCCAGCGGTGTTCCTGCAGTTTCCGCAGGATGAATTCCCGCTCATAGGCGCTGCGCGCTTCATGCAACGTCGAGTAGGGGTGGTGGGGGCTTTCCGCGGCGCCGCGGAAGAGTTCAGGCGGGAGGTGATGCGGCTCGATGCGCGCCTGGGGGCAGACGATGACCAACCGTTCGACGAGGTTTCGCAGTTCGCGGACATTTCCAGGCCAGGGGTAGCGGATGAGGATTTCCATGGCGGAGTCGCTGAGCTCGCGCGTTTTCTTCGCGTAGGCCGAGCTGAATTCCCGCAGGAAATATCTTGCCAGGGTGGGGATGTCCTCCCTGCGGTCGCGCAAGGCCGGCACGTAAAAGGGAATCACGTTAAGGCGATAGAAAAGATCCTGCCGAAAGGCGCCGCCCGCGATTTCCTGTTCGAGATGCTTGTTCGTCGCGGCGATAACGCGCACGTCGACGCTCATGGTCTCGTTCGAACCCACGCGCTCGAAGCGCTGTTCCTCGAGAACGCGCAGGACTTTCGATTGCGTGCGGAGGCTCATGTCGCCGATTTCATCGAGGAAGAGCGTCCCGCCGTCGGCCTTTTGAAATTTGCCGATCTTATCTTCCGTCGCGCCGGTGAAGCTGCCTTTGATGTGCCCGAAAAGCTCGGACTCGATCAGTTCCTCGGGAATCGCCGCGCAATTGACTTCCACGAAAGGGCCCTTGCTGCGAAGGCTCGCCGCGTGCAACGCGCGCGCAACAAGCTCCTTGCCCGTACCGCTCTCACCGTAGATCAGCACGCGGCCATTAGTGGGCGCCGTGACGGCAATCTGCTGGCGCATCGCCTTCATGGGAACGCTGTCGCCAATGACCTGATAGCGGTAACCCAGTTCGCTTCGCAGAACCTGGTTTTCTTCTTCGAGGCGGCGCTGTTGAATGGCGTTGCGAACCAGAACGATGATTTTCTCGAGCGAGAGCGGTTTCTCGATGAAATCGAAGGCGCCGAGCTTGGTGGCTCGCACGGCCGTCTCGATCGTTCCGTGACCGGAAATCATGATGACTGCGGGCGGCCGCGGAGAGGCTTGCAAGCGGCTCAGCGCTTCGAGTCCGTCGATCCCCGGAAGCCATACGTCCAGGAGAATGACCTCGAAATCGCCGGCGGCCGCGCGCTGCAGGGCTTCCTCGGCGGAACCCACAGCTTCCACATGGTAGCCCTCATCTGCGAGAATCGAGGATAGGGATTCACGAATGCCAGCCTCGTCGTCCACGACGAGGAGATGCGGTCCGGGTATCATCGAGTCGCGTCCGATCCATTGTGGTCGGCAAGGGAGGCGGGCGTCAATTCCGCAGCCGGAAGTTCAACAAGAAAGCGCGATCCTGCTGGAAGATTGTCCTCGACGTGGATGCTGCCGCCGTGTTCCGCCACGATGCGAGCGGCGATGGCGAGGCCGAGTCCCGTTCCGCGATCCTTGGTCGAGAAATGCGGCAGGAAGAGTTTGTCCTTGTCTTCCGGCGAAATACCGGCGCCGGTGTCCGAGACGCAGATCACGACGGTTTCCGCGTCTGAAAGCGCTTTGGTGGACACTAAGATTTCGCGGAACGCCGAGTTCTCCAGCGCTTCCGCGGCATTGTCGATTAGATTTACGACCACACTGCGAAGCAGCCCGCCGTCGGCGCGCACCGCCGGCAGATTCTCGGCAAGAGTGGTCTTGAGCGTGATGCCATCGAGCCGCCCGGAGAAAACCTCCACCGCCTGATGGACGATAGTGTTGGCATTGGTTGGCACCAGCTTGGCGGTAGGGAAGCGCACGAATTGCGAGAACTCGTTGACCAGCGCGGCGAGCGTGGAGACCTCGCGCTCGATCAGGCGTGAACATTCCTGGACCAACTTGGCCAATTCCGAATAGCGCGTCGACGCCGATTGAGAGATGTCGCGACGCTCGAGGAATCGCAGCAGCCGCTGGGCTGAGAGCTGAATCGGAGTCAGCGGATTTTTGATTTCATGAGCGATGCGACGCGCTACTTCTTGCCAAGCCGCCGATTTTTGGGCGCGGAGCACTTCCGTCAGATCGTCAAGGACAAGGACGTAGCCGGTGTTCGCGCGGCGCGGGCCAAGCGAGCTCACCGTGACGGCGAGGTGCAACACTCGCCCGGCAGCGACCGTCTCGATCTCCCGCGAGACCACTCCCATGCGCAAGGATCTGCGCATCAGGTAGTGCACGATGCGGGCCGCATCCGCTCCAAGGAGCCCTTCGAGAGAGTGAGAGTCGGGATCAGCGCTGCTGACGCCGAACATTCTTGAAACCGAAGTGTTCAAGCGAAGAATGGTTCCCGCGGCATCGAGTGAAATAACTCCCGTGGGAATGTTCTCAAGAACGGTCTCCATGAGCTGGCGCCGGCGCTCCAGTTCCTGCACCGCTTGCTGGAGATTCCGGGTGAACTGATCGATTTGAGAGCGGCTATCGCGCAATTGCGTGGTCATGGTGTTAAAGGAGCGCACCAGGATTCCCAACTCATCCTGGGCCTGCTCCGGGACCTGATAATCAAAGTTGCCGGAGGAAACCTCGCGCGTCCCTTCCGCGAGCGCCTGAATGGGGATGGTGACCTGCTTTGCCAGAAACAACGCCACCCACATGACCGCGGAGAGCAACAGCACGGTGAATAGAAGAAGAATCAAAAGCATCTGCCGCTTCAGCGCGCGCAGATCCTGCTTTTCCTGGTAATACTCGCGCGTCTGGGATTGAATGGCCGTCAACCGCTCGAGCACGTCGGGGCTCGTGCGATACGCAGCAACGACGAATCCTCCTGCCTGGCCTTCCTTCGAAGCCGGCGCTCGAGCGGCGAAGTAGCTCCTTCCTCCGGCTGCCCAAACTTCCACTCCACTCGGCAACGATCGCAAAAAGTGTCCGCGAGCATCAGGCTGCACGCAAATCGTGCCATTGCGATCCCCAGGCTGAACGTCGCAGACGATCCCGCCGCGCATCACTTTGCCGTCTCGATCCAGAATCCACACGGCATCCGCGCCCTTCGCGAACACATGTTGCAGAAAATCTGTGCCGGGACGAGTTGCCTCTGCTTGCGCCTGCAAAACCATCCCGCGAAGCCGCGGCAACTGCGCCCGCCCCAGATCGTTCAGGAGTTTCTGGGTTTCTTCAGAGGCGAGTTCGAGCGGCCTCGGGAACCACAGCAACAAGCTGCGATTGATCAATGAATAGCTGACGATGAACATGAAGATGATGGGCAGAAGGGAAATGGCCATTGCGCCGACGACCATCTTGGTCTTAAAGCGAGCGCCGAGTTGTTCTTTGCGGCGTTCCACCCAGAGACGCAGGATGGTGCGCGCCAGGATGAGGCCAAAGACAAGAAAGGCGGCGGTGATAAAACTGGAGACGGCGTAGAGCGCCATCACGGCGCGCCAGCTCGTCGGCTCAAATGGTACATTGAGCGATCCGAAGGTGAAAACCGCGGCCAGCAGCAGCGCCAGAAGTATTCCGCCGATGGCGAGACGCCAGTGTTGTTTGTTGTCCATTCGGCTCATAAGTTGGCGATCATTAAAATGCCTGGTGAAGCGCACACCGGGGATGGCAAGCCGCATGTGCCGCACGCACCGTGGACATTTTTCGTCAGCGGCGTCAGTTCTTGAGCAGAATGTGTTCTTGTGGCTCGCGCAGACATCTCTATGGCACGATAGCCAGCGTATGGAGGCAAGTCAAGATTTCTGCCTGTGCCTTCCTCACAGAACCTGCCCTTTTGGGCAGGTATTAGCCATTTCAGAACGACGCGCGAAATTCTGCCTCCCTTCCCCTTCCGCATTTGTTAAGGTGAGCGCTGGGTGAATATCCCTCGGGAGTACTGCGGATGTCCGTCCGTCTGGGCGAAATATTAGTTAAAGAAAGCCTGATCACGCAGGACCAGCTCCAAAAAGCGCTGGAGTTTCAGCGCGCCAATGGAGGCAAGCTGGGAAGTTGCCTGACGAAGATGGGCTTCATAACCGATGATGACATCACCGGCGTGCTCTCCCGTCAGTACGGCGTTCCTTCCATCAACCTGAAGTATTACGAAATCGATCCCAACGTCATCAAGCTTATTCCGCAGGACACCGCAGCGCGCTACCAGGTGATCCCGCTCTCGCGCGTGGGCTCCGTTCTCACCATCGCCATGACGGATCCCACCAACGTCTTCGCGATGGACGATATCAAGTTCATGACGGGGTTCAACGTTGAGCCGGTAGTGGCCTCGGAGTCGGCCATCGGCGACGCCATCACGCGCTTTTATGGCGGCTCTTCGACGAATCAAGAAGAACTCAGCAACTTGATGAAAGACCTCGTTGATGAAGACAACGAGTTGGAGCTGGCCGCTGAAGAATCGGAGCTGGACACCGCCACGCTGGAGAAGGCCGCGGAAGAAGCTCCCATCATCAAGCTGGTCAACCTGATCTTGACGGACTCCGTCAAGCGCGGAGCCAGCGATATTCACATCGAGCCGTACGAGCTCGAGATGCGTGTGCGCTTCCGCATAGACGGCCAGCTTGCCACGGTCATGACCCCGCCGTTGCGCCTGAAGGACGCGATTACCAGCCGCTTGAAGATCATGGCCAAACTGGACATTGCGGAAAAGCGTTTGCCGCAAGACGGCCGCATCATGATCAAGTACAAGGCCGATGGCAAGAAAAAGGAATTGGACTTCCGCGTTTCGACCGTGCCCACCCTTTACGGAGAAAAAGTCGTTATGCGGTTGCTGGACAAGGAAAACCTCCGGCTGGATATGACCAAGCTCGGCTTCGAAGCCGAGTCGCTGAAGAAATTCGAACGCAACATCTTGAAGCCCTACGGCATGGTGCTGGTAACCGGTCCAACCGGTTCGGGTAAAACGAACACGCTGTATTCCTCCGTTGCCACGTTAAACACCGTTGACACCAACATTATGACCGCGGAAGATCCGGTCGAATTCCAATTGGCGGGCATCAACCAGGTGCAGATGAAGGAGCAGATCGGCTTGAACTTTGCCGCCGCGCTCCGCGCTTTCCTGCGCCAGGACCCCAACATTATTCTGGTCGGCGAAATTCGCGACTTTGAAACGGCGGAAATCGGAGTCAAGGCCGCACTCACCGGTCACTTGGTGCTATCCACGCTGCAATCTGTTCGAACTGCAAGGAGGAGCTGGAAGTCCCGCAGCAGGCATTGATCGACGCCGGGTACACCAGCGAAGAGGCCAAGACTACCAAAATCTATCATGGCAAGGGCTGTACTACCTGCACCAAGCGCGGCTACAAGGGCCGCACCGGTCTCTACGAAGTCATGGAAATAAATGATGAGCTCCGCGAATTGATTCTTGTCGGTGCTTCGGCGCTGGAACTGAAGAAGAAGGCGATCGAGCAGGGCATGATCACGCTGCGGCGGAGCGGCTTGATAAAAGTTGCGCTCGGACAGACCACCATGGAAGAAGTCCTGCGCGAAACGGTTTTATAGAATTGAAGGTGCCCGATGGCTGGAATCACGCTGAGTGAATTGCTGAAGAAGATGATCGAGATGGGCGGCAGCGACCTGCACATCACGACGAACAGCGCGCCGCGCGTGCGCGTTCACGGTCGGCTCCGGCCCCTCGACATGCCGCCGCTAACGGCAGCGGACACCAAGTCTCTTGCGTATAGCGTTTTGACGGATGCGCAAAAACACCGCTTCGAAGAAAATCTGGAGCTGGACTTCTCCTTCGGTTTGAAGAACCTGGCGCGCTTCCGCGGCAACGTTTTCAATCAGCGGGGAGCCGTTGGCGCCGTCTTCCGCACGATTCCATGGGAAATCAAAGGTTTCGACGCTCTCGGACTGCCGCTGATTGTGAAGGGATTGTGCGATAAGCCCCGCGGACTCGTCCTCGTGACCGGACCGACGGGCTCCGGGAAGTCCACCACGCTCGCCGCCATGCTCGACAAGATCAACGGTGAACGTGAAGAGCACATGATCACCATCGAAGATCCCATCGAGTTCCTTCACAATCACAAGAAGTGCCTGGTGAACCAGCGGGAAGTTCACGCCGATACGCATTCCTTCGCCAATTCGCTTCGCGCCGCACTTCGCGAGGACCCCGACGTCGTCCTCATCGGCGAAATGCGCGACCTGGAGACCATCGAGTCCGCTCTGCGCATCGCCGAAACAGGGCACTTGACGTTTGCCACCCTGCACACCAATTCCGCGTCTTCCACCATCAACCGTATCATTGACGTTTTTCCTTCTCACCAGCAGCCGCAAATTCGCGCGCAGCTTTCCATGGTGCTCGAAGGCATTCTTTGTCAGGCGCTCCTTCCGCGCGCCGATGGACGCGGACGCGCCATGATCATGGAAGTGCTCGTGCCGACGCCCGCCATCCGCAACCTGGTCCGCGAAGACAAGATTCATCAGATCTATTCCGCGATGCAGACCGGTACGGGTCAAACGGGCATGCAGACCTTTAACCAGGCGCTGGCCAACGCTTACTTTCAAAAGTTGATCACGCTGGATATGGCCCTCTCGCGTTCCTCGAACGCCGATGAACTGCAGGACATGATCAACCGCGGAGTTTCAACACCCGGGAGTGGCATCAAGGCTCCGGTAACCAGCAAACGCTAGGAGCAACGAAATTGGCTGAACAGCCATACGCCCAAGGAATTGAAAGACTAAGGAGGCAAGCAAATGCCGGATTATAAATATCAGGGTACCAGCCGCTCCGGCGGCAGCGTCAGCGGGACGATGACCGCCTCGAACAAAACCGAGCTGGCGAGCCTGCTGAAGCGACAGCAGATCACGGCGACCAAAATGACCGAGAAGGGCAAGGAATTCAATATGCCCCAATTCGGCGGCAGCGTGAAGGCCAAGGAACTCGCGATCTTCACTCGCCAGTTCTCGGTCATGATCGATGCCGGTCTGCCGCTCGTGCAGTGTCTCGAGATTCTGGCCGGCCAGCAGGAAAATAAGTTGTTTCAAAAGGTCCTGGTCGGGACGCGCGGCCAGGTCGAAGGCGGCGCGACGCTTTCGGCGGCGATGCGTAGTTCGCCGAAAGTATTCGACGCACTGTACGTGAACATGGTCGAGGCCGGTGAGACCGGCGGTATTTTGGACACCATTCTGCAGCGTCTCTCGACCTACATCGAAAAGAACGTCAAGTTGCAGCGCGCCGTCAAATCCGCGCTCGTCTATCCGGTGGGCGTTTTGACCGTTGCCGGCGGCGTTATCGTCCTGTTGCTCTGGAAGGTCGTGCCGATTTTCGCCACCTTGTTTGCGGGCCTTGGCGTCGATCTCCCGCTGCCCACGAAAATCGTCATTGGCATGAGTAATTTCATCGGCAGCATTTTTGGATTGTTTATCCTCATAGCCCTCGGGGGCGCCCTCTTTGGTCTGAAAGTCTGGTATGGCACTCCGCAGGGCCGCTTTGTGCTCGATACCATCGTTCTGAAGCTCCCGGTCCTGGGCATCTTGATGAGAAAGATCGCCGTGGCGCGGTTTACGCGAACGCTCGGCACGCTGATCTCCAGCGGCGTGCCCATTCTTGAAGGCCTGGACATCACCGCAAAGACCGCCGGCAACGCGGTCGTCGAGAGGGCTTTGCAAAAGGTGAGGAGATCGCTCGAGGAAGGCAAGTCGCTCACCGAGCCTTTGAAGGAATCCGAAGTGTTTCCGGGCATGGTTACGCAGATGATCGCCGTCGGCGAACAGACCGGCGCGATGGACGCCATGCTTCAGAAAATCGCTGATTTCTATGAAGAAGAAGTTGACGCGGCAGTGAAAGATTTGCTGACCGCTCTCGAGCCCGTCATGATCGTTTTTCTCGGCGTGGTGGTCGGCGGCGTGGTCATTTCCATGTACTTGCCGTTGTTCTCGCTCATCGGCAAGTTGAGCTCAATGCACTAATCGGGCTTCCGTCCGCTCGGCATTGTCCTCTTTGCGGAGGATGGGGAAGTTTCTCTCCGTCCTCCGTTATTCCTGCCTGAACTTGGGGATGCCCGGATGCCGGGATAAAGGCGCGGGCGCGCAATGGATAAGAGCTTCGCAACTAGGGAATGGCTGGACTGGTTGACGCGTGTTCGTCTGCTGACGATCACGCTCATCCTGACTATTGGAGTAGTCTGGCCTCAGTATGTTCCGGGCTTCAGCACCAATCGTTTTTTTCTGCCGCTGATCATCTTCTGGATCACTCTCGGAATCCTCCACCTCATCCTTTTGCGCTGGGTCCCGCAGGCGCGCTGGCATGGCGGATTGCAGGTGGCCAGCGACGTGGTGATGATTTCGCTGCTGGTCTATTCGACCGGCCTGCAGGAAAGTTATTTCATTTCGCTCTATCTGCTGGTGATTATCGTCGCGAGCATCTTGTTCTCCCGGCAGATCGCCTTTCTGACCGCGGCGACCTGTTTTCTGCTCCTTGTGGGAATGACCGTGCTGGCTTTCGCGGCGAGGATTCCGCGCACCTACTCCAGCCTGCCGACGCCGGCGAGCCTTCGCACCTGGCTGGTCATGAATCTTCTGGGGTTTCTTGCTGTTGCCTATCTGGCCAGCTTATTGGCCCAGTCTCTTCGCAAGAAGGGCGTGGAGCTCGAAGAGAAACGCGAAGAACTTCTCAGCCTTCAGGATTTCACCGAAGACATCATTCACTCCATGCGCGGCGGTTTGATCACCACGGACCTGGGCGGACGCATTCTCCTCCTGAATCGTACCGGCGAGGAAATCCTCGGACATCGCTTCGCTGACGTGCGCGGCATGAAGCTCCAGGAACTGAATGACGATTTCTGGCTCCCCGGTCATTACGAGAATAGCGAGAGGCTCTCGCTTCGCAAGGAGATTGATTTCCGAACCCCTTCTGGGGATGTCCGCTATCTCGGCATCAGTATTTCGCCGCTGCGCTCCCGCGATTCTGAGCGCAACGGTTACGTTTTCAACTTCCAGGACCTGACGGATCTTCGCCGGTTGGAGCAGGAAGTCGCGACCACCGAGCGCATGGCCGCCCTGGGACGTCTTTCTGCCGCCATCGCCCACGAAATTCGGCAGCCTTTGACGGCCATGGCCGGCGCGGTCAAGGAACTGGCGCGCCTCGTACCGCTCGAGGAAGACGAGAAGCATCTCGTCAATATTGTGAGCAGGGAATCCGAGCGGCTCAACAATATCATCACCGACTTTCTCAATTATTCCCATGAGAAGACCTACGAATTTCGGCACGCCGATGTTCGCGGCCTGCTCGATGAAACTCTGATGCTCATGGAGAAGAAACCGGAGATCGGCTCCAAATACCAGATTGTGCGGGCATTCAATGGAAGGGAATTACACGCGCGGGTGGACGCCAACAAAATCAAGCAAGTCTTCTGGAATCTCTGCGACAACGCGCTTCGGGCCATGCCCGATGGCGGTACTTTGACCGTGAAGCTGGAACAACGTCCGTTCTGGCTGCGCATCGCTTTTCAAGATACGGGTATTGGCCTCGACCCAAGGCAAAGGGCCAAGATTTTTGAGCCTCTGCAATCGGGTTTCGAGGGGGGCACCGGCTTGGGGCTGTCCATTGTCTATCAGATTGTGCAGGCCCACAGTGGAAAGATCAGCGTGATATCCGAGAAAGACCGCGGCGCCGAGTTTATCGTCGAGCTGCCGCGAGTTGCGTGAGGCGCTATGCAAGGAACAAAAGCCGCAATCCGGGAAACGGCGCGGGAAATGCCCCATATTCTCGTCGTCGACGATGAGAAATCGATCGGCGAGCTGTTGGAGATCACCTTTCGAAAGGAAGGTCACCGCGTTGAAGTGGTGCACAGCGTGGAGGCCGCGAAACGCAAGCTCGAATCGCAGATCTTCGACATCATCATTTCCGACGTCCGTATGCCTGGGGAGAGTGGAGTGGATCTCCTGAAATTCGCCAAGGAAATTGCCCCGGGATCCTTCTTCCTGCTGATGACCGCGCTGCCTGCCCTGGATACCGCCATCGCGGCGCTCAATTCCGGCGCCGACCGCTATGTCATCAAGGGAGATTCCTTAGTCGATCAATTGCGCCTGGCTGTGCATGAAGTGTCCGAGAACCTGAAATGGAAGAAGGAAGCTGGTTATCTGCGCCGGGAAATCCGGCGGCTCACCGGGCTCGACAACATCATCGGCCAAAGTCCCAAGATGCGCGCCATCTTCGACATGATCCAAACCGTCGCTCCTCAATCGAGCCGCGTTCTCATTACCGGGGAGAGTGGGACCGGCAAAGAACTGGTCGCCCGCGCCATTCATGAAAACAGCGTTCGAGCTCAGGCCCCTTTTATCACCATCAATTGCGGCGCGTTCCCGGAAACCCTCCTGGAGTCCGAGCTTTTCGGTTACATGAAGGGCTCTTTCACCGGCGCTAACGAAAACCGCCAGGGACTCTTTCAGGCTGCCCACGGCGGCACCCTTTTCATGGACGAAATCGGAAACATGACCCTGACCATGCAGGTAAAGCTCTACCGCGTCCTCCAGGAAGGCAAGGTGCGCCCGATCGGCAGCACGGAGGAGTCCGACGTGGATGTCCGCATCATCGCCGCTACCAACAAGGAGTTCGAAAAGGAGATCGCCGAAGGCCGTTTCCGCGAGGACCTTTATTATCGCCTCAGCGTCATTCCCATCCGCGTGCCGCGCGCCATTTCCTTGAGACTTTCCGTAAGACGATGGAAAAACCCATTGAGGCCATCTCGCCGGAAGCGATGACCCGCCTTGAATCCTACGATTGGCCCGGAAACGTTCGCGAGCTCGAAAACACCATGGAACGCGCTGTCGCCCTGGAGTCCGGCAGGGAAATTTCTTTGAGAGTGCTGCCGGATCGGATCGCGGGTTATTCGGGAGCTTCCTCCGGCGGAGCGTTAGGGAGTCAGTCGTCTGATTTCCCAGCCGAGGGAGTGGATTTTGAAAAGGAAATGGCCGATGCGGAGCGAAGGTATTTGCAAGCCGCGCTAGAGAAGGCGGGCGGGGTTCGGACTCGGGCATCCGAACTCCTAAAAATCACCTACCGTTCCTTCCGTCATTACGCCAAGAAACACAACGTTTAGGGTCGGTGCCGCTATCGCTGCGGCCCGTTCGATCCAGCGCAAGCCCTCAAAATGTGACGGATTGCGGCTTAATATATGGACAAAAAACGTCGACGGAAAGGGTCAGTCCTCGGATTTCGGGTCCACAAGCACCCATAACAGAACGATAGTTTGTGTTAAGTGCTTTATTATAAATTAGATATGAAGATGGGAACCACCCCATACGTCATCCCTGGTTTGGCCTGGGGCTTGCACTATAGTCCGGCGTGCTCTGGCACCATCAAACATCTCAAGGAGATCTAAGCATCATGAAGAAACAAAAGGGTTTCTCTCTTATCGAACTACTGATCGTCGTGGCGATCATTTTGATCATCGCGGCCATCGCAATCCCCAACCTCCTCCGGTCCCGTATGGCCGCGAACGAGGCTTCGGCAGTGGGTTCTCTCCGCACCATCAACACTGCGGAAGTGACCTTTTCCACCACGTATCCGTCGGTTGGTTTCGGGTCGCTGGCAGCTCTCGGTGGCGTGGCACCTTGCACCACCGCGACATCTACGAGCGCTTGCTTGCTTGACTCTACCCTCTCCAACACTGCGGTGAAGAGCGGTTATAACTTCGCGGTCATCAACTTGACGGGAGCGCCTGTGATCGTGACGTACAGCGCGACAGCAGTGCCGACCGTGGTTGGCCAGAGCGGCCAGCGCGGATTCTTCACTGACCAGTCTGGCGTTATCCGTTACGATCCGACCGGTGCCGCCCCGACAAACGCGAGTGCGGCGCTGTAAAGACGACAATCTTCGGCTTGCTCTTGTTGGCAGCCGGAATTGCAAAGCACGGGACGCCAGTCCCGTGCTTTTTTTATTGGATGACACATAAGGTCATCCAAATTCGACGAAAAAGGTCATTTTGAGGCAGGTGACAATGAAGTTCAGTCGAACCCTCCCCGTTGCCAGCCCTCGCCATTTCTGTTAAAGTCTTTCTGGACAATTACATAGCAGGTTGGCAAGGAAGCGCGAGTACATTTTGAGAACGGTATCCGGCTTGCTCATTTATTAACGTCCTTTGGCACGTTGAATCCTCTCAAGGAGATCCAGTATCATGAAGAGACAGAAGGGTTTCTCTCTTATCGAGTTGCTGATAGTCGTGGCGATCATTCTGATCATCGCGGCTATTGCCATTCCGAACCTGCTCCGGTCCCGTATGGCCGCGAACGAGGCTTCGGCAGTGGGTTCTCTCCGCACGATCAATACGGCGGAAGTTACGTTCTCCACGACGTATCCCACGGTTGGTTTCGGGACGCTGGCAGCTCTCGGCGGCGCGGCACCTTGCACCACAGCGACATCTACGAGCGCTTGCTTGATTGACTCCACTCTCTCCAACCTTGCGGTTAAGAGCGGCTATAACTTCGCGGTCGTCAACTTGACGGGAGCACCAGTGATCGTGACCTACGATTCGACAGCCGTACCGACCGTGGTTGGCCAGAGCGGCCAGCGCGGATTCTTCACTGACCAGTCTGGTGTTATCCGTTACGATCCGACCGGTGCCGCCCCGACGAACGCGAGTCCGGCACTATAAATACGGCAATCTGCGGCTTGCCCTTGTTGGCAGCCGGAATTGCAAAGCACGGGACGCAAGTCCCGTGCTTTTTTTTCGCGTCTTGTAAATGCTCGACAACTCGGGAGTGAAAGCCCTCCCCCAGTCGGACTAGTGCGAGGCCGTGAAGTTATGTTTTCAAAGTGTTCCCGGGTACCAGGCCAAATCTACTGCTCCTCGACTTTCCCTCGGGGAAACTCAATTCACACCGTCGGGATCTTCCGCTCCCAATGCGTTTTCGAAAGTTATCGTTCCTGAATCGCTCTCCATTGCCGATATTTGTCATCCTGGGGCATTTTCTGTCGCACTGCTTGACCTACTCTCTTAGGTCGTGTGGCACATCAATCTAACAAACAGAAAATAAACAGGTTATACGGCCGGCGTTTGCCGGGAAATGGCCCACAACATGCCTATATCTAGCCTTAGACCGGCGTGTTTTGATGGGCCGGGGAAATGGTTAAACTGCTCCGAGACCTAAGATGAAGAGAAAACAAGATGGCTTCTCTCTTATCGAGCTTCTGATTGTTGTGGCGATCATATTGATCATCGCGACCATCGCATTGCCGAACCTGATGGTTGCACGCATGTCTGCCAATGAGGCTTCGGCGGTTCAAAGCCTGCGCACCATCCAGTCGGCTGAAACGGCTTACGCGACGACCTTTCCCGCTGTAGGTTTTTCAGCCACGCTATTGAATCTCGGCGGTGGCAGCGGGGCTGCCTGCACCGCTACTCCCGCCCGAGCTTGCTTGATCGACGACCTTCTGGCCGCCGGCAACAAGAGCGGCTACATCATTGCCTGGACTGGCGACGGCTTTACGCCCTCTGTCAGCTATAACATCAATGCCGATCCGAGCGTCCGCGGCTCAAGCGGCCGCCGGAGTTTCTTCACAAATTATCCGGGTGTCATCCGCTACAACGATACGGCCGCGGCGACCGCAAGCGACCCAACGATCTGAGCACTCCCCATTCAGTTTGCGCTCGTCTTGAAAAAGCGCTGTTCTCTCTGAACATCTCATCGCAATTGGATTGGGCTTGCTAAACTAATAGGATGAGTTCTCGTGTGCAACCCTTGTTTCTCTTGCTTCTACTGGTTACCACATCTACCGATGTAAAGAATATCGTGCATCGGTTAGAAACCAGATACCATTCTGCCCGGACCTTGCAGGCCACATTTCTCGAGCGGTACGTCGAAAACGGCCGCGTTGTCCGCACCGAGGCGGGCATCGCCTATTTCCGGCGCCCTGGCAAGATGCGCTGGGAATACCAATCACCCGAAAAGAATCTGTTCCTCGTGGACGGCAAATGGGCCTGGTTTTACGTTCCGGCAGACCACACCGTTACGCGCGTTCCCGCGAAGGAAAGCACGGATTGGAGGACTCCTCTGGCACTGCTTGCAGGAGAGATGAAGGTGTCGCGCGTGTGCGCCCGGATCGAGCCCGCTATCAACGAGAAGCCGGAATCACCGGACCACGTCGTACTCTTCTGCGAGCTTCGTAGCGCGGGCTCCGAGACGCATAGGCAGAGTTCGCAGCAGCCCCCTTCGCAGGTGAGTGATGCAGGCGAGGCAGTCTTCTTCGAGGTCGTCGAGGCTTCGGGAGAGCTCGTCAGGGTGTTCGTCCGAGGACCAGGAGGCGTGGGCATCGAATTTCATTTCACCAATTGGCAGGCCGATCCCCAAATCGACGAATCGCTCTTCCACTTCCACGCTCCCCCCGGAGTGGCCATCGTGAACGGGGAATTACCCGATGGTACTGGTGGGATAAATCCTTAGGCATGCAGGCTTTCTGTCCCCCTTTCCTGGGAGGAACAGCCAACCTCCCGCTCCCTCCCCGCATATCAACTAGATGAGGTAAACTGAGAGGCTATGAGTCAATTCCTCTGCCGCGTGGCGGATGCCGAAGGACGTGTCTTTTCGCACGTTGAGCCCGCGAGTTCTCTGGAAGAAGCGCGCCAGAAACTCGTGGACCGGGGATTGTACGTCTATTCGGTGGAATCCCGCGGCGGCCGTCTGGCCAGCCTGGTGCGTCAGAAAAGCGGACGCCAGATTGGCGGATCGGAATTCCTCATTCTCAACCAGCAATTCAACACCCTCATCAAAGCGGGTTTGCCGATCTTGAAATCTCTGGATCTTCTCGCCAACCGCGCCACCTCGCCCAAACTCCGTCCGGTCATCAGCCAGATTCGAGACCGCGTCCGGGAAGGCAAGTCTCTTTCCGAGGCCGTCGCAGAAGCCGGGGTGTTTTCCAAAGTTTATTCCACGGCCATCCTGGCGGGAGAAAAGAGCGGCAATTTGCCCGGCGTGCTGGACTACTACATCGCCTATCAGCGCGTCAGCACCGGCGTTCGCAAAAAGATTCTCGCAACCCTGGTCTATCCCGTTCTGTTGCTCAGCGTTGCCATCGTTATCGTGACTTACCT
>WNFS01001528.1_pt1 | contig 17350 bp, 13 predicted proteins | sample 5400141 | NCBI WGS metagenome assembly WNFS01 (sample SAMN13153358, study PRJNA577476) | soil metagenome | isolation source: 60 cm saprolite under Madrone tree | place: USA:California | collected 2016-06-14
GCCCGTCAATGGTTCGTATTCAGAATTCTGCGGAGGTTTTTACATGAAATATTCTAGATTAGGCAGCCTGGGAGTGTGCGGTGCTGCCCTGTTGCTCGGCGGTCTTGTATTCGCAACTCCCCCGGAGGGCGGCTATCACCTGCTGAGGAAACACGAACTTGGCGCTGCCCCCGGTGGAAAGGAATACTGGGATTACATCACATTTGACGCCTCCACGCGCCGTCTCTACATCTCCCACAACACGGAAGTAAAAGTCGTGGACGCCGATAGCGGCGCGACCGTTGGCAGTATCCCTGATTTGAAACGAGTGCATGGCATCGCGCTCGTCCCCGATCTCGGCCGGGGATTCATCAGTGACGGCGGCGCAGACGAGGCCGTGGTATTTGACCTCAAGACTCTGAAAGTGAGCGGCCACATCAAAACCGGTGGAAATCCGGATTGCATTCTCTACGATCCGGCTTCCAAACATATCTTTACGATGAACGGGAAGAGCAACAACGCTTCCGTAATCGATCCGGCTACGGCAACCGTTGTAGCGACAATCCCCATGGACGGCCGGCCCGAGTACGCCGTGGCTGACGCCAAGGGCATGATTTACGACAATATAGAAGATAAAGACGAGGTCGTCGCTTTGGATTCCCGCGCGAATACCGTCAAAGCCCGCTGGCCCATCGCTCCCTCAGGCGGGGCCACCGCGATGGATATGGACGTCCAACATCGCCGCCTTTTTATCGGCGGGCGCAACAAGGTCCTGGCCATGATGGATGCTGACAGCGGGAAGGTTCTTCAGACGTTTCCCATCGGGGATGGCGTAGACACAAACATTTATGAGCCCGAAACAGGTTTGCTCTTTACCGCCACGCGCGAAGGCACTCTCCATGTCTTCCATGAAGACACTCCCGACAAATTCAGCGTGGTAGAGACCGTCAAAACGCAATTTGGTGCTCGTAACATGGCACTCGACCCCAAGACTCACCGGCTTTTCATTGACACGGCGGATTTTGCTCCTGTTGGGGCACCCACCGCGGAGCAACCCAAGCCGCAGCCTACGCCTGTTTCCGGGACGTTTCGATTGCTAGTCTACGGCCGCTGAGCGCATGGCCGCTGCTGCTTTATTGGATCAAGAATGTGACATCGCAAAATAGAAACGCACTAAGCTTGGCTCTATTCGCTGCCCTGCGTATTTCTGCGCTGCAGGCCGGCGTGACCGGTGCGTCTGCTTTGCGCTATCTCGCGAGCCCGAGGCCGGTTCAAGAGTCGCAATCGAATTCACACCAGCCGGCGGCAAGCGCGCAACCGCACTATCCCCTCAACTACGGAGAATACCGCACTCGAATTGAGCCGATTTTTCTGAAGAAACGTGAGGGCGGAGTACGCTGCTATGATTGCCATTCCACTCTAACTACGCGCCTTCGACTCCAATCGTTCTTGCCTGGAGATTCTTCATGGACGGAAGAGCAGTCGCGTCAAAATTTTGAAATCGTGTCCCAATTGGTTGCTCCCGGTGATCCGCTCGGCAGCCGTCTCTTGCTTCACCCTTTGGCACAGGAAGCGGGCGGCGACTCGGCGCACGGGGGCGGCAAATTCTGGAAGTCCCAAGAAGATCCTGAATGGCAAATGCTCGCTGCCTGGGTTCGTCACGGTTCGCTTGATACGACTGGAATGCAACCGGCTTCTCCGGCGGCGGACGTCCATAGTTTCCAAACATTTGCATCGAGAGTCGAACCTGTCTTTTTGAAGGAAAGGCCTGGACACGCCCGCTGCTACGGTTGTCATTCGGAGTACAACAGAAGCTTCCACCTGGAGAAACTGTCCCCAGGCGCCACGAATTGGACCGCGGAACAATCTCAGCGCAATTTTAAAAACATTCTCCAGCACGTTGTCCCCGGAGATCCCGGTGCAAGCCGGTTGCTGATCCATCCGCTGGCGCCTGAAGCGGGAGGTGATCCGTTCCATTCCGGCGGTTACCAATTCCAGTCCCAGAATGATCCCGACTGGCTGACCATTGCCGAATGGGTGAGAAGTGCGCGAACGGAAACCAACCCTGCGTCTTCGCCAAAACCCACGGCGCTCATCTACGCCACCAATAGCGCGGGAGACACAATCGATGTTATCGATCCCACCGCCAACACTGTCGTCCAGGTGATTCATGGCATAGAGCTGCCGCATGGAATCACCTTTTCTCCCGATGGCGCGCGTGTCTATGTCAGCAACGAATCGGAAAGCGTGCTCGACACTGTGGACCGCAAGAGCGGTGAGATTCTGAAGAAAGTGCTCCTGAGCGGCAGGCCAAACAATATCGCCATCACCAAGGATGGCCGTCGCATCCTCGTAGGGATCCGCGCGCCGCAGGGCGCCCTCGATGTGATCGACACAGTCTCATTGACTCGTGTCAAAAGCATTTCCGTCGATAGCGTCCACAATGTCTATGTCACGCCAGACGGCAAGTATGCCGTTAGCGGTTCCTTGGAAGGCCAGTCGGCCACGGTGGTTGATCTCCAGACCGATCAAATCGCCTGGAAACTGAATTTCGATCACCCGGTGCGCCCCATGACCTTCGAGGTAAACCCTGACGGATCCACGCGTCGCATTTTCGTCCAGCTTTCCAACTTCAACGGATTCGCTATCGTGGACTTTGCGAAGCGCTCCGAAGTAGCCAGGATCACACTCCCGAATGAGCCGGGCGGATTCGGCATTGCGGAAGGGCGTGTGAACACACCTGCCCACGGCATAGGGGTCGCCCCTGATGGCGAATCATTGTGGGTGAACAGCACTCTTGCCAACGCAGTATTCGAGTACTCGCTGCCTGATCTGGAGTTGGTTGGCCACGTCTCGTTGCCGCTCGTTTATCCGCTGGGGCACTCACCCGCAGGCTCTGTTCCCGAGTGGATCACGTTCACGCCAGACAGCAAGCTTGTCTATATTTCGAACTCTGGCGGTCGCTCGGTATCCGCCATCGACACAAAAACTTTGAAGCTCTTGGCTCTCATCCCAGTAGGAGAAGTGCCCAAGCGAATCAACACCTTGGTCCTTCACTAAATTTCGTGGTCCCAGGTTCTTCTTAACCCCGTGTGAGCTCACCAGATGACCTTGAGCGCCACCTGAATCTGCCTCGACGGCGTCTGCGTCGACGTAATCAGCCCAGCATTGGCGATCGCTGCCCCGGTCGCGTCAAAGATGTTTTTGTTGTCTAGCGGCAGCGCAAAATTCGCGCGGTTAAGCACATTGAAGAACTCCGTCCGGAACTGCACATTAAACGCGTCCGAGACTCTTTTGACGTAATTGTTCTTAGCCACCGAGAGATCGAAGTTCAACAGTCCTGGACCGGTCAACGTGTTGCGGCCCAGATTGCCGCGAAGCGTAATCGGATTGGGCACGCCGAAGCACTGCGTCCTAATGTAGTGGTTGGGATTGCCCGCGTTGACGTTTGAACCGCAACCCGGACCCGCCAGCACATTTGGCACATCGACGTTGGGTTCCGTACTGCCGACGCCGAGAGAATCTCCTGCAAACCCTGGAGTAAAGGGAACGCCCGTACTCGCCTGAAACACTCCGGCCACTTGCCAGCCTCCCAGAGCCCACACGCCCAACCCCGTTTTCCACTTAGGAGCCCCAAGCACCCAGGTGTAATTCAAATTCACGTTGTGGCTTACGTTGAAGTCCGCAAGCCCCCGATTCAGTTTGAGATTGAAGAATAGCGGACTGGCGATGGAATTCGTGTACTCATCGCCGACCATGCTTCCTGAGCCGGTGTCTATGGTCTTGCTCCACGTGTATGAACCTGCCAACTGAGAAGCGCTGCCGATCTTCTTCTTGATCTGGATTTGGAGCGCATCGTAGTACGAGCGGCCGTCCCAGAATCCGGCCGTGATCCGACCTGCATTTGGATTCAGGCGAGTTCCGCTGCCCGATGGCGAAGGCCACAGATAGCCTTGCGGAGTCAGGGTTGGCAGAACGATGTCGGCATCTTCTGTGCGGAAGGGCTGGTGCCCGGCGCGGGAGCCTACATAGCCGGCCCTCAGGCTTAAGCCTGCAAGAAGTTCACGCTGAATCGTCAGATTCCACTGCATCACGTAGTTCCGGCCGGGTCTCGGTTCGAAGTATGCCTGGCGGAGTGTCGTTGTTGATGTGGTGAGTGCTGCGTACGCCGCCACCGGGTAAGTTCCTCCAGCCAGGTTTCTTGCGCTCGCGGACTCAAAGAAGGGCGCCGAAAATAGTTCGTTCATTTGGAACAAATACGGCAGGGGCAATACGTCGAAAATCCCGAAGCCTCCACTCACCGCCGTCTTGCCGTCGTGCATCGGGTCCCAGGAAAAGCCCACGCGAGGCTCAAAGTTCCCCAGCGTGGGGTTCGCAATCAGCGGATCGCCCAGATGGGGCGTTGCGTCCGTGATCTGCCGCAGTACCGTCAGTTTGCCGTGCACCTCTGTCATGACCGTACTCATCTCATAACGCAATCCCAGGTTAATAGTTACGTTCGGCTGCCAGCGCCAGTCATCCTGAACGTAAGTACCCGCGATGGTTTGCCGGAATCCCCGCGGGCTGACCGCGCTTGGAATCGCCGCTGCCAGCGAAAATGGTTTGTTGGTCAAAAAATCGGAAAGTGAATTGAAAAGAAATTCCCCTCCCGGTGTGGAAACTCCCAGCTTATTGTCCCGAATTCGTTCGATCCCGGCGCCGAACTTGAGCGAATGCTTTCCACTCACGAGTGAAACGTCGTCATACTCTTGAATCGAGGTCCAATGAAAATGGAAATTCGTAGTTGCCCCGACGCCACCCGTGAACGCCGTGATACCGGGCACGGTCACTTCTGCAGCATTGTGTCCAGGCACAGTTCCGAAGGTTGGATCGCTGGCGGACTGATTGCCGCTTGCGAAGGTCAGTCCGGTGGTCGCCACCACGCGGTATATCCCGAACCGGAAAGAATTGAGAATCCGTGGACTAAAGGTATGCGCTTCGTGCACTGTGAAGAATTGCCTCCGCGAATCGTATCCCGTCAGCTTGTTGTTCAGTTCGTCGGGCTGTCGCACGGTTCCGCTGTCGAACATGTAGGTTCCCGAGACATTGTCCCTTGCCGAGAATTTGTGATCCATCCTGGTCGTAAAATAATTCTCGGGTGTGACCTGCTGTCCCGAAAACGTATAAATCCCGGTGTCGCCCGTACCTAGAAGACTCCCATTGGGCAGTGGGAAGAACGCATTCACAAAACGCAGCACGCTCGGATCAACTGCAACCTGTCCGGTGGATAGATTCCCTGCCCTCGCTGCTGCCGATGGCACCGTGTCAACCTGCGTGATGCCGGTGCTCGCTCGCAGGCCCTCATAATCCCCGAAAAGGAAAGTGTGGTCCTTCCAAAGGGGTCCGCCCGCCGACGCTCCAAATTGATTGCGGCGGAAAGGCGGCTTTGCCGAATCGAAGAAATTCCGCGCGTCCAGCGCACTGTTTCGCAGAAACTCGAATACATCCCCATGGAAACTGTTCGTTCCAGACCGCGTAGAAGCGCCGACCACTCCGCCAGAAGACCGGCCGATCTGCGCCGGATAGTTGCTCGTCAGGACCGTGAACTGCTCCACCGCATCGACTCCAAGGTTTACGCCCAGCGCGCTCCCGGGCGAGCCGTTCGCATAGTCGTTTACGCTGATGCCGTCGAGCCGCGCGTCATTTTGCCGCGGCCTTCCACCAGAGATCGTCATTTGCGTTCCGAAGCCATATCTCCCCTGCCCTGAAGATTGCGTGCGCGCAGTCGCGACGCCAGGCTCAAGGGCCGCCAAATCGGAGGCCGAGCGCCCGTTCAATGGCAACTCCGTCACATTTTGTGAATTGACCACGCCGCTCACGGTCGACGAGCCCGCTTGCCCTTTTCCAGGGCGCAACACGAAGTTCGCCACCGCATCGGCATCAGCTCGAATCGTTAGCGGCACACGGGCTGACTCGAAACCCGGAGCACTGGCCGTAACCTCGTAACTTCCTGGCACTAGGTTGGACACCTTGTAGGAGCCGTCTTCTTTGCCTGTGGCTGAGACGCTACTGCCATTGTCTGTGTTGAGTACGGAAAGATGCGCGTTGGGAATACGCGACCCTGCTTCGCTTGCTACTTTCCCAGAGAGGGTCCTCGCGGCCATCTGTGAGAAAACCAGAGATGGCGTCAGGAATATCAGCAAGAAGGCGATGGGCAATAGGGCAAGAATTGTTTCTAGTCTAAACAATTCGAGATGGGACAGCCATGTCCTGCGAATGTATTCTTCGTTCCAGATTCTCCCGACGTCCGAGTCACTCAGACCGTCAGGCGATTTGGGCGATATGCCAGACATGACAATTCCTGTAAGTTCTAAGACGCGCCCTGCCCTGCGTTCCAGTCGGCCGGCAGGCGACTCTGCTCAAAATTCCCGGTCAACCGTTCATGGAATCACATCGTAAACCAGTATTTTGGCCTCTTCGATGGTTGCTTCCTTTGATTGGGGAATGGGAGGCACGAGGATAACCAGCTTCGGGATCGCCGCATAAAACCGCTTGAGTTCCGGCACCAGCAGCGTGGTCTTCGCAATCGGCCCCGTCGCAGCTTTCCCCAATCGTTCGTAGTGGTCGGCGTCGACCTGTTTGAACACTTCCACGAATCCGGTCGTCCCCGTGTAGTAGATGCGTTTGCTTGGCACGTCAAAAACGAGCTCGTCCACACCGCCCTCAGTGTCGATCGCATCGATCACTTTCCCGCTGTCCGAATCCATCACCACCAGTTTCCCCGGTTTATAAATGTGCGATCGTTTTACCCGGCTGCCGATAAACAGCCGGTGATGGGCCGCATCCATGTCCACGGCATGAGGCTCCGGCCCCCCGGTGATAGGCCACATGGCGATCACCTTGCGTTTTTCGCGGTCTATGACCACCACTTGGCTGGTGTCGCCCATGACTACAAACATTCTTGGCGACCCCGGATCGAGCACCAGCCCTGCGGGATTGAGTCCCTCGACCTCTATGCTTCCCACGAGTTTGCCGTTCTTTAGGTCCACGATTTCGATCGAGCCTTTCACACCTTCCTTTTTTAGGCCATCGGCTCGATCACCAAGGTAAAAAAAGTGGGTGGCCGGATCATAAACCCCGTTGTCTGGCACTCTTCTCGAATCCTTGTCCAGTTCATGTCCCGTCAACGGGATGTTCTTCACGAGCTCATAGGTATCCCCGCTGAACGATTTGCATGTTGCATCTCCGTCGTCCACCCAGATTTCGTTTGTCTCAGGGAGATAGATTGTCTTGCGGGGATCTCCTCCGAAACCTGTGATCGTGTGGATCACCTTGCCGGCGCGCAGGTCCACAACTTCGATCGTCCTCTGGTGCTCTCCCGGAACGAACAGGCGCTGGCCTTTTACGTCCACTGCCATGTGGTCGAAGTAGCCTTCAACATTCGGTAATGGGATGCTCTGAATCTGTTTTAGCGGCACGCTGGTCTGACACTGCGCGCTCGGGACCAAGGCCGCGCTCAAAACGAATCCCACGGCCAGGCAGATCTTCATTGTCTCGCTCCTTAGTTGACAAAGATTCATTTTCACATCCGCTCCTTGAAAGGGCTTAGAGTTACCCTGAGATAAAATCTTCGCCCATCAACTCCGTTGAAGCACCGGTCGAAGGTCCCGGATATCTTTCACAGTCTCCAGTGCCATCACTTTTTCGATCAGGGCCGCGCAACTTGCGCTCCCCAGGACGGGCTCGATGAGGTCGCGCGCTTTTGCAACGACCTCCTCCCGAGCCATCGGATTCTCCGCAGTCCCGCGTACATCTCGGATCCATTCGCTCATCAGTGTGCCGTCGGCGAACGTCACCTCGACAATGGCCTCGCGCCGGGGCCGGCGCGCGTCGATCCGCGGGTCGGCAACCACGTCTACTTTGGCACGTTGCTTCAGCACCTCAGCGTCTTTCATCCGCGTTTTGTCATGGGCCGACCGAAATGTCACAGTCCTGTCCAGCAACATCACCGCAATCATGTGCTGCACGCAGATGTCCGGCATGTCGCGGTCGCTCACCGTGTTGGCCTCGTCACTCGCTATCCGCACAACCACTTTCTTCAGATCTTCAGCTGTGAATGAGCGCTTTTGAAAAAAAACCACGAGCGCATCGAGCGGAGCCTGGATCGGCGAGCCCACTGTCCATTTCTTGATGTTCGTCCGCGTGATCTCGTACCGTTCCCCGAGCTTCTCGACCAGTTGCGTCGGATCAGCTTTCACAGCGCCATTTTCTCGCGGCGCCAGGGCCTCAAAAAAATTGTCGGGGCCGGAGAAAATGTCGTCAACACCTGTCCAACCAGCGCGGATCAGCATCGTGGCTGTCACTCCGCCGGCTGCGGGCTTCCCGCCAAAAAGGAAAGCCTTCTCCATGTGCTCCGCATCGCGGCTCCAGGCTCCAATTCCCGAAGTTTGTTGAGCGCTATAATCCATCAGCAATCGCATCTGCGGCGCCCCAAGACCCGCCGCGCAGCCGGCAGCCGCACCTGCCCCGAAGGCAGCCACCATGCCGTGTGTACTCCTGTGTGTCGCCACTTGGTAGCTCGGCCCGCCCATGCTCATCGTTATCCGCGTGCCGACATCATATCCAAGCGTCACAGCGCGCAAGAAGTGTCTCCCGGAAATTCCAAACTGCTCGCCGGCTGCCAACGCCGCCGGAACAACGGAGACGCCGGGATGCGAGCGGGACGGACCGTGTGAATCGTCTGTCTCGTCAGCGTGAGCCAGCACTCCATTCGCAAGCGCCGCCTCGATGGCGCCGCAAACGATGTTCGAAGCGACTACCGTCGCAACCTCTCTACCACCATAGGTGCGTGCAAATTCGATTGCTGCGCGTCCCGGACGAATCTCAGAGCCCGAAATCATCGCAGCTAGGGTATCCAAAATGTGATGTTTCGCTTTTTCGACCACCTCGTCCGGTAGCGCCCGCTCACCCGCTTCGCTCATGTACCTGCTGAGCTTGTCCATTACCGGACTCACGCCTTGCGCCGCATCCTCTTCGCTGGCCACTGCCTTGCCTGCCGCGAACTCGGACGGAATAACCGTATTTGCGAACGTCAAGCCGGCGATTTCCAGCAGGGCCCGCCGGGTCAAAACCGTCCCGCTACTCCCTGCCCGAATATCTTTGCGTCCGCCGTGTCCCATGCGTGTCTTCTCCTCCGGGCGCCTTGCACTGCTGTGAATTTGCTAAGGAATGCGGGAGCACAACGGATCCAACCGCGTAATTGAAGGTATGTCATTAACCGAATCAAATACCTGAAAACAGTATTAATTCTTTTTTAGCTCCGAGGGACACTTTTCCTTCCAATCGAATCCCATTCCCCTAGTTTTCTGTCAGCTTCTTCATGACCCGGAACAATTCGCCCTTCGCCTCGAAACCAACGCCCGGAATCTCCGGCAGCTTGACGTAGCTGTCTTTGACAGGTATCCCGTCAGCGAATCCTCCGAACGGCTGAAAAATTCCTGGATAGGATTCATTGCCTCCCAATCCCAAACCCGCGGCGATGTTCAACGACATCTGATGGCCTCCGTGCGGAATGCAGCGGACTGGCGACCATTCATGGTCCTTCAGCATGCCCAGAATTCGAAGGTATTCAACCAGGCCGTAGCTCAAAGCGCAATCGAACTGCAAGACGTCGCGATCCGCGCGCAGTCGCGCGTAGCGAATCAGATTTCGCGCATCCTGCATGGAGAATAGGTTTTCGCCCGTGGCCATTGGTCCCGGATAATGATTTGCGAGCTCGGCCTGCAGCTCAAAGTCCAGCGGGTCGCCTGGTTCCTCATACCAGCGTAGCCGGTACGGGGCAAGAGCGCGGGCATAGGCGATGGCATTCTCCAAATCAAATCGTCCATTGGCATCCACTGCCAATTGGTCTGAAGTCTTCAGTATCTTGAGTACGGCTTCTATCCGCCGCAGGTCCTCCGAAAGCAGTGTTCCACCGATCTTGATCTTCACCGCCGAATATCCGAGATCAAGATACCCCTGCATCTCATTCTGCAGGGCAGACAAGTCTTTGTCCGGATAGTAGTAACCGCCCGCCGCATAAACGAAGACTCTGTCGTCGAACACTCCTCCCCGAAAACGGTCCGCGAGTAACCGGAAAAGTGGCAGCCCCGCTATCTTCGCCACGGCATCCCATACCGCCATGTCCAGCACCCCTACCGCCACCGATCTTTCGCCGTGGCCTCCGGGTTTCTCATTCCGCATAACCACGTTCCACACTCGAACCGGATCCAGGTTTTCACCGCTTTCGTCGACCAGCGCTTCAGGGGCTGCGGCCTTGAGCCGCGGAATAAAGCGATCGCGCAGGAGCCCGCTCGGAGCGTATCGGCCATTCGAATTGAATCCGAACCCGACCACTGGCTTGCCCTGGCGGATCACATCCGTCACCAGCGCGAGCACACTCACCGTCATCTGGCTGAAATCAATATAGGCGTTGCATATTTCTGACTTGATGGGCACTACGGTCTCTCGGATATCTACAATCCTCACCACTCCGCCTTTCCGTCGGAAACCCGTTTGCTCAGGCTCGCTGCAGTAGAGGCCGCAGTTCCCGGATATCTTTTACTTGTTCCAGGTCCAGCAATTTTTCAACGAGCTTCGCGCATTGCGCCGTCCCAAGGATCGGCGCCATCAAATCGCGGCCCTTGGCAACAATTTCCTCCCGGGTCATGGGATTTGGGGGAGTACCCCGAACATTGTCGACTCGTTGGGTGAGATGCGTTCCATCGGTCAGTTGCAACTCCACAATTGCCACGCGCAAAGGCATGAGGCGCTCTAACTCTTCATCCGGAATCAATTTCACCTTTTCTCGTTCTCGGAGCGTCGCCGCATCCTTCATCCGCCCTTTGTCATGCGCCGAACTGAACGTGACCGTCTTGTCCATCAGCATCACCGCGGCCATGTGCTGCAGGCAGATGTCCGGGATCTCGCGGTTGTTCACGATCGCCGCCTCGTCCGTCGCCAACCGCACGGAGACCTGCTGCACTTCATTCGAATGGAAGGGACGCTGTTTTCGCAGCATCTCGAGGGCATCGAGAGCCGCCTGGATCGGCGAACCTACCGGCCATTTCTTGATGTTCGTTCGCAGGATCTCAAAACGTTCGCCAAGTTTCTCGGCCAGTCCGGCGGGATCTGCATGAGGGTTGTATGCCTGAAAGAAATTATCCTTCCCGGACAAGATGTCCTCGACTCCGGTCCATCCGGCTTGGACGATCAAGGCCGAAGTGACACCGCTGCGCGCCGTCATGCCGCCGAAGTGGAATGCCTTCTGGATATGCTCGGTGTCGCGGTTCCATGCGCCGAGCCCCGAGGATTGATGGGCCGTATATCCCAGCAGAAATCGCATCTGTGCCGCGTTCAGACTCGCCGCGCACCCGGCGGCTGCGGCCGCGCCGAAAAGTGGAGAGATACTGTGTGTGCTCCAGTGACTCTCTGCTTCAAACTGCTGTCCGCCCAGGGTCATTGTGAACCGCGGTCCAATGTCGTAGCCGAGCGCCACCGCGCGCAGGAAGTGTGTCCCGCTGATGCCAAACCGCTCCCCAGCCGCAAGGGCGGCAGGCACTACCGCACACCCTGGATGTGATTGCGACGGGGCATGCGAATCGTCGGTTTCGTCAGCATGTGCCAGCACGCCATTCGCCAGTGCCGCCTCGATCGGGCCGCACACAATTTTTGAGGCAGCTACTGTCGCGACCTCTTTGCCGCCATAGGCCGCGATAAATTGCAGAGCTGCGCGCCCAGGTGTCAGCTCCGAACCCGAAATCATCGCCGCCAGCGTGTCCAGGATGTGCTGTTGCGTTTTCTCGATCACCTCGTCCGGCAGCGCGCGGCCGCCGGCCTCGCTCATGTACCTGCTGAGCTTGTGCATGACCGGGCTCACACCTTGCTCATTCGAATCACCGCCGGGAATTGGCTGCACTATCGCCGCTCCCGCCGGAATCGCTGCACTTGCAACAGCCATGCCCGCAAGTTCGAACAAGCTACGCCGCGAAAGAATTGCTCCGCCGTTCTCTGCCGGCCGGTATTTGCTTCGCTCATCTCTCATGCTTTCCCCTTCCTGGGGCACTCTGTTAGGGCTTCGACTTGTTCAAAGGTGGTCGTAGGAGTAGGATAAAAGTCATATTCCTGAAAACAGTATTAAATCTTTTTTACCTCGGTGCGATATCCGCCATCCAAACTGCCTCCACAACCCCCGATCTAAGGCGCGTAGTGCTATCACAGACGCATTTCCCATTATTTTCCAGTTACGAGCCCCGTGTCGTGTGTAAATCCCACCGCTCAAGCGATTCAAGGTTTGCTAGAGGAAACTTAGGAATCTAGAAAAAAGAACCTGAAGGCGCTTGAACTGGCGTTACTTAGCAGATTTGAATGAGCCTTAGTTGGAATTCCGTCTTCTTCCCCGGCTCCCTTTTCCTGCTAGAAGATGCACAAACGTTTTTACGAAAGCGAAAGCTGTGTCCAAAAAAACTGTGCCATCTTAGGGGTTCACCCCACCCCCTTGGGAACATCTTGGGAACAATTGCTGCCGAAAACCAGGCAAAACCAAGTACAGCGACACAAGAAAAGACTAGACGAATCAACATCTTGCTATATTTCTTCCAGATTCTGGATCTGGCTATCTAGGTTCGAATCCTAGTCTCCCAGCCAATTTTTTTGCTCCCTCTTCGCCACGCGAAACTCTTTCGCCCACGGGGGTTTCGGTCTCCGGCGGCTCGGGCATTTGTGCAAAAAAGAGAGCCACGATTCCGATTCCGGCCAAAGCCGAATTAATCTCGAATGCGATCTTATAGCTCTGGTACACGTCAAACAGCTTCCCACCCAGGTAGCCTGCCGGTGAGCAAAAGAGCGCCGCGAGCACCAGCATCATTCCGTTTACTTTCGGAAACGCCGCCGGACCGTAGTAGTGACCCGTTAGGGTATTCAGACAAATAAAAGTCCAACCGAACCCCGTTCCATAGAGAATCGCGGCGCCGTAGGCGATCCACAGCGCTTCAGGAGAAACTCGAATCGCCAGAAAAGACCCTAGGAAATAACAGCAGAAGCCCAGCATGAACGCGTAGCGCCCTTCCATGCCGTCCATCAACCAGCCGCCAATCAAGCGGCCAAACACCGCTCCCAGCGTGAAAAGGCCCATGGCGAATGCAGCATCTGCGGGGCGAACACCCACTCCCTTCAGGTGCAGCAGCCAGTGGGCGGTAAAAAAGAAAAACGGAAATTGGCACGCGATTGCACCGACAAGGATCATCCAGTACGCGCGGGTCTGGTAAGCCTGCCCAGGCCCCCACCGAAACTTCGTAACCCGGGCGGCCGCAGCCGACATCTTCGCAGATGGCGGCTCGCCCGGCCCGCCATCCATGGACTGGCCAAGATCTTCGGGCCGTTCTCTCACAAACAGAAACGCGACCATCGCGGATAACACGGAAATCCCGGCCACGATCGCCCATGCTTGGCGCCAATTTCCACCATTCGCCGTTAGAATGCGATTGATCGTCGGCGCCACAATAAATCCTGCAAATCCCGACGCCGAGAGCGTCACCGCCATAGTTCTTCCGCGATAGCGGCTGAACCAGCGCGTGATGGCTGTTGCTGCAGGAACGATAGTGCCGAAACTGATTCCCGCTGCCGTGAGCACTCCGAAACCCACCCAATAGTGCCAAGGCTTGGACGCAACGAAGGAGAGCCACAGTGCGCCAAACAGAATCAGCGTCGAACCGATTCCGAATGTCTTTCGAATGCCCCAGCGAACAATGGACGCTCCAACAAGGACTGAGGGAATGCCCACAAAGAGATTCAGCAGGGTAAATCCCAGGCCAAACGCGCTGCGGCTCATGGGAATTTCTTTCAACATGTAAGTGTTGATCACCGCTCCGCCGTAGAGCGGGAATCCCATGTTCAGAAAATCCAGAAGCCAAAGAATGAAAACCAGCTTCCAGCCGTAAAAGCCTCGTTCCGAGGGCATATTTGGTTTTGTCCGTAGCGCGGTCCACGCGCGCAACTCTAGCGTTAAGTCGAACAACAAAGAACTTGGAGGATATCAGTTCTTGCGGAATCAGAAAAACCATTCAGTTCATGCAGAAGGGAAATGTTGTGCTTAGCCCGTGGCGCCGAACCCATGCAGCGCCAGTTCCTGCCCGATTATTCTTCTGGCTTACACTCCGGCGGAATCGATTTTCAGGTTATGATTCGTTTCCATGAGGGGAAGAAGAAATGCCATCGCAATACCGGGCTGACCACGTGGGAAGTTTTCTTCGGCCTGCGGAATTACTCGAAGCCAGAAACAATCCCGCAACCAGCTCGCAGCAATTACACGCGCTCGAAGATCGTCATATCCAGCGCATCGTGGCCAAGCAAAAAGAGCTCGGTTTCGAATTCGCCACCGACGGTGAGCTGCGCCGCCGGAATTTCATGAGCGATTTCACCGACGCCGTGGAAGGTTTCGACATGGGTGATGAGGTGGCGAGAAACTGGAAAGCCGGAGATATGAAAGCAGCGCCGGTCAGCAGTGTGACCGGCATTGTAAACAAGAAACTGCACCAGGCACGCCCGCTCACCGGGCACGAATTACCTTTCTTGAAAGCGCAAAGCACGGTGGCTATCAAGATGACGCTTCCCAGCGCGACACAATTTCCCGCCATTTCGTTCAAAGCCGGTGTCACCGACAAAATCTACAAGGATCACTCCGCATTGTTGTGGGAAATCGTGGGCATCATGAAGAGCGACCTTGCCAAGCTTTCCTCCGATGGCGTGAGCTACATCCAGATCGACGCGCCGCGGTACAGCTACTACATGGACCCTAAGTGGCGCGACTGGATCCGCAAGGAGTTGAAGGCGGACCCCGACGCCGCGCTCGACGAGGCCATCAAGGCCGACAACGCCTGCTTCAAGGCCGCACGACGCCCCGGCGTGACACTGGCGATCCACCTTTGCCGCGGTAACAATCGCAGCCACTGGTACGCCGAAGGAGGATACGACGCGATCGCCGATAAAATGTTTGGGACACTCGAGGTCGACCGCTTCCTGCTTGAGTATGACGATGAACGCTCGGGCACGTTCGCGCCGCTGCGCTTCATCCCGAAAGGCAAGACCGTGGTGCTAGGGCTGGTCAGTTCGAAACTTCCACAGATGGAAGACGGGGACACGCTTGTGAAGCGCATCGAGGAAGCATCACGCTATGTTCCCATGGAAAATCTGGCGTTGAGTCCACAGTGCGGTTTCGCCTCAACAGCTGAAGGAAACCTGATCACCGAAGATCGGCAGTGGGCCAAGCTGAAACTCGTCGTGGACACCGCGCGTCTCGTATGGGGCGGAGCAACCAGCGCGGGCGCTTGACATTCTGCAAGCAGTGGCGAAAAATCCGCTTTGGGCCAGCGAAAAATTGTCGATTAGCTTTTGAATCGTTTTGCGTGATTTTTCAAGCTGACCGGATTCTCTTTCCGCAAAGTGCAACACGTGAGGAATTCATGTTCTCAACTCCCTACATAGCCGGGAAAACCCTCTCCTCCGCCGTTCTCACCAACAACATGCAGTTGGCGATGAAGTTCGCGCTCGAACTGGAAGCAGGCATAGTCCACTTGAACGGACCCACCGTGCACGATGAAGCTACAGTGCCCTTCGGCGGCGTGAAAGATTCCGGCATGGGGCGCGAAGGTGGCCGCTGGTCCATTGAAGAAATGACAGAAGTGAAGTGGGTAACCATCCAGATCGGCAAGCGGCCCTACCCGTTCTGAGTCAGCCGGTGCGGTTTTCCAAGCTCTGTGATTCGTCCCGCGGGTTCCTGGAGGGCCCGCTTCTGAGGCGGACCGTTCAGCAGTCGAAGAAAACCGTTTCTCCTGCGCCCTGCAGAATGACATCCCACTCGAGCGCGCCCTGACCTGCCGTCTTTCTCGCAATCAGCGTGCCGCGCCGCGCAGGCTCAACCAGATTCAGAACGTAGTCATTCGCGTTGGTGGCCTCGTCCGGGAAATAAATCCGCGTCACCAGGCGCAACAACAATCCTCGAGCGAAAACGGATACGGCAATGTGCGGAGCTTGCATTTTTCCATCCGTACCGGGAACCGCACCGGGTTTGATCGTCGCGAACGTGAATCTGCCGTTCTCATCGACGCCAACTCTTCCGTAACCCTGGAAGCCCGGGTCGAGCGGTTTGTTCTGGTCGTCTTCGGGATGTGCGTACTTGCCGTGGCTGTTCGCTTGCCAGATTTCGAGAAGGGCGTCGGGAACCGGCTTGCTGTCGCCGTCGAGCACGCGGCCCGCGATAGTGACCCGTTCTCCGGAGACTCCCGGTCCCGCCAGATTGGCTTTTTCCAACCAGGTGAGACCGATGGTGAAGAAAGGACCTACCGTTTGCGATGTAGTTGCCTGCAGGCGCATCTCATTTCTCCATCGGCGTTGCTTCTCTGCCATTGAGAATAATGTCGAATCGGTAGCCTAGCGCCTGATCGGGGATGGTGCTTGCCCAATCAAAAACGGAAATCAGCCGGTTGCGAGCCTGCTCATCCGCGGTGCAATTGAAAATCGGATCATAGGGAAGCAGGGCGTCGCCCGGAAAAAACATTTGTGTGACCAGGCGCGTGGCGAACGCCGGCCCGAAGAGCGAGAAATGAATATGCGCCGGACGCCACGCGTTAGGATGGTTGCCCCAGGGATACGCACCCGGCCGGATGGTGACGAAGCGGTAGTGGCCGTCGCTATCCGTTAGCGTGTGACCGCACCCGGTAAAATTCGGATCAAGCGGAGCGTTGTGCTGATCTGCTTTGTGCAAGTAGCGTCCCGCCGCATTTGCCTGCCAGACTTCGATGAGCGTATGTGGAACCGCGCGCCCATCCTCATCGATCACTCGTCCGCCTACGATAATCCGTTCCCCGAGAGGCTCGCCCTTATGTTGCCGTGTCAAATCACAGGCTCTCGAGTCGATGATTTCTGTTCCAAACGAGTGTCCGGTTACTTCCGTAAGCGTGTGGGGCATATACACGAGCGGTTTTGAAGGAGCACGTTTGACAGAGGAAACGTAAGGAGAGTGGAGATGTTTCGGCTGGGTACCAGGAATTGGCCGCCGGTATCCCACGATCTTGGTCAAGCGTTGACTCTCCTTCTGTCACATTTCACAAAATCACTGCGCCACAGCATGCCACACTCGAACGCGCAGCCGCAGCGGAGGTGGGATCGCTCTCGACTCGATTCGAATGCCAGCGGTCCTCGCACCGCACCAAGGCAATTTATGCATTCGAATCGGAGCCGTCAAGGCGATTATCGAAGTGGCGTGCGCATATCGGCCAAATTCGTTGTATTCTTTGTCGTTTGAATGACGGAGTGGAGGGGATGCGCCAATGCCGGGGGGCGGTTCGAATGCAGGTTT
>WNFS01015007.1_pt1 | contig 17339 bp, 17 predicted proteins | sample 5400141 | NCBI WGS metagenome assembly WNFS01 (sample SAMN13153358, study PRJNA577476) | soil metagenome | isolation source: 60 cm saprolite under Madrone tree | place: USA:California | collected 2016-06-14
ATTCAAACGCTTTGTCGTAATTCTTCAGCCCGATGTAGTAGTCCACATACAGGCCGTCGGCCAGGATGGAATTGTCGCCCTCGTTGCCTGGTCCAGCTGCGAACTTGTCGATGAGCGCAAGCTTCTGCGCCGGATCGGTCGCGGCGTTGATCTCCGTCAACGCGTGGTCCACTTCCGACCCCGCCTGAATCGGAACGTACTTCCCAATCTGCTGGCCGAAGATGGGACATGTGGAACACACCAGGAGAAGTAACGCACCGCTCAACCACTTGGTCTTTCGCATAGGCACCTCCGAACGTGGCAATAGACTGCATCTTAGTGCTGCGCTTCCCGCGAGGCAAACAAAATCCTTGGCCGGCTCATACCATGCCGCATGTGGGGCTGGATGAACTCCGCGCAAGCGTGGTAAAACAATCGGGGGCACATACCGCCATGTCTACCCAGGGAAATGACCCGGGAGCGATGCGCATTGAGAATGAACGAAGGAGAAGCAATCGTTATCCTCTCGTCATTCCGATTCACTTGAAATGGCCAGGTCCAGGCGGCGGGCAGTACTCTGCGCAGGCTCAGGCCCGGGAAGCAAATCTGCATGGCGGTCTCCTGGAGTTTACGGACGCGGAGAAGTACCCACTCGAAGGAACTGAGCTGGAATTGGTGAATCTGGTCTCGAATCACAAGACAAAGGCCCGAGTATCTGCGATTCGACGCTCTTCGAGGGATGCTCCCTTGGACATTGCTGTTGAACTCCTCCCGCCCAACGAAGAGTTCTGGGGACTAACCTTTCAGTTGAGGCGGACAACCGGGGAATTGTTGAAGCTTGAGCACGGCATCAAATCAGGCGACATTGATCCGTATGTCCTGCGTGAATTCCGGGACTCGGTGGATTATATCCGCAAGACAGCGTGGGCTGTTCAGGAGTGGCAGGAGAGACAGGTTCAGAAGCGGGATACCGCAACGGTAATTCCGCTGCTCGTGACAGAACGCATCAGGCGGGGGACGCAGTTGAAGCGATTGCATTAAGCCGGCCGCATTTACCAAGCGCCGGATGTGACTGATTCTACAACAGTTGCTTCGCTTGAGGCGGCAGTTGAGGCTGGCTTTAGCCGCAGGGACATGTATGTTACCAATTCAGATGGTCCTCCGTCTAACCTGTTTAGGAACACCCCGCCGGAAGCGTGGCGCGCTGCCGTCGACCTGCTTCTGATGTGTACGTTTATTTTCGCCAGGGAAACTCCTTCGCGAATGCCAAAGAGAAAGTGGAGACGTCTGATTGCGATTACTTCGTTGGCGGTCTGTTCTAGCTCTCAATGACCGCTGAAACCCGTCATCTTGAGCTCAGTTTGCTGCCTGAGCACTTCGCCATTTCCCGGCTAGCGGCGGATTCGCCCGTCCCTTATTGGGCGACGCAAGGTCCGTTCTCTTCTGTTACGCGTACTGGCGATGAGCTTTCTGTCGTCACCGAACTTTCTCGCGTTCCGGCCAGCGTTCAGTCCCAGCCTGGCTGGCGCGTCTTGAAAGTTCATGGACCATTCGTTTTGTCCGAAGTCGGCGTCCTGGCCGCGCTCGCCAAGCCGCTCGCTGAGGCAAGAATCAGTTTGTTCGCCGTTTCGACGTTTGATACAGATTACCTGCTCGTCGCTTCCGAAACGCTGTCGGCCGCTATTGCCGCCCTGGAGCGCGCAGGACACACCGTTCATAGGAGCAAAGCTGAATGATCAGGAAGTTTCTTCACGTCACCAATCAACTTCGCGGACGTCCCGCGTTTCTTGCGCTCGAGGCGTTGCTGGCGATTTTCATCGCCGTACCTCAACTGTTCGCCGATGAACCGTACGCGCGCACCCGCGATTATGATTTGCAACATTCGAAGATTGCCCTGCGCTTCGACCTCGACCAGAAAAAAGTTCTCGGCGAGGTCACCCACTCACTCTCCGTTCTTCGCGACGGTACCGGGAAAATCGTTTTCGACTCGGCCGGACTCACCATTCAGAAAGTGACGATCAACAAAGCCACCGCGAAATTTGAAACCACGGCGGAGAAACTAATTATTCCACTCGCCTCTGAGGCCAGGGCTGGAGACAAATTCGACATCGTCATTCGGTACGAAGGCAAGCCCACAAAGGGAATGTACTTCATCCTGCCGGACAAGGATTATCCGGACCGCCCCAGCCAGATCTGGACTCAGGGCGAATCGGAAGATACGCATTACTACTTGCCGACCTACGATTATCCGAATGACCGGCTGACGACAGAAACGATCTTGACGGTGCCGGCATCGTGGATCACCGTTTCAAACGGCAAGCTCATCAGCGTGACCGACGCAGGCAAAGGCTTGAAGACGTGGTATTGGAAAGAGTCCGTTCCCAGCTCCACCTACCTGATCACCGCAGTTGCAGGTGAATTCGACGAAGTGAAAGAGTCTTGGCGCGGTATCCCCGTCACCTACTACGCGCCGAAGGGCCGCGGCGACCGCCTCTCAATCAGCTACGGTCGCACTCCGGCTATGATGGAGCTGTTCAGCAAAAAGCTTGGCGTCGACTACCCGTGGGAAAAATACGCGCAGGTCATGGTCGACGATTTCGTCGCCGGCGGCATGGAAAACTCCAGCGCCACCACCAACACAAGCTCTTCCCTTGTTCATCCTAAGCTCGCTCCCGAATACTTCACCGGCGAGGACGACTTGATCTCTCACGAACTCGGCCACCAGTGGTTCGGCGATCTCGTCACCTGCAAAGATTGGGGCGACGTCTGGCTCAACGAGGGCTTCGCCACGTTCCTGGAAGTCGTTTGGACCGAAGCGCACTTCGGCAAGGACCAGGCCGATTATGAGCGCTGGAACAACGCCCGCGAGTGGTTCGCAAGCAGCAACCTCTGGAACAAGCCCATCGTCCGCCACGACTTCGACGATTCTAGCGAATTCGACGGCAACGCTTACGGCAAGGGCGGATGGGTTCTCTACATGCTCCGCCACCAGCTCGGCGAAGACGCATTTTACCGCGGCCTGAAGCACTATCTCGAAGTGAATCGCGGTAAGAATGTTGTCACCGCGGATCTCGCCAAAGCTATCGAAGAAGCCACACACACGAATGTCGACCAGTTCTTCAGCCAATGGCTCTACGGCGCGGGCGCACCGAAATTTGACTTGAGCTATTCCTATGACGCCGAGAAACATCAAGTCGCGCTCACCGTCAAGCAAACGCAAACGGTCGAAGGCCGCGTGGGCCTGTTCCGCGCGCCGGTCGAAGTGGAAATCACCACCGCGTCAGGCCCCAAGCTCTACAACGTCCCCGTTTCGAAAGAAAAGCAGATTTTTCCATTGCCCGCGGACTCCGCTCCGCTGATGCTTCTCTTTGATAAGGGCGGGCACATTCTTAAGTCTTCCGAGTTTCACAAAGAAAAGAAAGAGTGGCTTTATCAATTGAAGAATGCCTCCGATCTCCCTGATCGCGCTGACGCAGTTGTGGCGCTTGGCAAGATGAAGGGCGACGAAGAAGTCATTGCGGCCCTCGGAGAGTCGCTGCGCAGTGACAAGGCGTGGGGAGTTCGCGCCACCACCGCCGACACTCTCGGCCACTTGGGTGGCGCCCCCTCCTCCAAATTGCTCCTCGCCGCGCTGGATTCAAACGAAAAGCCCTGGGTGCGCAGCCGCGTCGTCAGTGCGCTGGGTAATTTCAAAGACGACGCGGCGATTGTGGCCAAGCTTAATGCCGTCGCCAAACAGGACGACTCCTATCGAGCGCGCGCCGCTGCGTTGCAAGCGCTGGGCCAGCTCAAGGCATCAACGGCCTTCGCAACGCTCGAGGCCGCCGTCAATGCCGATTCGCCGGACGGCTTTCTCCGCAACGCCGCTCTTCGTTCGCTCGGTTCGCTGGGCGAGGAAAAGGCCGTGCCACTTCTATTAGAATGGTCAGCCGCCGGCAAGCCCATCGATTCGCGGAGGGCGGCCATCAACAGCCTCGCGCGGTTGCAGAAGGACAACCAGGACATCACGAAGCAGATTGCTGCTTATCTCACTGAGCCGCATTTTCCAATTCGCATGGCCGCCATCTATGCGCTCGGCGGACGTGGCGATGCCACTGCCATTCCCGCGTTGGAAGCTCTGCTGAAGAGCGACGACCTCAGTATCGAAATGACCCCCATGATTAAGGGACAGATTGCGCGTCTGAAGAAACCTGCGGATGGAAAACCCCGCGCCAATTCCGGTTACGGGGATACCGACGAGGAATCCGCTGAAAATGTCGGCAGTGAAAACCTCACAACCGAGCAACGGCTCGAAAAGCTTGAACGCCTGCTTCAGGAAATGAGTGAGCGCCTCAAGTCCATGGAGAAGCGCCTCCCGCCCGCCAAGCCGCAATAAGCGGAGTTGCCCGCGTTCGCACTTATGGAGGGGCGGACTTCAGTCCGCCCTCTCTTCTCTGTGGCCGGCGTTTACCCCGATTTACGGTTCCGCAAGCAATATCCGCAAATCGCGCAGATTGTTTCCCATCGGCCCAGTAACAATTGCATCATCCAACGCCGAAAAAAAAGTGAACGCGTCGCTCCGCCGGAACGCGTCCGCCGGATCGAGTCCCCCGGCCTGCGCCCGAGCCAAAGTCTCCCCGTCCGCTACCGCCCCCGCCGCAGGACTGTTTCCATCAATTCCGTCGGTGCCGGCGCTGAGCACTGCAATCTTCCTTTCTGCGATTCTCCCCACACACGCCAAGATAAATGCAGAATTCCTTCCCCCGATTCCATTTCCGGTGACCGGCGAACTCACCTCGCCATCCGCAATCAACGCAACCCGCTGCCCGGCGTGCGCTTTCCGCAATGCTTCCAATTGCTCCAGAAGGAACACTGCGGCTTCCTCCACCGGCCAGTCATCGCTCGTGTTGTCGCAACAGGCGACGAATCCCTTCGCTTCCGCCGCGTGATGTGCCGGATGAAACAAATCATCCATTCCCATCAACAGAAAGAAGTGTGAATTTCGAAATGCAGGAGCATCCGCTTTCGGCGTCTCCGGCATTTTCCCTTCGTCAAGCCAGCGTCGCAAGGAAGGCGGGAATTTCTCAAATAGGGAATATTCGGCAATGATGCGCTTTGTATCCCCAACCGTGCTCGGGTCCGGCAGAGTCGGCCCCGACGCCAGTGCCGATTCCTTCCCCACCGGAACGTCGCTCACGGCCAGCGTGACTTTTGTTGCGTTGTGCGCTGCTGTCGCGAGCCGGCCGCCCTTCACGGCGGAGATGTGTTTCCGTACCGTGTTGATGGCCTCGATCGGCGCGCCGCAGGTCACTAACGCCCCATACGTCTGCTGAATATCATCCAATGTTTGGGCGGAGTCCAGAGGCAGCTCCACAAGCGCCGATCCGCCGCCCGAAAGTAGAAAGAAGATCAGGGTTTTCTCGTCGCACCTTTTCAGCAGCGCCAGTATCGCCTCGGCCGCCTTCCAACTCTCGGTGTTCGGTACGGGATGCCCCGACACGAAGTACCTAATTCCCGCCAATGGCCTTCCCGCCGCCGTGGGCGCGGAAACCACGCCTTCGATTCTTAAAAATGGCGCCAGCACCAGCCTCAGCCCCTCCACCATTGCGTGCGCGGCTTTCCCGATCGCCACCACGCGCAGTTTCTCAAAATGTCGCAAATCGATTTTCGTTCCGCCGCAGAGCAGCACCGTTCCCTTGCGCTGCAGCTTTCGCTGTATCGTCGCGGGAATGTCGATGGCCGCCAGGGTTTCGTTGAAAATCTGTATGGTCTGTTGCTTCAATTGCGGCATCAGAGGTTTGCCTGGAGATTCGTTACGATGTCTTCAGCACTTCCGGATTCAAAATATTCGGTGGCCGCTTCCCCGCGAACAGCGCGACCACGTTTTCCGCCGCTATACATGCCATTTTTGTCCGCGTCTCGAGTGACGCTGACGCAACGTGCGGCGCCAGCACAACATTCGCGCGTTTCAGCCCGGGATGTATGAACGGCTCGTTCTCATAAACGTCGAGCCCTGCGCCCGCAATTTTTCCACTCTCCAATGCCGCTACTAGCGCGGCTTCATCCACCACCGGCCCCCGCGACGTGTTGACTAAGAATGCCGTCGGCTTCATGCGGTGGAATTTCGGTCCATTAAACAATCCCCGCGTGTCAGGCAGCAGCGGCACGTGCACGCTGATAAAGTCAGACTCACCGAGAAGCGTATTCATTTCCCGGAACTCCACTTTCAACTCTTTCTCCACTCCTTCTGCCGCCCGCACCGCGTCCGTGTAAATTACTTTCATGTGAAAACCGCTCGCGCGCCGCGCCATGGCCCTTCCAATCCGCCCGAATCCCACGATTCCCAGTGTCTTCCCCCACACGTCCGTCCCCACAAGCTGATCCAAGTCCCAGTTTTTCCAATTTCCCGAACGCGCCAGCGCTTCCGCCTCGCCCAGCCGCCGCGCCACTGCCATCATCAGCGTCCACGCAAAATCCGCAGTCGTTTCGTCGAGAACGCCAGGAGTGTTTGTTGCCGCTACGCCTCGCTTCGTGCACGCCGCTACGTCAATGTTGTCAAATCCCACCGCCACGTTCGCCGCGATGCGCAGCTTCGGCGCCGCCTTCAACAATTCATCATTGACTCTCTCCGTCAGCAAGCAGATCAGCCCCTCTTTGTCCTTCACGCGCCGCAGAACTTCCTCCCGCGGCGGACGTTCCTCGCAAACACTTTCGGTTTCGACATCAGTTCCTCGTACGCGATTTTGGGAAATTTACACTAACACACAGTACTGCTCCCGGCATAACCTGGCGTCGTGCGTTACAGGCTTTCTCCGAGGCTTCTCATCTCTGCGTCCCTGCGTTTAGTCCCTCCTTCATTGTTCCTGAAGCGCTATCCTGGATTCAAACGCGGCTGTTCTCTATACTGGTAAAGTGTTACTTCCAGCCGCCACACCGCAAGGAGAATCTATGCAATCCCGCTTACTTCAAACCCTGCTTCGGATAGTCCTGGTGCTCCTCACTGCGTGCTTCGCCATTGCCGTGGCGCGCGCCCAGAATCCGACACACGTTATCACCGGCACCGTCGAAAAAGTCGATGCCGGAGCAAAAACGATTGCCGTGAAGACAGCCGACGGCGCAGTTGAAACGGTTAAGTTCACAGAGAAAACTACTGTCCACGGCCTGAAGGATGGCGCTAAGGGCGCCGACCTCGTCGGCAAGGAAGGCGGGCACGTCATCGTCCACGCCACTGGCGAAGGGGCCGAAAAGACCGCCCATTCCGTCGAGTGGTTCGGCGACAAGACGGTCCACACTACCGAAGGCACCGTCGAAGACGTCGGCAAGGGTACGAAAGTCGTCGCGGTAAAGACCGCGGATGGTACAAAGGAGGCCTTTGAAGTTTCCGGTCATGCCACCGTGGACACCGGCAAGGCCGTTGGCCGCTATTCGGCCATTGGGGCCAAGAAGGGCGAGCACGTCACCGTCTATTACACCGAAGAAGCCGGCAAGAAAATCGCCCACTTCTTCAAGCACCTGTAAGTGGCACGGTCCCAGACCGTGCTGCGAGTGGCCCCTCCTTACTCGATCGCTTCCAGAGACGGCCACGCCCTCCCCGCAGCGATGGGGGCAGCTGCGAAAAGGGCGCGCCGTCTTCAGGAGAGAAGATCGTGTCGACCGCTTTGCGGTCGCCTAAACAATCGACTGTTCTGCGGTCAAAGAGACCGTTGGCGAACTCAGTTATCCGCGGGAGGCGGCGGTGGTGCGTCGGGCCCGCCCTTGAACTTCTGAATGAACATTCTGTTCTTACCGGCCGTTACTGTGTAGTCCGATGGCACCGCAAAGAGCGAAGCAGCTGGTTCCGTCCGCCGAATGTTCGTCAGCGTGTAAGTCGATTCGCCGCTCCACGGATTGGTCCGCTTGCTCATAACCACCATCTGCAAGTCGCTGGAGAACCACGTCTCGCGCACGATGACGATCGGCTTTTCGTTCCCGATTTGTCCCGCGGGAATCGTGCGCGTCAGCCGCGTTCCTTGCGCGCTGACTCCCGCAATCGTCTGCGTGCCGAGATCTTCTTTTTTAAGATTGCCGGAGGCGATTTCCTCCTGCTCGCGAGCCGCCATTCTTTCTTTGATGGCGTCTTTCATCGGTCCCTTCATTCCTCGAAACGGGCGGCCCATTTTTTCCGCAGCTTTGGTTTCGGGATGCAGCACGAAGCTTGCGTTCGCGACCGGATCGTTGATTACCACGAACGACTTCGGCTGCCCGGAAGCCGCCAGCGGACCAAATCCCGACAGCGTCACCTCCTTGCGAAATCGTCCCTGGCTGTCGCGGAAGAGGTTCACCTGCGACTTGCGCGAAATATGATTCCCGTCCGCCAGAGTTTGGTTGGTTTCCTGAACGGCCACTGCGCTGAACGGCGCGCCGGTCACCACTTGCCCCCGGTGCAATCCTTCAAATCCCAGCAGTTCAATGCCCTCGCCCATCTGCAGGAATACGCCGGGCTCTTCTCCGTGCACCACAACGGCCCCGCCCGGGGGCGGCGATGGGCCCTCCTGCGCCAACAAGGACCCCGCGGCCCCAGCCAGCGTTCCAGCGAGAAGCAGGTTTGTGAATACTCTGCGATTCATTATTTCATCTCCTCTTCTCTCCCGAACTGTTGTGAACTCTTCGCCATGGCGATCGCGGCCAGCCCCTTTTTCAATTGCGCGATGCACACGGTAACCAGCCTCTCGCGCCCCCTCAGATCCATTTCAGCCGCGTGCTTTACTTTCTTCCAAAAAGCCGCTGCCCCCATTTGCGTGCTCCTCCCCGAGGCGCCCTAAAGCGCCCCGCACCCCACGAAGATTCATTGCGGCAGCCGCACCGCTTGCGGCAATCCATCGTCACCGACCAGCAAATCCACCTGGATCCATTCACTGGCTCGCTCTTCGTTGACAGGCAGGCCAAGCGCACCCAGCGCGCCGCGCTGCATGCGCACGCGCAGAATGGCGGCGTCATCGGCATCCACGGCAAGCGTTCCGGGCAGAAATGTAAAGCCGCTCAATTCATTGTCAGCCACAATTGTCTCGGAACTGGCAGCTCCTGCAGAGTTCTGCGGCGGTATTCCATTCGCAAGCTTCGCAGCGTTTTCATGATTCGCTCCGGCGCTGGAATTACTTTCCGGAAACTTTTTCGCAGCCGGCATGGAATTCAGATGCTTGGTGGCCACTTCCTGCTGGCCGTGGCGCCAATTGCGCCAGCTCAGAACTCCGGCCAGCACCGCCGAAGCGGCCAGCGCCCACGCCGCCACCATGGCGGCGCGCCGGACTTTGAAGGTTACATGCTGCGTGCGAAACTCCTGGCGCAAACGCATTTCCACGCGCGCAGGCGCTTGAGCCATCGCCGTATCCTCCGCGAATGCCCGCAGCTCCACTCCTGCCGCCCGCCAGGAATCCTGCAATGCCGCACATCGAGAACACGTGTCGGCGTGCTCACGCGCAGCCACGCGCTCAACCTCGCTCAAGGCCGTGTCGCGCTCCGCGTCCAATCCAATCACTTCAAATTTTTCGCAGTTCATCTCGCACATCCGTTGCTGATTGCAGTCATGAAGCGGCCAATCTTCTTGGTGGCCCTAATGAGGCCAACAAATCTCAAATCTTTTTTCACCCGCCCGCGCTCGCGCGACGCGGCACGTCGCGAAACATCTCGAGCTTGGCCATCAGCAAAGCCCGTCCGCGGTGCAGCCGCGAACGAATCGTCCCAATCGGGCATCCGGCCATTTGCGCCGCTTCCTCATAACTCATTTCTTCAAGCTCGCACAGCACCACGGCCTCGCGAAACTCCACGGGCAAATCCAGCACCGCGGCCCGCACCTGCTGCATGCGTTCGCGCTTTTCCGCCCATGTTGCCGGCGTGGACGCATCCTGCAAGACAATTCCGCTGCCCGTGCCGTCTTCGTTTTTCTCTTCCAGCGGAATTTCCCGCGGCAAACGTCCCAGGTGTTTCATCACGCGGTTGCGCGCCACTCCATACAGGAAGGCTCCGAGTGCTCCACGCGCGGCGTCGTACTTTTTCGGATTGCGTATCAAGGTCATGAACACGTCCTGCACAATCTCTTCTGCGGCCCAGGTGTTCCCCGTCATGCGCAGCGCAAAGCGGTACATGGCCGCCTGGTGCCGCCGATAAAGGAGCGTAAAAGCCTCCTCATCGCCCCGGGCGGCCCGCCGCAACAGAACGTCGTCTCTGTCTTGCTCGGCGATCCTCATCTCTCCTGGTAAGACGTTCTGGCGACTCTCAACTATCACTTCCCGTGGCGTCTTGAAAAAGTTCCTGCCTCAGGCACAGGCCTGAGGCGAAGCCTTGAAAGTCCTTGTTTTCACAATGGGTTAGACGCGAGCGAGGACTTCCGGGTGTCGAGGTAATAGGGCTGGCTTGGATGACCTGAGATATCCAATCGCGATTTTGAGCGGGCTGGGAAAAGGACTCTTATTGGGTCCTGGGCTTGAACATGCCGGCGGCGATTTTGGTCACCAAACGGCGGGGGATGAGCCGTTCCCCGTGAGCGCCAAGATAGTTTCCGAGGCCGGAAATGACGTAACTTTTTCCGGCAGCCAAAGCTTGCAAGCCCGTGTGCGCGACTTTTTTGGCGGTCTCGGTCCTCCGTCTGAATTTTTCTTGGCCGGAAACGACATGGAATTCGGACTCCGTTGAGCCCGGGCACAACGCGCAAACACGAATTCCATAGGGTTTCATCTCTTCGGCGAGGCCTTCGGCAAAAAGGAGATCGAACGCCTTCGTTGCCGCGTACGTGGAAATATACGGAACGGCCTGGAAAGATGCGGTCGAAGCAAGCATAAGAATGTCGCCGCGGCGGCGCGCAATCATTTCCGGCAAGTACAGCCTGGTCAGATGGACTACCGAGTGGCAATTCACCTGCACCATGTCGAGCAAGCGCTGTTTTTCGATTGCATGGAATTCCCCGTATTGGCCGAAACCGGCGTTGTTGATCAGCAGCTCGATCTCAATTCCTTTTTCCCTCGTGAAGGCAAAAATCTTTTCCGGGGCATTCGAATCCGCCAAATCTGCGGGGAAAACTTCAGCGTAAACCTTATGGGCCGCGGTCAGCTTGCGAGCCAATTCCTCGAGGCGATCCTTCCGTCGCGCCGTCAGAACGAGCTTTGTTCCGCCGGATGCTAATTCTTCGGCGAGAGCAACGCCAATCCCAGCACTGGCTCCGGTGACGAGCGCCCATTTTCCGGACCAATTTGCCGCCATTCGCGACGTCGCATTTGGCAAAGCGCCCTCCACAAAACATGTATTCTGCTATTTTTCAGGCCCGAGGACTGCGTCTCATTTCTTGCTGTCTGCAAAGCGGTCAACAAAACGCCCGCCTTCGCGCTTCAGACGGTCCATCAAGCGGCGCGCCCAGACAAATTCCGCGGCCAGCAAACCCAGCATAATGCCACCTGCCAGCAGCAAGGTGAATCCAGCAATGACGAGAAAGACTCTGCGGACCTGCCCGACCGTGCGGAGGATCATGTACCCCTAGGGAATCTGCTTTCTGGCGGAGAGGGTGGGATTCGAACCCACGGTAGGGGTTAACCTACACACGCTTTCCAAGCGTGCGCCTTAAACCGCTCGGCCACCTCTCCGGCGATACAAACAACCAATCCAATTTAGCAGAAATCTTTGTTTGGCGCATATCGAGGCGTGACTTGGAAAGAAGCAAGACGTGAGGAGATGAGCAGGGTCGCGGTACAAGGCAGTTCCAGGTGGACCGGGGCCGCTCGCTGGAGGCGGCCCAGCACTTCTAGGGATCCGCTCCGAAGGCTACTAGGGCGGGCTCTCTTCTTAGCGGCAACCGGGACTCCGCCCCCGGTTCCGTCCAAAGCTTCCTCTTCCAGTTCTTGTGTGAAAGACGAGCAATTATTCGTAACGGAGGGCTTCGACGGGATCGAGGCGGGCGGCTTTGATGGCGGGATACATACCGAAGACGAGGCCGACAGCCATGGAAACGCCCACCGCGAGCATAATGGCCCAGAGCGGTATGGAGGACGGCAGACTCGGCACCGCCAGGTTGATCAGCAGGCTGATGCCTCCCCCGAGCATCACGCCAATGACGCCTCCGGCACCGGTGAGCACCATGGCTTCGGTGAGGAATTGCCAGATGACGTCGCGCCGGCGCGCGCCGATGGCCTTTCGAACGCCTATCTCGCGCGTGCGCTGTGTGACCGACATCAGCATAATGTTCATCACGCCGACACCACCCACGAGAAGTCCGATGGAACTGATGGCGAAAATCAGGGTCGCAACGGAAGCCGTAATCTGACGAAACTCGTTTGCTATTTGCTGCGCACTGGAAATTCCAAAATTATCGGGTTTGCTGTAAGGCACGTTTCTGCGGCGCCGCAACACGCCACGGATCTGGTCCTCGGCTTCCGACATGCGGCCTGGATAGGCGACAGCGCCGATCATATTTTCGTCGTCCTGAGGCAGATGTTTGTGATATGTGCGGTAAGGGACCATCACCGCTTTGTCCGCGGATTGATCCTTGACCAGCTGACCCTTGCGCGGCTCAAGAACGCCGACGACTTCGTACGAGACGCCATTGATCTGAATGGGTTTTCCGAGCGGGTCCATATCGGGGTAGAGAGTCTTGGCAATGTCGGGGCCGATGACGGCCACGTCGGCACGATGCATATTCTCCGCATCGCTGAAGAACCGCCCGATTTTCGGCCGGGAATTAAAAACCTCTTCATTGGAGGAAAGCGTCCCGTTGTAATCAATTCCCGAGACTTCCTTGCTGAGATAACGCGCCGTGACCGGCCCGGTGCCGGGGCCTTCATCTGTCCATCGTGGATAGAGACTGGCGGTGACGGCTTTCACCGCGGGGCACAATTGGCCAATGGCTTCGGCGTCTTCCAAGGTTAGAGGCTTACGCGCGCGCTCATCGGGTGAAAGCCTTCCCGTGTGGATGCCAGGATCGAAGCGGAAGATGAAGAGGGTTTCCGAACCGTAGTCAGAGAGGTAGGCGTTCACGTCTCCATCGACACCGACAAGGATAGACACCACGGAAAGAACTGCGGTGATGCCGATGACTACACCGAGAACGGTGAGAAACGAGCGCATCTTATTCTCGCGAAGAGTGGTGAGCGCCATCTGAGCGTTCTCGCGGATGTTCATGCGCACAGGTATATGCATGGTTCTCACACTTCCTGTCGCAAGGCTTCAATGGGCTGCAGAGCAGCGGCCCGGCGAGCGGGATAGACACCGAAGAATACGCCAACGGCAGCGGAGATCACTTCTGCGAGCAGAACGGCAGACAGGGAAACGTGCATGGGAACGGACATTGCGTTGGCAAGGGCCGCGATTCCGTAGGCCAAGCTGATGCCAATAGCACCTCCCACGGCGGCCATGACCGTTGCTTCCAGCAGGAATTGCAAGAGAATGTCGTTGTGACGCGCGCCGAGCGCTTTGCGGATGCCGATTTCGCGCGTGCGCTCCGTCACGGTAGCGAGCATCACGTTCATGATGACCACGCCACCGATGACCAAGAAGACCGAGACGACGCCAACCATAGCCGTAGCAATTGCACCTGTCAAATTTTTCCACAACTCCATGAGGGTGGCTTGGTCGAAAATACCAAAGTTATCTTTTTCATTGGGGGAGAGATGCCGCCGCGCGCGCATCATGGCTCGCGCCTCGTCCTGGGTCTGATCCATCCACTCGGGCCCGCGCGCCTGAATGTTGAGCCAGATGGTGTCATTGGTCCCATACATCTTGAAATACGTCTGTATGGGAACGTAGGCAAAGTTATCTTGCGACTGGCCTAAGGCCGTGCCAATGGTTTTCGCGACGCCGACAATCTGGAAGGGCCGGCCATCGATCAGCAGCTCGTGACCGATGGGATCAACCCCGGGAAAGAGCTCAGTGACCACGTCGTTGCCGATCATAGCGACCTGGGCGCGGCTTTGGTCGTCGCCTTCGGAAATGTAGCGGCCATCTCGCGGGACCACGGGATCGATGTCCGCCATGTTGGCGGTCACGCCGCGGATATTCGTGTCGTTGAGGCTGTGCGCGCCGGCGCGTACCTTTCCGTCAACGCGCAGTTCCACGCCAACGCGGAGTGGCAGCTTCATATTGTCGCGAAGGGATTCGAAGTCGTCCCAGGTTACTTTTTTGTTCCGGCGGTTGGCCTTGACGTATTCTTCGACGTCGGTAATGAGGGGAAAGCGCGTCAGCAGGAAGACATTTGAGCCCAGATTGGCAACACGGTCCGCAATATAGCGGTTTACCCCAGAGATCAGGGCAATGACTACGATGAGGGTGGATACCGAGAGGATGATGCCCAGGAGCATCAGGAAGGAACGCATCTTGTGTGAGCGCAGAGTCTCTAAGGCCACGCCGATCGGTTCTCGGAGCAAAACCCGCCGTTTCATGCGTGCGATTCCCCTGTCCATTCTACGCGCAAGTGATTGAAAAGGTTTCTAGATGGGCCGCCGGTTCCGGCATGCCGTAGCCTATTTAGAAGCGTTATCACCTTCCCCTGCTGTACGGGAAAGACGCGGAAAATGTAGCCGGCCGGAAAATACCGTAAATTGGCCGCGCTTGGGCGCATTTGCGGGCGTCTGCTACACTATTTGGGCCGGTTCCGGGATCGTCTAATCGGTAGGACATCAGCCTTTGGAGCTGAGTATCGTGGTTCGAGTCCACGTCCCGGAACCAGATTCCCTCCGCGCCGATTCCCTGCCTTTCAAATCCTCGATTCAAATTTCACGGTAGTTCAGCAGAACCACGCCAATCAATGCGATACACAGCGGCCAGACGCGGGCCATTGCGCTTCGGGTTTGATTCTCGGATGGAAGGCGCAGTTCCAGCCAGCGCGACCATCCCGCTGTCACGGCGAGAATGGCGATCGGGATGTGGCTTAGCTCGGCGAGGACTTCCTCCTTGAGGTTCCCGAGGCTATGGGAGTGGGTGAGAAGCAAGGCGCCGGAAACGGCGATGAGGACAGGAAAGATCAGCCGGCCGCGGCCGGAAGCCACACGTCCGGTTTGCACGCGCCACTCAAACACCGCCAGCGCAATCACCAGCACGGCGAAAAAACGATGCAACAGGACTTCGGGATCAGCAAGGGTCGCCCAGAAGCCGACCGGCCCGAGCGGCCACGTCTCCGGGTCGCTGCGGAGAAAAAGAAATGCCGAGAGGCCGAAAAAGGCAAGCGGCCAATTTCGCGCCCATGCGACTCGTCCCGCTTGCGCGACGAGGGCCAGCAGCCCCAACGCCAGAACGACGACGCCCGCCCAGTGATGGTTGTACTCAGACCAGGCCTTCTCGGCGGGAGTGTTCGGGCGCGTTCCAGTTTGGCCGGGAACGTAGGATTCGGTCGAGAGCGAGCCAACCTCGAAAGCCTTTTTCTGTGCGGCGTAAGCATCTTCGGGAAGCTCTTGAACAGACGGGCTGCCGAATCTTGGCGGCCGTGGAGACATGCGGGCGATGATTTCTGAACCCGTGACGCGCTCGTGGGCGAGATCGGCGGCGGGAGGAAGCGACGTCAGCGAAGCGGCAGTGAGGATTACGGTGACGCCGATGCCAATTTCGGCTTCGCCGAAGCGCTTCAGGCTGGCGAGAATGGAGCTGGCCGGTCCGCGGCGCACGAGCTGAAAATTGAGCACGCCGAGAAACAAGAGAAGGCCAAAGAGAAACACTTTGGTGGCAACCATCGCGCCGTAGGAAGTGCCATAGACGGCCCTGATCGAGCCGACGTAGGCCAAACTCAGCATGAAACCGGCGGAGGCGAGCACAGCAACGCTCACGAGCGCAAGTTGCGAAAATCGGGCGCTGAGGCGACGCGCGAACTCCGGAGAGGACGCTTGCCGGATGGCGATCAGCAGGTACGGCAAGCCGCCAAGCCAGCAGGCTGTCGCACCTTGATGCAGGGCGGTGAAGGCGATCAGCGGCGCGCGATAGTCCAGGCGGGCCATGGAATGGCTGGTCATGACGGACGAGGCAACGATGACGGCTGCGGGGAGAAGCAGATCGGCGTAGCTGGTGGAGCGCGTCGGAGCGGTCAGAACGATGATAGTAAAGGCCGCAGCGATGCCCATCAGCCCGGCGAGGACAAAATTTGCGCCAAGGACGTCGCGAAGAGGCATGTCGGCGGACTGCCTCAGAATGATCGAGTTCGCGAGAACGTAGGAAATTTGCATCGCGGCTAGCGCAAGCGCCGAGCGCCGAATCCAGCGCAGACAAGCCTGCGGGAGCGCCGCCGAATCTTCTTCCGCGCGGCGAACAACGAAAATCAGAAAAACAATGCCGCCAACGGCGAGCGACTGAAACGTTAGCGTCGCGCCGCGGAATAGGACCGAGAGGAAGCCGAAGACTTGGAGTAGTCGGGCCATGAATCTCGATCAGGATGTGGTAACAGTGAAGGGGATTTCGCCGCGCGTGATGTGGCCATCAGAAGCCAGTACTTGCCAGCGAAGGCGGTAGGCGCCCGCCGCCAAACCGGTGGCCTCGGCCGAGAGCGTGTCCGCCGGCGTCTGCCTGCTGATTTCGAGCGCTTGCGCGGAGCCGTCTGGACGAATGAGCGTCAAGCGGGAACGGAGCGTGTCGATTCGAACGTTGAAACGGAGCTTGACCGGAACGTCCGGCCCCGACACCGCGCTCTTCAGTGCTGGGCTTGATTCCAGCAGGATCGCATGCGCGGACGTGGGAGCAACGATCAGTAGAGCCGCGACCGCTGCAAACAGAATGAGTGCGCAAAGATTTCGACGGCCAGGCTGCATGACGCTCCTCTTCGCCAAGAGCAGCGAAGAGCTCCGTGAAAGTTGGGTTACGACTGCTGGAAGAAAATTATACAGAAGACGGCGAGGATTGCTATTTCATTCGACGGCTGGTGCGCAAACGGGGCTGCCTCCGCGCCCGGCGGAGGAGCGAAGGAAATTCGCCGGTGTAGTCAGGGCTGGAAGTCAGTCGAGACTACTCCTGCGAGCTAATCTCGTTGCTGTGGTTCCAATCAATCGTCGGATCGGATGCGGGATCGTAAGCAACTTCGGTGTTCGTGGTCTTATCGAGCTTGCGCTGTGCGCGCTTCTCTTCCTTCATTTTGCGCTTCTCGATACGCTTCATTTCCTTCTGCCGCTTCTGGAACGTTGTGGTCATAAGCCTCTCCTCACAGCAGAGTCCGGCGAGAGCCCTGGCCCCTGCCGTCCAGCCTATCCAAGAACAAGACTACCAGCGCGGTTCCCGAGGCTGGCGCGCCGACTCACGGTAATCTTCGTTTGAAAAACGGTCGCGTCCGCCGCCCTTGCCGCGTCCGCCTCCGCCACCTGGGCCACCAAAATTACGCGGACTGCGCGGCGGGCCGCTTTCGCCCTTCGGGCGCGCTTCATTCACTTTCAAGTTGCGCCCGCCCACTTCTT
>WNFS01003916.1_pt1 | contig 17337 bp, 10 predicted proteins | sample 5400141 | NCBI WGS metagenome assembly WNFS01 (sample SAMN13153358, study PRJNA577476) | soil metagenome | isolation source: 60 cm saprolite under Madrone tree | place: USA:California | collected 2016-06-14
TGGCGGCCGAGCTCCAGCGAGCCGCGTGCGCGGTTCGAACCGGAATTCTGGTTAACCATAACACCCTCCCCCGGTTTTTTGTAAGTGTTGCTTCTAAAGGATTTAGCGTTTCTGTAAGTTATTTAAAATCAACAGCTACGAGACGGCGTCTAAGCCCAGATTCTAAATGACTTACAAGGACAAAGAAGTCAGCCGCTCTGGCTTTGGACCCGGCCGATTTGTCTCTCGCGTTTACATCCCGCAAAAACAAAAAGCGGCAACAGGGTTGCCGCAGTCCATATGCCGAGATTATTCCCAAACGCATTATAACAAGAATTCAATCTGGCTCAAGAGAGAAATGAAGCCAAGAGCACAGCCAAGATTGCCTGCGCGACCTAGTCGATGGAGACGGTGGGGCCGGAGGAGGTGGCGCTGACTTCGGCTAGGCGGGCGGTGACGGCGCGGGCTAGGGCGTAGAGGCTTTGCGTGCCGGGGGCGGATTCGCCGAGGCCGGCTACGGGTTTGCCGGTGTCGCCGCCGATGCGGATGCGCGGATCGATTTCAATTTCGCCGAGGATGGGAACGCCGTAGGCGACGGCGGTTTTTGCGCCTTCACCGTGGCCGAAGATGTCGATGGGCTTGTCGCAATGGGGGCAGCGGAAGGTGCTCATGTTTTCGACGACGCCTAGGACTTCGACATTGACTTGGCGAAACATTTCGATGGCTTTGCGGACGTCGGCGAGGGCGACGGTGGAAGGCGTGGTGACGACTACTGCGCCGGTGACGGCCACCGTTTGGATGAGGGTGAGTTGCACATCGCCGGTGCCGGGCGGGAGGTCGATGATGAGGTAGTCGAGTTCGCCCCACTCGACGCTGCGCAGGAATTGCGTGATGACGCTGTGCAGCATGGGGCCGCGCCAGACCATGGGCTTGTCGCCGGGGTTGAGCAGGCCCATGGAGATCATTTTCATGCCGGCGACTTGTACGGGGATGATGCGCTTTTCGGCGGTGGCTTGCGGCTCTTGTAGCGTGCCGAGCATGATGGGGACGTTGGGGCCGTAGACGTCGGCGTCCATTAGGCCGACTTTGTGGCCGAGTTTTACCAGGGCCAGGGCGAGATTGACGGCGACCGTGGTTTTGCCGACGCCGCCTTTGCCACTGGCTACGGCGACTAGATTTTTTACGCCGGGGATGGGGTGGCGTTCGGGTTGCGGCATGGGTGCTGGCGGCATTTGGTTACCTTGTCTCGATGCTTAAATCGAAGAGAGATTCCTCGCTTCGCTCGGAATGACGGTATTTGAAAATTGCGCTAATCACGCGTTGGCGCCGTGGCATTTCTTGTATTTTTTTCCGGAGCCGCAGGGGCAGGGATCGTTGCGGCCTACCTTCGCGCCTGCGCGGACCGGCTTGGGCGCTTCGGCTTGCGCCGGCCCTGTTCGGTACTGCAGCTCTTTTTGCTGGCGCTCCTGTTTGCGTTCCATTTCGCGGGCGAAGGCGGGTAAGCGCTGGGGAGGCGGTTCGCTGGCGCGGGCTGCGGCGCTGGCAGCGGCGGCGCCAGCGCGTTGGCGGGGCGGCTGCGGAGGCGTGGGCGGTTGGCCCGGCGCCCCTGGCGCTCCTTGCTGAGGCTGCTCGTTCTGCTGGACTTGAATGTGGAACAGATAGCGGATGGTTTCGTTATCGATGCGCGCCATCATATCTTCGAATAGAACGAAGGCTTCTTTCTTGAACTCGACGAGTGGATCTTTCTGGCCATAGCCGCGAAGGCCGATTCCCTCTTTCAAGTGGTCGAGCGAGAGCAAGTGGTCTTTCCACTGCGAATCGACGACGTCGAGGATGATGCGGCGTTCGAGCCAGCGCATCAGGTCGGCGGTGAACTGCTTTTCTTTTTCTTCGTAGCGTGTGGTGACAGCCTTGACGGTGGTTTCGGCAAGTTCGTCATGACTTAGCGTGGCAGGATCGGCGCCGGAAGCTTTGGCGTCGATGCCGAACTGGGCGTTTACTTCAGCGAGGAACTGCGTGGCGTTCCACTGATCCGGATGTTGGTCACGCGGACAGAAATTATCGACCAGCTCGCGAGCGACATCTTCCGCAACGCCGAGGACGTAGTCGCGCTGATCTTTTCCTTCGAGCGCGGAGCGGCGAATGGCGTAAATCGCCTCGCGCTGCTTGTTCATCACATCGTCGTATTCGAGGAGGTGTTTGCGGGCGTCGAAGTTCTGCGCTTCGACCCCTTTTTGGGCGTTTTCGATGCGATTCGAAATCATTTTCGATTCGATGGGGACGCCTTCGGTCATTCCCAGGCGGAACATCAGGGCCTTCATGCGCTCGCCGCCGAAGATGCGCATGAGATCGTCTTCGAGAGAGAGGAAAAATCGCGAGGAGCCAGGATCGCCTTGGCGGCCGGCGCGTCCGCGCAGCTGGTTATCGATGCGGCGGGCTTCGTGGCGTTCGGTGCCGAGGATGTGTAAACCGCCAAGCGTCACGACTTCGTCGTGTTCAGCTTTGCATTGCTGCGCGAACTGATCGTAGACCGGTTTCCACTGGTCGGCAGGGACTTGGAATATTTTGCCTTCGTTCTGGAAAAGAACCATGGGGACTGTGGGCAGGGCTGCAGGGCCGCCATCGGCAGGAATCACAGCTGGCGCAGCGGCGTAAGGCATGGCCAATTTGTTTTTTAGAAAATGGTCGCGCGTCATCTGTTCGGGATTGCCGCCGAGAAGAATGTCCGTGCCGCGGCCGGCCATGTTAGTGGCCACGGTCACAGCGCCTTTGCGCCCGGCTTGCGCGACGATGCGCGATTCGCGCTCGTGCTGCTTGGCGTTGAGCACTTCGTGCGGGACGCGGGCTTTCTTCAATAGTTCAGCGATGGCTTCCGATTTTTCGATGGAGATCGTTCCGACGAGCACCGGCTGACCGCGTTCGTGATAGTGGCGGATCCCGTTAGCCAGCGAATTGTCTTCTTGCAAAATTCCGTTCACCACCGCTTCGAACTTTTCTTTTTCAGTGCGATAGACGACGTCGCGGTGTTCTTCGCGAATCAATGTGCGGTTCGTTGGAATTACGATGACATCGAGATTGTAGATTTTGCCGAACTCGGCGGCTTCCGTTTCCGCCGTGCCGGTCATGCCGGAAAGCTTTTTGTACATGCGGAAATAATTCTGGAAGGTGATGGTCGCAAGCGTCTGATTTTCCCGCTCGATCTTCACGCCTTCCTTGGCTTCGACAGCTTGGTGCAGTCCATCCGACCAGCGGCGGCCGGGCATCTGGCGGCCGGTGAATTCATCGACGATGATCACTTCGCCGTCCTTCACCACGTAATCGACGTCGCGCTTGTATAGCGAGTGTGCGCGCAGCGCCTGATAAACGTGGTGCATCAGCTCGATGTTCACGGGATCGGAAAGATTGTGCAGGCCGAGCAGGCGTTCGCACTTGCTGAAACCCTCTTCCGTCAACGTTGCTGTGCGGTGCTTTTCGTCCAGCGTGTAGTCGATGTCCTGAATGAGCTTGGGAATGATTTTGTCGATCTTGGCGTATTTGTCGGTGGACTCTTCCGAAGGGCCGGAGATGATCAGCGGCGTGCGAGCCTCGTCGATGAGGATGGAGTCCACTTCGTCGACGATGGCAAATTGGTGCCCGCGCTGAACGCATTGCGCCAAGTCGTACTTCATGTTATCGCGCAGGTAGTCGAAGCCGAACTCGTTGTTGGTGCCGTAAGTAAGATCCGCGCCGTAGGCTGCTTTGCGCTGCTCATCGTCCAGATCATGCACGATCACGCCGACGGAAAGGCCCAAGCCGCGATAGAGCGGGCTCATCCATTCGGCGTCGCGCCGCGCGAGGTAATCATTCACCGTGACGACGTGCACGCCGCGCCCCGCCAGGGCGTTCAGAGCTGCGGGCAAAGTGGCAACGAGCGTCTTGCCTTCGCCCGTTTTCATTTCCGCGATTTTGCCGTCGTGCAGAACCATTCCGCCGATCAACTGGACGTCGAAGTGCCGCATGTTCAGAAAGCGGCGGCCCGCTTCACGGACTAAGGCGAAGGCTGGCACAATCGCCGGATCCAGCACATTCTTCAAAAGTTCCTTGTAGGTAGGCTCGCTGGGATCTGCGTCCTTGAGTTGCTCTAGAACTTCCGCCTTAAGTTGGGCGAAGCGGGTCTTTAGCTCATCATCGCTGAGCGCGCGCACTTCAGCTTCTCGCGCGTTGATGGCCGCGACGTGCGGCTGCAATTTCTTGATGTCGCGCTCGTGTTTGGTGCCGATAAATCGAGCGACAACTGTGTCGACTGCCTTGGCAACATCCATGAGGGGTTTCGCCGTCTCCTGGCGGTACTCCGCGAGAGTGAACGCACTGGCCGCTCTTACGCGACCAGTACAAACATTCTATTCTAACTGTTTGGATGCGTCAGCACCAAGAACGTCGACACGGGAGAGCCGATGAGAGATTTTCGGCGGAGCCCTTGAATCCGTGGCTAGGCTCCGTGTAGGAAATCGTCGAGCAACCGGCGAAAGACAATCGCAGTTGGCTTCCAGTTGCCAAGCATCGCTTGGGCGGCAGCCTTCTCGTAGCCGGCATTGGGTCTTGGGCGCAACCGGACAAAAGGCGGCAACCCATAACGGACTGCAAGACTGTTGGCCCAAAGCCGCGCGATACGGCCGTTGCCATTTGCGAAGGGATGGATTCGCACCCACACGGCATGCACCCAAGCACAGAGATCAACGAGGCCCGCAAAATGGTCGGCATCCAAGTCCCGACCTAAAGGCGCCAGCGCGTCCAACTCGGCTACGAGTTGCTGAAGCTTGGCTTCAAAGCGCGTCAGCTCAGCGGCAACGGCCACCGAGCTAACTCCGTAGTTCGAGCCCACCCTTACCTGCATGTTTTCGAGACTCGGCTCCCCGCGAAACGCTCCGATTGATCGCGGGTTGGGAACTTTCAAGCCCCGCATGAGAAGAATATGCCAAGCTCGCGCCATTTCCAGCGTCGGCTTCTCACGCTTTTCGGCCGCGCTAAGAATGTCCTTGAGGACTTGCGCGAGATTCTGCCGCAACTGGGGACTATCTTCGTCCCAGTTAGGCACCGAGAAGATCTCGAATCTTGCTTTGAACGGGGCCTGCCGGCTTGAACCTTCCGTCGACGAACTCGCCCTCGGCAGGCTCGCCTTCGGCGGGGTCGCGGAACCTCGCCTCGGCATCGACAACGGCGGCGATCGCGCGCTTGAATCCGGGATCGCGCTTGCGGTATTCCCGGAGTTTCTCCAAGGTTTCTTGCAGTCCCTTTTCTTTTCGTCTCGGTTGGCTCAAATAGAGTCTGATGGCCTCGTTTAGAAGCTGATTAATGGGGCGTCGTTCGACTTTACTGAGGTTTCTCAGAGCGGTGCGTTCCTTAGTGTCAATCCTCAAAGTGAAAGCGATCCTAGCCATGCCTGTAGATTACACATGATCGAGGATGATGTCAATATGGCATTTTGACATCACCAAATTCTCTAGCGTGACCTTATTCGGACACTTTGCCGCGCGGGCCGAAATGCCAGCAACTTGTTGATTCTTACGGGAAAACGCCTATGAAGTCACCGGGGTTTCAACCGTCACGGATTGGTTCTTCGCTTCCGCCCCAGAGGACACCTGGGTATGGTTGTCGGCCAGAAGGCGACGGTACTTGCTGCGCTCATCCAGACTCATATCTACAATCTCGAAGGCCATATCCTGGGCGCGGTAGTCCCGCATAAGGGCCGTGGCTAGCACGTTGCGAAGCCCGAGCTGCAGCTTGAGTTGCACGTGGGTTCCCGGGGCCAGGTGCCTGCTGATGGTCGCGACACCGCCCGAGAGACTTGCCGTCTTAATCTCGAGCCGGCAGGTTTCCTTGAGGTTTGTGCTCACGGCTGTAACTGGTTTATGCAGGCGTACGCGCGTATGCCGACGTTGCCGGACAAACTTTGAGTTCGGAGTGATATCCAACGGCGCCAGCGCCAACTCTTCCCGGTCGATTCCGCTCTTGGCCACAAACTCGCGAGCCCAATCGGGCTCCATCTGCATTAGGGCTTGCAACGCGGCGACGCGAAGTTCCTGGGGATGCTGCCAGCCGAACATTTTCTTCGCTCGATGGCTTTCACCTGTAAATAGGGTCCGCCGCTCGCGGGCAAGTCTCCGTCGACGATTGTAAGCAAACGACCCAGCGATTCGCGGTCGGATGTCACGCCAATCTCGTCAATCACCAGAGGCATGATCAGAGGATCAACATGATCGAGCAGTTCGAGAAGAATTCGGCAGCGCCCCGGAGCGCCGCTTGATGAAATTTGCCGCACGATGCGGTCCTGAGACGTTCTGGGAAAATCTCTCATGCGCGCTGGCAAAAACACTTCCACCGCTTCCGGATCCAGCTTGCTCAAAAGCCCGGCCATTTCGACAGCCTCGGCAATGGGACCGCCTCTCAAAGTGCTGCGCAAGTAGTGCAATCCTTCTTCCCCAAGATCCGCGGCCAAGTTGGATACGTGCTCGGCATCTTCTCGCAGGCTGCAGCGGTTGAACCGGGTCGAGAGCTGCTCCATCGCCGTTTGCGGGAGCATCTTCAAAACGTTGGTCATGCCGGCGACTGCTTGCCGCGCGCGCAGGGCCTCATCGACAAACTGCGGAATGCGCTCCTCGATGCCCATCTTAGGGCGCAAGCTGCGGCCAACACCAGGCCGCTGCGCTTCAACACCCGAAATCAAATCGAGCGCTTGCTCCATCACCGGGAAGCACCGGCTAGTCGCAGCCTCCTGGCTAAGCCTCACGAAAGCGGCGCTCACCAGAGTTTGTAGGTCGGCGTCTTGTTCAACGCTCAGCCGCAAGCCCAAGTGGCGCAGCGCTTCGCCGAGGAGCTTGGGATCGGCCTTGGCGTAGAGTTCCGCCATCTCGGACAAGCCCATCGCGGTTTTTTTCCGCGCATCTATCTCGTCGCTCTCAGCGCAAGATGCATAGTTCTGCAGGATGCTGATGGCTTGCGCCACCTCTCCGGTCTCAATCAAATGCGCCACATAAGACTGAACGTTTTTCGGTGGGATGCACCACGCGTCCCCCGAAAGCAGAACCGCTTGCTTGCCGCTGTCGGGGACCGCTGCCCAAAACTGCCGGTCGAGAATGTCGCGGTGGGATTCGACCAGCAATCCCGCGTCCGTCATCTTGTCTTCGTGCGCGCCGAGAATCTTGCGGAGATTTTCGATCTCCTGGTTCATGCGATCGAGCATTTGCCGCACGGCATTTACTTTTACTTCGCCACTTTCGAATCGCTCCAGCGCAAAGCGAATCGCAAGATGTTCGGCCAGCTTCACAAGCACGGACTCGTCGGGCTGGCCCTCTGGCGCCTGCGCCGCTAGTCCAGCAATGGCTCTCTTCAAAGTGTCTTGCGCCGTCCCCGGCAATTGAGACATCTGCTCCTGGAATTGAACAGCCGCCTCGGCGCCACCCTGACCCGCTCCAACATTGCCAAAACTTGTCAGCGCACTCAAAATTCCATAGATTTCATCTTCGCTCGGGCCGCTACCCTGGCCGGTTCCTCGCCAAGGTCCGCTTCCGCTGCCGCCACCTGGGCCCCCAGACCCTGGACCGAGACCCACTCCGAGACCTGCTCCAAGACCTCCTCCGGTTACGCCAGCAACACCCGCGACGCCACTTCCGGCCGCATACGGTCCGGTGAGCGTCCCTCCGGTACTTGATCTCGGAACGCTGAACTCACTGGCAGCACCCGAGCTTCCGCCCATTCCTCCGCCGCCACCGATTCCGCCGCCATCGCTCCCAGCAACGTTGCCACTTCCGGAGCCGGAACCGCCGGCTCCCGTACTCGTGCCTACTGTCCCGCCGCCTCCGGTCCCTACTCCGCCTTCGCCGCCTGATCCTGAGCCGCCAGTTCCAGAACCGCCGGTTCCCGTTCCAACACCGACCGGCCCACTGCCCCTCGAACCCTGCGCCGCGGCAATCAGCTCAAGCAATTTTTGTGGGTCGTTGAGCCACTTTTTGAACTCGTTCTGGTCTTCGCCAAGCGAGGCTGCTGCGAGTTGCGCCGCCATGCTCGCGTCCTTCAGACGAGAGTCGGTAGCAACAAAACAGATTTCGTTCAAGCGGATGCCATGGGCGCCCTCGAGGGCGGCTTTCACTTGTTTGGCGAGTTCGGTGGGCTTTGCTTTGCCTGTAGGAAATGCGCGGGCAAATCTGCCAATCTCTTCCTCGGTGACAGACGGGAAAAACTGAATACTCGCCAGCCCTGCGGCGGAGAGCAGCTGCGCAAATTGCTTTTCGGCGGGAGCGCCTTCCAGAGGAACGCCATCCAGCAGCAACTGAGAACCAGTCGCGCCCAGCATCAACCCGTTGTCTGTTCCCGTGGGAATCGCGGCTCGAAGTTCCTGCCACGCGATCTCCAACTGTCCGGTGGTACGGGCGTGCTCGAAACCGTACAAACGGGCAAATTTCAGGAGAATGTTCAGGCTTCTTACGAAGGCCCGTCCCGAAGTCGACTTAGTGTCCGTAAACCTCGTCGTCATGCCCGTCCTTTACTAGGACTACCTATCTAGTACCGTAGGGTTATGGCCCGTTCGCGGCAATGGTACAGAGGTTCTATGTGTCTCTGCTGTCAAGCCGTCCTGAGGACGGGCGCGTGACCTGCTCACCGGGACGGGTTAGCTCCGGGGGAGGACAGGTTGCAAGGGATGGGGAGTTGTCGGTAACGTGCGCCGACAAGTCCTTGGGGATACTACTTGTTGAGCGCCACGCGGCCGCGCCGCTTGCTGCGATTGACCACTGCTGATACTTGCGGAAGCCCGCCCAACTCCAGCAACACTTTCCGCAGCCTCGCGCGATCTTCCATGTCCATGTCCACAAATTCAAACGCCATGGCCTGCGGACGAGCGCCGCGCACAATCGCCTGCGCCTTGATGCTCCTCACACCGTGCGACAGTTTGAGCGATAGGAGGGAACCTGGCGCTAGATGGCGTTCGCCCGAGCCGATTCCGCCTCCCAGGTTGAGTTCCGGGATGGACAACCGGAAATTCTCGCGCAAGTTGGTGGTCACCGCGATCAGATTCCTCGACAGTCTCAAGCGCGCATATCGCCGCTGGCGCATCACAGAGGCGTTGGGCTCGGGATCAGTCGGCTCCAGTGCTAAATCCTTGCGCTCAAGTCCGCTGGCGTTGAGTTTTTCCAGCGCCATCGTGGGATCGATCCGCATTAGCGCCTGGGCGGCCGCGATTCGCAATTCGCTGGGGTAGACCCAGCGCCACACCTGTCGGGCATCCATAAGGTGTTGAAGTGTGGGGCTGCCAGCCGAAGCTCGCAAGCGGCCGATCGCTTCCACGGCTTTCAGCCGGTGAAAGGGAGGAGTGTGGTCATTCTGCGCCAATTCCAGGAGCTTTGTGATGCATTCGGGCTGACCGCTCATGCCCATTTCGTCGAGAGCCAGCGGCCGGATCAACGCGTCGAGTGAATCATAGAGAGAGACCAGTAGTATTGCTCTTTGTTCAGGGGGAGCAGAGGAAAGCTGACGGACCGCCCGGTCGTGAGTGGAACGGGGCCACTGGCTCAGCCGCACGGGAAGAATTTTCTGAACCGCATCGGGTGCGAAATGGCTTAGCAAGCCGATTGTCTCCGCGGCCTCTGCCGCAGGCGCCGTTTGGAGAGTCTCCACCAAGCGCTGGGTGGAATCCTCGCCCAACCCCCGGACAATTTGGCCTAGCACTTCGCAATCTTCGCGAAACCCGCAGTGGCCAAACCGGCTCGTCACGTAGTGTAGCGTCGCTTTCGGCATCAGTCCCAGGATTTCGGTCATGCCGTCGGCCAGATGGCCGCTGCGCAGCGCCTCTTCGATAAATTCCGGCAAGCGTTCCTCTGCACCGATGCGCGGACGCAGGCTCTGTGTCGATCCTGGCCGCTGTTGTTCGATACTGTCGAGGGAAGAGAGGGCCTGCTGCATGGCCGGATAGCAACGCTTTGACGCTGCTTCCTGGCTCATACGCACGAACGCCGCGCTGATCAGCGTTTGCAACTCCGGTTCCCGCTCGATGGCCAACTGATTACCCAGCCGGCGGATGGACTCCATCAGCGCGCTGCCGTCGCCGCTGCCATACAGCTCTGCAAGATCGGAAAGCCCGATCGCGGTTGTGCGGCGCGCTTCCGGCGCTTCCAGCGAAATGCACGCTGCATACTTCATCAAAATTTCGTTAACAGTCTTCAATTCACCGCGCCGGAGCATTTCTTCCAGGAACACGCGCACATTGCGCGGCGGAACGCACCAGGCTTCGTCCGAGGTCAGCACTTCCTTCTTGTTCTCTTCCGGCACTTGCTCCCAGAACTCTTGGTCGAGCAGCTCGGTATATGATTGCACCGACAAACCTGCCTGGGCCATCATCTCTTCCTGCGAACCCAGGATCTTGCGCAGCGCCTCAATCTCCGAATTCATGCGGTCCAGGAGTTGTTTCACGGCGTTCACGCGCAGTTCGCCGCGCTCGTAACTGTCCAGCGCAAAGCGGATGGCCACGTGTTCCGCCAATTTCAGCAACATCGGCTTGTCGGCCTTTTCCGAGGGCGCCTGGGCCGCCAGACCTGCCAGTGCCTGTTGCAAGGTGAACTGTGCGCGCACCGGCATCGCGCTCAAGCGCGACTGAAATGTCGGAACATCCATTTTTGCTTCCGGATCTTTGCGGGACTTCCCCAGCTGGGCGAATAGACCCAGCATTGCTCGGACGTCTTCTTCGGCCACATTGAAGCCGGCTCCGCCGCCGGACCCCGTACTCGGTGCGCCAGGCGCTGGACCGCCACCGCCAAGAGCGCTGCCGCGAAGCAGTGCTGAGGCAGTCAGCCACTTTCCAGGTGCAGCGTCCCCACCGCCAACACCAGTTCCGCTTCCGCCAGTTCCACTTCCGCCAGTTCCACTTCCGCCAGTCCCCGTCCCTCCGCCACCGGTGCCGACTCCGGCCCCAGGGCCACTCCCTCCACCACTGCCAGAGATACCTACTCCGCCGCTGCCTGCGCCTCCGCCAGCAACGCCAGTCCCGCTGCCACCGCCACCTACTCCACCTCCACCCCCCAATCCCGAACCGCCGCCAATTCCGACGCCGCCGGGCCCTGTTCCGCCACCAACTCCGGTTCCACCGCCACCCACTCCTGCTCTGCCACCCGATCCCGTACCCCCGCCAGGGCCACTGCCCCCTTCACCACCGCTGGCGCTACCAGTTCCAAAGCCTCCTCCAGCGCCGGATCCACTGCCAGAGCTATCCCACAAACTGCCAGATTGGCCCGCTGAGCCTGTGCCGCCACCTCCCGGCACACCACCCGGACCGCCACCGCCGGGACCGAAGCCGGGGCCGGTTCCTCCCCCGCCTCCTCCCCCGCCGCGCGAACTTTCCGCAGCAAGAATCATTTGCAGGAGCTTGTTAGGATCTTCAAAGAAATCCTTGAACTTGTCGCCTTGGGCGCCAAGAGCTTTCGCAGTGAGTTGTGCAGCTACTTTGATCCCCGCAACGGAAGAATCTTCCGCAACATAACGAATCTCATTGACCTTGATGCTTGTTTCACCGGCGAGCGCGGATTTTAGTTGTTCTGCGAGAGAGGAAGGCTTTGCATTGCCGCTTGGAAATGCGCGCACGAACCGCGCGAATTGTGGCTGCGTCAGAGTTGGAGAAAAGTGGATGCTGGCGATTCCCGAACTCATCAGCATTTGTGCGAAGCTTTTTTCGCCGGCAGAGGCGCCGAGTGGCACGCCGTCCAGCAAAATCTGATTCCCCGACGCCCCCAGCAAGAGGCCACTTCCGACGCTGTCATCGAGCGCGCTTCGGAGCTCTTTCCACGTAGTCTCAAACTGCGCCGCAGTCCGCACATGGCCAAATTCATAGAGGCGTGCGAACTTCAATAAAATGTTTAGGCTGCGGACGAAAGCCCGCGCGCCCCCGCGTGATTCGGGACTCATACTATCCGGCGAGGAAGCCGGTCCTCCCATGCTTCCTTATTACACTAGAGGCCTCGTGCGCTACAGACAAGTCTCACGGCATTTATTGTAACCTTCTCAATAACAGATTGTTGGCGATAAGGGCACGAACTCGGACGCTCTAGCCGCGCGGCGCGGTTGCGTCTTACCCCACTTCCAGACTACCCTGTGTTGCTCGGTATTATGACTCGCTCTAGAATGCTTTGGCTCCTTCGCCCTTTCGACGTCGAAGGTACCGGCATGCTAGGTGCGTTATCGGCTTAAACTAAGAGCACAGCAAATTAATTGATATGTCGGACCAGTCCCCACCTGACCGCTACAAAGTAGATATGCCGCAGATACCTGGCGTTTCCTCGCAGGGTCCGCGGCGTAGCCCCTTGGACAATCCTACCCTTCGCATGGTGGGCGCGCTTCTCGCCGTGTTGCTGGTCGTTTTTTTCGGCGCACGATGGATTCTTCGCCCTAGGCATTCGGAAGCTCCTCCGGCTGAACCTCCTCCTCAGATCGAGGTTCCCTCCCCTGCTCCCGATCCAAATGCGGCGCTCCCACATGTTACGCAGCAGGACCCTGGCATCGCCAGTACCGCGGAGATGGCTCAGCCCTGGACTTCCAAGCAGTTCTTCATCCGCAATGGTCTCACGGCAGAAAACGTCCCGGGTCTGCTGATTCGCTTGCCCGCAAGCTCTGCTTCACAGGAAAGCGGCTATTGGGCCTTCTCGATGAACGCTCCTTACGGTAATTGTCAGCTCGAGTACATAAAGGACCTGGCCAAGCTCAAGACCGACTACGATTTCAAAGCCGCAAAGCATCCTATGGTTGGTAACCCTTGCAGCCGGACGCTTTATGATCCTACGAAGCTTACTAATCTGCCCGGTAATGTCTGGGTGCGTGGCGCAATCGTTCAAGGTTCGGATCTGCGGCCGCCGCTTGGCATTGAACTGAAAGTTCAGGGAAAAAGTATTCAGGCGGTTCGCATGGAATAGTTCTCCCGGCATTTTCTCCGAACTTGTACATCTACTTTCCTTCACGAAGTTTTTTATGCCGCTTGACAACCTGGGGGTTCGCCAGCTAAACGTCTTCCCCACACTGGAGACCATTTCAATGCTAACAAAGTTCGGCACCACTCGCCGCCGCTTCCTGCAAAACGCCGCGGTGGCTTCTTCTATTGCGATTGTACCCGGCTCTAAGGCCGCCGCTGCAATTTCGCAAGACGCTCCCACTGCCGACTTCTCCGGCTTAAAGCCGATCGGCGCTCGCCTCAAACCCATCACGGCAGAGGAATTTCGCGCCCGCTTGACCCGCGCGCAGCAGCTCATGTCTGAGCTCAATCCGAATTTTGACGCTCTATTTTTTGCGCCCGGCACTTCGCTCTATTATTTCACTGGGATTCACTGGGGCTTGAGCGAGCGCCTCGTGGGACTTGTGCTGCCTCGCGCGGGGAAGCCGGTTCTCGTCTGTCCGGGCTTCGAGGAAGGCCGCTTGCGGGAACAGTTGCGCTTCCCCATCGAAATCCGCGTTTGGCAGGAAGATGAGAGCCCCACGAAGCTTGCTGCGGGCGCTTTGGCCGATGAAGGCGTCCGCACCGGCCGTCTAGGCGTTGAAGAAACCGCCTATTTTACTTACTCCGATCACCTCCGCGCAGCCGCTTCAGGATTTGAATACGTTTCCGCTGATCCCGTTATCATCGCCTGCCGCGGGCGCAAATCCCCGCACGAACTCGAACTGATGCGCCTCGCCTGCGAAGCTACCTTTGATGTCTACCGACCGGTTTTTGCTTCTCTGCGCGAAGGCATGTCGCAAGACGACATCGCCCATCTCGTGGAGGCTGGCTTTTCGAAAGTGGGTTTGCGCGGCGGGGCGCTGGTCCTTCTGGGCCCCTCGGCGGCTCTCCCACATGGCACCAAGCAACCCCAAAAACTAAAAGAGGGCGACGTGGTCTTGATTGACGGCGGCTGTGCCGTCGATGGCTATGCCTCTGACGTCACGCGTATAGGTATTCTCGGCAAGCCTTCCGAAAAAATCGCGAAAGCCTACGAAATCGTTCGTAAAGCTCAGGACGCCGCATTGGACGCCGCTCGTGCCGGTCGACTGTCCGGCACCGTTGACGACGCAGCCCGCGCCGTTATCACTGGCGCCGGGTACGGCCCCGACTACAAATTTTTCACCCATCGCCTTGGCCACGGCATCGGCCTCGACGGCCACGAGCATCCTTACCTGGTCCGCGCCAGTAAAACTGTTCTCGAACCCGGTATGACTTTTTCCAATGAACCGGGCATCTACGTTCCGGGCGAGTTTGGAATGCGTTGCGAAGACGACATGGTCATCATGCCGGATGGCCCCGCGCAGCTCTTGACGCAAAACTTCGCCGTATCGCTCGAAAAACCCTTGGGGTGATTTCACGCGCATCGAATCGCTTCACAAAACTCGATGATTCTCTGTTCCGCCCAGAATCGCTCCGCGCCGCTTCGTTTCGAAATGAAGCCACAATGGCCGCCGCGCTTCGGCGCAACGAACTGTATCGCCGGGCTCTGCGCCGGATTTGCGCGCAGAAAAGACTCGTATGGCACGAAAGGATCATCCTGCGCCGTGATCATCAGCATCGGCACGCGCACTTGCGCAACCACTTTCTTCGCCCCGACCGCTTCGTAGTAATCCTGCGCGTCCCGGTAGCCGAAGTGCTTTGCCGTGATTTTGTCGTCGAACTCGCGCACCGAGCGCACCGTTCCAAATCCGCTCTTCGGATAGCGCTCGGGGAATAGTTTCGCCTTTCGCGCGTAACGCGCCATCAAACCCTTCACAAAATGCCGCTGATAGAAGAAATTCTCGCGAAGCTCCAGCGCATCGGCGCACGCCCCCAGATCCATCGCCGGGCAAACCACGCACACTCCGCGTAGCGCCTTGGGTACCGCATCTCCAAACTCGCCCGCCATTTTCGTCACCAGATTTCCGCCCATCGAGTAACCGACGAAAAAAATCTGCTCGAATCCATCCCCGTTTGACAATTCTTCCAACACCGCTCGGTAATCCCCGCTCATCCCGGAGTTATAAAGCGTCGGGGTGAGCGCTTCCGTGCCCCCGCAATTCCGCTGGTTAAGCCGCACTGCGTGAGCGCCCCGGCGCAGCGCTTTTTCCGCAATCCCACAAACGTAGTTCGAGTCGCTCGACCCTTCCAGCCCGTGCAGAATCGCGATAACCGGGACATCGTGCGCTTTTCCCGGCTGCCAATGGCAATGCCCAAGAATCCGGGACTCCGCATCCACCTGAAACAACCGCTCTTCGGCTGGCGGAAGGTTAAACCGACGGGGGACAACCGCCGCCGCAATCGTCATGGCGTGTCCGTTCCGGAGCGCCGCAAGCGGCTCAAATTTCCCCATATCCCAAGCCATGAATTCACTGTAGAGCAGCGCTACACGTCAAGCAAGCCGACGACACTAGCTTCCTTGCCGCAGCGCTAGCCGCCTTCCGGACGCTGTTAACGCTCGCACTTCTTTTCGCGTCAAGCTAGCTGATGGGGAGACTAGGAGCCACCACTATGAAATCTCGTCTTTTCGCCTGTGCTATCCTCGGCCTTTCTTTAGCCGCTACGCCAATTCTCTTCCGAGGGCAATCTCCCTCTTCTGATCGAAGCCTCACCGCCCACGAATGGGGCACATTCACCTCCATTGCGGGAAGGGACGGCCGCTCCGCCGAGTGGCTGCCGCTGACTGGTTCAACCGATGTTCCGGCGTTTGTCGAGCATTTCCAAACTCCTGATTTCAAAGGCGGCCTCCGCGGAACCGTGCGCATGGAAACCCCGGTTCTCTATTTCTACACCAACCACCCAACCACCCTTTCCGTGCACGTTTCCTTCTCGCAAGGCTTCATCACCGAATGGTATCCTCACGCCAACCGCGTCGAACCTGTCGGCCTTCAGACTCAGACGCGCTTGATCGCCTATTTCAATGATTGGAACCGCCAACACAAGCAGCCCGACAGCAGCATTTCGTGGGACTCGGTCACGCTCGAACCAAGAAGCTCCGCCACCCTCCCGCGCGAGGGCCGCGCGAACCACTATTACGCCGCCCGGCAAACCTCCTCCACACCGCTGCGAATCAAAACGGAAGCCGGCGACCAGACCGAAAAATTTCTCTTCTATCGAGGCGTTTCCAGTTTTTCTGTGCCCGTATCGGCGAAGCTGGCGCACGACGGCAAAGTCCTCGCCCAAAATCTCATCACGCAAGAAATCCCGGCTATGCTCTTGTTCGAGCGCCGTGGCGACAAGCTGGGCTTCCGCATCGCGGACGCCTCCGCCGCTCAACCAACTCTCGATCCCCCCGAACTTTCCGCCACCATGGATTCTCTAAAACAAGCCGTCGAAGACATGCTCATCGCCCAGGGCCTCTATCAAGACGAAGCCCAAGCCATGTTTGAAACCTGGCGCGATTCCTGGTTCGAAGAAGGCAGCCGCCTGCTCTACATCGTCCCGCGCCAGTTCGTGGACAGCGTTCTGCCGCTCTCGATCAACCCAGCCCCTGCGCAAACCGTCCGCGCCTTCGTCGGCCGCCTCGAACTCGTCACGCCCGCCACACAGCGCGCCGTCGAGCTAGCCCTAGCCACTCACGACCAACCGACCCTCAGTCGCTACAGCCGCTTTCTCGTGCCCATACTCGAGAACTTGATCGCCAACGAAAAGAATTCTGGCAAAAAAGCGCAATTCTCCGAGTATCTAAACAACGTCTACAACACACAAATCTCACAAAACACGCTGAACTAGACGCCGTAGATTGCGCAATTGCATCCTGCGGTTGTTCTCTTAGAAAGCTGACATCAAGTCTCCGCTCAACTCTTTGCCGAGCGGTCTCGCGCTGGGCTACTCCATTTGCGAAGCCATGGCCCCAGCACGGCGTCCAAATCGGCGCGCATCCATTTCGCGGCGGTTCCTTCTCGATAGAATCCCCAGGTGATCAGCGAGCCGCTGAGCACTGTTTCTATCGTTCGCGCCAAGCCTGCGGGCTTCACTTGCGGCGCGAGTTCCTCCGCTTCCAGTGCTGCCTGTACCAGCCGCCGCAAACCCTCCCGCGTGGCCCGCGCTTGTTTTGCCAGGTGCCGCCGAAAATCCGGATCCGTCATATCAATCTGCAGGTAAGCGAGGTTCCTTGCAAGAGCCGCCGGCGACGCGGCCATACCGGCCATGCAGTCCGCGTACGCGCGTAGCGCTGCCAGCGGAGATGCATGCTGCTTCCCGAGCGCCGCGATGAATTCGCCTGCGCCGTGTGAATATTTTTCGCTCAGCGCGAGCAGCAACGCTCGCTTCGAGCCGAACCGCTGCACGAGCACCGCCGCCGTCACTCCCGCTTCTTTGGCGATGGCCGCAAGCGTCAGCTCGCGTGGGCCGACCTTGCTCATCACCGCGTGTGTGGCGGCAAAAAGCTGGCT
>WNFS01011005.1_pt1 | contig 17326 bp, 22 predicted proteins | sample 5400141 | NCBI WGS metagenome assembly WNFS01 (sample SAMN13153358, study PRJNA577476) | soil metagenome | isolation source: 60 cm saprolite under Madrone tree | place: USA:California | collected 2016-06-14
GCGTCAAGAAGCTCCAGCTCGACGGTTCGACGCTCGCCAACATCTTCCTGGGCCACATCACGAAGTGGAACGACGCGGCAATCGCCGCTCAGAACTCGGGCGTGACCCTGCCCAGCAGCGCCATCCAGGTCGTCCACCGTTCTGACAGCAGCGGCACCTCATACCACTTCACCGACTACCTCGGCAAGGTGTCAAGCGAGTGGAAGTCGAACGTCGGCGTCGCCAAGGCGGTCAAGTGGCCGGCGGGCATCGGTGCCAGCGGCAACCAGGGCGTCGCGCAGCAGATCACATCCACCACCGCCGCGCTCGGCTACGTGGAGCTCGCATACGTGGTGCAGACGGGCATGAGCCAGGCATACATCAAGAACGCGGCCGGCAACTACTTGCAGGCCAGCGTGGCCGGAGCGACTGCCGCCGGCGCGCAGAACACCGGCGTCGGCCCCACCAACTTCTCGATCACCAACGAGCCCGGCAACGACTCGTACCCGATCGCAGGATTCAGCTGGGTGATCCTTCCGACCTCGGTCTCTGACGCCGCCAAGGGCCGGGCACTCGTGTACCTGTTCAAGTGGCTGGTCACCGACGGCCAGACCGACGGGACCTCGCTGCAGTACGCGGCTCTTCCGAAGCCGGTCCAGACCCTCGCCCTTACCAACCTGAAGACAATCCAGGCCGCAGGGAAGGCAGTCCTGACCTAAGACAGCGGTTTTCGTGCGGGGACGCCGGGCCGGCGGGGATATTGCGCCGGACCCGGCCGGACTTTGTCGATGACGACCACGGTCCCCGTCGCGCGCGCCTCGGACGGCGCCGCCAGAACCTCCGACAGCTTGCCGCCGAGGAGCGTGATCGCGGCGGCCGCGGTGGCGGGATCCTCGTCTTTGGTCTTTTGCGCCAGCAAGCGCCCTCCCACGCGCACCAGCGGCAAGCAGAGTTCGACCAGAACAGGCAGAGGCGCCAGCGCACGGGCGACCGCGACGTCGAATTTCTCCCGGAGCGCCGGATCGTGGCCTGCCTCCTCCGCGCGCCGGGCCACGACCTCGACGTTCTCGAGCCGGAGCGTGGCGCACGCGTGCACCAGGAAGGCGGCCTTCGCCAGATCGGCTTCGATCAGGGTCACCTCGAGCTCGGGCCGGGCGATCTTGAGCGGGATGCCCGGCAGGCCGGCGCCCGAGCCGACGTCAACCAGGTTGCGCGCTGGGCCGAGATGCTCGAGGAGAACCAGGCTGTCGTCGATGAGCGCGCGATCCGGCTTGGCCATCAACCCCGGCCAGGCGGATATGAGTCGCGCGAAGTGATCGAGCTTAGAATCTTGCATTGAGATGCCCATCTACGAGTATCGGTGCGAGAGCTGCTCCGGGAAGTTCGAAGTCCTGACGAGATTCGCCGAAAGGGACATTAGCCAGATCTGCCCTTCGTGCGAGTCGACCAAGACCAGGGTGCTCGTCTCGAGCTTCGCGGTCGCGGGCGGCAGCGAATCGTCGCTCGATTTCGGGACCGAGCCGGCCAGCGGCGGAGGCTGCTGCGGCGGGGGATGCGGCTCCTGCGGCTCGTCGCCGAACTAGCGAACTAATCTTGCTTTTCCCGGTCACATACCGGGTCAACGCCGCCGGCCACATGGAGGTGGGCGGTTGTGACCTGGTCGAGCTTGCGCGCGAGCACGGCACACCTCTTTATGTGTACGACGAGGCCACCGTGCGTCAGCGCGCTACCGAATACGTGGCCGCGATGGGCTCGGCCGGCCACGTGCTCTACTCGGCCAAGGCGTTCGCGTCGCCGCGATTCCTGCGCATCGTGGCGGAGGAAGGCCTCGGGCTTGACGTGGTGTCGGCCGGCGAGCTGTACCTGGCGCTGAAAGCGGGGACGAAAGCCGACCGCATCCACTTCCTCGGCAACAACAAGAGCCTCGAAGACCTGCAAGCCGCGTACGACGCCGGGGCCACGATCGTCATCGACGGCTCGTACGAGTTCGAGCTGCTCCGCGGCATCGTGCCGGAGGGCAAGCGAACGCCGGTCATGCTGCGCATCTCACCCGGGGTCAAGCCGGATACACACGCCCACATCTCGACCGGTCAGCTCGATTCCAAGTTCGGTTTCTCGATCGAGTCGGGGGCGGCGTTCGATGCGATCGCCGAAGCGCTGCGGCATCCGCGCCTCGAGGTCGTCGGGCTGCACTCGCACATCGGGTCGCAGATCCTGGCACTTGGGGCTTACGAGCAGGCGATGGAGATCATGCTCGACCTGCTGGTCCGCCTTCGCAACGAGCTGAAATTCGAGCCGCGCATGCTCGGCGCGGGTGGCGGGCTAGGCATCGCCTATACGCACAACGACGACCCCCCGACGCCTCGTCACTTCGTCGAGATCGTCCGTCACGCCCTCGAGACGGGATGTGTGCTCAGGGATCTCCCGGTGCCAGAGCTGGTGGTCGAGCCGGGGCGTTCGATCGCGGGGCCGGCGGGTGTCGCGCTTTACACCGTCGGCTCGATCAAGGACATCCCCGGTGTCCGCCGGTACGTCGCGGTCGATGGGGGCATGGGCGACAACATCCGGCCCAAGCTGTACGGGGCCCGTTACGAGGCGTTCCTCGCTTCAGCTCCGGACCGCGCGCCCGACGGCAAGGTGACGATCGCGGGCAAGTACTGCGAGTCGACCGACATCCTGATCACTGACATCGAGATGCCGCAACTGAAAACAGGCGATGTAATCGCCATGCCCGCGGCCGGCGCATACAACCTGGCGATGGCGAGCAACTACAACGGCATGCCGCGGCCCGAGGTGCTGATGGTTGGCGATGGAAAAGCTCACGTGATGCGCCGCCGGGAGACGCTGGACGACCTGATCGCGGCGGAGGTCTTTTAGCCGGTCAAGTTCACGTTCACGGTGGCGTACAAACAACCGTTGGTGCCACAGACCTTCACGGCGGCAGGACCCACGACCGCTGTTGCAGGGACGGTGAAGGTCTTGGAGAAGTACCCGCTCGAGCTCACCACGGAGCTTCCCTCCGACGTCGTCAAAGACCCCTGGTAAAAGGTGATCGCCACCGAGCTGCCGGGGCTGAAGTGAGCGCCATTAACAGTCTCGCTACCGGTGAGGATTTTGATGTTGTAGTTCGAGACCGAGATCACCGGTGCTGGAGGCGGAGGTGGCGTCGGCGTCGGGGTGGGGTTTGGCTTTGGGGTAGGAATCGGGCTTGGGTGCGGGCTGCCCGACGTGCCGCCGGTCGGAGTGGGGCTTGCGCCGGGAGTCCTGTTAGGGGTCGGGCTGGCACTCGGCGTCACGCTGGGCGTGGTCCTCGGCGTGGGCGAAGCCAACGCGACGCCCGGCTCGATCACGTGCAGCGTCACCGAGTTGCGGCACCTGGACGCCCAGCAGATCGTCACTGTGTGATCGCCGGCGCCGATGTTGCGCGGAACCACAAGGGGAACGCTGACATGGCCGTTCGAGTCGGCACGAAAAGTAAAGATGTGCACGGTGCTGTGCAGCTGAATCTCGCCGTTTTGATTGGCGGGCACGTTGGTCGCGCTCACGACCAGGATGTCACCCGCAGTGACGGTTGACGAGGATAGCGATAGCGTCGAAGTGCGCAATGCGGCGAACAACCCGACGCCCGAGATGAGGAGGAGCAAAATCGCAGCCCCGGCGATGATCGCGTAGAGGCGCTTGTGCGATTGCTTCTTCGCCACCGGCTCGGCGGTGGGCGCCGGATAAGCCATCGCGACGGTGGCGCTCCGACTCGCCGCGTCAGCACGGGCTGCCGGCGGAGCCACCGCCACCGCGGCACCGGCCGCAATCGGCGCCGCCAGCGCCAGGGTCGAAGCGATCGGCGGCGCCATGACCGCCGTTTTCGCCAGTGCAGGTTCCAGTTTGCCGGCCAGCGCTGCTTCGAGGGCGTCGACGAACGCCGTGGCGGTTTCCCAGCGGGCGGCCGGATCCTTGGCCAGGCCGCGCATGATCACGGCGTCGACTTGCGGGTTCAGCGCGCTGTTGCGGGCGCTCGGCGGCAGGGGATCGCGGTGCACTTGCGCATAAAGGACCTCCATCAAGCCCTCGCCGTCGAAAGGGATGACGCCGGTCAGCATCTCGTACGCGATCGTCGCCAGCGAGTAGCGGTCGGCCGGCGGCCCGGCGTGACTTCCAGTCACCTGCTCCGGGGCCATGTAGGCCGGCGTGCCCGTGGTCACACCCGTCATCGACTTCAACGAGGAGCCCTGCAGCAGCTTCGCCAGGCCGAAGTCGGCGATCACCGGCGTGTCGTCTCTCTCCAGGAGGACGTTGGCGGGCTTCACATCGCGGTGGACGATCCCGAGTCCGTGCGCGTGGTCGAGACCCGATGCGATCCCGCGTAGATATTTGAGGGCGGCCGCCTGATCGAGCTGCGGTCCGCTCAACCGGTTCGCCAGACTGCCGCCGGGGACGTACTCCACGATCATGTATGGCGTTCCCTGGTACTCGCCGAAGTCGAAGACGTTGAGGATGTTCGGGTGGCGCATCTGCGCGATCGCCTGCGCCTCGTGTCGGAAGCGGGCGATCGAGTCTTCGTCAGGCGTTATCGCCTGCATGACCTTGACCGCACCGGTGCGAGCAAGCTGCGCGTGATAAGCGCGGTAGACGACGCCCATGGCGCCCTGGCCTATGAAGTCCTGGACTTCATACTGCCCCAGCTTGGTTCCGGTTCCGATCGACACGGCCACTGATTATGCGGTCGTAATACGCGCCTTCCAGCCCACTTAACTAGGCCAGGCGGAGGCGGGGGTTGAGGCGGGGGATCACGATGAAGACAACGATCAAGGCCATTGCCGCGATCGTCGCTAACCGCGATCCAGCAGCCAGCCTCCCTGGCGCCCGCGCCGTCGGGCGATGACCCCGGCCAGGATGGAGACGGCGATCTCGGCCGGCATGACGGCGCCGATATCCAGGCCAACCGGGCTCTGGATGCGGCCGATCACATCTTCGGCGACGCCTTTGGCGCGAAGGGCCTCGAGGTGGTGGCCGGTATGGCGGCGGCTGCCGACCAGGCCGATGAACCGTGGGTTCCTGGGCACGAGGACCTCGAGGGCCTGGACCAAATCGGGAGCGTCGTGGTCGGTGTGCACGGCATAGATCTCGGAGCCAAGCGCCTCGCCTAGCCGGTCGAGGTCCGTGAACGCCGGCGGCCAGTCGGCGCCGGCGAGACGTTGCGGGCGCGTCTCTACGAGCACGGGGCGGAAGCCCAGCTCGGGAGCCCAGCGCATCAGAGCCCGGGCGACCGGGGTCGCGCCGAACACGACCAGTGTCGGCGCCGTAGCGTGCGGCTCCAGGTACACCTCGATGGAGCCGAGGTCGTGCCGGTAGGTACGCAGCTGCGGCCGAGCTCCGTCCGCGATCCGGCTCGCGTCCTCGAGCGCGGCGGCGTCGAACTCGCTGCAGCCGAGCGTGCCGGCGAGCGTCGCGGAGCGCGACATGAGGAGCTTGGCCCCGGTCCGAGAAGGGGGCTCGCCATCGAGGCGGATCACGGTGGCGAGCACGACTTCTTCCCCGCTCGCGAGCCGGGCCGCGAGGTCTTCTTCGAGGCTAGGCACGGGCAGGGCTGCGTACGAGCGCGGCGGTGATGATTTCGCGCGCCTGCGAGATATCGTCATCAGTGGTGGCATAGCCGGTCGTCAGGCGGAGACTTCCGAGCGCTTCATCAAGGCTCAAGCCCATGGCCAACAGCACATGCGACGGGTCGAGCGAGCCGGAGGCGCATGCAGACCCGCTCGACGCCGCGATGCCTGCGGTGTCAAGTGCGAGCAGCATGTCCTCGCCCTTGCGGTCGGCGAAGGTGCAGGTCGCGAAGTCAGGCAGGCGGTGTTCGGCGCCGGTGGGGCGCCCACCCAGCTCACGCGAAAGCCAGCGCCGAAGCGACGTCTTCATAACCCGCACGGCGGCCCCACTCCTGCGGGCCCCCATAAAAGATAGGGTCGATACGCACGCCGTCTTTGACATAGATCACCCCACTGCGGCCGGCGCCGAGCTTGTGCCCGCTGCAGGAGACGATGTCGGCGCCGCCGGGGATTGGAATCCAGCGTGGACCGGCGCATGCGTCGACGTGGACGAGGGCACCGATCGCATGCGCGCGATCGATCACCTCGCGAACGGGTTGGATCGTGCCGACCTCGTTGTTCGCGAGGCCGATTGAAACGAGCGCAGTGCCGGGCGCTATTGCATCGGGGTCGGCGCGGGCTTCTTGATCGACTGGGGCGATCTCGACACGACGTCCTTCGGCCTGGAGACGCCGAGCCGCACCCAGCACGGCCTGATGCTCCGCCGCCCAGGTCAGGATCGTGCCGCTCGAAGGCAAGCGTCGAGCCGCGCCGAACAGGGCGAGGTTGACGGCCTCGGTGCCTGAAGAGGTGAAGGTGATCTCGGTTCGATTGGCGGCCAGCGCCCGGGCGGTCTGGTCGCGGGCCTGGTCGAGGGCGGCACGGGCGGCGCGGCCCTCGGTGTGCGGGCTCGAGGGATTGCCGTCGGGAGCGCTGCGCAGCGCTGCGGTGACCTCAGGAAGAACGGGCGCGCCCCCAGCGTCGTCGAGAAAGATCCGCCTCACTTGCGGACCGGGCGCGAGATCAGCCCCGGCTGTGGTCGGGCTGGTGGATGAGCTCCGTAAGCGTGCCCTGGAAGTTCTTCAGATAGAGATGCAGATCGAGGATCTCGTCCACGCTGATCGGCTCGCGTGCAGGCGCCAGTTCTTCTTCGGACAGTGTCTCGACAGTCTCGATCTCTTCCACGGCGCCGCCCGCGATCGCAATCACAACAATGAAAGTCACCTGGCACTGCGCGCACGTGACCTGGATGTGGAAGCGCTCCTCCTCGTGACTGAGGACCTGGATGTCACAGCCTTTCAAGCTGCGCCCGCACACCGGGCAGTTATAGAAGCGGGCCCGGTCGCGGATGAACTCGATGATGCTCATCGGCACGCCCATATTACGCCGCACGTGTTTGGCAACACTGGTCCTAACGCTTGCCTTCGATGCAAGTGCAGCCCGTGGGTCCGACGACTGCCGAGTGGACGGTGCCGGGAGGCAGGACCATCCGATCGCCCGAGCTCAAATCGACCCGCTTCCCCTCGCGCTCGAGTACAAAAGTGATCGAGCCTTCTACGCAGTACAGGACCTTTTCGTAGGGATGGCTGTGCGCCACGTACCGGTCGTGCGGACCGTTCGACCACGAGTAGCACGATTCCGCCTCGCGCCGCAGGGTCGACATCAGATCGTCAATGGTCGCCACGCCCCGATTCTAAGATGGGGCAGGTGAAACGCAGGTGAGACCCAAGTTTCTCGCCGACTGCAACGTCGGGCGGCTCGCGCGTTGGCTGCGGGCGCTGGGTTACGACGCCTCGTATCACCCACGGATCGACGACGCGGCGCTGGTTCGTGAAGCCGCGGCCGAGAGCCGGGTGCTGCTCACCCGAGATCGAGACCTCACCAAGCGGCGTGTGATCCAGACCGGCGTCGTGCGAGCGATCCTCATTCGCGATGACGAGGTCACGGCGCAGCTCCGCCAGGTGTTCAAAGAGCTTGGCCTCGAGTTGAAGGAAGCCCTCACCCGCTGCATCGAATGCAACGCCGAGCTGCAGGCGCGTGTCGCCTCTACTGTGGCGGAGCGTGTGCCGCCCTATGTCCGCCAGACCCAATCGCGCTACTCCGAGTGCCCTGCGTGCGGCCGCATCTACTGGGCGGGCACGCACTGGCAGCGCATGCGCGAGGTGCTCGCGGGCCTTTGAGAGACGTCCTGCGCCGGTTGACGGCGGGCCAGCTGACGGAGGACGAAGCCCTGGCCGAGCTGCGAAACCTTCAGCTCGAAGAGCTCGGCGGGCGGGCTCGGCTCGACCTCGGCCGCTTCATGCGGCGCGGGGTCCCCGAGGTGGTGCTGGCGACCGGCAAAGCCCCCGCCGAGGCAGCGCGGCTGGCGGTGTCGCTGGCCCAGCGCCAGGGCCAAGGGCTCATCAGCCGCATGACCGCCGAGCATCGCGCTGCGCTCACCGAGGCTGCGGGCGAAGCGCACATGGAAATCGTCGACTACTCGAACTCGGCTCGAGTGTTGCGAGCGGGTTTTTCCCCGGAACCGCTCGACGGCAAGGTCGGCGTCCTCACCGCCGGCACCTCGGACGTGCCTGTGGCCGATGAGGCGCGCATGGTCGTCGAGGCATGCGGGATGGGCGCGCGGCTCGAAGCCGACCTGGGCGTGGCCGGCCTGCACCGGTTTCTCGGTCCGTTGTCCGCGATTCTCGAATGGGGGGCAGACGTGATCGTCGTTGCCGCGGGCATGGACGGCGTGCTGCCCGGATTGGTGGCCGGTCTTATCGACGTCCCCGTTATCGGGCTGCCGGTCTCGACCGGTTATGGTCGGGGCGGAGCGGGGGAGGCGGCGCTCAACACGATGCTCCAGTCGTGCTCAGCCGGTTTGGTGGTCGTCAACATCGACAACGGAATCGGCGCCGGTGCCGCGGCGGTGTTGATCGCTCAGCGCCGCTTGCGCGGGCGAACAGAAGCGACGATCGCAAAAACCAACGCCGCAACCAAGAGCCCGCCGACAAAGATGGGGAACGCGGCGCGCGACAAATCGGGTCCGCCGAACACACGGAAGGAGAGCGCTCCAAGGAGCACCGCCACTATCACCAAAGCGAGAAGCCAGGGAAAGCCCCGCCGCGCTCGGCCGTAGAAGAGCATCCAGAGGAAGCTCGGGCGCTTCACAACAGCCCGGTCAGGTCGCGAAGCCTCGCGATCGTTAGAACTCCATCGGGCGAAGGCTCTGGGTTGTACGCGGTGCAGATCACCGCTTGCATTCCCAGCGATCGAGGCCCTTCGTAGTCCTCGCGCACGCGGTTGCCGACGAACAGGACCCGGGCCGCATCCAGGCCGATGACGTCGAGCGCGGCCCGATAGATCTCGGGCGCCGGCTTTCGTCGCCCGACCATGCTCGAGAACACGATCCCGTCCATCAAGTCGCCAACCCCATTCGCCTGCACCTGGCGCCTCATCATCTCAGGGGGGAATGGCGCGTTCGAGCAGATGGCACGCCGGATGCCGCGCGATCGCAGCAGCGAAAGAATCGGCAGCGCGTCGCGGTCGACGCTGACGATCCTGTCCCAGCACGTCTGCTCCGCATCGACGATCTCGTACAGCAAACCGTCCGGCAGCGGCAGGCCGGCGTCTTGCCAAGAGGACCTGGCCACATCGAGCCAATCGACCTCCTCGTCGCTCTCGCTCGATACGTATCGCTCGAGGGGCATGAACACGTCCTCGAGGATGACCTCGGCGGCCGGCGCCGGCGCGCCCAGCGCTTCTTCGATGGTCGGCCTGAAATTGCGGATGACCTCGAGCAGCTCCGCCTTCGGGTAGGCGAATGTGACCAGCGTCTGGCCGTAATCGAAGAGGACCCCGTCGACGTTCGGCATCTGGCGAATATCCTGAGCGAGTGGCGAAACCGGCGGCGAAGCGCCTGACGCACCTCGACGCGAGCGGGGCCGCGCGGATGGTCGACGTCGCCGACAAGCCGGTGACCTCGCGCGAAGCTCTTGCCGAGTGCATCGTGCGTATGGCGCCGGCCACCTTACGGGCGGTGCGCGAGGGCACCCCCAAAGGAGACGCGGTGCAGGTTGCCCGCATCGCGGGCATCATGGCCGCCAAGCGCACATCGGAGCTCATCCCCCTCTGCCACCCCCTCCCGCTCGCCAGGGTCGACGTCGATTTCGAGTTCCTCAAAGGCGGGGTGCGCGTCCTCGCCAGGGCGCGGGTGGTCGGCCAGACGGGGGTCGAGATGGAGGCGCTCACAGCGGCCGCCGTCGCCGGGCTCACGCTCATCGACATGACAAAGGGAATCGAACGGGGCGTATCCATCGAGTCGGTTCGACTGCTCGAGAAGTCGGGCGGGCGCTCGGGAACGTGGAAGCGCCCCGCCACCACACCGCGGTGAGCAAGGCACAGGTGGTCACCATCAGCGACGGCGCGTTTCACGGCCAGCGCGAGGATGCCAGCGGCGCAGCGCTCGTCAAGCGTTTGAGCCGCGACGGCTTCGAGGTCGACGGTCCCCAGGTCGTTCCGGATGATGTCGAACGTATTCGCGAGGCGGTCATGACCGCGGTCGAGCGAGGCGTCGACCTGGTCGTCGCCACCGGTGGCACAGGGCTCGGTCCCCGCGATGTCACGCCACAGGCAATCTCCACCCTCATCGACTACGAGGTGCCTGGCATCGGAGAGGCGATGCGTCGAGCCGGCGCAGGCACCACACCGATGGCCCTGCTGTCCCGCTCGATGGCCGGCGTGCGAAAACGAACGTTGATCATCAGCGTGCCGGGCAGCCCAAAGGGTGCGATCGAGTCCCTCGAGGCTGTGATGCCTGTCGTCGGCCACGCCATTCAGCTCCTGCACGGCGACACGGCGCACACATGAACCTCAATGCCGACCTCGGCGAGGGCGCGGGCGCAGACGAGGAGATCCTCCCGCAGATCGACAGCGCCAACATCGCGTGCGGTGTGTACGCCGGGTCGGTGTCGATTAGTATCGCGACCGCCCAACTCTGCCGGCAGCTGAACGTGGAGATCGGCGCGCATCCCGGTTCGGCCGTCGTGAAGTCGGGCTCTCACCGGACCAGATCGAGGCGCTCGTCACGTTTCAGGTGGCCGGTCTCGCCGCGGTAGTGCCCATCGCGTACGTGAAGCCACATGGCGCCCTCTACCACCGCTGCCAGCACGATCCAGCCGCCGCCGATGCTGTGGCGCGTGTCGCCAAGGCCCACGGGGTCGGCCTGATGGGACAACCAGGGCTCGAGCTTCTCGCGGCCGCCCGGCGCGCCGGGATTCTCGCGTACAGGGAAGGATTTGCGGACCGACTTCTGCTGGCCGACGGCAGCCTCGCGCCGCGATCCCAGGCCGGCGCGCTGCTCGACGCAGCTGCCGCCGCGGCCCAGGCGGTGCGCCTGGCCAAGTCCGGCGAGTACGACACCATCTGCATGCACGGCGACTCGGCGGGAGCAGCCCAGGTGGCACGAGCCGTGCGCGCCGCACTGCGTGAGGCGCATATCGATACGGGTCCGCTGACCGGAACCTAGTTGCTCGCCCAGTGATCACGGAGCTCAAGGAGCTGGATGACCTTCGTGCGCTGGAGCGCCTCTTCGCGGACGTCTGGGAACGCCCGGGTCAGCCTCCGATCGGCTCCGACGTGTTGATGGCTCTCGCGCACTCCGGCAACTACGTCGTCGGTGCCTACCTCGACGATCGTCTCGTCGGCGGCCTGGTCGGCTGGCTGGGCGGATCGCTCATTGACCTGCACCTCCATTCGCACATCCTCGGTGTCGTCCCCGAAAGCCAAGCGCACGGCCTCGGCTTTGCGCTGAAGCAGCATCAGCGAATCTGGTGCCTCGACCGCGGCGTGAAGGAGGTCGAGTGGACGTTCGACCCACTTGTGAAGCGCAACGCGTACTTCAACCTCAACAAGCTCGGCGCGGAGGCGCGGGAGTACCTGGTCAACTTCTATGGCGAGATGACCGACGGCATCAACGCGGGCGAAGAGTCCGACCGGATCCTCATCACCTGGCGCCTGGACTCGCAGCAGGCTGAGGAGGCGGCCGCCGGCCGCCCACACGACCCATCAGCTGACGACCTGCAGCGGTGGAGGATCGACACGCTTGTAACGGTTGGTCCGGGCGGCGAGCCGGTGGCTGGATCGACCGCAGCACGCGTGGTCACGTGCCAGGTACCGGATGACATCGTCGAGGTGCGCCGCTCCAATCCAGAGCTGGCTAGATCGTGGCGCTTGGCCGTACGCAGCGCGTTGAGTAAGGCCTTCGATGACGGATACCGCATCTCGGGCGCGACCCGAACCGGCTGGTACGTCCTAGAGCGCGGCTAATATTTCTAAGAATGCGAAGAAACCTGCCGGTTTCTTCTCATCGGGCGGTCGGCGAAGCCGACCCGGCCTAAGCGGCCGGGCACGCCGCCCTGCTCATCTTCCCGCTCTTGGGATTGTTATCTTTTTGGCGTGCTGCAGGTAGGGGACAAGGCGCCCGAATTCAAGCTGCCGACGACGAGCGGTCAGGAGCTGACCCTCGCGCACGCACTGGCGAAGCACAAGGCGCTTGTCTTCCTTTTCTATGTGCTTGATTTCACGGGTGGTTGAAGAACCGAGCTGACCGAGTTCCGGTCACGGCACGAGGCGGCCGCCGCCGATGGCATCGGCATCTACGGCATCAGCGTCGATTCGGTGTTCTCGCACCAGGCCTTCGCCAAAGAGCTTGGCGGTTTGCCTTTCGACCTCATCGGCGATTTCGAGCGCAAGATGGTCACCGACTACGACGTCCGCCGTGATGACGTGGCCGGATATTCGGGGATGGCGCGGCGCACCGTTTATGTAATCGACGGTTCCGGGACCATCACGTACAGGTGGCAGGGGTCGCGCGAGCAGCCACTCCCTGACTACGATGCAGTCATCGAAGAAGCACGGCAAGCAGCCAGCGCGGAGGCCAGCGACACCCGCATCTGATGCGCGCGTTCCAGCGACACCTCGGCAAATCGGAGGTCGTCGCCCGGGAGGAGCTGCCCTGCCACGTGCATCGAGGCGCTGACAACAGTCGCGACCACCGGGTAGCCGCCGGCCGTCTGGTGGTCGGCCATGAGAAGGATCGGCTGGCCGCCGCGAGGAACCTGCACCGATCCGGCCGTGAGCCCGAACGAAAGCAGCTCCGGGCCTGAGATGGCAAGCCTGGGCCCGTCGAGCCGGTAGCCCATCCGGTCCGCCTCGCGGCTCACGTTGAACCCGCCGCCGAACAGCAAGCTGCGGCTCTCCGCATCCAACCGCTTGATGTGCGGCCCCGCGACGGCGGAGAGCGTGTGGTCCGCGTATCGAGGTCGGAGGCGCTCAGGTAGCTGGCGGCCAGACACGACGGGTCCGCCGAATTCGCGCGCGACCCTGATCTCGTCGCCGGCCTTCAGGTTGCGCCCGTGCATGCCGCCGCGCGCAGCCATCAGGTACGTGGACGTCGAGCCGAGCCAGCGATCGCCGGCGACGCCGCCCGCGACTGCGATATACGCACGTCCACCTGAGCGGCGAGCCCCAAACGTGAGGCGATCCCCCAGGCCTAGAAAGATGCCCGTCCAACCTGGAACAGGCTGCCCGTTCACGCGCGGATCGAAGTCGGCACCGGTGATGGCCACCAAGCACGAGTGAACCGCGACCAGCGTCGGTCCACTGAGGGTGCACTCGAGGCCCGCATCGCCCTCGGCATTGCCGACCAGAAGGTTGGCGGCTCGATGCGCGAAGCGGTCCATCGCGCCGCCAGCCGGCACGCCCGCAGAGATCGCGTTCGGCCGGCCCAGGTCCTGGACGGTCGTGAACAGTCCGGGCTCGACGGCGCGCAGGACCACGGTCATCGAGTCGATGCGAAGAACTTCACTCGGTCGCCCGCCCGAAACAGGCATGGGGGATCGCGGTCAGGCAGGAAGGTCTTGATGGAGGTCCGCCCAATCAGGTGCCATCCTCCAGGCGTCGGCAGGGGATAGATGCCGGTCTGCCGTCCCGCGATCGCGACCGAGCCGGCCGGCACCTGTGTCCGGGGCACGTGCCGGCGTGGAAGCTCGAGCTCTTCAGGCAATGGGCCCAGGTAGGCCCAACCGGGCACGAAGCCGACGAGGAACACGCGGTAGATCGGTGTCGAGTGGAGCTCGGCGACCCGCTCGGGCGTCAGGCTCAACCGCGCCGCCACCTCTTCGAGGTCCGGGCCTTCGTACACGACCGGTATGCGGTGCAGACGGCCGGGCTCTTCCATCGGCGGTCGCTTGGCGGCCAGTCTGTTGATGGCCGCGCCCAGCGCATCGTGCGTCGTCTGGTCGGGATCGAAGTGCACCGTCACGGTCGCGTACCCGGCGACTGCCTGGCGTACGTCCCGCCGCTTCTTCAAGCCGGCGGCGAGCGCAATGGCCCTTGTGTTCAGTGCGGTGTCAAGGCGCGTCCCCAGCTCGGCGAGAAGCGCCGTGTCACCGAGCGGGTATGTTCGGACCCGAGGCGCTGGCCGGCGAGTAGAGCGTGGCGGAGGCATGTGCGCTCACAAGAATGGCGTAGACGGCGCCCGGCAAGAAGCCGACGCAAAGAAGCCCGACGCACGCGACCGCGATCACCCACGCCGTGACCATCGCGGCGGCGGCGAGGTTCCAGGTCGGAAAGTCGCGCTTCACCTCGCTGATCGTCTTCGGAAAGTTGAACAGCTCCACCGGTCGGCCCGACGATGCGAAGCGGCTCGTGCCATGGGGCATGAGAAGCAGCAAGAGAAAGCCCCACGGCAAGGCGACCACGAACAGCGCCGCGATGTTCGCGTAAGCACGCGAAAGCGGCATCAGATTCCCGAGCGGAATCACCGCGAGCACGAACGGTGCCGATAGAAGGACCAAGACGACCGCGGTCCAGAATCCGTCGAATAGAAGCCGGACGGAAAACCGCCACGGCGGGGGCGCCTCGCGTGCCTCTGCCGACCGGGTAGCCGCGATTGCGTAGCCGAGCAGCGGGATGAAAGCGATGGGCAGCAGCAACACCGTGAGGGCGCCGATCGCGAACCTCGCCGGCCACGCGCCACGAAATGGCCACGAAAACGACTCGGCGACGAGCCTCACCCGTGAAACCTTAGGATGCGAACGCCGCCGTGAACGCACTACTCACCGACCTGTACGAGCTCAACATGGCCGCCAGCTACTTGCGGCGCGGCATGACAGCCACCGCCACGTTCAGCCTGTTTGTGCGCTCGATGCCCGATATGCGCGGGTTCCTCGTCGCCGCCGGCATCGAATCGTGCCTCGATCGGTTGCGGGACTTTCGCTTCGAAGAGGACGACCTCCGCTACCTGAAAGAGACGCAGGGCTACGAGGCGCGCGACCTCGAGGCGTTTCGCCGCCTTCGCTTCACCGGCGACGTCTGGGCGATTCCCGAAGGCCGAGTCGCGCTCGCCGGCGAGCCGATCCTGGAGGTGACCGCACCCCTTCCCGAAGCGCAGCTCGTCGAGACCCTGTTCCTCAATGAAGTCACCTTCGAAACCACGATCGCAAGCAAGGCTGCGCGCTGCGTGATCGCGGCCGGCGGTCGCGACGTGATCGATTTCTCGTTTCGACGGACCCAGGGCATCGAGGCCGGCATCGACGTAGCCCGCTTGTCCGCGATGGTCGGGTTTGCCGGCACGAGCAACGTCGAAGCGGCCCGGCGTCACGGACTTGTCGCTGCGGGCACCATGGCTCACTCCTATATCGAGGCCTTTGCCGGCGAGGAGGAAGCCTTTCGCGCCTTCGCACAGGATTTTCCCGGCCGCGCGACATTTCTGGTCGACACGTACGACACCATCGCCGGGATCAAGCACGCGATCAACGTGATCAAGGAGCTCAACCTCACCGGCCGTCTTGGAATACGCATCGACAGCGGTGACCTGGTCGCGCTTTCGAGACGCGCGCGCGGGCTTCTGGACCAAGCCCGCCTGAAGGACGTGCGCATCTTCGCGAGCGGTGGCCTCGATGAGGTTTCGATCGACAAGCTCGTGCGCGATGGCGCTCTAATCGACGCTTTCGGCGTCGGCACGAGGATGGGTGTTTCTGCGGACCACCCGTACCTCGACACGGCATACAAGCTCGTTTGTTACGACGGACGGCCGGTGATGAAGCTGTCGCGCGGAAAGGTGAGCGAGCCAGGAAGAAAGCAGGTGTTCAGGCGTTCGCGGCCGTTCGGCGACCTGATCGGGCTGGACGACGAAGCCGTTCCGCCAGGTCGAGAGCGGCTGCTGGAACCCGTGATGCTCAGGGGCGTGCGGCGCGGCCCTGGATCTTCGATTGCGCAGGCGAAGGCACGCTTCGCCGCCGACCTCGCGCACCTCCCCGCAGCGGCGCGAAATATCACCGCGCCCCACGCGCCCGCCGCGCGCTCGACTGTGGCCCTGCGAGCAATGACCTCGGAGACCCGCCGGCGGCTCGTCGCAGGTCATAAGCAGACCCAGTAGAGCCGCCGACTCTTGAGCGATCGCGTCCTCTCCACCCGTGAGCTGAACCGAGCGCTGCTCGCACGCCAGCTGCTTCTCGAGCGGTCATCGATGCCGTTGCCTCGGGCTCTCGAAGCGGTCGGCGGCCTGCAGACCCAGTACGCGCCGAGCGGGTACGTCGGTCTCTGGTCGAGGCTTCGCAACTTCCGGCGCGATGCGCTCACCAAGGCGCTGATGAATCGAGACGCGATCCAGGGCACCCTCATGCGCAGCACGATCCACACGGTGTCCCGCGCGGACTACCCGATCTTGCTGGCGGGCGTGCGATCCGCACGACAGGAATGGTGGCTTCGCGTGGTTCGGCACCAGGCGCACGGGCTCGACATGGATGTTGTGGCCGGCAGCGTGCGCAAGAGGCTTTCGCATGGGCCCGCTCGCGCGGCCGAGCTCAAAGCGCTGCTCGCCGCGAATGGAATGCCGGCTATCGCGTGGTCAGGCCTCGGCCTTTGGCTCGAGATGATTCGCGTCCCCCCATCGGGAACCTGGGATCGGAGACAGGCCGATCTATACGGCCTGGCCGACGACTGGGTCGGCGCGATCGATGCCACCGAAGAAGCCGGGATTGAGCTGCTTGTGCGCCGCTATCTCGGCGGTTTCGGGCCTGCCAAGTTGGCCGACATCGCCAGCTGGTCCGGGCTGCCGCCTGCAAAGGTGATACCGGTGGTCGAGCGCATGCGCTTGCGGCGCTTTCGCGATGAGGAACACAAGGTGCTTTTTGACTTGCCCCGAGCACCGTTGCCTGACGCGGGGGTTCGCGCCCCCGTGCGGTTCCTGCAGACGTTCGAGGCGCTCCTGATGATTCACGCCCGCCGGACGCAGGTCATGCCGGAGCAGTTCAGGCCGATCGTCTTCAACACCAAGACGCCGCACTCGATGCCGGTCTTCTTGATCGATGGCGCGGTCGCGGGCACATGGCGACATGAGGGCGGTCAAATCGTCACGAAGCCGTTCGAACCGATCCCTCGGTCAGTGCGTGGGGAGCTGGCTGAAGAGGCGAAAGCGCTGGCCGCGTTCCACGCGGACTAAGTTCTTTTGACTCGCACCTCGAAACCATCCGGCGTCGGGCGCACTTCCACGTCACCCGCCCGAAGCCTGATCCCGTTCTCCTGACGCGTGGCGACCACGGAGCCCTCGAAGACGAGCTCGGCAAATCGCCAGTCTCTACCTTGCTTGCGCATCTTCACAAGCACGCCTGTGGGGCTGCGCCACACAGCCTCTCCGGCGGATTTGAAGCCATCAGTAACCAGCTCACCGACCCGATCGGGCACCGACGGCGGAGATGGCAGCACGCGGACGATCGGCTTGCCGG
>WNFS01001536.1_pt1 | contig 17320 bp, 21 predicted proteins | sample 5400141 | NCBI WGS metagenome assembly WNFS01 (sample SAMN13153358, study PRJNA577476) | soil metagenome | isolation source: 60 cm saprolite under Madrone tree | place: USA:California | collected 2016-06-14
CGTTCATAAGCTAAAACCGCTGGAGGGATGAGGCTGCGTTTACCAAAATTCATCAACTGCTGCAAACAACTTGTGGAAGAATGCTCGATTTTCGGCCAAATTTGAAGGATAACGGTGAAATTCACGCCGAATTTAGGTAGAAGGCACTCCTCTTTGTGGAGGAGATGGAAAAGTACACGGCCGAGGACTGGCAATTCGGGCTCTGGGCGAGCCTCAGTCTGGAAATGATCGCGCGGGCTTCCCTGGCTCACATTTCCCCCACTCTACTGGCAAACCGCAAAGACTGGCGAAATATCCATTACGCTCTCGAAAATCCAGCCACGTCCATCGGATTTGTGCCAACCTCCGTTGGCACTTCAGAGGTTCTCTCAATATTGAAAGAGTTGGTTCCGGAATTCACGAATGAACTCTTCGAAGCCTGTTTCACGCACTGCGTGCGTCGCAATGCAGAACTTCACAGCGGCGAGGAAGCATTCGCAGGCCTCGGTACTTCTTCCTGGCTTCCTCAGTACTACGCAAGTTGCAAGGTACTTCTTGAATCCATGGGCAACACTCTCGACGATCTTTTCGAAAATTCGAAGGAGGCGGAAAAGTTAGCGGCGTCACTCAAGGACACAGCCGCGAAAGCGGTGGAGAAGGAGATCAAGGACTGCCGGGAGAAGTGGGAAGCGAGGAGCGCCGACGAACGGGCGGCGTCTGTTACGCAAGCAACTTCCTGGGCCAGTAGACACACTGGACATCGCACAAAATGTCCCGCTTGTAATAGCCCTGCTTTGCTACACGGGTCGAGCCATGGGTCTGTAACGACTGATGTCAATGAAGACGAGGTTATTCAGAAACAAACGATGTTGCCGTCCTCGTTTGAATGCATCGCGTGCAGTCTTCGAATCTCAGGTATTTCGAAGCTCTCTGCTTGTGGACTCGGGGATGCATTTACCGCAACTTCAAAGTTCTCAGTCGCTGAGTTTTTTGGCCTTCACACGGACGAAGAACTTGCGCAAGCCAAAGCAGCTGGTCAACCGGAATGGGAGGACGATTTCAATGAGTACTAATTTGCCAGAAATTGCTATTCCAAACGGACGGTCAGCACGCCACAGATTCCGCATGGCATTGTCCCGCGCGAGGGTTTACAGAGGCCGACTGACGGATGCACAGCTCCGTTGCCGAGAACGCGTCCAGCTCGCGCCTCGCTTCGGTGGCCGTCTAAGCGAGATGCTGTCTTCACTCTACTACCGCAGCTGCGGGGGAATGTAACTCTTAGTTCATGTGGACAACTGTGCCGGCCCCTTGGAGCGGAGCGCCTTAATTTCGTTGAACATCCCTTCGATCTTTGATCGATCTAATGAGAGGAGTTCGTCAGTAATTGCAGTCTTAACAAGGCTCCCCAGGCCTAGGCTCAGCGTCAGGAACCTCTCAGGAGAATGATAGGAGCAGGTCCGCAGTTGTTGTGAAGGGATTTTCCTCCCAAGCGCGAGCAGGAATATGAAACCGAAGAAATAAAACCAGTAACCACGGTACCCCCTTCCAGTATTGGCATGGGGCATAAGGGCCATTGGATAGACCTTCTTGTACGGCCACACTGCAACGGTGATCGCGATATCCTTCGTCAATTTAGCTCGCCCGAGCAAAAACGCACGGATCGTCCTCTCTTGTCGACCGAGATAGAGTTTCTCAGGTCGCCCACCCTCGACCTCGCTCCATCGACGGGTCCCGCGCCAGAAGATGCTTAATGCAAAATAGGCGAGCTTTTGCATGTCCACCTCTGAAATGCTCGCTTGGGGGAATAAGAGATCATTACTATTCAGCATCGGCGTTTTGGAATTTAGTAAGGTGTGCAACCAGAAAGGTTCGCCGTAGTTCTTGGGAATCTTGCTCAGAATCCACCGCTCACCCCCCTTGTTGAATCGCTCCTCACACTCACCGCAAAATTTGTAATCGCGAACCTGCAGTGAGCTTTGTTTGGCCTTACCACCTGCAAGGACAACCGGGTTCGGGTTTTTCAAGTCTGTTGCGCGCATCTTCTTGTAGCCACTCTTGGGCATGTAATGGCTATCGTGCAGGTTGGCGACGGCATGGCATAGTTCGCATTTTCCCTTCTTCATGATGCTTCCTTCGCCTCTTGACTGATTTCGTGCTCATTCTACGTTTAAAACACGCCAGGGTGCGCGAAGAATCCAATTTCATTGTGGGTGGAGATCAAACTGGCCAGCTTCGTGGTGGATACTGCAGGGCTGGAATCTGGGACTCGAACACTCCTGCGGCCTTGGTCAGTCTATGGTCACAAAACTCGGCCTTTTGAAAGCACACGAGAATGGCCGATTGCTTGTAAGTGAAACGATGGTGGCCAGCACGGAGTTGAACCGCCGACCCCAGCCTTTTCAGTGAGCTCTAGCAAAACACTTTCGGTTTGAGGCACACTCTCCGCACAACATTTGAGCCAAACATGGGAATACCCAACGATGTTCGGCTGATGGGCCGTCAGTTGGACCCGAGGTATACAATGTTTGCGACTCTTTCCGAAATCGGGCCCGAATCCGGGCGGAGATTCAACAGGCGCAGTGCTCGTAGTAGGGGATGTTTTCGGAATACTGCTCTCCCTTGTTGTGGCTGCCCTGCTTCCGAGTCATTGAAGTGCTGCAGTGGAGGTCGTCGGATTCTTGTCCGAGTCCATGGCTCCATCAGAACATTTTTCCGCTTCCGCTAGTGTTACCGAGAACTGTCTCATGGCCGCCATCGCTTCCGAACGCACGGTTTTGATATAGCAACGTTGTGTGACTGACACGTCACTGTGCCGCAAAATCGCCTGGATCACACTGTCGTCAATACCAAGACGATTGAGATTCGAGGCCAATCCGCGACGAAAGCCATGCCAACCGAGCCACTTCACACCAGCTCTCCTGACTAGATCACGCATCTGGCGGTAGTACAGGGCGTTCAGGTCCATGGGTTTCCCGACTCCGTTTGCAAAGATCGGACCCTGATCCATGTGCTCGACTGACTTGCGAAACGCTGCGAGCCTCTCCACCAACTGAGGAACGACTGGAACCGCCGACTTAGACTCTTCCGTCTTGGGCTCACCGACGATCCCCCGCCAAATGTTCCGCCTGACATGAAGGAGTCCGAGGTCCTCCCCTTCGGCCGGAGGGCTATAGTCGGCCCACGTGAGTCCTTGCAGTTCGCCGAGCCGAAGTCCGGTGAAGGCCGCGGTAGCCACAACTGTGGCCGGAAGTTCGGGCAGCACCCTGAGCATCGCACCGATATCCTCCAGGGAATATGCGCGGCCTTCCTTGCCTTTCGGTGCGAAGGCTGGAATTTCCGCCAGCGTCACCGGATTAACCCCGTCGAAGTATCCCTGCTGTGCTGCGTGCCGAAACACACCGCTCAAGAAATTCTTGATATGTGCTAGCGTGGTCTTCGACAACGTGTATTCTCGTTTCTGACGCGCCCGGCGTACACGGGCGATCGTCTCCAACCAAGATTGCACGTGATGGGTTTTGACACTTCTCAACCATGCATCCTTGCAAAGGTGTTTGAGGTATTTTCTCCAGATCTGGCTGTACCCGCGGTACGTGCTTGGGCGCTTTTGCTGCTCGGCGTAAGGTAGATACATGCGGTCAACAAAATCTTGAAGAGTGGTCACGGTAAGTGGATCCACACAGCTCCGATTGAGAGGTTCGAGAGCGGCGGCGGCCAAATGTCGGACGCTGGCTTGGGTTTTGTGATCCGCGTCTACGCGTACCAGGCGCTTGGCTCTCAGTCGTGTTTCGACGACACCGCCGATCCCAATCTGTTCGCGGTACCGAACCACCCACCACCCACGGTGTCGAACGATTCCTCCATGCTGTCCACTTTGTCGCATCTGTTCGCCACAATTAGATTATATTAGCTTCAAGAGATATACAACGCTCATGATATGTCTTATGGATAAACGTGGTTACCTCTTTTGAGCCAGTTTCTGGTAGCCGTCGCCATAACCATTGCCAGACCATCAGCTCTCGTAGTCGTCGTCGTCTCCTTCCTCCTCCTCAAGCTTGCGGCGCCGGTGCTCCCGAATGTGCTCGCCTGCTTCGATGACCTTTCGCAGGTGTACTACAAGCGCCTCGAGCACCATCAGGTCTTCCCGCTGAATATCGTCGAAAGCATCCGGGTCGACCTTAAAACCAGCGATCCTCAAACGGGCAGTGCGGAAAACCTCGCTCAACTCTTCGACGGACTCGGTGTCCTTGATTCTTGCGCAAATGACCTTGGTAGTGTCTTGCTTCTTGGGCTGCACCATTGCTTTCTCCTCCTTAATTCTTGTGTTTGGTTTGAACATTAGATCCTTAACCGCCCTTGAATCGGCTCCCAGCGCTTGACTGCCGGCGCTTCCACCAATCGGACAGTTCCGGGCTGGCCCACGAAAACCGAACGTATCGCCCGAGTCGGACGTGTGGGATCGGGTCGGCAGATCGAGATCGGGTCTGCTCCCGGATCCAGGACTCCGGCACTCGCCATCTCGCTGCCAAATCCTTTGCGGTGAGGACCTCAAAGAAAGGAGGGGCGCCGTCAGATTTGTTCTCCACTTGTTCTCCGGTGATTTTCATTCTTCACCCTCAATGAGTTACACCTCACTTTCGGGGTGAAACGGTTCTCATAACCGTTCTACGGCGCTGGGGACCGCTCGCCCGGCGAAGCGTGAGGTTTCAATGTTCCTTCTTTCTCACTTGCTCGGGGGGCACCATTCGTGTGAAAGCCATTCCATTCGGGATCGGTTTGCCATCTCGGCGCTGAATTTGGGTCTTGGCCCTCTTCCCATGCGCGCTTCCCACTCGTCGTCGTTAAGGCCGTTCATGACCGCAACCGCGTTGTCATGTGTCATCTCAGCCAGTCCATAGACCAAGGTCCCATCTGAGTGGATGCTTACGTCTCCGACCTTGCCAAATCGCTCGAGTAGCTTTCTTAGCTGCCGTGGGCTCATGTCATCATCGATGTCATTAATTCTCACTTTTGACATGCTCTATCGTCTCCATACCATTCGGTCTCCCAATAGCGTTGAACCAGGTTTGCGGCGCGTTTCGTTTCGCGCTAGTCCACACGTTCCGGATGGCTTGTGTTTGCGGTTCTGACGTCTCAGCATTTGTTCTAGGTTCAAGTCGGACCCTACCGCTGTGGCACCTGGAGAGACTCAACAGAGTCACACCCGACGTGTCAGCATTCACTCCGAGCCAGGAATTTTGTCGCGCGTGCCATGATTCAGCGAGTACAGCGGGAGCGATTCAGCAATCCCCGGGTACTTGCGGGCAAGAGCGGCAAGATTCTTGCGCGCCCTCGTGCGTGAATATTGGTCAAGACCGCGACAGGCGACGTCATCCCAGTCGCGCATCCTGGCTGCAATCAATTGCGCTTTGTCGTTTTCATTCATGGCTTCTTCTCCTCAGGGTCCAGGGACCAAAGCTTTCTTGTCGATCTCGCACCATCCTCTGTGCCGGTCAACTACGGTTTCCGCGTTGCTTTTCTGCCGTTTCACGATCCGGTGCCTTCCCGCCTTCCTCCCGAGTTGCATGCTGCGCCCTTTGGGTGGGGTAGATGAATGCGTTCGCGGTTACAACGATTGGTCGCCGTGAGTATCGCGTCTCGGTTGTCTTGCAGCCGCGGGTTGTTGCGATCACTAACGTCTTGCCACTATTCTTCGACGGCGTAGCCTTCTGGAGGGGTATTTCCACGACGAGAGTTCTTTTCTCGCGATTGATCCTTGCCGTGACTTCCATTTTTAGTTCCTCCGTGCCCTTCTGGTTTTACCTGCGCAACTGACTACTTCTCCTCGGGTCTCTTTGCGGCTGGGACCCGTTTCATGATGGAGATAATTCGGGTTCGTTGGCGGTTGTTCTCGCGTGAGAAATCAGTGTGGATTCCCGCGCGACGAAGAGCAGTGGCGAGTCGACGCAGCATCCCCGACAACACCTTCGGGGTCTTCGGCCAACTCCTGCGTTTCAGGGTTTCCTCGTCCGCCATTCCAGACAACTTCCGCAGGAGATCTTCAGCAGATCCCTCCCACGGACGCTGCTCCGCCAGGTCGAACACGAGCGGAGCGATAGGGGATGCCTCAAAGGCGACAGCGTTCACGTTTCCTCGATTGCGGTCGTATGCGCGCGTGAAGGCGCCTTTGGACAGGCCTAATGCCGACTCAGCAGCGGTTGCGAGGGTGGCGAAGTCCGCCATCCGAGGCTTTGTCTCCAACTGTACGTTCTCGAGATTACGAAGAGCCTCGACCGCGACATCCAGCAGTGCACCCAGCAGTCGAGGCCACGCAGCTTCAAATTCGCCCCAGAAAACCCGTTCTTCTTTGCAGTTTTCGATTACGGGCAATTCAAGCAGGATGCTGCGGTCCAGCAGATCTGTTCTGGTGGCAAGCTCTTCGATTCCATTCAAAATCAGCGGACGTTGGCCATCGAAAATGACTTCATCCGAGTTGGTGTACAGCTCTCGGGTGGAAAGGCCCCCGCCCGTGCTCAAACGACACAAACAGTCGGAAAACCACGACGGAAGGTAGGACAGATTGTCGAACGACAGCACCCACGAATTACGGGCCATGATCATCAGATCTCGAATGTCTTGTGGAGTAGCGCGAGAGGGTGAGACGTGGGGGTCGATCATTCCTCGGAAGACCCTGGCAGTTGTACTTTTCGCGCTTCCTGCCTCACCGAAAAGTCCTAACAAAGGGTAGGGGCCTCGAGCGATCAATGCGGCGAGAAGGTCCTCTATGAACAGGATCCAGTCTTCCTCGCTTCGCAGATTCAGATACTCCTTCAACTCGTTTATGTTTCCGCCGCTCACTGGCTTGGGGAGTGGGAGCATTCCTGGTACCCGACGAAACTTCGCGTTAGGGCTACGAACAATGCTCCACCCCTCTGCGCTAAACCGCACAGCCCGCCACTCGCCGTCGGCCAAGTCCAGGTAGTTGGCATCGCCAGCCCGAGCGACTCGAACGAAGACGTCCTTGGTCGGACTGTCGTATCGAGCGATCGCATCTAGATGAGAAACGGCTTCGCTAATTGCTAGCGGTCGCGGAGCGCTTCGCGTGCATACAAAATATCGATGCCGGAGGTACTGCTTGAGAGCCTTGCTGTCCAGTGCTAGGTTCTCACGATGCTCCTTGACAGGAACCGTCGCGTAAGTTTGCCCGTCTGGCGTGCTGAACAGTTTTGCATCACTGGCAATTTGAATCAGGCTCGCCGTTTGGTTTTGTTGTTGGGTCCCGGGCAATCGCTGATTTCGCTCGGTGCGTCCGCTTGCCGCGCTACCTTCCATCCGTTGCTCAAGCTTGCGACGAAGATCAGGCCAGCCGTTGCCCTGGCAGGACTTGTGAAGGCACCCCGCCGCAACTCCACCGTAACGAAATTGAACGATGTAAGCGGAGGCGTCTTTATGATCTTCATTCCAAGGGCACTGCAAGACCCACTTGTAGCCTCCGCTCCAAGGCGCGTCGCGCAGCACTGCCACGCCGTGATCCGCAAGCCACTGCCGAACCTCGATTCGCTGCTTTTGATTGCCGGTGGGTGCAATCGGCAATCTCGATCCCATTTCCTTCAGCAGTCTTCGCGGTACGACCTTCGGGGTGGCTGGAGCGTTCAGGAGAACCGCGTCGCGGAATCGGCGGTCGTCGCTTTCTTTCCCCTTGCGATTTTGCGTAGCACAAACGCGCCAAATCCGAGACGCGTTTGAGTTTGCAACATCCACATACACCGCCGCGTCTGAGAGACTCAGGGATAGTGCCTGGAGCACTGCTTTTACCAACTCACTGCTTGCTCGATCGTTTGACAAGTCGATCGCGTACAGCAAGTGGCCACCATTTCCGCTGTCGGCGAACAGAGGTTGTGGCCAACCCAACGAACGAAGCCAATCGAGACATTCCCTGGCTCTTGTGAGCGCAGCCTCGTGTTCCGTCTCAGACGAGGGCGTGCCGGATGGTCGAACTGGGTCAAAATCGATGGGCAGCCAGCATCTTTTCGCTACATCGACGTCCTTTATCGCCGCCCGCGACTTCGTGAGACAGTTGCCTGCTTCGAGATTGAACGAGTCCCTAAGAGGATTCAGGCCCACATAAATGCCGGGCACATTACCACTGAGTTCAGCAGCCACCACGGCCATCTTGTTCCGGTCGTTGAAGATGCCATTCAGCGGCCCCTCAGGGCCGTTTGGCACACGCAGTTCGGCGGTCGGCCTTGTGCCCAGGAGAAGACTCAAAAAGCGACCGATGGCCTGCAAGCGTTTCTTGACGTTCACCCTAGAAACCTCCTGTACGCATATATAAGCGCACGGCACCCTGTGACAAAAAGCGAACAAAATGCCTCAACCAAACATCCTGTCAAGTCGGATTTTGTTTCGGAGGTAAGGCAGGGTATGCGCCCAGCTGTCGCTACACTGGGGAGGGAAGAGTTAGGGCCTGCTACGTGATCTTCTTTTTGCGAGATGGGCCGGACCGACCGTGTCCCGGCTCTGGTTCAGAAGTACTTCGCTGACGTTCCTTCCGTGTGCGAAGGACGGGTGCATATTCTGGTCTTCCGCTTTTTTTCTGGCGTTGCATTTCGGTGTTAATACTTGCCAGTGTGCGGTGCTCGTCACGAAAAGCCACTTGAAACAGCCTAAGAATAATTTGTCCATAACCGGGTATCCTCCCTCCCTGCCCGGTTTTGTACTGATCCAGACAGTCTGCCGCGGCACCAATAAACCAATGGTCGATCTCACGAGAGTCTGGCCTCGCAGGATAGTCGTGTGAGAAGATTGTCCCAGCTACGATCCCTCCCGCCAAGGCTTCCGAGGCTTGTTGTTTTTCAATTGGCTTGTCTCGTAGATTTTTGTGAATCCTGCCCGCATAGAGTATCTGGAAATGGTCTGCACGCCACTTCGCCTTGAACAGATACCGAAAGGTGTTTTGGAGTGTCCAGCGGTCGTCCGGGATACCAAGCGTGCCGTCTATGGAGGCGATCTCTTCGGCATATTTTAGATACGCCTCATCCAGAATATGTAATGCGTTAGCGAAAGCCTTTTTGACCTCGACCATCGATTGTCGCTTTTTTCGTATTTCCGTTCTGCCCTCTAATGCGCCTTCACGCCACCGCTCCAACTCTTCTTTTTCCTTCACGACCTGGTACAGCGCCTTTAAAAGTCCGTTCAGGTCGCGCGGCTTAACTAGCGTGAGTGCGGGCCTCATTAGGAGACGGAACCGTTGTACTGGAGAGGAGATGGCAGCGCCCTATTCTACAACTATAACAGCGGGACCTTCATCTACGATTTAGTAGCTCCCATCGATGACCAGACAACGCTGAGCTTCAATGGCACAAGCAACCAGTGGACCGTCACTCTAAAGGATGGAACACGGAAGATTTTCAACAATGCGGGCTATCTTACGTCCATCGTGGATTTCAACGGCAACACCACGACGATCAACGTCGATGCTGCGAATCAGAACCGCATCGGCAGCATCACTGATGCCTCTGGCCATGTGCTGACGTTTAACTATGCGAACGCCACGTTCCCCCGGCTCTGCACCAGCATCACGGATTCGGTGGGAACGTTCAGCCAGTATTCCTACGATGGCTCAGGTCGCTTGTACCTGGTTCAGTATCCAGATGGCTCGCAGTACAACTTCCAGTTCAACGATCCCAACAGCAGCACGCTAATTTCGCTGGTCACCGATTCGCAAGGCAAGACCATCGAGGCCCATACCTACGATTCCCAGCGACGCGGCGTAACCGCGCAACAAGCCAACGACTCCACCGGGCATCCGGTGAACCAGGTCACCGCCGTCTATTCTTCGGCGTTTCTTCAGACGAATCAGGTGTCGGTGTACGATTCGCTTGGAAATTCCAGCACTCTCACCATACGCAATGTGGCGCAAAGCCACTATCTCGTGGCCGAAGGTGACGCGTGCGCGACGTGCGGCTTCCTCATGAATGCCAAGGTTGGGGTGTCATCAAGCGGATATAAGACTGTATTTACGGACGGGAACGGGAACACCAGCTACTATTCCTACGATGGTCAAGGGAACGTGGTCAGCAAGGGCCTGCCTGACGGAAACTACTATAGCGGCTTAACTGGATTGAACACCTGGACCTACACGTACAACTCATTGGGCGAGGTGCTGACCGCGACCGACCCGCTCAACCATATCACCACCAATGTCTATGACACGGATGGCAACTTGACTTCGGTCACGACCCCGTCGCCGGATGGAACAATTGCCTCGAGCGTTACTACGTTCACTCCAAATGCTCAGGGACAAGTTACCCAGATCAAGGACCCGCTCGGGAACAAGACCACCATTACCTATTGCACGCAGAATCAGACCAACTGCCCCTACGGGTTGATTTACACGATTACCGACGCCCAGAACAACGTTACGACCTACTCGTACGACGGTCGAGGTAATCGTCTCTCGGTCACCGACGCAGCAAACAAGCTGACCCAGCTTCAATACGACAGCATGAACCGTGTGACGGAGGTCACCTATCCCACGTCGCCTGCAACCACAGTGCAATTTCACTACGACTGGCGGGGCCGCAGGGACTATGTGATCGACCAGAACGGCAACAAGACCACCTACGGGTACGATGATGCGGACCGGTTGATCTCGGTGACGGACGCTCAATCGCCCACACGGAGCGTAACGACCTACAAGTACGATACTGAAAACAACCTTACCGACATCTACGACGCTAACAGCAATCACACGCACTTTTACTACAACACCCATCGCCAGTTGCAGCAGACCACTTTCCCGTCCGGTTATTACGAGACGTACGGATGGGATCTGAATAACAATCTAACGAGCAAGACCGATCGCAACTCGCAGACTACGAACTATTATTATGACTACCAGAATCACATTTACCAGAAGCGCTATCCAGATTACACCACGGTCAACTACACCTACGATGCCGCTCGCCGCTTGAAGCAGGTTACGGATGCGACCGGCACCTACGGGTTCGTGTACGACAATATGAACCGGCTGAAGGAGGCGGACACGAACTATGCGTTCTTGAGCATCGGCTCAGAGGCGGCAAAATATGGCTACGACGAAGCCTCGAACCGGACCTTGATGACCGACCCGCAGAACCTAGGGACGGCGTATGGTTACGACACCTTAAACCGGCTCAGCAGCCTGATTTTCAACGGCCAGAATCCGGGCTTCACCTTCGGCTACGATGCCCTCAGTCGGCGCACCTCGCTGACCCGACCGAACAGCGTCAACACCACCTACGGCTATGATCCTGTATCGCGCGTGACCTCGATACTCCACAAGCTAGGGTCGACCACACTGGATGGTGCGACGTACACCTACGACAGCGCGGGCAACCGTCACACTCGGACGGACATGCGCACCGGTACGACCCTCACGTACGGCTACGACAACATCTACCAGCTACTTTCGGCCAGTCAGGGGTCTACGACCACCGAGACCTACACCTACGACCTGATCGGGAATAGGCTGAGTTCTCTTGGCGTGTCCCCATACCAGTACAACTCGTCGAACGAGCTGCTGTCGATTCCGACCGTGTCGTATACCTACGACAACAACGGCAACACCAAGACCAAATCGGACGGGACGCAGTACAGCTGGGACTTCGAGAACCGGCTCACACAAGTAGTGCTGCCCGGTTCTGGAGGGACGGTTAACTTTAAGTACGACCCGTTCGGGAGAAGGGCGCAGAAATCTTTCACCCAGGGGTCGACGACAACAACAACGAACTACCTCTATGACGGGAGAAACGTGCTGGAAGAGGTGGACAATTCTGGCAACCTGCTGGCGCGCTACACGGAAGCCGGAATGGATGAGCAATTTGCCGAACTGCGCTCGGGTACGACGAGCTACTACCAGCAGGACGGGATTGACTCGGTCACTTCGCTAACCGACTCCGCAGGAGCGCTGGCGAACACTTACAGCTACGACTCGTTCGGACAATTGACCGCCCATACCGGCACGCTGATCAATCCATTCCAATACACAGGTCGCGAGTTCGATACGGAGGCCGGGCTGTACTTCTACAGGGCTCGCTACTTCGACCAGAACATCGGCAGGTTCCTCAGCGAGGATCCACTTGAGTTTGCTGGCGACGGGCCGAATTTTTATGCCTACACGCTCAACAATCCTGTGAACTACGTTGACCCGATGGGGACGAGCTCCCAGGGCCCGCCTCCTCCGCCGACTCCGGGTCCGCCAGGGCCAGCGCAGCTCGGTGGTTTCGTATACAACCACCCACCACCACAGACTGGACCGCTGGGCGGTGATGCTCTGGCTTTTGCCAACTGTATGGGGAAGTGCCTAGCGAGATACTTTGTAATCACAGGCGGCAGTGAGTGCACACCGGATGGACGGCACGTCCCAGGCGGGGTACAGGGGAGCAGGCACTGTACCAACCAAGCTGTCGATATACGACCTGCTGGTCAGGATCAACACGACGTCTTTTGCTGCGCGTTGAACTGCGGAGCTGGCTACATCCAGAACGAGGGCGATCACTGGCACATCCAATTAACACCTGGACGGAACGGTGGGCATGGGCTTCTGCCGAAACCGTGCGACTGCAATAAGTGAGGCGACGAACCAAATGAAGCGATTGCGTGTTTGGGTTCCCGTTTTTCTGATGGCTTTGGTGTGGTGCGTTGCCTTATCGGGCAGCGATGCTCAAGCCACTGATCTCAACAGCGTTCTGAAGCAGTTTCCGGGATATCACTTGTTGACGTTGCAGGAACGCGATCCGGACCTAAAAGCTTTTCTTGCCCAACACTTTCCAAAGAGCAATCCGAGTGTCGTTCGGGCTGACTTCAACGGTGATGGAAACCAAGATTATGCTCTGCTGCTGAAGGACGACAAATCAGGAAAAACAAAGCTGGTGGTTCTCCTGTGCTCAGCGGATGGGCAGTGCAAGAGTGCCTATGAGGTGGACGAGACGACATACGCGAGCCTCGTCTACTTGAAGCCAGTGAGCACAGGATCAAAGGTGTCCCAGACAGAGGCGATCCCTGGGAATACTCCGCCCGTGAAACTACGTTCCACGGGAATCCAGGTGAACTACTTCGAGAAAGGCAAGGTGGTCCTACACTGGAACCAGAAGAGTCAAAAAATCGAAGAGGTTCAAACCAGCGATTAGGGCCGCCGCTTTCAAGGTAGGCATATCCCTGATTCAATGAATCTCCAGCAGCAGGTACTCTGCTCGATCATTGCGGCCCGCTAGAGGGCAAGTTGGGGATCGGATGAGGCCCAGGATGGTGCTCTCGTTCTCTCGCGTTTCCAGGAGATACCCAGGTGAATATCAACGACAGCGTAGTCAGCCAGGATGGGGCGTTGAAGGCAACGCTCAAGGCGTTCGATCCCAGGAGCGGCCAGGGTCGGTTGAAGATCGAGGAGCTGAAGGCTGAGCGGGGGCGATTCTACGTGACGGTGACCTACGGCGAAGCCGGACAGACGAGGATCGATTACAAAACTTACGACCTGAAAAAAGCCTCCGAGTTTCCCTTCACAACCAACCGGAATGACGCCATCAAAGAGATCACCATCGTCCGGGTTCCCGCCGACTGATCCAGGACCCGGCTACCCGTCTCTACAAGCCACATTACACCATCTATCGACCAACGCCGTGCGTTACATCCCCGACTTTTCCAGGTCTCTTCTGATCTGGTGCAGGACGCGAATCTATGCGATATCTTTTGCCAATTTTGTTGGGCCTACTGATCTTCAGCGGGGCTGCGGGTGCTGGCTCGGAGTCCGTACCTTCAAAAATCGTAGATCCGTTTTTCCTAATTCCATACGATCCTGCGAAGGTTCGCTTCGAACCTATGCCTGCGGTCGTGAAGGACCGCTGCCCGGAGTTGCGTCGGCTATACGTCAGAGCTTGGGTCTATTCTCACGCGAAGACTGACGACGCGGAGTATTTCATTGTTTACGGACAAATTCGAGTCTCGTCAGAAAAGCATCCCGGCCAGTTCACGACATCGCTGGAGGACGACGACGGACTGGTCGTCGCGCTCAGAGGGAAGGAATGCCTGATTGACCAATGGCAGTTCTTTCTCCGAAAGAAGATCAACCCGGCCAACACTGCAACTCCGATACCTGCCTCGGATAAGGATTTTGATGCAATCGCTGCGGACTTGTTCCGAAAGTATCAGAAGGCTTTTAGAGGCAAAAAGGGCTTTCTCGATCGGGTAACCCCAGATGCTCGCCACGACCTTCCACCTGTTGTTCTGAAGCAGCTAGAGATATTCGAAAAGGAGCCTTGATGTGACCTCGGGCTGGTGCGTTCTTTATCGGTCCACGAACTACCTCTATGATGGGATGGGCATCGGGGCCAATCTCATCGAAGAAGTGGACAACAGCGGGAATGTCCTGGCCCGCTACACGCAAAGCACTGGCATAGACCAACCGCTCGCCGAACTTCGATCCGGTGCGACCAGCTACTTTCAACCGGATGGGCTTGGGTCGATTACCTCGCTGAGCACTTCCGCTGGCGCGCTGGCCAACCGTATTCCTATGACTCCTACGGCAAGCTGACGGTCTCGAGAGGCACACTCACCAACCCATTCCAATACGCTGGTCGCGAGTTCGACTCCGAGGTTGGTTTGTACTACAACCGATCTCGGTTTTACGACCCTAGCGTTGGCAGATTCCTCAGCGAGGACCCAAGCGGTTTTAGTGGTGGGATGAACTTCTATCGCTACGTTAACAACTCTCCAGTGGGCAACGTAGATCCGCTTGGATTAGCGCGCTGCACATTCTATGTGTCTATGGGGTGGCTCTGGTGCTGGCCCGACAACCCGGCAGATGATGGCGTGTCCATCAACGTGGCTTCAGGCAACAACGGAGGAGGCATGCAATGCAAGAACAATTCACAATGCGATCAACGGCACGATAGAGGCCCGATTCCGCTGGGCCGGTGGATGTGGACGACCGACCCGACATCGAAGCCGAATGGAAGAGTACTCGTACCGATGCCGGGAACGATTGACTGGGGACGAGACCTGATTCGCAGCCACAGTTGTAAGAATGCCTTCGGCCCTTCTGTGAGTTCTCCCTTCTGTTCGGAAGGGTGCATAACAGGATCTCCTGATGACATCCGGCGACTGAATAGGCTCATCGATTCGGAACCCGGTAGCACAGTGAACGTTGTGGAGTGAGCCTATGAGTACGAATTGGACGGTATTATGTTGCTTCGTTGCGTTGCTGTCTCCATTTGCAGAACCCGCGCTAAGCCAGGTATCACCATCGAATAACAGGGGAAATGTGCGCGTCCCCGTGTCAGTCGCTGCTCTGGTGCGTCCGATCTTAGATGAAAAGCAAAAGCGCGAGCAGCATGAAGAGAGTCGGCTCAGCAACATGCTCTACGGCCTAACTCAGAAGAAGGGGCGCGCTGCTGACGAGGCGCTGGTTGTGCTGATGTGTTTCGATGTCGGGGAATCTCAGGAAGAGACCGATGCTGTGATCGCTCGCGGTCGGAGGATGTTGCCGTTGCTCAAAAAGTACCAGGACAGGAATCCCAAAATGCCCGGTCGCACATATCCGGATTCCATGTTGAAAGGTGCTTCGAGCAAGGAGGATGCCTTCGAGGGTGCAGTCAAGGCCATCAACCGAGGTTGGCACAGTACTGCGGACAATCCAGAGAGATAGGGGGAGATCCGGTGACTACCACGCGGGGTTCTCGGGGCTGCTAAGAAGTGACTTCCCGAGGTCAGAACCGGGCCATGCTCCGCATGGGGAGCTTTGAGGTTCCGGGATAGGGACAGTAGTGACAGGGAGGCCCGCTAAGTGAATGGCATGTGGTTGCCCACCCCGGTCGGGATGTGGCGAACCGCAGGTTCGCGAAGCATCTGCTCCATGAGCGGCCCTACCTCTTCACCTTTCTTTATTGTCCCGGGCTGGATGCCACCAACAATGTCAGCGAGCGAGCCATCCGCGCCCTCATCGGCGCGCGCAAAAACTGGGGCGGCAATCGGACCCCACGAGGAGCTCGCGCTCAGGCGGTGCTCACCAGCATTCTGCAAACCGCCAAACAGCAGAGCAAAAAACCCTTCGATGTTTTGGTGGAATTACTGTGTAGCCGCGACAAGCACAAGATTCTCGATCTTGGGCCCACCCGAGAAACACTCCTGGAACCGGTGAACTTCTCGCGTCATGCCCCAGCTCCGTTCGCCGTTCCCGACATCATTTGCGCACCCCCTTCGGCAGGTCCCGCCGCCGTGCCGGTTTGAGTCCCAGGCTCGGGGGCAACTCCCTCACATTCCGCTTTTGCCATAGGCCGAGTCGTATTCGGCTTGCAGCCGATCGTGCAGCTTCTTTAACGCCCGCTTGTTGGCCGGTGGCGAATAATAGTCATCGGGCTCATCCAAAGCTAACGACAACGCAGCCAACAGGCCATCCAGATCCCAGCGATACAGTCCCAAAGGCCGTTTCCCTTGGTAACGCTCGATACGACCATCCAGCCCGAACGATTCCGGCAGATCTAATTCCTTCAGCTCTCGCAGCTCGGCACCCTTGATCAACAATTGATGCTTACGGTCATATTTGCCGGGCCTCACAGCCTCACAGTGTACTCGCAGACCTTCGCCTAGGTACCTCTGACCTCTCTGACCTATTGGCCACGATCGACTTCACCCGGTAACCAATGACCTTTAACGTAGCTCACCTGAGTATCCCCTTGATCTGAGTGCAGCATGGGAGTGCCTGAGGGTTCCATAGCAAACTTGGTTACCCCGGTGACTGCGTATTCCGACGATGTGGATGGTCGATTCCAGCGCGATGTGAATGGTCATTCCGGCCATGTGAATAAAGTCGGAGCGCAGCGACGCTGGGATTACAATCATGCTCGACACCTTCGAGATTAATCAAGGTGCACGATTCATATTCAGCATTGTTTCGTTTCCTTTCTTGTCATTGTTTCGTCTCTCAGTTGCTCTTGTGAAACCAGTTCGCCGTGCTTGCTCGTTTTCGTCGTTGTTGTGCCTGTCCCGGTTGTTCTCGGCAAAATGTCGCGCCAGGATCGCGTGAGAGCGACGATCTCCCGACTCGGTCGACCCACAACATCCCTAGGTTTGTCTCTCTTCGGTCGCATTTCACTTTTCCAAAGTCCGGCCTGGGATAGCCCACAGCTCAGTTTGCTCGAATGTATTCACCTTGTGGGCGACATAGTTCCAGTACTGAGTCGATATCTCCTGTCGAACCGCATGATCCTGTAGCTGGTCTTCGTGACGGCGTAGTTGCTCCGCGCCGATTACATCTTCCTCGCGATGCTTCTGAACTTCTCCCAGGATTACGTCCAGCTTGTTTATGACCGGATCTAGCTTTTGGTCCATC